>Ga0307507_10002831_pt1 | contig 35172 bp, 8 predicted proteins | sample 7_EM_MG_FD_207223 | JGI IMG/M metagenome (GOLD analysis project Ga0307507, IMG submission 207223) | Populus trichocarpa ectomycorrhiza microbial communities from riparian zone in the Pacific Northwest, United States - 7_EM | ecosystem: Host-associated > Plants > Roots > Unclassified | place...
TTTCCACTAATTTCGGTGCCAAACGAGCGTTGCATTGTGGTGCAGTAAGCTCGCGATCTTGGTGTTGGAATTTTGACGATCGCGATTTTGTGTTCGTGTCGGGAAACTAATGTCTTGGCACTGTAATTCCACTTCTCAAACCCCGTTGCCCCAATATCTTTGCCCGGCCCGTCATAGTGAATGCATATCCAGAAAAGCACCCAGAAGAACGACTCTAGATTGTGCATGAACGAATGCTTCTCGTCGTCTAGAAGCACCCCGATTGCCATGAACGCCCGTGTGCCGGTCTTCCCTCGTGCTCCTGAATATTTTTCTCGCTGCTCCTTAGTGGCAAGGTCTAGGTCAATTAAGAACGCGCGTCAGGAAGGGCTATCATCTTCTTCGTTTACCATAAGGTTATTTGGCGAGATATCGCTTTAGGGCATACCGGCCTGCGTGTGTAGCGACTCGTATCCCATGATACAGCCTTCCAGCGCAGCAAGTAGGCTAACCCTAGAGCTCGCCTTATAGATGGCCTTCCCATAGTCACGGATAATAATGCAGCGATGCACCCGATTCGCTATCACAGCCCGTTCGCCCTTTGTCGGGGAACAGGTTCGCTTGCTAGGCGGCAACGGCGCGTCCATGCAGCTCGAGGACCGCTTCCGCCCGGCGGCGCTACTGCTTCGGCCTTTTCGCGAGATACGACGTCCGGCAGTACTTAGAGGCGGCATCGAGCTTTCCGGCTTATAGTTTGTCATATCCAGGTCTCTTCGAACGCTTCCGTGGATATCGCCATCCTATCTACCCACACGAACCGTCTTATAGTGACAGTATCTCGCGACATTAACCACGTCCTTGTCAGTCGCCTCGCGCAGCAACTCGCCCTCCTCCTCGCGTTCCGGAAATTGCCACGAGTCTTTAATAACAAGAGGCGTTTGCGAATTGTCTCCCTCACGATGGGCTTTCCAACAGGTAGTGGCTCAGCCGGCGACGCAAGGCGCCCGCTTCATCACCTCATCAATAATAAGACGCTCTTTCTAATGGTTTCGTTCGCGGTAGGTAGGTTTTGAAGTGCGATAATGAGGTTCATGAGTGTGTTTTTAAGGCCTAGACACATTAAAAGGAACTTTTCAAGCCCGAACTCCGCCTTGCTATCGAGAAAGTTGACTTTTCGGAGAAGGATCTCTACAACGATCGACTGACTGATGATGATTGGGCTACTCTTGCCATGATTAAAGACTTTCTAGAACCATTCAGGGATACTACAATTGCCACTCAAGGCCATGCGGCAACGACTCCCTACCGAACGAACGCCTCCTACCAGGTGGGAACCACCCCTGCTTTGGCGTTTAGAAGAGGCGCTTACACCCTGCAGATTGCACCCAGGTGGGCCGTAAAAGTATCGACCTGGCTGCGACCACCTGGTGGAGCCGACCTGGCCAAAAAAAGTTATCGAACATGGCCTTACACGGTGTATTTACACCCCTACCGATACTCCGTGCAAAAATCGCATCCTGTAGTAGGCCGGGCAAGCAACTCCTCAATCGCCGACGCAGCTGCGTAATGGCCACTGATCATTGCAGCAATGATACCCCGGAAGAGGCCACAAGCGTCACCCGCAACCCAAGCAGGTACGTCCAGCAAGCGCAAATCTCCATCTACCTTTGGATACCAACCAATACCTGTTAAACGGTTAGCAAATTTTGAAACCGTGGGCTTTGCATCACATTAACCTTCCAAAGTAGGGCCAATTAACTTGGCATCTTCATCTTGGGCAAGATCATCAAATGCCCCTGACAACTTTTGCAAACCGTCTACCATTTTGAAGCGCAACTCCTTCCCATAAATGCGATCTAATCTCTCAGTAACGGCGACATCACCTCTCAAGAGACCCCTGGCTGAGACCTCGAAGTGTGCCTCAGATTTGCTCAATGCTCTGAAGAGCGGCTCCGTTGCCCTTTTCGCCAGCTCTTGGTCAAAGATCCGAGTATTGAAACCCGAGTTCGAGCGTCCAGTAGGCGGGCAGTCAGAGCGACCGGAGACCGTCCACAGACCCCCGGTTTGCGTTAAACACGTTTCTCCTTGCCGGCATACGCAAAAGGTTCGCCACTCGGCACTCCCATCAGCTCCCTTAATTCGGAGCTTGGGGTCAAGTTGTCGCATGTTTCTGAAGAAAGCTTTATCGCTAGTCTGCTGAATCCGGAATCCGATCTCCAATCGGTGGAATTCATGATGTTTAGTGAGATTCTTAAGGGAGTTGGCCAATGGACCGAATCGACCAGTGGCTAACAGAAGTCGCCTCGATTTAAGGAAAGGGTGCTTCTGGGACCTTTCGTGCTTCAGGTGGATGGTGAAGTCATCGGTAGTTAAATCGTACTGGATACCTTCGACATTGCACTCATGAGAAACGTCACCGGCAACGGAGCTCACCATGTCATCGACAAGCTTTAATCGCGTGTCAAGCGACAGGTAGTCCGAGGGATATGCCTTGAGCACCCATGCCTCTGTTCCAGGATCGACGACAGAGTGAGCACTGGGGTCTTTCGGAAAAGGAGGGGTATCTAAGCCTGCCGCGCCTAAAACGGAGCACGTCCAATCATACGCAGCTTTGAGGTTTGAGTCGTGTGGAAGAGACCAGAGCTCAGAAGCGGAAGGAAAGAAAGAGAACTTCCCATCCGAGAAGAGACCCGCTCCTCCATCGCCCCGTGTGGCATCATCCGGATCGTATCGATTGCGGTTATAGACACCTTTGCCAGCGTCTATCATGGCAAACTTCAGACCGGAACTACCAAGCTTGCTGGCCGCAGCCAGACCGGCTGGTCCCATGCCGACAATGACGATATCATACTTATTATCCATGGCGAAGGATATGAGAACGAGGGATGACGAATGAATAAGTGATTTGAGTGTTGGAAGGAGTTCAACGAAACTGCGAAACCTTGAAAACTTAGGCTTTGAGAGCGGATAGAGCTGAACCTAGAGGCTTTTATAGACCCCCGCTAATTGCCTCCAAGCTTTTGGAGGTGTCACGGAACACCCCCGTGACACCTTACAAACGTCCACCTGTTTCCACCGACTGAACAATTAGAGACCGATCACGAAACCGCAACTTGCCGCAATCTACGACAATTTACCGCAACCTACGGCAATCTGCCGCATTCTGCCAGGATTGCCACCCGAATCCTATTCTACCCTATGCACGTATTAACTAAGCAACTAAGTTAATATATACCCTTTCTTCCTGTTTCCTTACCTTCTTTCCTTATATAATATCTTAACTTTATTATATAGTTTATATACATAGCCTAATGATATCTACTTCGCTATATATTATTATCGCTTATACTTACTCCGTAATAGGAGGTGACTTTTACTCTAAGCTTATTGCCGATTTCTTACTCCAACCTGCCAATCCTTTAGCTTAAGGGCTTGTTTACTAACTTTTTTCACCTGTTCGCGCTCACCTGTTCAACACCGCCAGGTGGATCAAATTAAGGCCCAACAGGTGGATTGTAAGCGCCACTAGCAAGCGCTCGTGCAGGGGTGTAGATCGAACAGGTGAGAGCGGTTCGTTTACTAGAAGTAGTCGCCAAAGTTGGGGTTGGTGAGAATCACGTGATATTTACAATCCTTCCAAAAAACATCACAATCGGTTGGGTTGATCGAACAGGCCGCCCAGGTGGTGGAATTCCACCTATGCGATGGCCCAGGTGGGCAAAATCGCGCAATCTATACTACTTCTGGCTATGTAATCGCGGCAAGCGCAAGGACGTCGAACAGGCCATGTGGGACATTAATTTTAGCTGCCAAGACGGCCTAACAGGTGGAAATCGAACAGGTGAGGTAAACAAGCAGCTCCTACCTGTTGGATATTTGGTCGACCTGGAAATATCGACCTGTTCGTTCCAGGTGGGTTTTTTAGGCGACGAACAGGTGGGCGCGAACAGGTGAAAAAAAGTTAGTAAACAAGCCCTAAAGCCGGACCAATATATGATCTAGATTGGTTAAATCCAATCCCACTAATAAAACTTGCATCTTATGCTGATGTAGAGAGAAATTACGGAGGTAAATTTGCTTGCTTGCTTGCTTATTTATTACTTATCCCTTCCGTTGGTGGTGTCCTACGAGAGGCGGACCGTGCGCGAACACTAGAATCACGAAGCCTCAATCCTATTGATTCTATTGGCCAGCTCTTATCGATAACGGCAGGACAAAATATACCAGCGGAAGGGATATATAGTTAATTTAGTAGTAACGGTAGTTAGTAATAGACCTTTAGTGTTTTTAGAGTTAATTTCTAATAGCTAAGGAAATGCAAATAGTATAAATAAGCTCTTTTAGGTAACCGCTAAGCCTATTTAAACCGTTTTTTCGCGTCGACCTAAAGTCTTACTTAGCTTATAGTAAATACTAAATACCTTTCTCTCCTTATCTACTACTAACTCTATTAATTTAATAGAACGCACCTAGCTACCGCTATTACTATAGTATAGGACCCTACTAACGCGAATCTAAGCGCGATAACTGTAGAAAACCCCTTAGTCTCTATAACCTTATTATTAGAAGCCGCCGCGCCTAACTAACTTATAGACGACGATAATGTTAATAATTACGATAGTATTAACTAGAAATAACTTCCAGATCTTTAAAAGCCCTATTATAGCTTAATGTCACGGAGCGAGTACAAGTGGTGATAATATATAGCGAAGTAGATATTATTAAGCTATGTACATGAACTGTGTGATGAGATCAAGACGTTGCGTAAGGAGAGAAGGTAAGGAAACGGGAAGAAAGGGGTATATATCGTTAACTTGGTTGCTTGGTTAACACGTGCACGGGGCAGAATAGGCTTCGGGTCGTAGTCCTGGCAGAACTTGGCAGAATTCGGTGGACTTGGCAGAACATGGCAGAACGCCGTCAGATTGCCGTAGATTGCGGTCAGTCTCTTCTTACTAAGTCGGTGGAAACAGGTAGACGTGTATAAGGTGTCACGGAGGTGTCCCATAACACTTAAAGCGGACACCTAGCTTTATCTATAAATATAGGTATAGGCACTAAAGTCTGGTAAAGCTAGAGTTAATTATCTTTATCTATACTATTACTAATAAAAAATTCTTAACTGTATATTAGGACAATTAGGACCATTAGGACAATCAGGAAAATCAGGACCATTAGGACTATTAGAACAATTAGAACAATAATTTAAAAATTAAATTTAAAAATAAGGTATTATTATTATTATTATTATTATTATTCATTGCTTAACGTCTGACTCAGATCCCTATTGGGCCCACGCGGACTACTCCTTATATATATATAGGGAGAAAACTCTATTTAAGAAAACCCTATAATCTATCTCCCTGCCTTTTAGGACTCGCCTATAGAGCGCCTATAAGGCGCCTGCGAATTACCTATAGTGCTCTACTACCTTACTTTTTAACCTTTTTAGGAACTACTACTGCCGTAATAAGCCTATAGACGCGCTAATATTGTAAACTTTACTCTACTACTGTAGAGTTATTAGGGGGTGCCTATTGCTCGCCCCCCTACCCTCTATTACTATTTCCTTTGTAACCTAGAACTAGTTTAGTATATTTTAGCTAATAAGCTACTAGGTGTCACGGCACTGACCTGACGCATACTGTTTCTACTGTTAGCTGGCCCACCACTAGCGCCTTGGCGGCTGGCCCTACTATTTATATACAATACCCCCTTTTACCTTCTTCTCTTCTTTATAGCATAACGTAGTTATTTAGTCTACTTCATTGCAGCACTATAACAGTTTGTGCTATTATCAATTGCGCCCTATCGCGATTACTAATTCCCCGTATCCCAGTCATCTCCGCCCCAGAACAATTGCGACCTACGCACGCAGCCAACGCGTCTATACGCCATAATCCAGCACAGTCCTAGAACGATCCTTAGTTTTTTCTCAGCGCCAAAGACCACCTAAATGGGCGATATTAATGACGCTGAAATGGCCAAAACCCAGAACCCCCGCGAAGTTTTTGCAGACTTCTTTACACAGACATACCCTAACATCGCATAGACAATCCGCCGCTCCCTACTATACCCTAAGACCTTTAAGGCCAATAAAGCTTACCATACCCTTATTAACTATACCAATGAGTTCCTTAGCAATATTAAAGCGGGACTACAGTTTATGTATAACATAAATACCGCTAATAAGAAAGCTAACGAAAGCCTTAATACCCTTATTGCTTCCTAGATAGGAACTATTAACTCCTAGGTAAAGACTATTACCGTTCTAAAACAATCAACCCCTATAATAACGGCAGCAACCTAGTAGAAAAAACGGAAGTCTAAAGACCTACTAATATTTAGCGGAAAAGGCACCCTATTAGAGTAATAAGCTAACTTTAAGACCTAGCATATTAAGATTAAAGGAGTCTTTAACCGTAACTAGGACTACTTTAACACAGTCTAATCTCAGATCCTTTATATCTTAGGTATACTAGAAGGCAAGGCCTATAAGTTTATTAAGTAGGGCCTAGAGCTTATATATAAGAACCCGAACAATATATCTATATGGAAATGGCCCGCTAAGGAAAATATGCTTAAAGAGCTTGCTGCCTACTATAAGGTTATTAACATAACCCAGGTTATAAAAAACAAGCTTAACCATTTCCTCTAGGGCAAGCGTAATTACTAGTCCTAGAAGGGAGAGCTTAATAAGTTAATAGTCCGCGCCAGGAAAACAGACGAATAGAAGGTAGACCTACTCCAAAAGTTTATCTCTCCAAAGATGGAAGAGCTAGTACTTAGACTCAACCATAAAATTAATAATAGTGACTATATAGGTTAGAGTAAGTAGATAGATATATTTGCTAAAAACCTCGTAAACTATATATACTAAGCCAACCTTAAGAATACTAACCACCGCCTACCTACTTAAGCCCCTGCCCCTACGCTAACCCTAACCTTAGCAGCAACTGGAGAACCTATAGACCTTAATAGAATCTCAGACATGGAGCATAAGCGCCGCTTTAATAATAGACTGTGCCTTACCTGTGGCCTGCCTAGCCACTGGAAGGACGCTTATAACCCCACTATAACAGTAAACCCAGTCCCAATGCCAGCCCGTTAAATAACGTAAACTAATAACCACAGACGTAGCAACCGCGGAGTCTATTATAGCCGCGGTAGATAACTCCCCCCCTTTAACCCTACGGCTTAGTCACTCCAAATAATACCCTATATAGAAGCCCAACCTGTTAACAACGCCCAGAATTGGCGACTCCGTGCTAGCGAATACAAACACGGCCATATTGTTAGCGAGGTGTTGTCTTTCTATACCCTAACCAAGACTAATACTGCTAGCCAGACAGATACTAGATCGCCCTACTAAGACAGCTTTATACCCTAGTCGTTAAAAGGCAGACCCTTGGACTAAGTCGCATCCAAGGGTCTAAACTATATAAGGAGGAAGACAAGAAGATTAGGTCCCTATTACTAGACCAATTAGTCCTTTCTATTAGTAAGCTGCTACTTAATCTTAGATTAGCAAATAGTAATAAGAAATTAATCCTTATTTAAACCTAACTCTCCTTATTACATAACCCATGCCCCTAAGTTTTTATTAATATAGTAAGCCTAGTGGACTCCAGTAGTACTGTGATAGCATTTACCAACGTAGAGTCTATTGTAAGAAAACATAATGTTATAACTAAGAAGCTATTGGCACCTAGGCTACTACGCCTTACAGATAGCATCCCAACTTTGCTTATTATAGACTACTTCACCGCCTAAATATCAATTGGCCTTTATACTAAAGCTATACTTTTTCTTATTACTAAACTCTTACCCACTACCCTAATTATCTTAGGTATGCCTTAGCTCCAGAAGCACAAGCCCCACCCTAGCTTTAGGGAGCTTAAGATCCGCTTTAACTTAGACTACTACTCTAGGAACTATCTCCTATAGGGGACAGCCGACAGTAGTAGGGACGCCCTATATAGATACTTGGTACTACTAAGCCTAGTGCCTAGGACCATATATAAAGCCCTAACAGTAGAAGATATTCCTAATAAAGGGGAACCTAAGCAGCTGCAAAGCAATAAGATAGTAGAAAACTGGACTACTCTAATACTTAAGACCGAAATGACGGGCTAGCCAGCCTTGCTAAGACCAAGAAAGAAGGTCCGCTTTACGCCACTACTATTAAGAATCTAACGCTAACCTAGATACCCTTTAAACCCTAACTACCTAGCCTAACACCCAGAACTAAGCTATATACCATATACACACACTACAGCCCACGTTATAGTAAGGACTAGCCATAGAACCACTAAGACCCGGATAATAGAAACCGCGCCACTATAACGCCTAACCTTATACCCACTCCCCGCACGCCTTGTGTAAGGCCGCCGCCTAAGAACCGCTCCTAAGAGCTAACTAAGACAAGCCAGCCCCGCTATGACATTAGGAGAAGACCAAATACGCCCTAATCTAAACGATATTATAAATGTACGCGCCGTGAATTTCGCCTAGTTTTGTAAATAAAAAGGCGTACAAGTAACAAGGATTTATATAGCAGAGTTAGTAGAATTAGTAGAACAAGAAGAACGGAAACAATTAATAGATAAACTCCCTACTAAACTGGTTAAAATACTGGACCTAATAGAGGAATCCTTTCGCCGCTTAGTTAATAGTGACTATATAATAAAAGAAGCCTATAAGGTCTTCCCTAATTATTTTCACCGTTTCCTTAAGGAAAACCTCTAGACTATAAATACTAAGTTCCTCCGCCACAAAGTTATGGATACAGACGTTAAGAAGTTTATAAAAGGCAAGCCCGCTCTAACTAGGGACAATATTGTATAACGCCTCCTAAGGGAACACAGGCACTATATTAAGGGGTTTCTCCTAAAGAATGCCGATAAGCTCCCACTACATCGCCTATAGGACCATAAAATCGAAATTATGCCAGGAAAGCAGCCCCTATACTATAAGAACCGCCTACTCTCCCCTACCAAGCTCTAATGCGTTAAGAAATGGATTGATAAGATGCTTAATAAAGGCTTTATCTAAGAATTAACATCCCCCGCCACAGCCCCGCTCCTACTCACTGCCAAGCTAAGAGGAGGGGTAAGGATCTGCCACAACTATAAAGGACTTAATAACGTTACCGTTAAGAACTAATACCCACTCCTACTTATCCGTAAGACACTTAATGCCCTATATAGCGCCAAATTCTATACTAAGCTTAATGTTATTGCCGCGTTTAATAGGATCCATATTGCTAAGGGCTATAAATAGCTTACAGTATTTATTACCCACTTTGGGCTCTACGAGATGCTAGTAACCCTATTTGGCCTTTATAATGCCCTAGCTATATTCCAGAACTATATTAACCACATTCTTTATAATGTACTGGACGACTATTATATAGCATACCTTAACGACATCCTTATATTTTCTAAAACTCAAGCTAAGCATACCAGGCACGTTAAAGAGGTAATTTGCCGCCTTAGAGCTGCCGGCCTCCAAATTAATATTAGTAAGTTAGAGTTTTATATAACAAAGACAAAGTACCTTAGCTTAATTATCTTAATAGAAGGAATAAGTATGGACCCTAAAAAGGTCTAAGCCTTACAAGCATAGGAGAACCCAACCTTAGTTAAAGAATTATAGCAGTTTCTTAGATTTGTAAACTTTTACTATAGAGTTATCCAAAGTTATTCTGCTATTACTACACCCATAATAAAACTCCTAAGAAAGGACGTTAGATGGCTATAGGGACTAGAACAAGCTAAGTTATTTAAGGCCCTTAAGAGAGCCTTTACTTCAGCACCAGTACTAGCATACTACGACTACATAAAGAAAACAGTGGTAGAGATAGACGCATTAAATTAGGCTTCTAGCAGAGTCCTTTCCCAGTACAATAATAATAGTAAATTAAGACCGGTCGCATTCTGTTAGATAATCTGTATTCTCTAAAGGCGTGGGTCAAGTGCACAAGTCACGTGCACGGAGCACGTGCATTGTAAATCTCTTCATCTGAGCTTAGAGCCCAAGGGGCTAATTAGCACATCATTATTAATCCATTAACCCATTGCATTAATAAACCCCTCTACACGAATTTCGTGACAGTTATAAGCCCGGTCCGCCGACTTAAGAAGCTATTCAGCTATTACTTAATTGTTTAAAGAAATTCTACCTCATCATCAGACTCTGACACCTCATTATTAGGACGCAGACTCTAACAGAAATCCTACCTTAATCGTCACAGGACGACTCTGATAACAAGGACAATCCTAATAACAAAAATACCATCTTAAATCCTCCTTTGCCTATTAGTCAAAATGACTCCACTGACATCAAGTTCGTTAACCACGATCATCCTCAATAAACTAGAAGACTGGGAGCAATGGATCTGGCAACTATAAGCCCTTATGGATCAGCAAATTTGGGCCCACATTAACCTAGCTACAGAAGCACCTTAAGAAGGTCTACTTAAAAAACCACCTCTTCCAAAAGTCACAGATTTCAATGAGAATGCAACCTTATATGCATAGCTTTTGACGAACCAACAGAGAGCGTACGAGAATAGTAGACGATACTATGACCAGGATATAAAGTACTTCCTAAAACAGGAAGAGCATCTGTAACAAATACGCACCTAGATCACGTCCACAGTATTAATCCAGAAGAAGCTACTGCTCGACCCTTCCCTTACAGTCAAGGAATGGCTAATTCGGTTAAAAGAAGACACTAAGCCCTTGAAGAACTTTATAATGAGGAAGGTATAACTGCAGTACATAGAATCACTTAAGGGACTTAAGCAGGCAAAAATTACCTAGTGGCTTAACAGATGGGAGCATGTAATAAAGATGGCAGAGAAGCACGGTCTTCCGCAGATAACCAATGGGATCTGGCTAATAGACCTTGCGAATGCAATACGACCTATAAGCGAAACCTATTTTGTTATGTACACTAAACAGGCAAATAATATCGAAAAGGCTCACTCGTTAGAATACCGTAAAGTAGCAATAGAGCTATAGGAAGCATTCGCAAACCTCTTAAAGGTTATACCATCCTCAACTACTAGAGGGAGTGCATTTAACATAGACTTCGCAGGAGAGTCCGAAGAGGATATCTCTATTGCTGCTGAAGTCCAAAAGGGAAGAGGGAACAGCTCATCTCGCAGTTGAAAAAGGGCAGGGATAAATTCGACTAAAGAGACGTCTTCCAAGAAGTCGAAGAACCTAAAATGCCTGGCATACGATATAAGGGGACATACCCTTCCTAACTGTTAGTATCTATTTGAGTGCAAGAGGCCTAAGGGATTTAATATTAAGGGTACACGCATAAAAAAGGTGTGTAAAAAGGTAGAACACAATAAGGATTTAGCTGCCTAAGTAGAACAACTTAAGCTTAAGGAATCAAATATCGATGAAGCTTAACAACAATAGGTTAAAAGTTAGAAGATAGTTAGGAAGATTAAAGGAGAAGCTAATACAATATTTCTAGAATTATATCATACCGGTCAACTCTATTCACTAAAGCTATTAACTATTCTTAACTTAGGAACTACTTTCTATATCTTTAATAACCTCTCTCGTTTCTACAATTTCAGGAAAGCTCCAAGACACGAATATATCATCGCAGGCAGCTCAGAAGTGCCTATACTAGGTTACGGCGATGTCACTGTCCAAGTCACAAAACCAGACAAGAGCAAGGGAATCCTACGTCTTAAGGACGTTGCCTTTTGTACGGACTTCAATACGAATCTAGTGTCGTTCTATCTACTTTGAAAATGAGGGTACTACTAGGACAATAAAGGAGAGAACAATCTTCTAGTTTAAAAGGACGACATAATCCTATATTAAATAAAAGAACGTCATAGACAACAGACTATTAAATACATCCAACTAGGAAGTCTATTAGCGTTCAATACAAGCCGACTGCTACGCCAATGGAAGCGCAGAGTATTATTAAGAGACGCTTGTCCAGATTTAAAAGGAGATGCACGTCTATGGCATCTATGTCTAGGTTATCTAGGACCTATAAGCCTTCATTATTTAGGTCTTAACGCCTTAGGAGTCAAGCTTCAAGGCCTAAAGACGACGGAATATTAACATTGCAGTCTCGCCAAAATCAAGCGTTAGGTCTTAAGAAGGTTCTTAAAACAGAAAATCAATAAACCCTTTCTTAACCTCCATATTAACTGGACTGACCTTAAGGAAGCGCATGCTGGATTTATACAAGTTATGTTTATCTATAATACTTTCTTAGGAAGAACCTTCCCATATTTTATAACAACGCATGGCAAGAAGAAGGAGACACTATAAGTACTTAAAGATTTCATCTAATAGATTTGTCTGAGGTATAACCTTAAGGTTAACACCATTAGGTTAGACAACAAGCTAGGGAGAAGGAGAACCCTTAAATAGCTATAAACCCAAGGGATTACCTTTAAGCCTTTAGCGCTATATACCCAAGCACAGAACGGTACCGCCGAACGCTCAGGGGGTGTAATTATTAAGAAAGGACGTGTAATAAGAATTGCTGCCAATCTACCACACAACCTATGGAACGAGATAGTCAACTATACAGTCTACCTTTAAGATCGAACGCTATGGGAAAGCAATGGATGGAAATCGCTATATAAAAGGTTCCATACCTACCTAGCAAATAGGAGATTAAGAAAACTATAATTAGCGCACCTAAAAGCCTATAGCTATAGGGCGTACGCGATGACGTTGGATGCCTAGCTAAAGAAGAAAAGACTAAGCAAGCTAGATCCGCGAGCCTATATTAGCTACCTTATTAGCTATAACTCTACCAATATCTATAGGATCTGGATCCCGCACAAAGGTATCATCATCTCTACTAGGGATGTCATCTTTAACGAAAAGACGTTCTTTAATGGCAAGCGAACGGACATCTTAAAGGATCTACACGCCGAATTAGATACGCTAATTAAGAAGATTTAACTCCCTAAGACTTTAATTAAGAACAAGGTTCTTCTAGAAGATAATAATAAAGTATTTAAACCGTCAATTTAAGAGGAAGACGACGACGTTAATAAGCCAGTTTAAACCTTTAATAAGTTAGCAGATCTTAAGCTTGCAAGAGCTCTTAAAAATGCGTATTATATGCCACCTCCAATAGAAGAAGACGAAGAATCTCCATGTGCCTTTTATATTAAGTATTTTATGAAGTCAGATACTAATCAGGACACTATCAACCAAGTAGGAGATAGGTTTTACACTTAGGGGGTGTTTAACGACTTGGTTAAAAACTCGTTTAAGGAAGCCGGTAATAATAGGCTTAAAGACTTTGTTACTAAAAGGATTACCTTAACCTATTATAGCGCCTTCGTAGCAGGAAGGAAGTTCAACCTTAATAGTTAACTTAATAATAGTAAGCTGAAATTAGGCAGAACACATAATGTTAAATTATATAGGAAGAACTTACCTCCGCTACCTTAGTCAATTAAGGACCTTAATACGCATCCTCTTTAAGATTAGTTCCAAGAGGCTTAACAAGCCCATCTCCAATCTCATCATTAAATGAGGTTATTTTAGGAAATAGACAAGAAGTACGCAAAGGGACAGTAGATCCTTAGCTCAATATAGATATTCGTCTACAAGACAGACAAGCATGGATTCCTCTAGAAATGCAAGGCACGCTTAGTTATATACGGAAATCAATAGGCTCCAGAAGACCTACCTATAAGAGCTACTACATTAGCTAGTACAACCTTCCAAACCCTTATGGCGATCACCGCAAAATTCGACCTGGAGACGACATAGATAGATATAGTTAATGCGTTTATCCATTACGATCTCAATAAAGTCGTCTATATAAAGCTACCGCCAGGATTCAATAACGGAAAGAAAGATAAAGTACTGCGCTTAAGAAAAGCCCTATACGGACTACAACAATTACTACTATTATGGCAGAAGAATCTCACGAGCTCGCTAATAGAATTGGGTTTTAAAGAGGTACCCTAGGAGCCGTATGTTATACTAAAAGGTGGAATAGTCGTCTTCTTCTATATCAACGATATTGTCTTCTGCTACCGAAAGACAGATAAGAAGAAAGCTTAAGAAGCAATTAAGGAGCTAAGTAAGGAATACCAGATAAGTACCCTTGGCGAGCTAAAATGGTTCTTAGGAATCTATGTGCTACGCAATTGTAGCTAGAGGCTCCTGTGGCTATCCTAGGAAGCCTATATTAAGAAGATAGCTAACTAGTATAAGATAGATCTTAAAGGGCGTCTTCTAGATACTCTAATAGCAGAATTAGAACTCCTCCCTACTAATTACCAATTAATCCATCTAACGCGTCCGTTCCCTAATATAGACCTATTAGTCCGTCCTATATCCCTACTAGCCTCTACAATGCTATATTAGAGAAAATTGGGTTTAGTACTCTATGCAGCCACTACAACGCGTCCGGATATTGCTTTTGCAGTATTAAAGCTGGCAAGGTTTAATTAGGACCCAAGCTAAGAGCATTATTAAGCGGTAGACAGAGTCATCTAATACCTATATAGCACGAGAAGCAGAGCAATCTGCTATAGAGGAGATAAGGAAGGAACAAACAGTAGAGGGAAAGACAAAGGAATACGCGACAAAGGACAAGACAACAGAAGAGATGGTAGAGGTAAAGCGCAATCATTTATCTATGCCAGCAATGCATCATTTGCGGACAACTCCGTCGACAGAAAGAGCTTGCAAGGATATATTATAAAGCTATTTAGGGGGCCGATCGCCTAGAGAGCAAATAAGCAGGGTATAGTTATAACGTTAAGCATAGAAGCCAAGTTATTAGCCCTATTATAGACAGTAAAGGAAGCTATCTTTATTAGTAGGTTATTTAAAGTAATGACATTACAACTAAACAAGCCCTTAATTATTAAATGTGATAACACCTAGACACTCTAACTAATTATAGAAGACATGGTAAAGCTAATCATAAAGCTCTAATATATTAACATCCATTAACACTGGCTACGTTAGGAATACGCAATAAGACGAGTACGATTTTAATAGACAGCAACGAAGGAGATAATCGCTAATGGACTTATAAAGGCCCTACCCAAGCAGAGGTTTTAAAGCTTCGTTAATATAATTAGAATAGTGGATATCAAGGAGCGGCTAAATAAGGAGAAGCAACTAGAGGACCTAAGGGACAGTATTAGAGCAAGACGGAAGGATTTAGATGAGATTACGGTCCAATTAACTCATTAACGGACACGAGAAGGTGGCTAGCTTTGACCTCAAAGAGCTCGAAGCTAAGGGGGTGTGTCAGATAATCTGTATTCTCTAAAGGCGTGGGTCAAGTGCACGAGTCACGTGCATGGAGCACGTGCATTGTAAATCTCTTCATCTGAGCTTAGAGCCCAAGGGGCTGATCAGTACATCATCATCAATCCATCAACCCATTGCATCAATGAACCCCTCTACACGAATTTCGTGACACATTCTTCTCTGCAAAGCACTCTGCGCCAGAGTGTAACTACAAGATCTATAATAAAGAACTCTTAGCTATTATTAAGGCTTTAAAGGAATAGTGTCCTAAGCTATAAGGGACTAAGGAGCTATTTGAAATTATCACTAACTACAAGAACCTATAGACGTTTATAACTACTAAGCAGCTAAACTAACGCTAAGTCTAGTAGGCAGAGTTCCTTTTATAGTTTAACTTTGTAATTATATATAGATCTAGCAGTAAAGCTACACTCCCTAACGCCCTAAGCTAACTACTAGGAACGAAACCTAAGGATGCTAATAATAAACGCCTTTGCTACTAAGCCTAAGTTATTATACCGCCCTAGAAAGTTAACCCTATAATCTTAGAAGAATTACTACATAAGTCCCGCAACTCTAATAATATAGAGTTTGTAGTCGCTCTAGACCCCAAAATAGCCGAAAAGTTACTAGATAAGCTAATCTGGTTAAAATACTAGGAGAACAAACTTGCAAGAGATATAGTAGCGGCCCTATATAATTAGAAAGCTCGCCATTAGCCAAAGAAGATTAGGAAATTACTTCGTTACAACAAGTTAGAATATAGTATCATTAACAAATAGATCTACTTCCGCTAATACCTCTTTGTCCCTAATGCCCTAGACCTCCGCCTAGAAGTTATCTATCGCTCTTATAGCAGCGGCCCCACTGGTTACCCTAGCCGGGTTAAAACTCTTAACCTCTTAAACCAAATATACTAGTAGCCAGAAATCTCCTAGTTTACGGCTACCTTTGTTAAAGACTGTACCCTATGCTTTCGCATTAAGACCCCCTATTCTGCCCCGCCTAGTTTCCTAAAGCTACTAGAACTACCCACTTACCTATAGACCAATATTTCAATCGACTATATTATAACGCTGCCGGTATGCCAACGCCACGGCAAGGTATATAAATATATCCTTGTCATTATAGACCGCCTAACTAAAATGTGACACCTCGTTTTAGTAATAGGACTCTTAACAAAGGAGCTAGTTAATAGCTTTATTAACAATATATATAAGCTCCATAGTGCACCAAGCACAATTATCTCTAATCGTAATATATAATTTGTTAGCGACTTCTAGCAATAACTAAGTAAATGCCTTAAAACAACCTTACGACTAAGCTTAGCCTAGCACCTAGAAACGGACAGCCAAACTAAAATCGTTAACGCTGCCGTAAATAAGTACCTCTATGCTTTTGTTAGCTTTATATAGGACAACTAGGTTAACTACTTGCCGCTTACTAAGTTTGCTATAAATAACCAAGTTAATAAGAGCACAGGCATCTCCCTATTTTTTGCTAACTATAGCTTTAACCCTTGCCTTGGAATTGAGCCTACTAGCTCCCGCCCACTAATACTATTAGTATAAGCAAAGAAGGAGTTCTTCTGCGTAGACTCTATGGCCAACCGCTTTAAGCGGATATTAACACAGCTTAAGGCCCTAGCCTGGATTTTATAGCAACGTTATAAAGACAATGCCAATACCCATAGGGACAAGAGCGCGTTATTCTACAAAGGCGATATAGTTATGGTTAGCTTAGAAAATATAAAGACAAACAGACCTAAGAAGAAATAGGATAATAAATAGGACGGCCCATACCCCGTACTTGCAGTATACTAAGGGGTAGTCGTGGTAGACCTTCTGGACCATATCTAAGTAAATAAATCCTTCTATACATCTAAGGTCCGCCTTTAGGCTGCCAAAAAGATCCCTAGCTAAGCAAATATTAATACCGCAGAGCGCCGTAATATACAAGGACAAGTAACAGAGAGAGATAATAATAGCAATATAGAAGATAAATAGGAGTTTAAGAAAATCCTTAATGTACACAATGAAGACCCTTAAGGCCTAACTTATAAGATCAAATGGAAATATTACAAGGATATAACCTGGCAGCCAGAAGAGGACCTAAAGGGTTACAAATAAGCTATATAGCGCTTCTATAAGCAACACCCTAAGAAGCTAGGACCCCTAAACTAGGCATAAAATAAGGAAAAGTCACGCCAAGGTTATAGCTGACCACCGTGTTAAAAATTTATAGTGGTTAAGATGTTATGGAACTTCAACTATAACAGAACCTTGTAGTAGGAACTACGGTGGGTTCTATTATTAGGCTGGATATGTAGGTAAGAACAAAGTAACAACGTAATAATAACTGGTGGAGTGGTTGCCTAATAGATTAACTCCAATTGTATTCTAAGATTCACTACAAGGAGAGAACTATCTACGGTAGGGACTGAGGTCCTTTAAATACACAACTATACTCCTAAGAAATCCTCTCTTGTATATAAGGTACATATTGTCTATATTAAACATAACGTCCCTTTTATTTAACACAGTTAATACATTTAACACCACGTAACCTTAGTTACTATTCCTTGTTACATAGTTCCACCAGATCCATTCTGGACCGTGCCTATATTAACTAACTAGCTTCCTACAACTCTTCCCTAAGTAGTTATAACATTATACTTAAAGCGTCCATAACACTATCTCCCTCCTCTTTATCTTCGTTCTTAAAGATTCCTAATATCTCCAAGTCGTCCACTAGAGGCGTAATGTCCGTTTAATTAGTCTGGTTAATATCCTTACTTATTATACCTAAAGCTTCTTCTTCTCTTTCCTAGGTTAAGCGTCGCCTTTATACAGTCTCCTCTATACTATCACTTGGTGACGTAATGGCGATTCCTTGCTCCAGGTGCGCGAAAGAGGGGTTAGTCTACATTGCGCTAGCGAGCCCTTTGTCTTAACAACCCTCCTCCTGTTCTAAATGCACTAAAGCAAATGTTAGGTCGTCCTACGACGTTCGCTCTGTCTCTAACGCTAAGTATGCGCGTCCCATACTCTTAACAGTCTTTAAATTCCCTAAGTAACTTATTATAGGGTCTTATATTCAATCTACTGCTATAAAGCTTAACGGTAAGCTAGCCTTAGCGTTGCTTGTGGTTTAATGTGCCTTAGAAGAGTCTGCACGCGTCCTTAAAGCCTAACGTCTAGCTTATGCTTGTCTTTAACGTCTTAAATATGTTTATGAGAAGGTCCATTCTAAGGAGTAGAAACTTGTTTAACAAGGTCTATAGGAACTTAGTAATAAAAGGACTGGCTCTCCTCCTATAAGGGAAACAACTCTAAGTAGCTCAGTAATTGCTCCTCTTAGGTCCCCCTTAGGTGACTTATTCTTTAGCAATCCTTCCTTATTAATATTACCTGACCTACTTTCTTCTAATACTCCCGTACCTTTCTTATAGCGTTCCTTAGGTTGCTTAGTAGTTCCCAGGTAGTCTTACTATAGCCTATCCACTTTACTTTATACCACGTTTTATTATCTACGTCCTTATAACTAATAATCTTTAAAACTTGCCATTTGTCTTCCTCTTATCCTCTATATATATCTACCTTATAGACTGGTGGCTTAATATTCCTATATGCTGGCTCTAGCATTGCAACGTATTATATAGGGTAGATTTTTATTTTAGCTAGTAGGTTTAACTTATATATAACCAATAAAATTCTTTACTTGATTTTAAAAGGTCCTAGTCTAATATAGTCCAACTTCTTACTTAATCGTTAACTCTTAAAATTTTTGTGTAGTAGCTACACTTTATTCCCCTCCTTAAGATCTGGTCCTTTAGATCTTTTAGTGTTATAGTACCTTTTTATTTATTCTTGTACTAGTTTAGCTGTTTCTTTAAGGTTTGCATAAAGATTTATTAATGTCTCCATTCTTTGCTTAGCTGTGCTACTTGTCCTTTTTACTTAATATAGTAATAACAATGTTCTTAGCTTATATCCGTAATTTGCCTTAAATAGTAATATCCCCATTCCTTCTTATGGTATTGCATTATATATAAACTATGTAACTAGTAATAATAATACCCAATTATTCTGTATATAATTAATATAGTGCCTTAGATACTGCTCTAGTGTCTAGTTTAGTCTTTCTGTTTATCTATCCATCTGTGGATAATACGCTATAGATATTACTGCGTAAACCCCTTGTTCTGCCAGAAACACTTCCTAAAATACTGCTATAAATCTTAGATCTCTATCTAATATAATCTTGTTTAGTGCTCTATATCTTATAAACACTTCCTTTATATAGATTCTAGTGACATCTTCTACTAATATCTCTTTAGTGTAAGCTATAAAGTATCCCCACTTTATTAGCTTATCTACTATTACTAAAATTGCGTTATAATCCTGTCCTGTAATAGGATCTCTTAACTTTAGTAACTTAATAATAAAGTCCTATAATATAACTTCCTATAGTCTTCTAGGTGTCTTAATAGGTTATAGCCCTCCGTATAGCTTATACCTTATTAGTTTATTCCTTTAGCAATCTAGACATTTCTTTATAACTTGTCTTGCTAGTCCCTAGATTCCTTAAATAATGTATTCCTCTTAAAGTCTTAACACTAAGCCTATAGCTCCGTTATATCCTTATATTATTCCCTTGTGGAATTCCTTAATAAATTCTTCTGTAATAGATTTAGGTATATATATTGCTTCTCTGTTTTCGTATTGCTCTAAGTCTAGATCCTCTACCTATGCTTTTTAGATCTTCTATATCTAATTACTTTTTAGTAACTTATAGATCTGACTTTCTTTAGTTGCTATAATCTTTGGATAATTGTACCTAATTAATCTGTCTTAATCCTTTCGCAATAAAGCTCCTAATAGTTTTTTATTGCTTTATAGTTTAGCCTTTCTACTTAGAGCGTCTGCTTATGTATTGTCTGTACCCTTGGTATACTAAATTTTAAAATAGTATTTTATAAGCATTTCCGCCCATCTAACCTGTCTTTGGTTAAGTTCCTTTGTTATTAGAAATCCTATAAGGTTCTTATAGTCTATTTTAACTACAAATGGTTTCTCTATGCCTTGTAAGAATGCTTTCTATTTTTTAAGTACTATAACTATACCTAACAACTCCTTATTATAGATGTTATAGTTTAACTCTAGTAGTGTTATCTTTTAACTATAGTATACCACTGGGTGCTATTTATCTTAATGTTTCTGTATAAAGTATACCCCTAGTGTAAAGTCTAATGCATCTATTTCTATAACTGTCTCTAGACCTAGTTAATAGATCTTAAGAACTAGCTCCTAGGTAAATAACTCTTTAATTCTTTTAAATAGTTCTTATTACTCCTTTCCCTATACCTATAGTTCTTCTTTCTTTATTAACCGTATAAATAACTTAATATTCTATAACCATTATGCTATAAACCTTTTATAGTAATTGCAAAACCCTAGGAACAATTTTAACTGTGTAATGTTCTCTAGTTCTTGCTAATTTACTATAGCCTTAATCTTCTTTAGATCTATGCTGAGTTAGCCTAGTTTAATAATAAATCTAATAAAATTGGTTTTTCTAGTAAAGAACTTATATTTTTTAATTGCTACTAGTATCTGTTCTTCTTGTAGTCTCTTTAAGACCTATTTAATGTATTCTCTATACTCTTCCTTACTCTTTAAGTAGATAATAATGTCATTAAGGTATACCATAATAAACTTATTTAGGTGTTCTCCTAATATACTATTAATTCGCTTCTAGAATGTTACTAGTGCATTTATAAGCCTAAACTATATAACTAATAGCTTATATAGTTCTTCCTTTGACCTAAAGGCTGCCTTCTATTTATTGCCTTCCTTAATTCTAATCTAATAGTATGCCTACCTTAAATCTATCTTTATAAAGATCTTTACGTTACCTATCCTATCTTGGATTTTGTTAATTAAGGGTAAAGGATACCTATCCTTCCTGGTAATACTGTTTAACTATCTATAGTCTATACACATCCTAAGTTTTCTGTTTTTCTTTAGGATAAACAGTACTAGATATCCTACTAATAACTATAATAGTCTAATATATCCCTTACGTAAGTTCTCCTAAATAAACTCCTTAAGTGCCACTAACTCCGTTTTAGTAAGCTTATAGATTGGAAAGAACTTTAGACTTATTCCTTCTTCTAATTCTATCTTATAGTCCTAAGCTATATGCTCTAACAGCTTCTCACTTTCTAGTGACCATAACTTTTTACTATACTTATGGTATCTTTTTGGTATATAACTTAAGCCTTACTCAGTCTCTTTATATATCGCTCTAACCTAGTACCATACTAACTTGGCTTATTATTATACTTTACGCTATTAAGTATCCTTAATATTAACCTGACCTATAACCTAATCGATCTTTAGATTATATTCCTGTAACTATGGCATTTCTAGTATTACCTCGTCCTGTCCCAATAGTAGGATATTAAAAGACATTCTAACTGGTCTCCCTTTAATAGTTATCTAAATAGGTCCTATTTTAAGATTAATAATACCTCCTCTATAGGCTATCTAATCTCCTAAAATCGTTATAAGTGGATATAGGTGTCTCTTTTATCTATATAGTAACCCTATTCTTTCTACTACCTTTAGTAATATATAGTTCCTAGTTGCTCTACTATCTACTAATACTTTAAACTACTAATCTTGCTACTTAACTCTTAAATTTAGGTGCTAACCTTAAATTCCTTTAAGGGTCTAAGGCTCTAATACTAGTTCCCTCTAGTTCTATACGCCTCCCCTTTTCCCAACTGTTAGCTACTTAATCCTATCTATACTTAGTTTAACTTTAGCTAATACTTAGTTTATTTATTTTCCTCTATATACTATAGATAAGTATTCTCTAGGCACTTCCACTACTATTATCTATCTAGGCATTTTTCTATAAGGAATCTTCCTGGTTAAAGTATTAAGTCTCCTTAACCTTATACTTCTACTAGGTGCTAACTATATATATACTTAGTATTCCTAAACCGCTTTTCCTTTAGTGCCTAATATATCCTTACTAGGTACTTCTAGTTCTTATCTTTAGGTGCTCTATATATATTATATATATTATCTATATAAGCTATCCATAATAGTATATAATACGCTATATGTTTTAGGTTAACTCTTAGTTTATCTTTATCCTTAAGTTTAAACCTATACCTAGTTAACCTAACCACTAGTATTTCTATTGCGGGTACTAAGATTTATTACTTACTTTTCTAGTCCCTGGATCCTTTTTCTAGGTTCCTTAACGTTATAATTAATGCTCCTTTAATATAACTTATGCATTTCTCTATAATGGGTTAGTTTTGGACAACTTTTTTGTCTAGCTATATATAAAAATCTACCTATTTGTTGTTATGTTATTGCCTATACCACTTTCTATACAACTAGTTTAGTATATATAGTCTATCCATTAGAAAGTACCTTGTTATTACTGCATTATAATATCCTTTAGTATGTCTTTCTTTAAACCTAGTTAGAATATCTAGATCCTCTTCTTATTTTAGTTTATCTAACCACTTTACCCTAGGTGTCCCTGCACTTGGCCTATTAGTAACTCTTTATATAGGTACTCTGTTCCTTATATAACCTAGTATAGCTAATTTCTTATCTAGCTTTTACTTTTACTATATAATAATTCTTATTCTAAACTTATTTATAGTTTCTTATTTTTTATATCTTGTAGTTAGATTTTTGTAGTCGTTTTACTTCTTAATCCTGGTATTAACTATTTAATCTTTAGGCTAAATACTGCGTTTACCTAGGATTGCTAACATTCTTACTTATTCCCCAAACTTGTAGTTCTTAAACTTGCGTTCTATACTTACTTGTTTACTACTAAACTAAGTTACTACCCTTTCCCATTAGTTTTCGTCTGTTATGGGTGCTTAGGTATATTTTATCTCATTTTAAGAGTCTTAAGCTTCTTTTATCTCTTTATAAGAATCTTAAGCCTATAGCCTTTTGCCTTTATTAAGTAATAAGCTAGTACTAGCAGTTATCTACTTGCTTAGTTTCTTTTAAACGTTACTCCTATTATCTTATAAAGCGATAGAAATCGTATCTAATAGTATTATAATACTTGTTACTAAACCTTATTTAGTAACAGTCTTAGTCTCTACTTTTATTTTGACTTCTCTAAGGTCTATATGCTTTTAGTAAGCTGCCCTTATTACCTTATTATTAGTAAATGTTTTACCTATATTAAATTCATCGTCTTTAATATCCAATCTGTGAGCTGGTTTATTGGTTCCTTTAAACTTAGATAATAATAGCTCCTATAGCCAATAGCTTACGCTATACTTAGCGTCCTTATAAATTCAGTATATGTTATTGTAATAATATATAAAACTGTTAATTAAACACTCTTTTATTCCTTATAGTGCACTATTGTCCCTCTATATATATGTGCTGTCTACTAGCCTAGTTCCCTTTACTATATAGTTACTCTAACCACCTCTATAGTCTCTAGCAAAATGACCTTGTTTTCCACAATTTATATAAGCCCTATCTTTAAACCACTTTTCTTGCTATAGAGTCCGCCTAAATGTTTTTTGCTGCTAAGATCCCTAGTTTAGCCTCTACTCCTAGGTCCTTTAATTACTTAATCCTTAACCTTTAGGTTTCTATAGTTTCTTTTTCTATCTTTAGGTTTCTTTAGTACCACTTAAGTCTATAGGCTCTGCGCCATTCTATAGTTTTTAGCTCTATATTTATTATTACGTACTCTGCGCCTTATATAACTATAGAACTTTATCTTGCCCTTTCTTAGCTTATTCCCTTTAGTAGATCCTATTATTAATCTTTATTAACTAATCTACTAACTCCCTTAGAGTATCCGCATCTTCTATTAGGATAATTATATCCTAAACTTTAGCCTTAAGTCCCTATTTATACTATGCTATAAGCGCCCTATTATTCCACTTAATCTATATAGCTAGTGTTTAAAACTGTATTATATACTTAATTGCTAAAGTGCGTTATATTAAGTTCTGAAGCTTTTGTTCTGCTGTGGTTATAGCTTTTAGGTCTCTAAATATCTATATTAACTATTCTATAAACCTGTTCTAACTAGTAAATATATACCATACGTTTTAGTTAGTAGTTATTATACTATTAGCCTATATTTCCATAAGATACGGCTTAAACCACTTAAATGCCCTCCCTATTAGGAACAATCCTGTATAGGCTACTTAATCTAACAATATTACTAACTTTGCTCCTTCCTGTACTACCTTAAAGTACATCTGTATAAGAAATCCTTTAAGCTTTAACTTCTCCCCTAAGAATTATTTAATTAAAGGTAGCTTAATCTTTACTACTCTAATTCCATTAATACGTTCTTTAAGTATCCTATTATTGTCTTATAAGTGATTAACTATTTCCTATAACTGGCCTTATATAACCACTTAAGAATCCCTATTATCTATACTGGTATCACTTAGCCCTAAGGTTGTGGCTGTTGCTAATACTGTTATAACTAGTGCTGCTTTTGGTAGTATATTGTTTAACCTTATTTAATACTATAACCTTAGTAGTAAATATATAACGGAACCTTATAGTAGAAACTACGGTAGGTTCTATTATTAGGCTAGGTATATAGGTAAGAATAAAGTAACAACGTAATAATAACTGGTAGAGTGGTTGCCTAACAGATTAACTCTAATTATATTCTAAGATTTACTACAAGGAGAGAACTATCTATAGTAGAAACTGAGGTCCTTTAAATACACAACCGTACTCCTAAGAAATCCTCTCTTATATATAAGGTACATATTATCTATATTAAATATAACGTCCCTTCTATTTAACACAGTTAATATATTCAACACTATATAACCTTAGTTACTATTCCTCGTTATATAGTTCCACTAAATCTATCCTGGACTATGCCTATATCAACCAACTAGCTTCCTACAACTCTTCCCTAAGTAGTTATAACATCATACTTAAAGCGTCCGTAATATTAACCGCTAGTCAAAGTTATCTAATTGGTTAGAATCCTCGCCAAGAGCGCTATATACCAACTTTATTTATTAAGCCGACCAATTAGGATTTTTAATATTTTTGCAGCGAAAATAGGTAGTCCTGTGTACTGCCTATTTGAAGTTACTTATTTGGTTTAGGGACTAAACCTTCTAAGGAGGGGAGTACTGTCACAGCACTAACTTAACGCATACTGTTCCTACTATTAGCTGGCCCACCACTAGCGCCTTAGCGGCTAGCCCTACTATTTGTATATAATACCCCCTTTTACCTTCTTCTCTTCTTTATAGCATAACGTAGTTATTTAATCTACTTTATTACAGTACTATAACATTAGGTAACTACCTTAAGGCCTTTTTATATTAAGAGTAGTATATTATAGTTCTCTATACTAGCTACTAAGAGTATTACTTCTTAGTTAGTGCGTAAGGGGCATAATAGTATTATATATTTTAGTGTCTGTCTTAGCTAGCTATATTTATATCTTAGGCTACCTACTAGAACACCTACCTAGTAGAGCTAGTCTTTTAGTCCTATTATTCCTATTCTTAAGAGTGTTGCTATTGTATTTTCTACCTTTATTAGGCCTTTTTAGAGCCCTAGAGTATTTACTCCCTATAGCATTAACTATGCTACGGCCTAGGTTCCTCTTGCCTTAGTTATATTACGGACGCTTTAAGTACAATATTATAACTACTTAGGGAAGAGTCGTAGGAAGCTAGTTAGTTAATATAGGTACAATCTAGGATAGATCTGGTAGAGCTATATAACAAGGAATGGTAACCAAAGTTATATAGTATGCTCTATAAGGTCTATAAGGTCTATAAGGTCTATTATATACCTTATATACCTTACATACCTTACGTATAAGAGAGGATTTCTTAGGAGTATGGTTATATATTTAAAGGACCTTAGTCCCTACCGTAGATAGTTCTCTCCTTATAGTGAATTTTAAAATATAATTAAAGTTAATCTATTAGGCAACTACTCTACTAGTTATTATTATATTGTTAATTTGTTCTTACCTATATACCTAGCCTAATAATAGGACCTACTATAGTTTTTACTATAAGGTTCCGTTATACATTTACTACTAAGGTTATAGTATTAAATAAGATTAAATAATATGCCACCTAAAGCACTAGTTATAACGACGTTAACGGTAGCTATAACCTTAGGGCTAGGTAATACTAGTATAAATAATAGGGATTCTTAAGTAGTTACATAAGGTCAGTTATAGGAAATAGTTAATTACTTATAAGATAATAATAGGATACTTAAAGAACGCATTAATAGAATTAAAGTAGCAAAAATTAAGTTACCTTTAATCAAACGGTTTTTAGGAGAAAAGTTAAAGCTTAAGGGATTTCTTATGTAGATGCACTTTAAGGTTATACAAAAAAGAGCGAAGTTAGCAATATTATTAGATTAAGTAGCCTATATAGGATTATTCCTAATAGGGAGGGTACTTAAGTGGTTTAAACTATATTTTATGGAAATATAGGCTAATAGTATAACAACTACTAACTAGGATATATAGTATATATTTACTAGTTAGAATGGGTTCGCGGAGCAACTAATATAGATATTTAAAGACTTAGAGGCCACAACCACAGCGGAACAAAAGCTTTAGAACTTAGTATAACGCACTTTAATAATTAAGTATATAATATAGTTTTAAACACTAGCTATATAGGTTAAGTAGAATAATAGGGCGCTTATAGTACAGTATAAATAGGGACTTAAGGCTAAAGTTCAAAACATAATTATCCTAATAGAAGATGCGGATACTCTAAGAAAGTTAATAGACTAGTTAATAAAGATTAATAATAGGATCTATTAAAGGAAACAAGCCAAGAGAGGGCAAGATAAAGTTCTATAGTTATATAAGGCGTAAAGTACGCAATAATAAATATAAAGTTAAAAACTATAAAATGGCGCAGAACTAATAGACCTAAGCGGTACTAAAGAAACCTAAAGGTGGGAAAAGAAACTATAGAAACCTAGAGGTTAAAAATTAAGTAATTAAAGGACCTAAAAGTAGAGGCCAAACCAGGAATCTTAGTAGTAGAAGATATTTAGGCGGACTCTATAATAAGAAAAATGGTTTAAAGATAGGGCTTATATAAATTATAAAAAATAAGGTTATTTCGCTAGAGACTATAGAGGTGGTTAGAGTAACTATGCAGTAAAGGAAACTAGGCTAGCAGGAGACATATATATATAAAGGGACGACAGTGCACTACAAGGAATAAAAGAATGTTTAATTAATAGTTTTACGTATTATTACAACAACGTATACTAAATTTATAAGGATACTAAGTATGGCGCAAGCTATTAGCTATAGAAGCTATTATTATCTAAGTTTAGAGGAACTAATAAACTAGCTTATAGATTAGATATTAAAGATAATAAATTTAATAAAGGTGAAGCATTTACTAATAATAAGGCAATAAAGGCAGCTTACTAGAAGCATATAGACCTTAAAGAAGTCAAAATAGAAGCAGAAACTAAAACTATTATAGAATGGGGTTTAGTAACGGATATTATAACACCATTAAATACAATTTCCATCGCTTTATAAAAAGATAGGAGTAATGTTTAAAAGAAACTAAGTAAGTAGACAACTGCTAGTGCTAGCTTATTACTTAATAAAGGTAAAAGGCTATAGGCTTAAGATTCTTAAGCAGAGATAAGAGAAGCTTAAAATTCTTAAGATAAGATAAAATATACCTAAGGACCCATAATAGACAAAAACTAATGGGGAAGGGTAGTAACTTAGTTTAGTAATAAACAAATAAGTATAGGATATAAATTTATAAACTATAAGTTTGGAGAACAAATAAGAATATTAGCAATCTTAAGTAAACGTAGTATTTAGCCTAAAGATTAAATAGTTAATACCAGGATTAAAAAGTAAGATAATTATAAAGATCTAGCTACAAGACGTAGAAAATAAAAAACTATAAATAAGTTTAAAATATAAATTATTATATAGCAAGAGCAAAAGCTAGATAAGAGGTTAGTTATACTAGGTTATATAAGGGACAGAGTACCTATATAAAGAGTTACTAATAGGCCAAGTGCAGGGACACCTAGGGCAAAATAGTTAGATAAACTAGAATAAAAAAAGGATCTAGATATTCTAACTAGGTTTAAAAAAAGATATACTAAAGGATGTTATAATATAGTAATAATAAGGTACTTTCTAATAGATAGACCATATACACTAAACCAGTTATACGGAAAGTGGTATAGGCAACAATATAATAATAAATGGAAAGACTTTTATATATAGCTAAACAAAAAAGTTGTCTAAAACCAACCTATTATGGAAAAACGTATAAGTCATATTAAAGGAGCATTAATTATAATGTTAAGGAACCTAGAAGAAGGATCTAGGGATTAGAGAAGTAAGTAATAAGTCTTAGTACCTATAGCAGAGATACCAGTAGTTAGGTTAACTAGGTATAGGTTTAAACTTAAAAATAAAAATAAACTAAGAGTTAACCTAAAACATGTAGCGCATTATATACTATCATAGATAGCTTATATAGAGGATATATATAATATGCATAGGGCACCTAAAGATAAGAACCAGAAGTACCTAGTAAGGATATATTAGGTACTAGAGGAAAAGCGGTTCAGGAATATTAAGTATATATATAAATAGCACCTAGTAGAAGTGCAAGGTTAAGGGAACTTAATACTTTAACTAGGAAAATTCCTTATAGAAGAATACCTAAATAGATAATAGTAGTAGAAGTGCCTAGAGAACATTTATCTATAGTATATAAAGGAAAAGAAACAAACTAAGTATTAGCCTAAGTTAGACTAAATATAGGCAGGATCTAGCAGCCAATAGTTAGGAAAAGGGGAGGCATATAGAACTAGAGGGAACTAGTATTAGAGCCTTAGACCCTTAAAGAAATTTAAGGACAACACCTAAATTTATAAGTTAAATAGTAAGATTAGTAGTTTAAAGCGTTAGTAGATAGTAGAGCAACTAGAAACTATATATCACCAAAGGTAGTAAAAATGATAGGGTTACTATATAGATAAAAGGAACACCTATATCCACTTACAACAATTTTAGGAGATTAGATAGCCTATAGAGGAGGTATTATTAATCTTAAAATAGGACCTATTTAGATAACTATTAAGGGGAGACTAGTTAGAATATCTTTTAATATCCTACTATTAGGATAGGACGAGGCGATACTAGGAATGCCTTAGTTATAGAAGTACAATCTAAAGATTAATTGGGTTATAGGTTAGGTCAATATTAAAAATACTTAATAGTATAAAGTGCGATAGCAAACTAAGTTAGTATAGTACTAAGTTAAAGTGATATATAAAGAGACTAAATAAGGCTTAAGTTATATACTAAAGAGATACCATAAGTATGGTAAAAAGTTATAGTCACTAGAAAGTAAAAAGCTATTAAAGTATATAGTATGGGACTATAAAATAGAACTAGAAGAGGGAATAAGTTTAAAGTTCTTTCTAATTTATAAGCTTACTAAAACAGAGTTAGTAGCACTTAAAGAGTTTATCCAAGAGAACTTATATAAGGGATATATTAGACTATTACAGTTATTAGTAGAATATCCAGTACTATTTATCCTAAAGAAAAACGGAAAACTTAGGATGTGTATAAACTATAAATAGTTAAACAGTATTACTAGGAAGAATAGGTATCCTTTACCCTTAATTAGCGAAATCTAAAACAGGATAGGCAACGCAAAAATCTTTATAAAGATAGATCTAAGGTGGGCGTACCATTAGATTAGGATTAAGGAAGGCAACAAATAAAAGGCAGCCTTTAGGTTAAAGGAAGGACTATATAAGCCATTAGTTATGCAATTCAGACTTATAAATATACTAGTAACGTTCTAGAAGCGAATTAATAGTATATTAGGAGAACACCTAAATAAGTTTATTATAGTATACCTTAACAACATTATCATCTACTTAGAGAGTAAGGAAGAATATAGAAAATATATTAAATAGGTCTTAAAGAGACTATAAGAAGAACAGATGCTAGTAGCAATTAAGAAATATAAGTTCTTTACCAGAAAGACTAATTTCGTTAAATTTATTATTAAACTAGGCCAACTTAGTATAGATCCAAAAAAGATTAAGGCTATAGTAAATTAGTAGGAACCAGAGAACGTTATATAGTTAAAATTATTCCTAGGGTTTTATAATTACTATAAAAGGTTCATAGCGTAATAGTTAAAGGACATTAAGCTACTTATATGGTTAACTAAAAAACAAGAACTATAGGCATAGGGAAAAGAGTAATAAAAACTATTTAAGAAAGTTAAAGGGTTATTTACCTAAGAGCCAGTTCTTAAGATCTATTAACTAGGTCTAAAGACAGTTATAAAAACAAATGCATTAAACTTTACACTAGAGGCATACTTTATATAGAAATATTAAGATGGATGGCACCTAGTAGCATACTATAGTTAAAAGATAATACTACTAGAGTTAAACTATAATATCTATAACAAGGAGTTGTTAGGTATAGTTATAGCACTTAAAAAATAGAGAGCATTCTTATAAGGCATAGAGAAACCATTTATAGTTAAGACGGACTATAAAAACCTTATAGGATTCCTAATAACAAAGAAACTTAACCAAAGACAGGTTAAATAGGCGGAAATGCTTATAGAATACCATTTCAAAATTCAGTATACTAAGGGTACAGACAATGCACGAGTAGACGCTCTAAGTAAAAAGGCTAAACTACAAAGCAATAAAAAGCTATTGGGAGCTTTATTGCAAAAGGATTAAGATAGATTGATTAGGTATAATTATCTAAAGATTATAGTAACTAAGAAAAGTTAGATCTATAAATCACTAGAGAGTAATTGGATATAAAAGATCTAAAAAGTATAGGTAGAGAATCCAGACTTAAAGTAATATAAAAATAGAGAAGCAATATATATGCCTAAGTCTATTACAGAAGAGTTTATTAAGGAATTCTATAAGGGAATAACATAAGGATATAACGGAGCTACAGGCTTAGTATCAAGACTTTAAAAGGAGTATATTATTTAAGAAATCTGGGGACTAGCAAGATAAGTTATAAAGAAATATCTAAATTACTAAAGAAATAAACCGATAAGGCATAAGCCGTATAGAGGGCTATAACCTATCAAAATACTAGGAAGACCATAGGAAGTTATATTATAGGACTTTATTATTAAGTTACTAAAGTTAAGAAATCCTATTATAGGACAAGATTATAATGCGATTTTAGTAATAGTAGATAAGCTAATAAAGTAGGGATACTTTATAGCATATACTAAAGAAATATCAGCAGAAGATATCGCTAGAATCTATATAAAAGAAGTGTTTGTAAGATATAGAGTACTAGACAAGATTATATCAAATAAAGATCCAAGATTTATAGTAGCATTTTAGGAAGTATTTCTAGCAGAATAGGGAGTTTATATAGCAATATCTATAGCGTATCGTCCGCAGACGGATAGATAAACAGAAAGACTAAACTAGACACTAGAGCAGTATCTAAGACATTATATTAATCACGTATAAAATAATTAAGTATTATTATTACCAGTTATATAGTTTATATACAACGCAACACTACAAGAAGAAATAGGGACATTACTATTTAAGGCAAACTATAGATATAAGCTAAGAACATTATTATCGCCATATTAAGTAAAAAAGATGAGTAGCATAGCTAAATAAAGAATAGAGACATTAATAAATCTTTATAAAGACCTTAAAGAAACAGCTAAACTAGTACAAAAACGAATAAAAAGGTACTATAATACTAAGAGATCTAAGGGACCAGATCTTAAGGAGGGAGATAAAGTATAGCTACTATATAAAAATTTCAAGAGTTAACAACCAAGCAAGAAGTTAAACTATATTAGACTAGGACCTTTTAAAATCAAGCAAAGAATTTTATTAGTTATATATAAGTTAAACCTACCAGCCAAAATAAAGATCTACCCTATATAATATATCGCAATATTAGAGCCAGTATACGGGAATATTAAGCCACTAGTCTATAAGGCAGATATATATAGAGAACAAGAGGAAGACAAATAGCAAGTTTCAAAGATCATTAGTCACGAGGATATAGATAATAAAACGTAGTATAAAGTAAAGTAGATAGGCTATAATAAGACTACTTAGGAACCACTAAGCAACCTAAAGAACGCTATAGAAAAGGTAAAGAAGTATTAGAAGAAAGCAGGTTAGGAAGCATTAAAAAAGAATTACCAAAGAACGAGTCACCTAAGGGGGACCCAAGAGGAGCAATTGCTGAGCTACTTAGAGTTGTTTCCCTTATAGAAGGAGAGCCAGTTCTTTTATTACCTAGCTTGTTAAGACCCTATTAAACAAGTTTTTACTCCTTAGAACGAACCTTCTTACGCACTTTCTTAAGATAAAGAAGATGGGCGGAGGCCAATAGACGGGCTTTAAGGGCACGCTATTAAGCAGCTATAGCCTCCTACTCTACTTCCTATAAACGGCAAAGTTTATCCAGGGCGCTTAAGAGCTCACTATTAAGCTTTGTAGTGGCAGATTAAACACGAGACCCTATAATAAGTTACTTAGGGAACTCGAAGACTATTAAAAGTCATAGAACGCGCACACTTAGCGTTAGAAACTAAGCAAACGTCACAGGATAATTAAACGTTTAACTTAGTACACTCCATATAGGAAGAGAGTTGCTAAGACAAAGAACTTGCTAGCGCAACGTAAACTAACCCCTCTTTCGCACAATAAGAACACGGAGACGGTATAACTTCACTAAGTAATAGTATAGCGGCTATAGTACGGGCACGTCATTGGAACGAAGAAGAAGAAGAAGCTTTAGGTATAATAAGCAAGGATATTAACCAGACTAATTAAACGGACATTATACCTCTAGTAGACGACTTAAAGATGTTAGGAATCTTTAAGGACAAAGATAAAGAGAAGGGAGATAGTATTACAGACACTTTAAGTATAATATTATAACTACTTGGGGAAGAGTTGTAGGAAGCTAGTTAGTTAATATAGGCACAATCCAGGATGGATCCGGTAGAGCTATATAATAAGGAATAGTAACCAAAGTCACGTGGTGTACTCTATAAGGTCTATAAGGTCTATAAGGTCTGTTATATACCTTATATACCTTACGTACCTCACGTACAAGAGAGGATTTCTTAAGAGTATAGTTATATATTTAAAGGACCTCAGTCCCTACCATAGATAGTTCTCTCCTTGTAGTAAATCTTAGAATACAATTAGAGTTAATCTGTTAGGCAACCACTCCACCAGTTATTACTACGTTATTAATTTATTCTTACCTATATACCCAGCCTAATAACAGGACCCACCGTAGTTCTTGCTACAAGGTTCCGTTACAAGTTAGCCTCTATACCTTTAACTCCTATACACCTCTCCAGCGTTAGCCCAGCCAGTATTATATTGCGGTAGATGGTTTCCTAGCATTCTTTTATACTCTACTTTGGCTCCTTTCTCTCTCTTACTACTGTCTTTGCTGGCCTCTTACGCGTCTCCCTTCCTCCTCTATATAGGCCTGGGCCCTAAAGTAGCACTATTCTTCTTCTACTTTCTTCACCTGTTTCTCTAATATGTCTTCCCTACTTTGGGGTTGTTGGCTTGTTCTCCTATAGGGCGCCCTAGGGTCCCTCCATAGTTTATTTAGGCGTGTCTTGATATACTTTATAACATTAGAGTTGCGTTCATTTTGCGAAAAATAAGGTATATTAATGCTCTTATATTTACAGCCAGCTAATAAATATAAAAACCAGTTTAATTTTAGACACTATTCTATATACAGGATACTTTAAGGAATCTAAATAATCCAAATCCTTCCTGCCTACCACCTGCGTCGCGATCGATCGAGGAGACGAGGGGTAAGGCTCTCGCAGAGGCCCCAAACCGTCGATTGGCGGTGTTCCCAATGATCCGCCGGCCGTGTACTGATCTCCTAACTAGGCCTAGTGCCTGTCCTGCTTGTCCTACCTATCTAACCGTCCTACCTGTTCGTCCCGATGAGCCAGGGAGAACTCAACAAGGGAGACATAAAAAATGAGGAATGCTTACTGGCACCATGACTTCCTTTTCTCTTCCCTATTACTATTTTCCCCTCAGAATTGCCGATCAAGGCGGCAACGCCGATACGAGGCGTTACATCTGCCATTGTAGCGGTATTTTTGTGCGTCGTGGTCTGTGCTGAATTCCGGTTGTGTAGCAGCGTTTTTTTCTACTACCCAAAGCAGACAACGTTGAAGTCCCGTACAGTTTCTGCAGAAGCACGGTAGATATACAGATCCAGGCCTGCAAGGCGGAAGCGATACTTTACCAAGAAGGTAGCACAAGATGCGGCTGAATTTGTCACGTTTTCTCGGCACATAATTTGAATTACCCAGGCTAAATGCTCAGTTTTGACTTAAAAAGGCAAACACACCGATGCGTAAGTAGAAGTTCAGGCCATTTCATGCACGGTCCCGCCCTCGTGCACGACACCGAAATATATCTTTTTAAAATGTCTATAACTGTGATAGCTTCGCTTGTTGTATTATTCTCATCCTTCGTGACTACTCCACCTTATGGAGTCCCCGTGAGACAATAACTATAACAGCTATTTATATAAATTTTCAAATATAGCTTATTTAATAGTGAACAAGACTTTTTAAAAATAAAAATAAAAACAAAAATTTCCTTATATAATATTTTAACGTATTTCACGGGTGAGCTAGTTAAATGGGTAAGCTGATCACTTCAAAAACACACTAAAAAATGGAAAAATCACACTTTAATATCTTAACAACCACTTAATAATAAATTTTAATAATTTAAATTTAGACTTTTATATATGCTCTACAGCC
>Ga0307507_10002832_pt1 | contig 35162 bp, 29 predicted proteins | sample 7_EM_MG_FD_207223 | JGI IMG/M metagenome (GOLD analysis project Ga0307507, IMG submission 207223) | Populus trichocarpa ectomycorrhiza microbial communities from riparian zone in the Pacific Northwest, United States - 7_EM | ecosystem: Host-associated > Plants > Roots > Unclassified | place...
ATAGCATATAACTTTACCTTAATTGCATGTCAAGAAATATATAGTTACCTTTTAAAGTTGCTAAGTAGGTTAATTGCGTGTTAAGAAATATATAGTTAGCTTTTAAAGTTGTCAAGTTAGTTAATTACATATTAAGTTAGTCGAATTACGTGTCAAGTTGGTCAATTGCATATTAAGTTAGTTGAATTGCGTGTCAAGTTGGTCAATTGCATATTAAGTTGGTTGAATTGCGTGTTAAGTTGGTCAATTGCGTGTCAAGTTGGTCGAATTGCGTGTCAAGTTAGTCAATTGCATGTCAAGTTGGTTAAATTGCGTGTCAAGTTAGTCAATTACGTGTTAAGTTAGTTGAATTACGTATCAAGTTAGTTAATTACGTGTTAAGTTGGTTAATTGCGTATTAAGTTAGTCAAATTGTATGTTAATTACGCGAAACGCGAAAATCAAAGTCTACTTAAATCTTATCCTGCGAATATTTTCCCAATGTAAGACCATAAAGGCAACAAGGTATTCGCGGTATTAGTAGAATTCAACTCAATAAGTAGGTAAACCTTTAGTTATAATAACGTCCTCCTCTTTATAGGGTTCTTCTCCCTACCTATTAAAGCTATAGGTGTCAACCATATGGCTAATTATATACAATGTGGAGGCTGCTAATCTGACTACAGGAGGGATTACTCTATAGCCTTTCCTATTAGCAGGTTTCGTATAAGAGATTATAGGCTTATATCTACAGCAAAGCTAGTACTGCTGTTACTTTGTATTTTATACCAAAGTGCCATGCTACCAGACCTAGGCTCTACGCCTATAAGAGGTCTTGCTATTAAGCTATAGAGCAAGCTAATAGCCAACTACATCTTTAGGCCTAAAGATGAAGCCATCTACGCTATATATCGGCTGCCTTGGGTGCAAACTGCCCTCTATAGAAAACAGCAAAGGCGTAAATTAATCAGAAATATCACCAATTAATATATCTAAAGGCATTAAGTGGGAAACCTAATTAACTAAGGTAAACACGGTAAAAAAAGGGGCTGTAGAGGCAGAATAGAAGAGTCTTTAGTAGGGAGGCTGTACAAGGCTTAAAGGATTTTAACGCCTCCAATACCTATAGCTATCGGCTCTCCACCATCTTACTAGAACTTTATTTCCACCAAGAGATCAGTTCCCAAGGCAACTAGCTTATAGTAAGGGCAGAAAGGCTATTCTAGCAATTTATTAAACCAATAAACGATTAATTTAGTCCAATTAGTTTATTTAATTGGTTTAATCTATATTAAATAAACCTTAATTGGACCAAATTAATCAAACTAAACAACCGTCAATAAGGGTCCGGTTTAATAAAAGCACTATTCTCTTGCTCTAACCCTTCTGTTTTGCCTAGGGTCACAGCTCGGCGTGGTCCGCAAAAAACTCAGGGTGGTCCAAAAGTTCAACATGGTCCGAACTTTAAATTTAACTTTGGACCACGCTCAGCTTTAGAGCACGCTGAGTTTGTGCATAAGCAGCGCATATGCGGTTTTATTTTATTTTAGAATTTAAAGTATTTAATAAATAAAAAAGATTATAAATTGTATATATGGGGTATATGCAAGGTATATACTTAGCATATGCGGTTTCCAGCTATAATAAATATATAGCATTTACATATATGTTACGTATACTTTGTGTATACTCTACATATGCTAAGCATATGTTTACTTTTATACTATTAATTCTATCTTTGCCTTAAGGAGACCTTACTCCCTTATAAATTACTTATACTAATTACTCTTTAAAGTATTACCTGTTAGCGACTCAGTCAATCAAGGCACGAGCACGGCAAGAGGGTCGCGCAAGCCTATACAATTGAATTGTCTATAAACGAGGATCTAAAGCTAGAGAAAAGAAAGGGGAAGAACGAAAGCACCGCTTAAAGCTATATACAATCCTCTAGTCACGTAATGGCAAGTTGCGGCAATTTAGGGCAAGTTGCACCAATCTAACAGCAGTTTGCCAGTGCCGTAACATTACCTTTATATTTTATATAAGGTGGGCTATACTATAATATCTCTCTAAGTATATATTATATATATATTTAGTATATGCTAAGTATATACACAACTAATATATTATATATTTGCTAAAAAGCGGGTTAACTACTATAATATATTCTTATAGGTATATATGCTAAGCATATACACTACTAAGATATTATATATTTACTAAAAAGTGGTTTAACTACAGTAATATATTCTTATAAGTGTATATATGTAACGGTGCTAGGGCACCGCCCCTGCAAGATATCGTGGCACCGTTATATATAACCTAGACAGGGCCCCTAGTCAGGGGTATCTTGGCGCTATATATATAGACATATCCTTTCCTCGACCTTCTCCTGCTCCTTAGCTTAGTATCTTTACTAGATAGTAATCCACAAGCTTTAGTTTAGAGGCATTTATACAAGCCGTTATATTATACTAAGCTCACCCACCCTAGGGGGGACTTTATTTGTTTTGGAGCTCCCTCTTTACCTTGCCTGGGAAGGCCTGGATAATCTCCTACCCCCATTCCGCGTGTTCTAGGAGGACACGCGTTAAACACCCCTAGCTACGCGTCGTCGACGCGTTAAGTCGCTATCATTAATACTAGGAGCCGGTATTTAAGCAGCTAGAAGGTCTCCTATGGATAAGGACAACTGCCTAGGAAGGCAATAATATCTCACTACCCCTCTAACCTTTTTAACTAATACGGAGTTATATAAGCTGCAGAGACGACCTTAGTTAAGACTTAGCCTAGGGCTACAAGGAACGAAGTAATTCTATCTAGAGCCTAGAACTGATCCTATAGTGTTAGCTAAGACAAGCTAAGACATAACCCGCGCCGTGCTATTAGGCGGTAGGTGTATATTATCCACAAAGTCCTCTAGAACAAATCCTATCCGTTATTCTCTAGCTACTACTGCTACAATAACTACCCCAATTAATACTAAGCTGTATAAGGAGAGACGAAATTAATTAGGAAGGACCTAACACTTGCACTATACTGCTACCCTAAACCCCAAACTTGACAACCTATCGCGCTAATATACCTGCGACACAACTCTCTAACTTATCTATAAACGCCTTTATAGATACCTATCGAGTTCTTATTAATAACCACCAAATATATCTACAAGCGTTATACCTGGGGGAGAATTTAAGTAATTTATAGCACTCTTAATTAGGAGAATAGATTAGGAGAATTATTCCAATTTATAGCACTCTCTAATAGCCCTACAGATAAGCCTATTTATCTTTATAACCTCTTACGAACTATTAACATGTTCTTAATAGCCTTTTATACAACCTTCTATAAACGAGACAGCCTACTATTATAAAAGCATGTCTTGCCAGTCGTTGACAAGAATTAAAATATCGATACTTACCCTCTTAATACCATTCGTTAACTACCCTTAAATTACCTACCAACTCAACGGTAGTCCTCTTTAAACAATAATCTATAAATCTGCTATCTAATAGTATCTCTTACTATTATAGCTTACCCTTATATAACTATGCTTGAATATCAAAGCGTACTCTTTCTTTAATACCTTTAACTTTTTAATAAGAATTAAAATATCGACACGCACCTTCTTAATACCTTTTTCGACACCTCTGACAACAATTTAATATGCTAAGTTATAACGGCATTCCTACAAGTCCTTAATTAATCCTAGATATCTGCTACTACAACAATATCCTTAATCAAATAATCAACAACATCTCAAACTATTTACCGATTAACGGTAGACCCCAAGAAACTAACAGACTGATTGTGCCGTTATACATACAATCTAACAACTAACTAATAGATCAAGCTCCGAGTGTTTGACCTACTATTACTACTAGTTGCTGGTATCGTACTGCTGCCTAAACTGATAAGAACCCGTACTGATACGCCCGCGAATTTAACAACTGTCGCGCCAATACGCCTGTGACCCATAAGACAAGACCTTGCGCCGATATGCCTGCGAGCCTAAACCTGCCGCTAGCACCGTACTGCTACGACTTTAACAACAACTGTATGAGTTCGTCGACAATCAACTACCTCCCTTACTGATTCGATCATCTTCTTTTTCGCCTATAGTGATCCTTTTCAACTGACACTAAGCTACGCATACTGAGGAACGACCACGGTTGATACTAAGTTATATAAGCTTTACCTTAGGCATTTGTACACTTTAACAACGAGGTTAATACTAAGCTGTGTAAGCCTCGACAATAAAATCAATTTAGACGAACTGGATAATGATCGTGCCGTTACGCCTTAAAGGCGACCCGAAGGCGATTTAAATGCAAACCCAACTAAATAATAGCGCTGATATGCCTGCTATTACTACCTACCGCTAGCACCATACTACTACTAAACAGATAAGAGCTCGTGCTAATACGCATGCGAGTTATATTTCTTTTTTTTAATGGCTCGGGGCGCGCCATATTAAAGGAGGGGGTAGTAATACACCTCTTACAGCAGGACGGCTGCATGCCCTACGCCAACCTAACAATGACTGTGCTGTTACGCCTACAGTCTAACCGACAGACCGATCGTGCCAATACGCCTACAATCTACCGCCTAACTAATAGACCGAGCTCTATGTTCGACCACTATTACCATCCGACGCTTGCACCGTACTGCTATTACAATAGACCTCCGCTGCTCTGCCTGCAGCCGATTAACCCTTGCTGCTCTGCCTGCAGCTAACTAACCCTCGCTACTTTATCAGTAGCTGACTACCCTTGCTGCTCTGCCCGTAGCTAATTAACCACTTACTGCCCTACCTGCAGCCAACCGACTTCTACTGCTCCGCCTACAGTAACAACTGTATATAAGGTAGAGCTTTGCTCCCTAGTATATAACCCCGCGGATAGTACCGTTCTGCTACCCAACTAATAAGCTCTCGCACCTATATGCCTGTGAGCGAACCTAACAACCTCTCGCGCTAATGTGCCTGCGAGCGATCTTAATTACTGTCGTGCCAATACGCCTGCGATCAATCGACTACTGATAGCGCCGATATACCTGCTATCTACCATCTAACGCTAGCACCGCACTACCACCTGACCTCTACTGCGATATACCTCTCGCAGCTAAACCAGTACCTTGCTGCCTTACTATAGCACTACAATCGACTTCTACTGCTCTGCTAGCAGCACTCTAATCGACCTTTGCTGCTCTGCCTGCAGCCAACCTACCCTCGCTACTTAACTGTAGCTAACTAACACCTGCTGCTCTGCCTGCAGCTAAACAAATAGACCCTTGCTGCTCTGCCTATAGCACCACTACTAACTTCTACTGCTCCGCCTGCAGTAATAACTGTATATAAGGGAGAGCTTTGCTCCCTGGAATACGGCCCGTCACTAGCACCATACTACTATAATCCTAACAAGTTACCGCGCTAATACGCCTGCGGCCTAAATGCGATTTAAACGCGACCTAATAGTAATTTAAACGCGATCTGCTAACAAGATTCCGTGCCAATCTGCTTACGGAATATAACCCTATTGCTGGCATTGTACTGCCACCTAAACAACCCCGTCGCTGGCACTATACTGCTACTAAACGGATAAGAGCTCATGCCGATATATATGCGAGCTATAACTCCCTAACCCTCCTACCCTTATTAAAACTTTCTTACCTACCTTTTTATAAGAGGGGGACTAAGGGGGCTTTTTTTTATGGCTCGGGGCGCGCCATATTAAAGGAGGGGGTATAGTACTAGGAGGTACCAGAGTTCTAGGAGGAGGAACGACCAACAGAGGGCTCCTAGTAATACACCTCTCGCAGTAGCAGGAGCTGTAGGACGGCTGCCTGCCCCACGTCAACTAGGTATAGCGATATACCCCTACAGCAGCAGGAGCTGCAGGACTGCTGCAAGTCCTATATTAACTAGCATCACGATTAAGCGCTAGATGCTAGAATTTTTCTTTTCTTTTCTCTTCTTTCTTTTCTATAAGGGGATAAAGCCTAAGGGCAGGCTTTTTTGGAAGGGGGGGGTAATGTAACGGTACTGGGGCACCGCCCCTACAAGATATCGTGGCACCGTTATATGCAACCTAGATAGGGCCCCTAGTTAGGGGTATCTTGGCGCTATATATATAGACATGTCCTTTCCTCGACCTTCTCCTGCTCCTTAGCTTAGTATCTTTACTAGATAGCAATCCACAAGCTTCGGTTCAGAGGCATTTGTGCGAGCCGTCACAATATATATACTTACTTATTTAAAAAGGTAGAGTATACTATTATCTATATAAGCTTATACTTAGTATATGCATAGCACATACTCAACTTATGTATTTATTAATAAGCTATTTAATATAGGTATCTTATAGTTATGTGTGCGCATATACTTGGCATATGCACCGTATATCCAATGCACACGGTCGCTAAAGGCAAATTGTGGCGTTCTATATAGGTAAAAGTTGAGTACCGCCGACCTTTTTCCGGCGCTCCATCGGTGACCACGCTCAGCTTTCGCCGACCCCCATCGGCGACCACGTTCAACTTTTTCCGGACCACGCTCAGCTGTAACCCCGTTTCGCCTCCAATCAATTGTAACATGAGACCCAGTATTTGACTTGCTCTGTACGGCTTCGAATGGCATTCGCTGGATATCCATGGGTATTAACGGGTATTCTTGATGATCATTCAACGAATCAACAGCCGGTAAAATACTCTTCCTCCGCCAGAGTGCGATGCCTCTCTGGTGGGTCAAACGAAGTCTTTATCAATTCGGCTGAATGGAGCAGAGGTTAATCTTCACATTTAACACCTGATATTGTTACGAAGTGCATGTAGAGCAGTTTATTGATGAAGTAGGTTGATTGATTGATTGATCTTAACTTGATCGTTGATTGATGTTGATGTTTTGACCTAGGGCCCCTAGGGCTCTAAGGAGATTTACAATGCACGTGCACCCGTACACGTGACCCACGCCTTTAGAGAATATAGATTATCTAACACACCCCCTTAGCTTTAAGCTCTTTGAGGTCAAAGCTAACCACCTTCTCGTGTCCGTTAATGTGTTAATTGAACCGTAATCTCATCTAAATCCTTCCTTCTCGCCCTATCCTTCTTCCTTAGGTCCTCTAGTTGCTTCTCCTTATCTAGCCGCTCCTTGATATCCACCTTTCTGACTAGGTTAACAAAGTTCTGAAACCTCTGCTTGGGCAGGGCCTTTGTAAGTCTATTAGCGGTCATCTCCTTTATCGCTTTCTATTAAAATACCACTCGTCTTCTTGCGTATTCTTGACGCAACAAGTGTTAATAGATGTCAACGTGTCGGAGCTTTGTCTTCGCCATGTCTTCTATAATTAATTAGAGTTAATAATTAAGGGCTCGTTTAGGTGTAACGTCATTGCTTTAAATATCCTGCTGGTAGAGATAGCTTCTTTTGCTGTCTAAGATAGGGCTAACAACTTGGCTTCTGTGCTTAACGTAGTTACTATATCCTGCTTATTTGCTCTTTATACGATCGGTCCCTTAAATAGCTTTATAATATATCCTTGCGAGCTCTTTCTGTCAACGGAATTGTCCGTAAATGATACATCGCTGGTATAGATAAATGATTACGCTTTACCTCTACCGTCTCTTCCGTCATCTCATCCTTTGTCGCTTATTCCTTTGTCTTTCCCTTTTCTGTTCGTTCCTTCCTTATCTCCTCTATAGTAGATTGCTCTACTCCTCGTGCCATATAGGTACTGGAATACTCTAATATAGCATTATAGAAGCTGCTTCTCTTGGTAGGGATATAGGACGGACTAGTAGGTCTATATTAGGGGACAGAAGCGTTAGACGGATTAATCAGTAATTAGTAGGGAGGAGTTCCGATTCTGCTATAGGAGTGTCTGGAAGACGCCCTTTAAGATCTATCTTATACTAGTTAGCTGTCTTCTCAATATAGGCTTCCTGGAATAGCTATAGGAGCCTCTAGCTATAATTATATAGCATATAGATTCCTAGGAACTATTTTAGCTCGCTAAGGGTACTTATCTGGTATTCCTTGCTCAGCTCCTTAATCGCTTCTTAAGCTTTCTTCTTATCTGTCTTTTGGTAGCAGAAGACAATATCGTCAATATAGAAGAAGACGACTATTCTACCTTTTAGCATAATATACGGCTCCTGAGGTACCTCTTTGAAACCCAATTTGTTTAACGAGCTCGTGAGATTCTTCTGCCATAATAGTGGTGATTGTTATAGTCCGTATAGGGCTTTTCTTAAGCGCAGTACTTTGTCTGTCTTTTGCGTTGACTGTATCTATCTGTGTCATCTTTAGGTCGAATTTTGCGGTGATCGCCATAAGGGTTCGGTAGGTCGTACTCGCTAATGCAGTAGCTTTTGTAGGTAGGTTTTATTAAGCTAAGGATCTACTGTCCCTTTATGTGTTTTTTTAATGATTACACCCCCTAAGTGTTCGGCGGTACCGTTTTAAGCTTGGGTGTGTGGTGCCAAAGGCTTAAATCCCTTAGCGCTTCCTTAAGGTCAGTTAATATGGAGGTTAAGATAGGGTTTATTAATATTCTAATTTAAGAACCTTCGTGAGACCTAACGCTTAATTTTAATAGTGTTGACTTTAAGGTTATACCTTAGACGAATCCATTAGATAAAATCTTTAAGCACTTATAGTGTCTCCTTCTCCTTGCTATGCGTTGTTATAAAATACGGGAAGGATCTTCCTAAGAAGGTGTTGTAGATAAGCATAACTTATACGAATCTAGTATGCGCTTCGTAAGACCTAACGCTTAATCTTAGCGAGACTGCAGTGTTAACATTCCATTATCGTCGTCTTAGGGCCTTAAAGCTTAACTCCTAGGGCGTTAATACCTAAATAATGAAGGCTCATAGGTCCTAAATGCCCTAGACATAGATGCTATAGTCTTGCATCACCTTTTAAATCTAGATGAATGTCTCTTAACGATACTCTGCGCTTCCGTTGGCGGCGTAGCAGTCGGCTTATATTGAACGCTAATAGACTTCCTGGTCGGACGTATTTGATAGTCTGTTATCCATAACGTTCTTCCATTTAATATAGGATTATATTATCCTTCTATACTAGAAGATTGTTGTCTCCTTTATTGTCCTAGTAGTACCCTTATTTTTGAAGTAGACGGAACAATACTAGATTTGTATTAAAGTTTATATAAAAGGCAACGTCCTTAAGACATAGGATTCCCTTACTCTTCTTAACTATCTCCTAACTCTTATCCTGTTGTTATTAAGCTTCGTCTTCTTGTTCTTTAAGTCTGATTTTTAGCAACTAGATTAGCGAGATCCTTATTCTATTCTACCTTCTTTAGTGCCCTATTAATGTGATTATCTCTAATTGTGACTCCTACAGGTCTCTTATCTTTAAATAAACACTAATAGTCCCGAAGTGAATGTCCTCGTCTTTTACACGCTAAGCACTCGGGTGTTGGCTTCTTTTAGAACGTCTCCTTAACCAGTAACCCGGCTCTCTTTAAGCGGCTAGTACGTGCCAAGGCCTTTCCTTTTTGTGAACCTTAAGTAGTATCAGAGTGATCCTTAATAGCTTACTCTACGAAGTCTGCATTAAAGGTACTCCCCCTTATAGTAGTATTGGCTTTCTCTAAAGGTCTTCTAAGTCCTTCTTGCAGCTCCTTTGCTACTCTGCGGTATTTAGAAGATCTCGACTTCTGCGGATTATTTAACTTAGTAGTGTACTTTATACAGTAGGCGTCACTAAAAGGTTGAATAACTTCTGCTAATTCTTAAAGCCAGATTCTATTAGACATCTAAGGGATTTTATACTTAGACGGTGATGTTACTATAGCCTAGTATAGGCACTTCTAAGCTGCCGGCAATAATGTATTTATATCTTAGAGCTTTCCTAAAGTTATAGAAACGAGAGAGGTTATTAAAGATATAGAAAGTAGTTCCTAAGTCAAGAATAGTTAATAGCTTTAGCGGATAGAGTTAACTGGTATAATACGATTCTAGGAATATCGCATTAGCTTCTCCCTTAATCTTAACTGTCTCCTGGCTCTTATCCTATTGTTATTAGGCCTCGTCTTCTTGTTCTTTAAGTCTGATCTTTATAACTTAGTTAGCAAGATTCTTATTCTTTTCTACCTTCTTTAGTGCCCTATTAATGCGCGCATCTCCTATTATGACCCCTACAGGTCTCTTATCTTCAAATAAACACTAATAGTCCCGTAGGGAGTGTCCTTGTATTCTATATGCTAAGCACTTAGGCGTTGGCTTCTTGTAGGACGTCTCCTTATCTACTAGTATCCCGGCTCTCTTTAAGCGTCTATTACGTGCTAAGGCCTTTTCTCTTTGTGAACCTTTAGTAGTATCAGAGTGATCCTTAGTAGCTTGCTCTGTAAAGTCTATATTAAAGGTACTGCCTCTTATAATAGCATTAGCTTTCTTTAAGGGTATTCTAAGTCCTTCTTATAGCTCCTTTGCTACTCTGCGGTATTTAGAAGATCTTAACTTCTAAGGGTTATTTAACTCGGTAGTGTACTTTATACAGTAGGCGTCGCTAAAAGGTTAAATAACTTCTACTAAATCTTAAAGCTAGATACTATCGGACATTTAAGAGATCTTGTACTTCTCTCCTAAGGATATTGCGTGTTCCCATTAATCTAGCTATTAGTTTAATTTTAATAACTATTTAAACCCCTTAAGGGCTTCTGTGTACTGGTATTGTACCTTCTTCCTAACAAATAATGAGGTAGGTTCTGTGTTCTCCTTTAGCTAAGATAGCCATTCTTTAACTATTAAGGAAGGGTTAAGCAGTAGCTTCTTCTAAATTAATACTATAGATATAATCTAGGTGCGGATCTGTTAAAGATAATCTTCCTATCTTAGGAAATACTTTATATCCTAGTTATAGTATCGTCTGCTATTCTTATACGCTTTCTGTTAATTCGTCGAGAGCTATGTATACAAGGTTGCATTCTCATTAAAATCTGTAACTTCTGGATAGGCTGGTTCTTATAGTAGACCTCGTTAAGGTGCTGCACTATCTGGGTCAACATAGGCCCAAATTCGCTAATCCACAAGGGCTCGGAGTTGCCATAGCCATTACTCCCAGTCTTCTGACTTATTAAGGATGATCGTCGTCAACGAGCTTAACGTCAGTGGAGTTATTTAACTGATAGGTAAAGGAGGAATTAAGATGGTATTTTGTTATTAGGATCGTCCTATTATTAGGATCGTCCTTGTTATCAGATTATGGTGGAATCTTATAGAATCTCGTGGAATCTCGTCAAAGACTCGTCTTGTAACAATTAAGGTAGGATTTCTGTCAGAGTCTGCGTCTTGACGATGAGGTGTCAGAGTCTGACGATGAGGTAGAATTTCTTCAAACGATTGAGTAATAGCTGAATAGCTTCTTAAGTCGGCGGACCGGGCTCATAACTGTCACGAAGTTCGTGTAGAGCAGTTCATTGATGAAATAGGTTGATTGATTAATTGATCTTGACTTGATCGTTGATTGATGTCGATGTTTTGACCTAGGGCCCCTGGGGCTCTGAGGAGATTTACAATGCACGTGCGTACACGTGACCCACGCCTTTAGAGAATATAGATTATCTGACAGATATCCTAAACCAACCCGTATACAAGCTTTCTTACTATGGCAAAGAGTATTCTTCTAATCAATGGCGTTAATCTCAATCTCCTTGGCACGCGCGAACCACCTATACGGCTCGACAACTCTCCTCCAAGTGGTAGAACAAGCAAAGCAGCAAGCCGGGTCACTCTCTATCCAACTCGAAGATATCCAGTCGAACCACGAAGGCGTTATCATCGACCGCATACACGAAGCGCGAGGAAAGATCGATGCTATTGTTATCAACCCAGGGGCTTTCACGCACACGAGTGTAGCGTTGCGGGACGCACTGCTCGGTGTTGATGTACCTTTCATCGAGGTTCACGTCACCAACATACACAAGAGGGAGACCTTCAGGAATCACAGCTACTTGAGTGATAAAGCAGAGGCAGTCATCTGTGGTTTAGGGGTGTATGGGTATACAGCTGCGATTGAGTATGCTGCGAAGCATCTCAAACCGAAATCAAAGGCACAACTATAGACGTGGTATTTGAGACTCCAAAGATTTACTTGATCGTACTCGTTTCTCTACGTTTCCTTCAAGGGGCCTTCAAGAACATCTAGGACCCTTACCTGATTTATGATCAAGCACTACGATCATACGTTGTCAGGCCATTACCGAGAAAAGTAGAAAGGTGGCATTTAATAGCGCAATTAAAGGGTTCTTTAGCGCTTCCCGTGATCGAATTACGATAGAAATCGCATCTTCCGGTTCTCCCTGGCTACATACTATGTCCACATTTCTGCAAGTTGCAGAGTCCATGAGTGTATTTGCTTGAGATGCGATAAAGCACAGAAATTTGCGCGACCCTTTTTGCACAATACTGAATTGGAGACATGCTAAATGCTGTGCATGAGTTTGTATCAGCACAGCTGTGAACGGCTACGATGAGTGGTGTCGGCGGTGGTAGGAAGACAGGGAAAAGGCTCTGCCGAAAGAGAGGCCGAAGAATGTGGGGTAAAGGAGGGTCAGGACACGGTACCCCTCGCAGTACACACCACCGTGGGTCTGGAGAATCTCAGCTGGGGAAGCAGGAACGCATTGACGGCACCGGTAATAATAGTGGAACTGTGCCCGCGCACCGTCATGACCAATTTATTTTCCCTCACAGTTTCTTCGCTTCGTTTTCTTTTCTCTTCTCTCCATCTTCTTCCCTCCTTAGCTATAAACCTCAGCGAGTGGAATCACACCATTTACATCCCTCCAAATCTTTTCACAAACCAAAAAATCCGCTAGGATGGACCCGTCTCAGGTGGACATCCCGCCATTGAAAGATCTCACCATCGAGAACATCACCGAGAATGTGCACATGATAAATTCACGGACACCGGATCCACGATTGAAATACATTCTCGAGCGTCTTGTGACACACGTCCATGACTTTGCCTGCGAGACCCGTCTTAGCACAAACGAATGGATGGCGGGAATAGATTTCCTGACATCCGTGGGCCAAATATGCAGTGATGTGCGACAAGTAAGTCATGAACACAGCGCCTTCCCACCCAAAAGATAGAGGTATTGGCTAACACAGCTTCAGGAATTCATTCTCCTCTCCGACATAATCGGCCTCTCCCTCCTTGTTGACAGCATCGATCACCCCAAACCACCCGCGAGCACCGAAGGCACAGTCCTAGGTCCCTTCCACACCCACGAAGCTCAGCACGAACCCGCCGGCTCCCTTATCTCACATGACCCCGAGGGCGAACCATGTCTTGTCCTCTGTACTGTTAAAGATACCTCCGGCAAGCCCATTTCGGATGTGAAAATCGACATTTGGGAAACGGACTCGAAGGGCTTCTATGATGTGCAGCATGCCGATCGCGATGGACCGGATGGGCGTGCCGTTATGGAGAGCGACCATGACGGCGTATTCTGGTTTAAGGCGATTGTGCCGGTGCCATATCCGATCCCGCATGATGGACCTGTAGGGAAACTCTTGAAGCTCCTGAAGAGGCATCCGTACCGTCCGAGCCATATGCATTTTATGTTTAACAAGAAGGGCTATGACCATCTAATCACGTAAGTTAATATCGCCCGCTTCTTTATAACCGGTTATAGTTTCTGTTCATGCTGATCGGGATTACGGGCAGGGCGCTCTATCTTCGTCATGACCCATACGAGACCTCAGACGCCGTGTTCGGCGTGAAGGAATCTCTTATTGTTGATCTTAGAACCGTCAATGCCGAGCAGGCTAAGCAATACGGTGTTAAGGAGGGAGATAAACTCATAACGTATGATTTCGTACTTGTATCAGATTCCGAGGCAACGAAATTGCGAGAGGAAAACGCAATGAAAGCTATGGAAGCGTTAGGGCGGAGAATGAAGCTCTACAACGGCCTGCCAGTTCCAGACGTTGATTGAGAGTTTGACGTTCTAAATTTTAGCAGGAGAGTAATCAAATTACGAAAGAATTCTTTTTAAATTACAAATGTATATTGCCAGCTTTCAGCTGATATTTCAAAATCACAGTTCTTCCTTTTAACATCAGTGTGCCCAGTTTGCCTGCGGTAGACCCACCCCCTTGGAGGCCCTTGAGCATTTATAACCCCCATTCGGAGAAACGCTTCGAGATATTGTCAATGTCCACGCCTCAACTCCTAAGATGTGCTTCTAGATTATCCTTACTACATATAGCACCAGGATGCGATGAACTTTAGGCCAACCTAGCGGAAGTAGCGGAGTATGATGAAAGCAGGCCATACCCTATACGAAATGTAGGAGGTTAAGGGACTAAAACTAAAGATTGAAACGTCTAGATAGCCCACTACACTTGTACAATTAAGGAAATAGTAGCCATGCGAACAGTATAATAGTTTAGGGAGAATCAAGCCAAATCTTATCCACAAATACATTTTTCGCTCTTTGATGCAGCATTTCGAGTCTTGCAATTCGGCTCAACTAAAACAAATTGGCGTGTGAGAGAAGACTATCTATAAATTCATGTGGGTCAAAAATATGCCGCAGAGTTGGAACTAGTCAATCGATGATTGAAAATGTTTCCTTGGCCTGAATTATCTGGCAGCTTAAATTGATATTCCTCAACATTTTTCATATCTAATTTATACATATTCGCTTTACCAAACATCTGGTCCAAAATGCTGTCCTGCTGGAACTTCTTTGTAAGGGCAAGCCTTCCAGTCACAACCCTAAAAGACCGAAGTTAGCTGTCCATCTCATAAATCCCTCTTGGGCAGACACTCCAATGGTAGGAAGGAAGAGACAATGACGGACCTGTTTGTATACTTCCGTTCCCCACCAACTGAATCCACTCATCCACCCCGGGTACACAACACCAAAGAATATGACAACTACGCCGACTGCAAGACCCGAGTCCAGCGCCGCGCTAAGCGTCATGTTATATTTCTCCCACCATGCGGTCTTTCTCTTCCGAATTTCATGGTTGAAGATCCAGCATACGACCGCCCAGACCGAGAAGTTGAGGCCCGTAGCTGGGGGTATCCAGCTTAGGCTACCAAAGACGACTGCAAAATTAACTTTACGCCAAATGCTCTTATGGTTTCGCCGGCCAAGAAGCCATACGCCTATGGGGGCCACAGCACCGACTAGAAAACCCCAAACTAGTGGACGATAGAGAGCTCCTGGCCCGAAGAACCGTCTGGGGCCGACTACACCCCAGAGAATGCTGCCATTGAAATGGACTCGCGCGATCGGGCATGTAAATCCGTTAATGGCTTCCGGAGTGCAAATTCCTGGAATGAAGGCAAGCATCCAGTTTAAGGCACCTATTTGTGTCAGGCTTGAGACTACCGTTGCAGAAAGCTGTAACGTGAAGAGAATTCGTGGCGGAATTTTCATGTACTGGCCAAGCTTCAGATCAGAGGAAAATTTAAGGCCTTGAGTAGAAGTGATCTTAATAGAAATGTTAGGAAGCAGGAGGGATCGGCTAAACTGGCACACTTACATAACCATAAGTTGTAAAAACCATGTTTGCTACGGGACGTCCAGGAAATATCACTCCGCAAATGAGTTGACATATCAGATAGAGGCTGCTCTGCTGATTTGTGATGGCCATTACAATCCCAATGGGAATAAAGAGAATAGCACCGATACTAAGAGCGAGGAGGAGCCCATACCATGGCAGGTGTACGGGGAAACTATGGTGATAAGCAAAATTCAATAAGGACTTCAAGAAAACTCACTACTCCACTAAGAAGATACCGATAGCAGTCATGCTGGCCCCTGTTAAAATGTACCAACTGGTTGGAACATCGTCATATCTTCTCATTAGCCGATTATGAACGTCCTCTGCACCGAGTAAATTATCCAAGCCAGGTTCCGACGCGTTCCGCAATTGGCTGCGGCGAGACCTTGGACGATAACCATTCTCGTAGTGGCCATTCACATGGTGATCATTTGAAGGTAATGGCTCATACGCAGTTTCGTTTTTATTCTTAATTTCGGCTAGAGATCGGCGCCATTGCCTCCAGATGTCTTTGCCATGCCATAGTGCGGTATGTGAGATTAGGGCGGACAGTGCGGCAAATTGGAGGGCATAGCTCAAAACATAGGTGATAGGTAAGAAAACCCTGCTGTAGCTGCGGTATGCTTCCTTATCAAAAAGGAAGTCTGGTGTGAGAATCCTGCTTACATCATAAGGCTTTCCGGTGTTATCGAAGACGGCCGCAGAGAGGATAGGCATATAAGCGGAAAACATCACGTTTGAGTAATCTGTGGGCAGGTGTCAACCGAGATTTCAACTTTACACAACGGAGGAATCATACACATTATTGGCGCCATAATCCACATCACGATGATCAACCCTCCGACAATGTTTAATGCAGCCCAAAATGGGACTACAAGTGGAGATCCAATGTAGGCGATTTGAGACCAGTCGAAAGTTAATGGAAATAGCCCCAGACCGGAGGCGATCCCGAACTAAAATAGATAAGCAAAGTCCATAAATCCTGCATTCGTACTTACTAAATTTGCTACAGTGACATTCTTCGGGGCAAACCACGTTATGACGCTGAAATAGCTCAATGCGGGCATCAAAAGTCCTGGGAGGAAGTAGAATGCTACTGAGCCACTGAAGATACAGAGAAAGAACTTCGAGCGAGTAATTCGCCAGCCATTAGCGGGCTTATTCTCCTCCTTATGTAGGGTGGAGAACATTGACGCAGAAATTAAAGTCCCAGGCCAAATCATGCCGCTCGGACGGACTAGATATCGACGTGTCAGCCCGGCGAGTGCGTAGCCCAATATTTGTGTAGAGATTGTAAGAAGGATCTGGTATGTGATTCCAAATTTTTGATGATAGAATTGTGTTTGTTCTACGATAACCTTGTTTCTTCTTTCAGCTCTCAGAGCCCCTCGAGGCATGCCTCAAGAACTTACATCGGTGGCAAATGCAAACCCAAAGGAAACGTTACTGCTGATGTAAACACAACAATGCTCTTTCTCGTTCCAGCGGCCCTGCGCAAGCCATAACCGTAATCGACGTCTCCATGACATTTGAACTTGCAGCTCATCCGACGCATCGACAGGAAACGCGGAAATAAAGTCATTCTGACCAGTACCCCACCCTTCGGTTTGTTCCCCCAAGTTTGCTTCATAGTTCCGGGATAGGAGAGACCCATCTACGAAAATTTCTTCTTCATCATACGGTCTTTTTAGAATCTGATCCCAAAGAAGGCCTAGTGGATGGACTAGTAAAAGTGCAATGATAGGAGTAATGCTGACGCTCGGATACCGCAAGGAAAAGAACAAATTTGTGGATGAGCCCAAAATGGCGAAGAGTATGGAAAATGTCCACATGCGTGGCGTGTTTATGGATAGTGAAACGTCATCCGTTGGACGTACCGACGCCCGAACTTGAGCATATGGCGAGTCATCTGCTGGGTGATCTGTGGGCGGTTTGTCGTGTAATGATTCGGGATTTTCCGAGGTACCGTCGTCTTCGCTGGTGGACTCCTCTTGGACGCTACTACTAGAAGGCGAGTGGAGGTCTTCGAACACTCGGTTCATTCCTGCCGCTGCTGGCACCACGCTTCCAGAGGCAAATTTGGATTCCAGTCCAGATTCCTGCTGATCCTCAAGTGTCTTATGAAGTGCTGTAGATATTTCTTTACGGCCACGCCTAGATTTAAAGCCCTTGGAGTTTCTCCTTCGTGGCCGTGAGCCTGGCGGAGAAGTATTGCTCCTGACGTATTCGGCCTCATTTTGTTCCATGAAGGGACCCGACGGTCCCGTACTGGGGTCGCTATGCCTTAGTTTACTCTTTCCTTCCCGCCGAGTCTGTGCAAGGGCATTCGTAGTGGCTAAGTTGTCCTCTATATCGGTGGTACCCGCGCTGGAACTTAAAGAAACGACTGGAAGACCACCATAAGAGCCAGTGCCTTGCGCTGGCGATGAACGCACCAGTAGCGGGGCGCGAGACATTTCGGCCCTGTCCCCAGCTGACGAGAATTGCGGAAGAAACCCTGACTCTTGTTGACCACGGTCGTCATTGGATCCCGAGCAGGTGCAGAGACTTGAAGTGTCGTGCTTTGCTTTTTCGGGAAGCTCATGTAGCTCGTAGACGCCGGGCGAAGGCGGAGCTGCCAAGCTTGCGGAACCAGGGCTGAAGTTTTGAGGGGGACGGGAAAAAGCTGACTTGGCCTCTATGATTTCCTCACTAGGCTTCATATGTATAGACAGCGGGGCCTGGCAGGGGAAATGCAGGGTGTGGAAGGAAAGGTTGTGCTGGTCTTGAGGACAGCTTCATCTGATAAGTTATCTCGGGCCCGAACCTTCTTCCAACGCACTAAGCCGTTTTGGGCTTCTCCTTCGTCAGAAAGGGCAATTAGTCCAAAATCTACCTCTTTGCTCCCAATCTATTAACTACCACAACATTTAAGGCTATTCGTGATAGCTAGAATGACTAAATCAACTGCGGTCCGCAAGACTGCGTCGTTAGATTTCCAAAATTCAAGCTTATTATTGCGTCGTTGCGTACGTTGTAAACTACAGCCCCTGTTCTACACGAGGCTCTGCACAACAGCTCTACGCACGGAGGCTCTACGTATAGAGCCTCTCACGTAGAGCCTTCGTGCGTAGAGCCGTTGCACAAAACCCCGTGCAAAGACTTCAGACGCGACCCCAAATCTTGCGACGACCACCGGCCCAAGTTAGATAATTTTTGCTGCGTTCGATTCGACTTATCCGGTTCTACAACGTCACGCGTTTATTTGTGTAGGCGTTAGTGGTTGGTGATTGGAACGGTCTCGCACCTAGACGATCATCCAATCACAAGATGCTTACATAACGCTTCATTAGCTTGGATGATAACTGATAAGATCGGCTAGATCCGCTGATGCAACTCTTGGCGTTCCCGAACACTGGCTTTTGAGGCCGGTGGGCGCTTATGCTCGTACGGGTTGAACGACTTCTATTTGTATCGGTGGGTACGTACGATGGGCCGGTTTATCTGGTAGGACGCCTGCTACGACGCCTGCCCGAATCGGTGGGCGCTTGCTCTCACCCCTGCCCTCTTGTATGAGGCTTGCACGGTAAAATGAGGTGGCTTGTATGACACCTGCCAGGCAGTTGGATGGATCAGTTGTAACACCTGGTGGATATACACTACAGGCAAAACCAATGGTATTGTTATATCAAGAGTCACGTGTAGGGTGAATAAGCAGTAAAACTTCAATAAAAAGTGGATCTTAAAGCCTAAAGGGTATAGATTTCCCTCCTTATGGGCCAGATATACCCCCTTCCCATACAACCAGTTATGCTGATATTGGTGGTAGAGCTTAACGATATTGTCAAAAGTCAGATTATCGTTAGTTACACCAAAAAAGGCTTGATCAGGGCGTGTAGATCGTAATACAAAATGTATCGTTATACCCAGTATCGTATTAAGGAGTTTTGCCTGTAACACCAAATTATTAACGGCTGACCGACTACGAATGTAGTTGATTGATTGGTTGCGCACGGGCCACAAGTTATTGGACGAATCCAGCAGTGCAAGGGATAAGCTTTTATCATCGCCAGTACACCAGTTGCCCCCCCTTCTCTGCATACACCTCTACTTCTAAAAGCAGTCTATTAATTTAGTTATTATACACGACTTTGGTTACAGTATACGACTCCCAAACGCGATAAGAGACTTGATATTGATCAATCGGGTATCCCTTACAACCTTGGGGTCCTTAGAGAATTCGTTACTGGATTTAATTGGGCACTTGCATTGAACCAGGTTCTCCGATTGGCTGGTCCCTTATCGATACCCGCAGGGCCCATTTCAACGTTGTAAGGGATAGTATACTAGTAAGAGACCTCGGTAGAACTTCAATCGACGGCGTCTGTAACTAATTTGTATACTAACTCTACGCGGCGGGTGTTTCGCGGATCCTCATTTAGCCAGAAAAAACCGGTCTAATATACAATAATAGTACAATAGTACAAAACAATAAACGCCTATGAATAACTTTTGTGTATCAGACAACATGACAATTTACTGGAGGTCGACATGCCCGTGCTCATGGCTAGTGGCAAGCCTCTCGGCCATGGAAATTGCCCCGTCCATGTCACCCTTGTTGAACAAGAATAGCCCTTGTAGGGCTGCAGTACTTATCGCATTGACCAAACCAAGCTCCTGCACCCGCTTTATGAATCTTCTCCTGCCATCTCCATCGGAGTCAACACCAGCATAGAATCGATCCCATAGCTGCTCGATCTGCCATTCCGTCGCCTCCCCGAGACGAACAGTCATGTCAACTCGGCCAGGTCGAACGAGAGCTTCGTCCAGTCGTTCGACATGATTCGTCGTCAAAAATATGATACGCTCTTCAGCACTCGCTACGCCATCAAGAGCATTAAGCAGCCCGGAGAAAGTAACTGTGGCTCCTGCATAACCATCCTCGTCAGGCTTCCTACGATTAACAAATGCCGCATCGGCATCTTCTAACAACACAATGGTTCTTGGAGGAACCTTAGTGAGTAGGTGATTTAGTCGGTCGTCCGTAAGACCGCGTTCGCTGACGTTAAGAATTGCAATATTGAAGTCTAAGTGGCCGGCTAAGGCCTGTATGAAGGAGCTTTTGCCGGTCCCTGGCGGCCCATAGAGTAAGTATCCTCTCCGATAAGGTATCCCACGATCAAGATACCAGGTTCTAGCTGCGAGAAATGCTTGCAAATCTTCTGTTATTCTTTCTTTCACGCCCCGCTCCAGGACGACTGAATCCAACGGGCGCTTTCGCTTTGGTTGACCAAAAGTCTTCCAATCAGGTCCCATTGAATTATATATGACCGTTTTCCCTTCCTGCATTTGCTGTGCTAATTGGTGGGCCTCGGTGAATATCTGCTCGAATATGTTTCGATGCGCATAGAGAGTCGTGAGAGTTATTGTTTCGAATGGCGTGCCACTAGCCATATCAAAGGCCTTCTCTCTCTGTCGGTTCACCATAATGAACGATCCACTATAACGCAGTATGTGGCGTCCATGCCCGGGGACAAGAGAGAAGTGCGTGTTAGAGGCTCCGTCAGGTCTGCTGACTTTCGATGTTTGGATTTGGAGATGATGTAGCCGAGGATTGAATCTTCGGATCAGGGAAGAGATGAGACCGTGCTGTAAAGTGCTGCTAGATTAGCGGTCAGTTCGTCCTTACTGGAAGCCTATGCGGGGTGAAAAAGGAAAAGCGCATTTCTACCTGTGACTTTCCGTAGACAAACGCATACCAGTCATTTGTGTTCGCTGATAGGCGGTCATCCATTGCAGTAGCCATGGATACGACTCATCATGACGGGTGATCTCAAGGTCAACAAGCATGCGACGTCGAAGCAGGTCAGCGCCCTGTCTGAGACTTTTCTGGCCTACGCGCGCAATAGCTGCAAGGCCTGCTAAGCCAAATCCCTATTGTGGTAGATATATTTAGTTCACTGGGCGCCTCCAGGAATAGTAGCGCGGCGCGACCTACGGCAGTGAAAAATGGATTGCTCGCCAATTGCTCGAAGATAGAACTGACTCCATCACTATTCCCTATGCTAATGTGTTTTGCCAGTTGAGGAGGGGCGTCGTGCGGTGTTGCAGGCGCATTCTGGTCCATGAACTCGCAATTGATGGTGGTGATGGGTGATGCAGCAAAAGTTGGGAAAACCCGGGGTCCTGCGCTGCGGTAGCGCTTCGAGGTTTGGCTGCAGGGAGCTTGGACCATGATACAGTAGACCCAACGAAAGAGTTGAGAGGATGCACTAGTTAATCGCCGAAAACACCTGCTCCCCCCCATCTGTCCCACCGTGCAACCTCAGATTTCCTTGTGCTTTCTGTACCGCTTCACTGCCTTCGCAAAATGGCGAGCACAGTGACCATTGGTAAAACCCATTTTGAGGCTTTGCTCCGTCGGTGAGTATCCCCACCAGCTCATGCGACCTCGTCAATGCAAGCCTCTAGCTAACCCTAGCAATCAGTGCCGAGTTTGTCAGTGCTTCTGTGTCCTGCCCATAGTCATACGCCTCTCGAAGATAGAGAGTGTTAACTCGAGCATAAACAGCATACTTCTAGCGGCGAACATGACACCCTATCACACGCCCCCCCGACCGCCGTGACAATTTGCAAGGCGGAGCATGACCATCTCGTGAGCTCCTACAATTCCAATTATGGGTCGGTTCCAAAAGTATCTAGATGCTGTGGCCAAGGAGGCTTCATATACTTGAGTCTGGAAGTTAAGTGTGGTTGTGTAGTCTTCTGGGCCTGCAGTTCTGTCCTGATACTCTTGGCACCGACCGCCAAGAGCTCCTGTATGTAGTTGATCAGTTGCTGACTATTGGGTTCGTTCCCAGCTTCGGGCTGCTTGGGAGTATAGTACGTTCATAAACTTCATCCTCTCAGACTAGCTTAGTTGGGAACCTTTATCACCCAATGCTTCCCGATGTTATTCCCGCTTGACTTGCTGGTTATCCAACCGAGACTGATAAGTGGTCATTCAGACATCCTGCGAAGTGCTCTTTTCCGAGGCGGCTTGACTTCAGAGACACTCGACACCCTCATCTCTGGTGAGAATGAGTACAGCAATACAGAGACCAACGTGTCCAAGGGGTGGGATGACACGTACACTGAGCCAAATTCCGCACCAATCACCATGCCAGTGCTGCAGAGCAGTGCAATGTCACTAGATACTTCTAGTGCTGCCGCCGTGGGGGAAGGATTCCTGCCGAATCCTAGTTCCTACCACCTAAACAGGACTCGCAGCTTTGGACAGCTAGACTCTGTCGATACGCCTCCTGAGAGAGACGAGCATTTCAGTCCTGATGCTGCTGACCCTACGTTATCTCGGCCGCCTTTTCCACGAGATGATCAACGAACTGTACTATTCACTAACCTTTCCGATCACACAACGCACCAAGATCTAGTTAACATTATACGTGGAGGTAGACTTTTAGATATTTATATTCGAAACGATCGTTCTGCAATGGTTTCTTTTGTTGAGGGAGCGCAGGAGTTCCTTGCCTACGCGAAGCGTAACGACTTCTATATCCATGCAAAGAGGGTATGATTCATGGCCTTTGGAAGCCCTTTGTTCACTTTGTTGATAGTATATAGATCGAAGTGCGCTGGAACGATCGCCAATTCCACCTGCCCCACCATGTTGCTAACAAGATATCTATCGGTGCGACTCGTAACCTAGTCATCCGTGGAGCTACTGGAAAATTCACAGAAGAAGGCATCCGAGAGGATCTAGACCATATCCACAACCTGGTAGTGATTGGAGTCAAGTTCAAAGATGGCGATGTTTACATATCAACTAACTCAGTGCATAATGCTCTTTTCGCTCGCACCTGCATGATGTCACGCACTGAATACAAGGGCTTGCGTATTGAGTGGTATCCCGACGAGTGCGCAGCGCCCTTGCCAAAAGTTCCGGCTCGAGGCTGGAAGGATCATGTGCCAGTTTCAAGGCCGAAGACAACGACGGTGGCTCCAGTGACCAACCGATTTGCACTTCTAAATACGGACGGTACAGAGCCAGACTCCGATGATGAAGAAGAAACGAAAAACTTTCCTGGTTACGGTGTTAGAATTGATAACTGGGCAGATGCGGGCATCGTTGCCTGAAGCTCAAGACATCGTTCTGCAGAGCACCTATCGTTAAGGAGCAACTTTCGTACGGCTAGAAGGCTCGGCCTTCCGTTACAACTGCGTTTTCCTAGGTTGTTCTCTTCCACCAAGCCGCTGCTCGGCGATACCCCTGTAAATCACCCTGTTCCTAAGGATTTGGCGGCCCCCGTATGCTTTGCACTCAGAAAAGGGCTCAAAGGGCTACATCGGTCGCACCGGTCTGGCGTCATGGCGGCTTACAATGTCTTTTTATCCTAACGGATACAATTCGAGCATCCTAGCGTTTACATGGCCTTCTAGTACCTGATAGCAAGGTTCGAGGCCATTGGGAGGACCGTTTCCTTGTTTATAGATACCCCTTTGTTTGCATTTGTCCTCTTACTATGACAGATTTTCTGTCTCAAGTTGTTGAACTAAATACGGAAGATTGCACGACTTGCATGATAAAGTTACTTATATGTTAAATATATGCTTCCTAAAACTGCTTACCCGATTACAGCCTTTCTTTCATTTTGCTATGCCGGTAGTCATAATGCCAGTCGTCTCTGGCTAGATCAGCGCGGACTTTGTAGTTTTCCTCGGCATCCTCCAAGATACCCAAATCGAGGTCCACGACGCTCATCCCTTCAGCACAACTGCCTAGTCGTGTCAAGGGTCCGATGTAGGGGACTGTAATCTGAGACAGGCCGGCATATCCATGGCCTGGCGGCCCCCCTGCGTTCGCAAATATTATGGCTAATACAATTAGCAACAAGGGAGCTCAGGATTTGGAGAATAGCCGGCATACCGCAAGTGTTCTCAAACGTCCTAGCAGTTAGGACACTATCAAGGAAGACTGCTTCCGCGGATGGATTGAACTTCAGGCCAACTTCAGAGCAGTCGTTGAGAGTCCCTACTTATCACGTTAGAGCGGTCCCATAATTTACTATTCCGTATTGAGACTTGCTAAAGAGAACTTACAGAAAGTGGGAATAATGACGATCTTGGCTCCCTGATATATTAGCTCCCTGAAGGCCTCTGGGAAGGCGAGATCCCAACAGATCAACATTCCTACTCGACCAAGCGGCGTGTCAAAGACTTCGTGCACGTCTCGACCAGAGGAGGTAAGATGTTCTCGTTCCGGACCCCTGCAGATCCTGATTGGAAATAACCCTCACTGAAGAGGATTCTGCTTACTCACCATAAGTTCTTCTTGATATATTTGCCAATTATTTCGCCCGTATGGTCGATGAAATAAGCAACGTTGAGCAGCTGGTCCTCCTTCTCAGCGCCGTCCCGCCTCTCTACAATAGTGCCTGGCACAATGCATATTTTGCATTCTTTCGCCAAGTTCTGGTACCTCTTTAGGTAAATTTCCCATTGCCCACACAAAGAGAGGAAGTTCGGGTCCTTCGGAACCCAATTCGTCAAATGGTATTCAGGCAGGACTACGAGCTCCACGCCTTGAGCAGCGGCGGAGCGGATATATGAGGCTGCTTTGTTAAAATTTTGTTCGATTTGCATAGGCTGAAGGTGGCGTTAGAGATTAGAGAAGGTAGGGGATTTTGCAGGACCGGACCTTGGGATAGAGCTGGACTACAGCAACCTTGAATACGGGTGCCATGATGAATGAGTAGATTGAGAAGTTTAATGGACTTAATATATATATGGACTTCCCAAGGTCAGCACTTGCAGTTAGAAGTGTTTAATATGCCCACCAGCCTTCTCGCTCACCCTCCTACCCACGTCATGACTCGCTGAGCCCCTCGCGCTATCGATAACGGAAAGCCACAGATTTGGGCGCCTTGGCACCATGAAGCGAAACACCACGAAATTCGAACTTCGAACGCCTTCACACCAGCGACGCCGCGCATCCGCTCCCACTCTTCCTCGATACCCATCTTCCAGTCTCCAGAGGAGCTATACCTGAGGATGAGTTTGCGAGAACGCGTTCCTCCCTACCAGCATGGCGATACCCCGATACGGGCGCCAGCTGATGAGTCTGACGCCGAAGAGGAGGCCCTCGTGAACGACTACCGGGAACAAGTGCAGTATGACGGTGGAATGGAAGGTTTGGACCGAACCACATCACTGGGAGGAAGCCAGGATATACATGCGCAGTTGCAGGCTGCCGCGACGCCATTAGAATTCCAAGCTACTCTGGAGACGAAATTTGCGAGCTATGACAACTACTGCAGCCTTTTCCACTTCATACTTAACTCAGACGGCCCAGTGGATTTAGAGGTCCCATCGGTGAGTAATATGTTCGAGGAAGTCGTAAATGGGAACACTAACACTAATGCAGTATTACTGGGCTTGGGATGTTATCGACGAATTTATCTACCAGTTCAACAGCTTCTGCAGCTACCGCCAAAAAATAGCTCTCAAGGCCGAAAATGAGGAGGAGATACAACTACTGCGAGACAATCCGAACACGTGGGGTTGCTACAGCGTCCTGAACGTCCTTTATTCCTTGATCCAGAGGTCACAGATTAGTGAACAGCTCGCAGCGATGAAGAGAGGCGAAGACCAAAGCCAGTATGCTGGAGAATACGGCAACAGGCCTCTGTACAAAATGCTGGGATACTTCTCCATCATCGGCCTTCTGCGAGTGCATTGTCTTTTGGGTGACTTTAGTCTTGCTCTCAAGACCTTGGACGACATTGAGCTCAACAAAAAAGCCATGTTCGCCCGTGTCATGGCGGCACATTTCACAACGTACTACTATGTCGGATTTTCGTACATGATGATGCGCCGATATGCAGACGCCATCCGCATGTTTAGCCACATTCTTGTTTACGTGTCGCGAACGAAGAACTTCCAGAAGAATGCTCAGTATGACTCGATCACGAAGAAGAACGACCAAATGTATGCCCTGATCGCCATCTGCGTTGCGTTTCACCCTACACGGCTGGATGACACCATCCACACTGCGCTCCGTGAGAAATACGGCGAACAGTTTAACCGTCTGCAGCGAGGAGGCCCCGAATCACTCCCTTTGTTCGAAGAGCTCTTCCGATCGGCATGCCCGAAATTTATCTCGCCAACACCTCCCGACTTCGACAACCCTGAGATCAATATTGACCCCGTTGAGCATCACCTGCGCATCTTTATGGATGAGGTGAAAAATAATATGTGGTCCCCGACTGTGAAGAGCTACCTGAAGCTGTACACGACGATGGATCTGAAGAAGCTCGCTGGTTTCCTAGAAGTGGAGCCAGAGAAGTTGAGGAATTGGTTGCTCGTCAATAAGCAGAGGAGCCGACAAACGCGTTGGAGCGAAGGTGGACTTCTTGAGGGCGATGTTGTTAATAGCAGCGATCTAGACTATGCTATGGAGGGCGTAAGTGTTTAATCATGGACTGGCTGGTGAATAATTTTGTTAACGCATTTCTTCTAGGATCTCATCCACGTTTCTGAGGCGAAGGTAGGGCGGAGGCTAGTGGACTGGTATCTCCGCAACCTGGCAAGGACATACTAAACATCTATCTACCATGTCCTGGATGGTAATCTCGGTTTGCATCACATGGTTACCTGCACAAAAGAGCAGGTCTAGGGGCGGTGGAGTTGGCGTTTCTACGAGTTATATTGTCTCAAAAGCATGGACATGGGCATTTAGTCTTTGATACGAAGCAGAGTTATGAGGATGAGAGAGATAACTATATAGCGTCTTGATTGGCACAGAAACGGTGCTAGATAGTCTTGTTTCATGCGTGGGAAATTAACGCTTCACCTTTGATGCCCCTAACTCGCCAAGCAGCCGTGAGTGGACAGGAGTAAAACGACGTGCAAGACAGCGCACCGCGTCCGCAACACCTCGACAGGCCTTAACCACACCTTAACCACGCTCAGCTGAAGGGCCTCTCGACAACCCGTTGAAACAAACAATGGCCACTCTGTAAAACGCCAATAATCTCTACTTCGACAAAGCCTACCTGAGCCCTTTCAACACCTTTCCAGCCCCACCACCTCTATCTCTCTACCTCTCCACCTCTCCACCTCTCCACTGCTCTACCTACCTCTTCCTCTCACAAGCAAATCACTCACACTCTCTGGCATCCTTCTCGAGAGCCCCCCAATCATGGCGCCAGATCTCAACTCCGTCCCCCCGTCACCTCGCAATGCGGCTAACCTGCCACCCGCTTTGCCGCTCAACTCCCGTCATTCTTCATCGCCAGCATCCCGACGTGCATCGCAGATATTCCCAATGAGCCCTCCTCCACTCCCGCTAGCCTCTCCAGGCGGGTCAATACCGACGTCCACTCAGCATTCTCAGCAGTCATTCCCTCCTCTCAGTCCGAGTCTCACCGGCCATGTTCCCAGCGTCGACGCCACTGGTGTGCCCATGAGGCATCCGCGCCCTCTTACGGCGGCTGAGCTACACTTGGAATTGGAGAAGGAACAGGAGGCTGTGGTATGTTCTGAAGACCCATAGCACAGTACTCTTCTAGAGCTTCAGCCTGAAGCCCTTCCAAGCTCCACCGCACCCCTCACACTCCTCCACCGCACTAACACCCTCGCTCCAGGTCAACCGCCTGACGCGCGAACTCAGCGCCCTGCGCGCGCACTCTGCCTCCGTCGCCTCGACCGCCTCCTCCAACGCCTCGGGCGCCCCAGGCCTGCTCCTCGACGCCACGGACCCGTCGGCCGCGCACACGGGCGCCCTGATGGGCCCCACGCACCCCACGACGTCCCGCCGCCACCGCAGCTCCTCGAGCGTCAGCCGCGGCAGCGTCAGCGCCTCCTACAACGGCCCCACCACCTTCACGACCGGCATCCCGCTCAGCGCCGCCTCCGCCGGCATCGCGCACCAGCACCAGCACCAGCACCACCGCTACTCCGCTTCGTCCCAGCCCGCGGGCGCGCCGCAGGCCGGCGACGCGCCGTCGGGGCAGGGCCGGACGAGCTCGGTCGTCTCGACACCCCGGTACGAGGAGGTGGCGCACTACAGGCAGGAGCTGGAGGAGGCGAAGCGCGAGAACGAGCTGCTGAGGCGGCGGATCAGGGAGTTGGAGAGGGTGATCCGAGGCCGAAGGTCCAGCAGCTCCGAGACGGGGCCGCGAGGGCGGAGAAGCGAGAGTGCGCTGGGAAGTGCGGCGGGCGGGACTGCCGTGGGGACTGATGGTCCGCGTGAGGGCGCTGCGGCAGAGGGAGTTGCTGCTACTGCTGCTGCTGCTGCTGCTGCTGCTGCTGGTGCTACTGGTGCTGCTGGTGGTGGGAGGTAAGGTATCAAGAGAGTGAGACGAAACACTGCAAAAAGTTCGCTGGTACAAAAGTAATTGCAGCAAGGAGTTACTCTGTGAGACAAGAGGAATGGGATTCCGGCGTTTCGGACCACGGCGTTTGCGGATGGGATGGCTACGAGGCACTCCAGCGACCGCGGGGGACATAAAATGGTGTTTATTAGGTAGGGGCACTACTTGATGAATTCACTCTCGGACTTTATTTTTAGGGCCTCACTGTGTAACGTTATGCGTATATTTGCTGAAGATGGCACAAGCAGTGGGATTTAACCAACTTGCAAAGTTGATTCGTTCTAGCCTCCCTTCGACCCATTGCGAGGCTCCAGTCGCCCGCACTGTAACGTCTCGCGTCTTCATTCAGATCGCCAGTCTGTTTAGCGGGAAGTCTATGATGTTTGAAGCAAATAGATAAACACCACTGAGATACCATAGGACCTGATCCTAAATAAATAAATTTTTATTCTGAATCTACATTGATGGGGGGATTATAGTAAATCCACGTGAGCCATTAGGAGCGTCTCGACCCTACCCATCCAAGAAACTGGTAAATCCGATCGTCCGTGAAGGGTGCCTTCCCATATACCGTATATCTAAAGCCACAAATGGCGAAGTAGGCGTTTTGCCTGAAGAAACAGAAGTTTACCCATACCGTACACTCCTTTAAGACAGACAAAGGAGACTCATCCCGCATTCAATCCCGTGTTGCCCACGTCATTTATCTACTCTCTGTGGCCCTTGCTGCTGTTCCTGCTGTTGCGGTGATGGGGTTCCGTATGGATTGTTTGAGCCAGCGTTATTTTGGGTTGTCATGCGAGGCGCCTGGATTGGTCTCTGCATGGAGATGGCAAAGGCATTGCCCTGTGGTGGGTGGGATCCAACCGGGCGTCTCATTTGCACCCCCTGTCCTTGTTGCTGAACATTTGGTGTCATCTGCTGATATTCTCTAGACATTGAAGCCTGAGACGCTGCCTGTTCGCGCTGTGGTGGCTGGGGCTGCGCGATGATTGGGATGGGGATTGGTGGCGGGATGGGTTGACGCGGTTGTTCAACGACTGGGCCTTGTTTGCGCTTTCCTCTACTGCTTTCTTTGTGCACAAGACCATGAACTTCCTCAAGATCCGGTCGGTCCATACTAGGACGACCCAGAGTGCTGTTGTCATCACGGCCATTCCATGCATCATCGCGAGCCGGGTCCGCTCCAGGAGCGCGGGAGTTCAGGGAGCCAATTGCTTTGATCTCAGAGGGCATACCAGTGCTGGTGCGATAATCCGTGCTGCTTGACTCGCCTTCGTCCAAGTCTTCTGGTGATTCTAGCTTCTTAGTTGGGAAGAGTCGCTTGGCGTCCTTGTCTTCATTGAATTTTTCCCGTGCTCTGATAGCCTCTTCTGGAGAGATAGCAACAGACCAAGATGGCTTGCCAGCATCGCCTAACGCAGCGTCACCGCCTCCAGGCCCGTAAATTGGAACCTTACGGAGCGCTAGAACAAGAGCACACATGAACTTGGATCGACGGGCAGCGCGGACTGCCTCGTTGGCCCAGTTGCCCTTGTGTCGAATCTCCACGCGCAATTCTAACTTGTTCATCTCTGCGATACCAACGACTTCAATTTCGATCTCAGGTTGGAAGTCGCGATTGTTCTCCTTATCCAGGACGAAGGTTTGCATCTCATTCTTGAGAGCCTTGATGTCCTCGAAACTTGTGTCAAAATTGACAAACATGGAAACCTGTTCCCTCATGGCCTTGCTACGGCTTACGTTTTCAATCCACAGGCCGTTTAGAACGATGTTAGGAATCTGAACCATTCTACCAGTGGCGACTCGCTTGAAGACTGTAAATAGCAATGATATGTGTTCAACGGTGAGCTGATCACTACCGATGTCAACGCGGTCACCGATATCGTAAGGATGCTTGACAAAAAGAAAGATGCAAGACCCAAGGACCTCTTGACATGTTGCTGCAAAAACAAAGGACAACGACAACAGTGCTGTAGCAGATGTGGCCAGAGTCGTAACGAAGCTAGCGTTAAGGAAGGCAACTAGGACGATATTAACGACTATTTGAGCAAGTGTCGAGGAGAATGGTACTTACTGAACACAAAAACGCAGACAATGAACACGACAGTCGCTAAGAGTCCATCAAGAACGTTAATAGCTTGGTCAACATCATGCATGCTTGTAGCGATAGACTTTCTCTCGCGACCAAACTCCGTCACAGTCAAAATCATTTCATCAAGACTGATATCACCATTTCTGTCTCGGTCAAGAGCAGTAAAGCACTCTTCAGCCTCCACTTGGCGGCCTTCACCAAGAACCTCTAGGATATCTTCTTGGAACAGCGAGTTTTTGCCTTCAACAACAAAAGACATCCAGAGGCGTTTGGCCAAGGCTTCGGCAGACCGATTTTTCTCCAAAGCCTCGATGACAATAGTATGGGCAGAATTTGGATTGAAAACCTTCTTGCCAGTGATTTCATGTGCAACGTTACCGAACACTGTGATAATTAGATCACATGATTTTTTATTCCGAGATTAATAAAACTTACCAGAAGTGATCTTGTCACCAAATCTGCCCACATCATGGAGCAGTCTTAGAGGAGTAGCGGATCCAGATCGATTATGACCGGTGCCTTTCTTACTTCCTAGGTTGATCTGTAGCGAATCATTGATGATGTAATCTTCTTCAACAAACTCATGGCAATAAGCGGGGAACAAAGCCCTTGATGCATCATACAACAGGCTGAGAAGATGGATATTGCGTTTGGAATCCTTTATCTTTGCATTAAACTGCTTGCGGTGGTAGTTAATGCTAATAAGCTGGATAAGCAGCTTTTCAGCAGCAAAAACGCAGGCGGAGATCAGTGCGGCAACGAGGATTTGACGGATTACGATTTGCCAATTGGCAGCATCTCCATGATGCTCGCGACGAGCAGTGGGGACCGAAAGAGTAATCTGCTTTTTTGAGCTATTTGTAGATGCCGCGGGAGATGATATACATACTGGAATGAAAGTAGCCAGAGATACGATCGCCCAACCAACGAGAGAAAGAGGAATTTCTAGCGCCTTTAGGACCAGGGCATATTTGCGGACACCAGCGCTCACGACGCCCATGAGGAACTCGAAGATGGCCGGCAGGAAGTGAGTGATAATTTTGGAGACCCATAGGCCCAACCAGACTACGTGCATTTATTAGTCCAGAATTTATAATCCGAAACGGATACCGGTTAACTCACCAATCTCGATCCATATGAAGAGCCAGAGAATCCTAACACCCCCAATTCTAGCACCCATAGCAACTGTAGCTCCAACGACAATAGGGACAGCAATTGCTAAGGCAAGAGGAAGAACATAGATGAAATAACGAGTGACAATGCTGAAGTTGAGAATTTTGCTGTAGATTTTGCCCATTCGATTGAGAGTATTCTCGCCATCGTCGCCAGTATGATCAGCTCCACTGGCTTTGGAATCGCGTTTTTGGATCCTCCGTCTGCCGTGGACACCGCGGTGGAATAGGCCACCTTTCTCGGTCATAGTCTCATCCTGCACAGTACGCGCGTGAGAAGGCGTGTGACTCACGACAGTCTGGAGAGGGATGTCGATAGTAGCGTCGTTTGCTGCCATGTTGCCAGCTGGTTGGGTGTTGTCTAACGGTTGGAAGCCCTGTCGAGAGAATCGGTATTGGTTTGGCGGTTTCGGTGGATTGTTAGACATTGGAGTCTGATGAATCGAAGACGGTTGCAGAATGGCGTCACCGCTGACAGGTGAATGGTAGTAAATTCGGAAATCGAGTATGAAACAAACGATGGCAAGGATGTGCTATCGAAGCACTCCCTGGGGATTGTGCGTCAAGCACGCCTGTTGGGATCCGGCTTAAAGGAATGTCAAGGAGAGATAGTAATTGAACGAAGGCCCGCCGTCTGTTCGGAGAAGAATCGGCGCGGAGTAAGGAGAGACAAGAAATGCAGCAGGCACGCAGACTTCAACACATCGAGCACTTCGAAGTGGTGTTGAGGAGAGGATTGAAGAAGGCAAGAAAAGGAGCCATCAGCAGTTCTCTTTCAAGCTTTCTGACCTGCAGGTACCAACGCCACCAAGAGTTGAAACGAAGCTAAGGAGGGCTTGCAGCAAATCAACGCCAGCGCGACCCCACATAAAAACCGTGCAGAGTGGGGCGTCGCGTTAGCGGCTGAGGGGAAAAGGGCACGCCGCAAATTTGTCCAGCTTTTCATCGAGCAGCCACTGCTACTGCCACGTAATGTCGATGTGGGAAGCGTGTCTTCATTAAAAGATGTTCTCAGACCAAGGCAGGTGTTGCTAGTAATCTCTTTCTAAGCCGCCAAAGACCATCAGCCCTGCATGACATGCCTGCGCCTAAGCAAGCCAGGCACACCTAGGGGAGGCATGGCCTGTGAGCAGGTTAAAATATGCAGAGTCGCTGCCACGCCATTGGCATATCTGAACAGCCACGGAAGCATGTTGGAACACACGTCGAATTTCTGCCACTGACAGCCCGCTTGTGCACACCGCCGCTAATCCTTCATTGTCTCTTTTTGCCCTGTAGTCAACCCTTGGACCCGGATCGTGCTGCTACCTGATTAGCTTTACATTGGTGAAACCCTGCTTGCTTCTTGAAAAAGTCTATAAAGAAAAAGAGAAAGGATTTTCTCCCCTCTTCCGATGCACAGTGGCTTGGAGCAAAACATAGCCCTGAAACAGATCAAACCCGCCAACTCCCCCGACTTCGATTCCAGCAATTCTGCGTAGCCAGTGCGAAAGCCTTGGTTCGCTATACAAGAAAAGCACTATCTAACCAATTTCAGCCATGCCCACAGTCGCAACTGCGAGCGGCAGCTCACAGACGAGTCACTTAATAGTTAACATCTAGACGCGCAGCGCTAGGCGAATAGCCAAAACGAGTGACACAACAAGACAGGATATCTTCTGCCCAGCAAAGGCATTGGAGCCGAGTGGAACAACAGACGCCCCAGGGTAGTATCCAGTACTAGAAGTCTTTGAGCAAGGCCCGTTAGTATTATGCTCGCTATCATAGCAAAGTGATACGGGCGGTGTGATGTTGGGCGTCAATATCGAATTTGAGGAGATAGCCGTCGAACCAGTACCCATGATCTCCGAGTTAGATGCCATTGCGGAGGACATCACAGTTGAGGTAGCTGACAGCATCATCCCGGAGCCTGACCTTGAGAGAAGAGAAGTCGCGCTTACGACAGAATTAAGCATAGACATGATGCTGGAGGAAGAACTTTGTAGAAAAGACATACCAGCTATCGTAGAAGCTGGCAACTCGGACGTGCCAGATGAAGCAGTCTTAGAGAGATTCTGGCCTGTAGATGCCGTCAAGCTTTGAGATGTCAAGATACTGCTGGAGGGAAGCAGCAAGGTCGATTTTATAGTAGTGCAGGGTATTTCAGTCTCCTCGATCACTTCTGTGGTGGTGACTGTAATCGTTGTAACTATAGAGGTAACTGTGGTGGTGACCGTAGTGACTCGCTCAGCCGCCCTGGGCGCAAGAGCTTGACCTGTTCTAAGAGGTGCGAGAACGTTACCAGTGTCAAGTGGTGAGAAGCAAGTTTCAACGTACAGAACTAAATTATTAGTCGCACATGTCTGTGTTACTGTGACCATGTGATGGTGAGTAATAGACAAATATTCTGTGGTTGTGCTGATAGAAGTGCTGGCCGGTGTGACCGTCGACGCGCTTGGCTCTAGTTGCACGGAGATGATAGGAGTCTCGGTGGTGTAAGAAATTGGCGTAACAGTAGTGTATGCAGTTGTTGTGGTATACATCGTGGAAGGTCCGCTGTTAGTGATAGCTTACGTCGTAACATATGTAATATACAATGAGCTACAAAGATATCTGACTCGAACTAATGTACCCGAGATGGTAGCAAAATTCGTACAGAAATAGAACCAACTGCAATCTAGCGGGTCATACCCCGTTGTAGGCAAGAGCCCTTTGTCCATTGATGCCACACTTGATGTTGCGACTGCTGGCAGCTAAACCTCACTTGGCTCATTGTTCGGAGTCAAAATAGTCGCTGGTTCAGAAGTGATAATAACTATACCAGATATTAGGGTTATTGTGCTAATCTTGTAGAGAGTAGAATCCGGCGCAGAGTTGTCAGGAGTGGCTATGGCAGAATTTCCCATGCTGCTTTTTTTTTTTTTTTTTTTTTTATATATCCGTTGTATTATACTATGTACAATACTGCGCATGCAGCCTCTAGGCTATGGCGCTATAGTTCTATATACATGAATCCTTTCTAGGCAGCTTAAC
>Ga0307507_10002833_pt1 | contig 35161 bp, 9 predicted proteins | sample 7_EM_MG_FD_207223 | JGI IMG/M metagenome (GOLD analysis project Ga0307507, IMG submission 207223) | Populus trichocarpa ectomycorrhiza microbial communities from riparian zone in the Pacific Northwest, United States - 7_EM | ecosystem: Host-associated > Plants > Roots > Unclassified | place...
GACCTCACCGACCCGGAGTACTGGGTCGGGCACGTCCGCGAGACGGTGCGCTTCGCCGACGCCGTCGCCACCCTCGCCGCCGACGGCATCACCACGCTGCTGGAACTGGGGCCGGACGCCGTGCTGTCCACCGCGGCGGCCGACACCCTCCCGGAGGGCGCCGCGGCTGTCCCGCTGCTGCGCCGTGACCGGTCCGAGGTGCTCACCGCCGTGACCGCACTGGCCCGCCTGCACGTGCGTGGCGTGCCGGTCGACTGGTCGGGTTACTTCACCGGGGCGCGGGAGGTCGACTTGCCGACGACGGCCTTCCGCCGCAGGCGGTTCTGGCTCACCGCGGGCACCGCCACCGGCCCGACCCCCGGCGCCGACCGGCTCGACCACCCGCTGCTAAACACCCGCACGGACCTGCCGGACGCGGGCGGCACCGTGTTCGGCGGCCGGCTAGGGCCGGACACCGCGGCCTGGCTGGTCGACCACACCGTCCTCGGAACGGTCCTGCTCCCCGGCACAGGGTTCGCCGAGCTGGCGCTGGCCGCGGGCCGCGAGGTCGGCGCGGATCGCGTCGAGGAGCTGGTCCTGCACGCGCCGCTGGTCTTCCCCGGCGGCCGGTCCAGGGACGTGCAGGTCTGGGTCGGTGGGGACAGCGGCTCCCGGCAGCTCCGGATCCGCTCTCGCGACGGTGACGACTGGGTCCTGCACGCCTCGGGCACCCTCGGCGCCGCCTCCGCGCCCGCCGACTTCGGGTGGGCCGCGGTCTGGCCCCCGGTCGGCGCCACCCCGGTGCCGGTGGACGCGCTGTACCCGGACCTGGCCGACCGCGGCTACGAGTACGGGCCCGCGTTCCGGTCCGCGACGGCTGCCTGGCAGCTCGGCGAAGACCTGTTCGCCGACATCACGCCCACCGGTCTCGGCGCCGGGTTCTGCGTCCACCCGGCCCTGCTCGACGCCGCACTGCACCCGTTGCTGCCCACCACCCGCTCCGAGGGCGACCTCCAGCTACCGTTCTCCTTCGCGGGCGTCACCTTGGCCCAGACCGGGGCCACCGCCCTTCGGGTGCGGCTGCGGGTCGACGGCGACACGATCTCCGTGCAGGCCGCGGACACCACGGGCGCACCGGTGATCGCCGTCGACGCGCTCGGGCACCGGCCGGTCGACCGCGCGCGGCTCGCGGGAGCCGCCGACCGCCTCCCCGCTCGCTACGGAGTCGTGTGGGAGCCGTTCACCCCGGCCACGGCGAGCGCCGAGGTCCAGGGCCGCTGGCTGCTGCTCGGCACCCCGCCCGCGGAACTGCGCGCCCGGTTCGCCGACCCGGTCGGTGAGGTCGGTGAGGTCGACGGCGTGCTCTGCGTGGCGGAGCGAGCCGAAGACCTCGTGACCGCCCTGCACACCATCGCGGCACAGGGCATCACGGCGCCGTTCTGGTGCGCCACCACGAACGCGACCGGTTCGGACGTGGCCGCGGCCGGAGTCTGGGGCCTCGGACGAGTCGCCGCGCTGGAGTACCCCCTGAACTGGGGCGGCCTCATTGACTTGCCCGCGCACTTGGACGACACCGCCGCCGGGCACGTCGCCGCCGTCCTCACCGGCGAGCACGGCGAGGACCAGATCGCCGTCCGCGACGGGCTCCACGCGCGCCGACTGGTCACCCTCCGGGACGAGCCCGCGGCGCACCGGTGGACGCCGGCCGGAACCGTCCTGATCACCGGCGGCACGGGTGGGCTCGGCGGGCACGTCGCCCGCGCGCTGGCCGCACGCGGTGGCTGCGAACTCGTCCTGGCCTCCCGCCGGGGCGCGGACGCACCCGGTGCCCGCGAGTTGCTGGCCGAGTTGGCGGCGAGGGGCACACCCGCCCGCGTGGTCGCCCTCGACGTCACCGACCGTTCGGCGGTGGCCGCACTCGTATCCACTTTGGACTCGGAGGGCAAGCCGATCCGCGCGGTCGTCCACGCCGCGGGCACGGTGTCCGAGACGCCGATCGCCGAGCTGGACCCGGCCGCTGTGGCCTCCGGCCTCGCCGCCAAGGTCGACGGCGCGCTGCACCTGGACGAACTGCTGCCCGACCTCGACGCGTTCGTGCTCTTCTCCTCGATCGCCGGGGTGTGGGGTGCGGCCGACCAGGGCGTCTACGCCGCGGGCAACGCCGCCCTCGACGTGCTCGCCCAGCGCCGCCGGGCCGCCGGTCGACCTGCCACCGCGGTGGTGTGGGGGCCGTGGGCCGGGGACGGCATGGTCGACGCGGACGCCGAGCGCAGGCTGCGCCGGGTCGGTCTGTCGCCGCTGGAGCACGAGGCGGCGCTGCGGGCGCTGGACGTGGTGATCGCCTCCGGCTCGGACGCCGTGGTCGTGGACGTGCGCTGGCCGAAGTTCCTGGCCGCGTTCACCTCCACTCGGCCCAGCCCGCTGCTGGCCGGGTTCGACCGGCCCCGCTCCCGGACCGCGTCCGCGCCCCACCTGGGCGCGAAGCTGGCAGGCCTGCCGGAGTCCGAGCGGTCGGTGCTGCTGCTCGACGTGGTCCGCTCGTACGTGGCCGCGGTCATCGGGCAGCCCGACCCGGCGGGCATCGACCCCGACCGGGCGCTGCGCGAGCTGGGCTTCGACTCGTTGATGTCGGTGGAGCTGCGCGACAAGCTCTCCGACGTCGTCGGGGTGCGGCTGCCCGCGACCCTGGTGTTCGACCACCCCACGCCGACCGCGCTCACCCGCTACCTCGGCCTGCGGGTCGCGCCTGCGGAGCCGGTGTCCGCCCCCACCGCGCGCACCGTGCTGGCCGACCTCGACCGGGTCGGCGCCGTCGCACTGGCCACCGGCGTCGACGCGGCCACCCGCGCCGCGCTGGCCGCCCGGCTCGGCGACCTGCTCAGCAGGCTCACCGCGCCGGACGTCCCGGCCGACGACGGGCCCGACCTGGCCACCGCCGACGCCGACGAGCTGCTCAGCCTCATCGACGCCGAGTTCGGCGACCGCTGAGCCGCACCAGAACCCACTGCACCGCAACGAACCGGAGGGACCTTGACTTCTCCCGACCCGACCGAGCCCGGCGCGCCGCCGGACGGCACCCGCACCGTCGGGATCGTCGGCACGGGCGGCATCGGCGCGAGCGTGGCCGTCGACCTGGTCGTGCACGGCTTCCGCGTGGTCGCCGTGGACACCGACCCGGCCGCGCTGGACGCCACCCGCGCCTTGCTGGCCGATGTGGCCCGCTTCCTGCCCGCGGTGCGGCCCGGCCTGACCAGGGTGCCCGCCCCGCAGTCCCGGCTGGTCACCTCGACGACCCTGGCGCCGCTGGTCGACTGCGAATTCGTGGTGGAGAACATCAGCGAGAAGTGGGCGGCCAAGCGCGACCTCTACCGGGAACTGGACGCTCTGCTGCCCGCGGGGGTGGGCATCGGCGTCAACACCTCCAGCATCCCGATCGGCAAGCTCGCCGCCGAGACCGGCCGTCCGGGTGTCGTCGTGGGCATCCACTTCATGAATCCCTCCTACCTCAAGGACGCCGTCGAGGTCATGCGCGCGGAGACCACGTCGGACGCGTGCATGGACTACGTGCACGGCCTGCTCGGCGCGCTGGGCAAGACGGGGATCGTGGTGGGCGACTTCCCCGGCTTCGTCAGCAACCGGATCTCGCACCAGTTCTTCAACGAGGCGGCCAGGGTCGTGCAGGACGAGGGCGTGGAGCCCGCCGTCGTCGACGAGGTGTTCAAGAAGTGCTTCGGGCACACCATGGGCCCGCTGGAGACGGCCGACCTGATCGGCCTGGACACCGTCCTGCTGACCCTCGAACACCTCTACGACAGCTACCAGGACCCGCGCTACCTGGGCTGCGACCTGTTGCGGAGGCTCGTGGCCGACGGGCACCTGGGGCGCAAGACCAGGCAGGGCTTCTACCCGTACCCGGCGGTGGGTCCCGCCGCCACCTCGGCAACAGCCACCGCAGGAGGACGACCGTGACCGCACCGCAGACGACCGACGAGATCGACGCCGCCGTGCTGGAGTACCTCGCCGCGCACGACACCGGGCCCGCGCCCGAGCGCGACGACGACCTGTTCCGCACCGGCCGGGTCAACTCGCTGTTCGCCATCCAGCTCATGGGCTTCCTGGAGAGCACCTTCGCCATCGAGTTGGACGTCGACGACCTCGACCTGAAGCACTTCGCCTCGATCGCGGCGATCACCGAGTTCGTCCGGCGCAAGCAGCGCGCCGCTGAGCATGCCTAGGAGGCACCCGTGCGGCACCTGCTGACGCCGGAGGAGAACGAGCACCGGCTGCGCACCCGCAAGCTGGTCGTGGAGCGCTGGGCATCCGAGGCCCACGAGTGGGAGCGGAACCCGCTGCTGCCCGAAGAGGTCGTGCGCTGGTGCGCGGACCAAGGGCTGTTCGGTGCCCCACTGCCCACATCGGTCGGTGGCGGCGGTTGGACCGCCGTCGAGGCTGGCCTGCTCCACCACGCGCTGGGGACGGTCAGCGCCTCGCTGGCGTCGCTGGTCAACGTGCACTGCATGATGGCCGCCCCGCTGGTCCGGTGGGGCACGCCGGAGCAGCGTGCGCGCGTCCTCGGTCCGCTGGCGCGCGGCGAACGCGTGGCCGCGGTGTGCATGACCGAGTCGCAGGGTGGCAGCGACCTGTCCGGTATCACCACCGAGCTGTCCGAAAAGGACGGTCGGTTGGTGCTCAACGGGGAGAAGGTGTTCATCACCTTCGGTTCCCGCGCCGACGACCTGCTGGTCTTCGCCCAGCGCGGTGGAGCGCCCGAGGCGGTGCTGGTGCGGCGGGAGAACCCCGGCGTGCGCACCGAGCCGATGGGCGACACCCTCGGCCTGCGCCCGGCGGGCCTGGCCCGCGTGGTCTTCACCGACTGCGCCGTCGAGCCGACCGCGCTGGTCGGCAAGCCGGGGTTCGCGGTGTCGGTGTTGGTGCCGACGTCGTTGGAGCCGGGCAGGCACGCGGTGGCGTGGATGGCTCTGGGGATGCTCGACGCCTGCTTCGCCGAGGTCTCCGAATTCGTCCGTAGCCGCCGTACGTTCGGCCAAGTGCTGATCGAGCACGGCCAGGTGCAGAGCCTGGTCACCCGCATGGGCGCCGACCTGGAAGCCGCCCGGCACCTGTGCGTGCAGGCCGCGCGCGCGATCGACGCCAAGGACCCGGCGGCGGCCGAGCGGGTGCTGTTGGCCAAGTACTTCACCACGCGGGTCGCGCAGGAGCACACGGCCGCCGCGGTGCAGTTGCTGGCGTCCAGGGGTGTGTCCGAGCGCTCGGTCGCCGCGCGCGCCTACCGGGACAGCAAGGTCCTCACGATCATCGAGGGCACCGAGCAGATCCTCGAGCGCTCGCTGGCCCCGATGCTCACGGCGGGGGCACTGCGATGACCGCCGTCACCCCTGTCCCGGCGGTCACCGCCACCAAGGCCGCCGCCGCGCTGCTCGCGCTGCGGTGCACCACCCACGAGGACAACCCGGTGCTGACCGTGCGCGACGACGGCGAGCGGACGCTGGCGGTGGCGGTCGATCCCGCCGAACCGTTCGGCACCCTGGTGGGCCGGGTCGTGGAGAGCGCGGAGCCGTCGGACGTCCTGCTGGCGCTCACCGAAGGCCCGACCGACGGCTTCCGCCTGGTCCTGTCCGATGTGGACGGATCTGTGGCAGGCAGCGGTGAGTCCGAACTGGACGCCACCACCTTCGCCACCGCCTACCAGCGAATCCTGGCGCAGGGCGCGGAGGACCCGACCCGACCCGTCGGCGAGCACGACCTGCTCACCGACGAGGACCGTGACCAGGTCGTCCTCAAGTTCAACGACACCGCACGGCCGTTCCCGGAGCACCAGACCCTGCCCGGCCTCTTCCGCGAGCAGGCCGCCCGCACTCCGGACGCGGTCGCGGTGAGCACCGACCAGGAGTCGCTCACCTACCGCGAGTTGGACGAGCGCACGGATCGGCTGGCCCGCGTGCTCGCGGCGAGCGGTGTGCGGCGCGGGTCGGTGGTCGGTGTGCTGGGCTCGCGCTGCCTGGACCTCCCGGTCGCGCTCCTCGCGGTGCTCAAGGCCGGTGCGGCGTACCTGCCGCTGGACCCGGCCGCCCCTGTGCTGCGCACGGCCGACATGCTGGAGCGGGCACTCGCCCCGGTCGTCGTCGTGCTGCCCGGAGCCCGACTGCCCGAGGGCGTCGACCTCCCGGTCGTCCACCCGGACGCCCCTGAGCCGGACGGCGTGGCGACGGCGACCCCCGAGGGGCCGCGGCCTCAAGACCTCGCCTACGTCATCTATACCTCGGGCTCGACCGGCAGGCCGAAGGGCGTGATGGTCGAGCACCGGTCGGTCGTCAACCGGCTGACCTGGATGCAGCGCCGCTACCCGTTGACCGAGCGGGACACCTTGTTGCAGAAGACGCCGATCGTGTTCGACGTGTCGGTGTGGGAGCTGTTCTGGTGGTTCTTCGCCGGCGCCCGCCTGCACCTGCTGGCGCCCGGCATGGAGCGCTTCCCGCTCGCCATCGCCAAGACCGTGCGCTCGCAGCGGGTCACCGCGCTGCACTTCGTGCCGTCCATGCTCGGTCCGTTCCTCGACCACGTGGCGCAGCCGAAGGAGCGGCAGACGCTGGACGCGCTGCGGGTCGTCTTCTCCAGCGGCGAAAGCCTGCCCGCCGCCTTGGTCAACCGGTTCACCGACCTGGCGGGCGACCGGGACTGCGTGCTCGTCAACCTCTACGGCCCCACCGAGGCGACCGTGGACGTCACCGGTCACGACTGCCCGCGCCTGCCGGTCAGCGGCCCGGTGCCCATCGGCGCGCCGATCGACAACACCAGGGTCTACGTCCTGCGTGACGGCAGGCCCGCGCCGGTCGGCGTCTACGGAACGCTGTTCCTGGCAGGCGTCCAGGTCGCGCGCGGCTACCTCGGCGATCCCGAGCTGACCGAGCGCCGGTTCGTGCCGGAGCACGGCAACCCGTCGGCTCGCATGTACGACACGGGCGACATCGGCCGCTGGCTGCCGAACGGCGAGCTGGAGTTCCTCGGCCGCACCGACACCCAGGTCAAGATCAGGGGCATCCGGATCGACCTCGGCGAGATCGAAAACGTGCTGCTGGAGGCGCCCGGCGTGGCCGAGTGCGCGGTCCTGCTGGACTTGCCGGACCCGACGCGCCCGGTGCTGCGCGCGGCCGTGTCCGGCTCCGGGGACCTGACCGCCGACGCCCTGCGCGCGCACGCCGCCACCCGGCTCCCCGAGCACATGCTGCCCGTCGAGCACCACCGGTTCGACCGGCTGCCGCGCACCGGCAGCGGCAAGGTCGACCGCCGCGCGCTGAACAACCAGGCCTACGTCGCCGCGCACGGCACCGCCCTCTGACCAGAGCGGCACCACCCAGACTCGCCCGCCTCCACCCCGATTGGTGAGAACCCGCATGGCAGACCAGGACCAGCTAGTCGAGTACCTGCGCAGGGTGACCGCGGACCTGCGCACGGCCCGGTCCCGGCTGGCCGCCGAGCAGGCCCGCCGGTCCGAGCCGATCGCGGTGGTCGGCATCGGCTGCCGCTTCCCCGGCGGGGTGCGCACACCGGAGGACCTGTGGCGGCTGGTGGCCGAGGGCCGGGACGCGGTCACCGGGTTCCCCGCCGACCGCGGCTGGGACCTGGCCCGTCTCTACGACCCGGACCCCGACGCGGCGGGCCGCAGCTACACCCGCGAGGGTGGCTTCCTCGACCGGGTGGACCGGTTCGACCACGAGTTCTTCGGTCTGAGCCCGCGCGAGGCCACCGCCATGGACCCGCAGCAGCGCCTGCTGCTGGAGACATCGTGGGAGGCGCTGGAGCGGGCCGGGCTGGACCCGGCCGCCCTGCGCGGCAGCGCCACCGGCGTGTTCACCGGCGTGATGCACCACGACTACGGGTCCCGGCTCGCCAACCCGCCGGAGGGCTTCGAGGGATTCCTGGTCGGCGGCAGCGCGGGCAGCGCCGCGGCGGGCCGCGTGTCGTACCTGATGGGCTTCGAGGGCCCGGCGGTCACCGTCGACACCGCCTGCTCGTCGTCGCTGGTCACGCTGCACCTCGCCGTGCAGGCGCTGCGTGCGGGGGAGTGCGACCTGGCCCTCGCGGGCGGCGCGGCGGTCATGTCCACGCCGACGTTCTTCGTGGAGTACAGCAGGCAGCGGGTGCTGTCCGCAGACGGCCGCTGCCGGTCCTTCGCCGAGGACTGCGATGGCACGGGCTGGTCCGAGGGTGTCGGGGTGCTGGTGGTCGAGCGCCTGTCGGACGCCGAGCGGCTGGGGCACCCCGTCCTCGCCGTGGTGCGCGGTTCGGCGGTCAACCAGGACGGCGCCTCCAACGGCTTCACCGCGCCCAACGGGCCCTCCCAGGAGCGGCTGATCCGCGCCGCCCTGCGCCAGGCGGGCATCCCGGCGGCCGAGGTGGACGTCGTGGAGGGGCACGGCACCGGAACCCGGCTGGGCGATCCGATCGAGGCTCAGGCGCTGATCGCCACCTACGGCGCCGAGCGGCCGGAGGGCCGCCCGCTGTGGCTGGGGTCGCTCAAGTCCAACCTCGGGCACGCGCAGGCAGCCGCCGGGGTGGCCGGGGTGATCAAGATGGTCATGGCGATGCGGCACGGAGTGCTGCCGCGCAGCCTGTACGCCGAACACCCCACCTCCCGGGTCGACTGGTCCGGTGGCGGTGTCGAGCTGCTGGCCGAGGCCCGGCCGTGGGACCGGGGCGGGCACCCGCGGCGCGCGGGCGTGTCCTCGTTCGGCATGAGCGGCACCAACGCGCACGTCCTCATTGAGGAGTACGCGGGCGAAGCGCCCGTCGAGTCCACTGTGGACGAAACGGTGCTGGTGCTGTCCGGCAGGACCCCCGCGGCCGTGCGCGACCAGGCCGCGGCACTGCGCGAGTACTTGCTGGCCCACCCGGACGCGCCGCTGGGCGCTGTCGCTCGGACGGTCGCCACCGGTCGGTCGCGGTTCGCGCATCGCGGCGCGGTCGCCGGTGACCGGGCCGGGCTGGTGGCCGGGCTGGCCGAGGTGCCGGTCGTGACCGCCGGGCCCGGTCGGGTCGCGGCGGTGTTCACCGGTCAGGGGTCGCAGCGGCCGGGCATGGGGCGTGAACTGGCCGGGCGGTTCGAGGTCTTCTCCTCGGCGCTGGACGAGGTGTGTGCGGAGGTCGACCCGCTGCTGGGGCGATCGCTGCGTGACGTGATGTGGTCCGAGCCCGCGGAAGTCTTGCGGCGCACGGAGTTTTCGCAGCCTGCGCTGTTCGCGTTCGAGATCGCGCTGGCCCGCCTGGTCGAGTCGTGGGGTGTGCGGTTCACGGCCGTCGCGGGTCACTCCGTCGGCGAGTTCGCCGCCGCTGTGGTGTCCGGGGTCCTGAGCCTCACCGACGCCGCCCGGCTGGTCGTGGCGCGTGGCAGGCTCATGCAGGCGCTTCCCGCGGGCGGTGCGATGCTCGCCGTCGCCGCGGGCGTCGCCGAGGTCTCCGCTGCCCTCGCCGATGAGCCCGAGGTGGCCATCGCCGCGGTCAACGGGCCTGCCGCGGTCGTCGTGTCCGGAGCCGCCGCGGCCGTGGACCGGCTGGCCGAGCGCTGGGCGGGGGAATACCGGACGTCCCCGCTCCGGGTCGACTTCGCCTTCCACTCGCCGCTGGTGGACCCCGTCCTCGCCGACTTCACGGCTGTCACGGCAGGCGTCCGGTTCGCCGAGGCGACCGCCGTCGTGCATCCGAGCGCCGACACCGAGCACCCGTTCACGAGCGCGGACTACTGGGTCGAGCACATCCGGCAGGCCGTCCGGTTCGACCGGACCGTGGCCGCCCTGTGCGAGTCCGCCGAGGTGGACGTGGTGGTCGAGATCGGTCCGGACACCGCGCTCACTCCGCTGTTCGACGGCCTGCTCCCGGCGGTCGCCTGCGGTCGCCGCGCCGGAAGTGAGGTGACCACCGCCCTCAGCGCCCTTGGGCTGGCCGCCGCGCACGGTGTCGCCGTCGACTGGGCCGCCGCGCTGGGTACCGGCACCGCGCTCACCGATCTGCCCACCTACTCCTTCCAGCGCGAGCACCACTGGCTGCTCGACCAGCCCGCGCTCGGTGCGGGCGGCGATGGCCTTCGCCACCCGGTCCTGTCCGGCGCGGTCGACCTGCCCGGTCCGGGCGGCGTGCTGCTCACCGGGCGGATCTCCCCGTCGACCGACCCGTGGCTGGCCGACCACGCCGTGTTCGGCTCGGTGCTCTACCCCGGCGCGGGGTTCGCCGACCTGGCCCTCACCGCCGCCCGGCACGCCGGAGCCGCCGAGGTCGCCGAACTGGTCGTCGGCGCCCCGCTGGAACTGCCCGAGTCCGGCGTCGACGTGCAGGTGTGGATCGGCCCCGACGGCGACCTCGCCATCCGCGCCCGCGGTGGCGGCGGCGACTGGACCACCCACGCCACCGGTGTCGTCGGCGCCGAGGCGCCCGCGGTCGACGCCCAGTGGGTAGCGGTGTGGCCCCCGGACGGTGCCGAAGCGGTGCCGATCGACGGCCTCCACGCCGACCTCGCCCGTCGGGGCTACGCCTACGGGCCCGCCTTCCGCGGCCTGCGTGCCGCTTGGCAGCGCGACGGCGACCTGTTCGCCGAGGTCGAACTGCCCGACGACCGCCACGACAGCCGGTTCGCCGTGCACCCCGCGCTGCTCGACGCCACCTTCCACGTCCTGTCGGCGGCCGAGGACTCCGGTCGCGCGCTGCTGCCATTCTCCTTCACCCGGCTCACGGTCACCGCGCCCGCCACCGCCCTCCGCGTACGCCTCACCCCGACCGGCACGGGCCTGCGCCTCGACGCGGTCACACCCGGCGGCACCGCGGCGCTCGGCATCGGTGAGCTGGTCCTGCGCCCGGCCGACCCCGAGTCGCTGCCGAACGGCACCAGCGCCCGGCTCGACGCCCTGCGCCACGAGGTCACCTGGCAGCCGGTCGCACCGACCGCGGCGGACACCGTGCCGGGCTGCTGGCTGCTGCTCGCGGACGTCGACCCGTCGGTGTTCGCCGAGTCCACCAGCAACCTGGACGGCGAGTTCGACGGCGTGGTCTGCGCGCCCGCGAACGCCGAGGAGCTGCTCCTGACCGTGCAGGCACTCGACGACGCTGGTGTGCACGCGCCCCTGTGGTGCTTGACGGGCAACGACCTCACCGATGTCGATGCCGCGGGCACGTGGGGCCTCGGCCGGGTCATCGCCCTCGAACACCCCGATCGCTGGGGCGGTCTTGTCGGTGTGCCCGCGGACCTCGACCCGGTGCGGCTCGCCGGTGTCCTCCTGGGCGTCGAGGACCAGGTCCTGATCACCGGGGACGTGGTCCTCGCCCGCAGGCTCGTCCCCGCCGCCGTTCAGCCCCCCACCGAGCCCTGGCAGCCGTCCGGCACCGTTCTGATCACCGGCGGCACCGGCGCCCTCGGCGGCCACGTCGCCCGCCTGCTGGCCGACCGCGACCGACCGCTGCTGCTCGTCTCCCGCCGGGGCATCGACGCCCCCTCGGCCGGTGAGCTCTTGGCCGACCTGCGCGAACGCGGGGCGAACGCGCGGATCGAAGCAGTCGACGTCGCCGACCGCGATGCCGTCGCGGCCCTGTTGCGGGCCGCGGAGGAACGCGGCGAGCCGGTGCGAGCCGTCGTGCACGCCGCCGGTGTGGCGCAGGGGGCACCGGTCCTGGCCACCGACGTCGCCCACTTCCGCGCCACCCTCTCCGGCAAGCTGACCGGCGCGCTCGTCCTCGACGAACTGCTGCCCGACCTCGACGCCTTCGTGGTCTTCTCCTCGATCTCGGGCATCTGGGGCGCGGGGGGCCAGGGCGCCTACGCCACGGGCAACGCCGCTGTGGACGCCGTGGTCGCCCGCCGCCGCGCCGCGGGCAAGCCCGCGACCGCGCTGGCCTGGGGGCCGTGGGCAGGAGGTGGGATGGCCGACGCCGCGGGCGGCGCGCTGCTGCGCCGCATGGGCCTGAACGAGATGCCCGCCAAGGACGCCGTGCTCGCGTTCGACCGCGCGGTGTCCCTCGGCACCGACGCCGTTCTCGCCGACGTGCGCTGGGGGAGGTTCCTCGACGCCTTCACGGTCGGTCGCCCCAGCCCGCTGCTCGCCGATCTCGCCCTCACGCCCGCGGCTCCCGCCGCCGCACAGCGGACCACGGACGTGCTGGGGCTGGTCCGCACGCACATCGCCGCGGTGATCGGGCAGTCCGACCCCGAGCGGATCGACCCCGGCACGCCACTGCGGGACCTCGGGTTCGACTCGCTGATGTCGGTCGAGTTGCGCACCCGGCTCGCCGAGGCGGTGGGCGCCCGGCTGCCCGCCACGCTGGTGTTCGACCACCCGACCGCCGCGGCCCTCGCCGCGCACCTGGACTCGCTCACCGCGGGCTCCGCGGTCGTCGGCACCACCACCAGGACGGCAGCCGGGCCGGTGGGCGAGCCGATCGCCATCGTCGGCATCGGCTGCCGCTACCCCGGCGGCGTGTCCTCCCCGGACGACCTGTGGGAGCTGCTGGTCGACGGGCGCGACGCCATCTCCGGGTTCCCCGCCGACCGCGGCTGGGACCTCGCCCGGCTCTACGACCCCGATCCCGATCGCACCGGGCACAGCTACACCCGCGACGGCGGCTTCCTCACCGCCGCGGCCGACTTCGACGCGGAGTTCTTCGGCATCTCCCCGCGCGAGGCGCTGGCCATGGACCCGCAGCACCGGCTGCTGCTGGAAACCGCGTGGGAGGCCGTGGAGGCCGCGGGCATCGACCCCGGCACGCTGCACGGCACCCGCACCGGCGTGTTCGCGGGCACGATGTACAACGACTACTTCTCCCGGCTCGCGGGCACCCCGGACGGGCTGGAAGGCATCATCGGCATCGCCAACAGCCCCAGCGTGCTCTCCGGCCGCATCGCGTACCTGCTCGGCCTGAACGGCCCGGCGGTCACCGTCGACACGGCGTGCTCCTCGTCCCTGGTCGCACTGCACCTGGCGGCGCAGGCCCTGCGGGCAGGGGAGTGCGACCTGGCGCTGGCGGGCGGCGCGACCGTGATGGCCTCGCCGTCGGTGTTCATCGAGTTCGCCCGTCAGGGCGCGTTGTCGCCGGACGGCCGGTGCAAGTCCTTCGCCGACGGCGCCGACGGGACCGGGTGGTCCGAGGGCGCGGGTGTGCTGGTGGTCGAGCGGCTCTCCGACGCGCGGGCTCGCGGTCACCACGTGCTGGCCGTGCTGCGCGGTTCGGCGGTCAACTCCGACGGCGCCTCCAACGGCCTCACCGCGCCCAACGGCCCGGCCCAGCGCCGGGTCATCCAGGACGCGCTCGCCCAGGCCCGACTCGGGGCGCACGAGGTGGCCGCGGTCGAGGCACACGGCACCGGCACCCGGCTCGGTGACCCCATCGAGGCCCAAGCGCTGATGGACGTCTACGGCGCCGGTCGCGCCGACGAGCCCCTGTGGCTCGGGTCGCTCAAGTCCAACCTCGGGCACACGCAGGCCGCGGCCGGGGTCGGCGGCGTGATCAAGATGGTCATGGCCATGCGGAACGGCATATTGCCGCGCACCCTGCACGCCGCGCGGCCCACCGCCGAGGTCGACTGGGAGGGCTCCGGTGTCGCGCTGCTCGACAGCCCCCGTCCCTGGCCCGCCTGCGACCGGCCGCGCGTGGCGGGCGTGTCCTCCTTCGGCGTCAGCGGGACCAACGCGCACGTGGTGATCGCCGAGGGCGACCCGGTGCCGGAGCGGCGGCACGAGTCCGATGGCCCGGTGCCGGTGCTGCTGTCCGCCAAGACCGCCTCCGCGCTCCCCGGACAGGCCGCTGCGCTGCGCGAGCACCTGCTGGCGCGCCCCGAGCTGCCCCTGGCCGATGTGGCCTGGTCGCTGCTGACCACGCGGTCCGCGTTCGCGCACCGCTCCGCGGTGGTCGCGGACGACCGCGAGGACCTGCTGGCCGACCTCGGCGCGCTCGCCGACCCCGGCGCCGTCACCCCGGCGTCAGCCGTGACCGGTGAGGTCCGTGGCGGCCGAGTCGGGTTGGTCTTCCCCGGTCAGGGGTCGCAGTGGCTGGGCATGGCACGGGAGCTGCTGGTGGCCTCGCCGGTGTTCGCTGCCGCGGTGCGCGAGTGCGAGGAGGCGTTCACCGGGCTGGTCGACTGGTCGCTCACCGAAGTGCTGACCTCGGACGACCCCGACGCGCACGGCGGTGTCGACGTCGTGCAGCCGCTGCTGTTCGCCGTGATGGTCGGCCTGGCCCGGATGTGGCAGGCGTGGGGTGTGCCGGTGGCGGCCGTCGTCGGGCACTCGCAGGGCGAGATCGCCGCGGCCTGCGCGTCCGGCGCGCTGAGCACTCGCGACGCCGCCCGCGTCGTGATCACCCGGTCTCGGCTGCTGCGCGGCCTGACCGGTGCCAGCGGCATGGCGTCGGTGTCCATGCCGGTCGCCGAATTGGCGCCCCGCCTCGACCCGAGGCTGTCGGTGGCCGCGGTCAACGGCCCCCGCGGGGTGGTCGTGTCCGGTCCGAACGACGCGCTGGACGCACTCGCGGCCGAGTTCGAGGCGGAGGGGGTCCGGGTCCGCCGGGTCGACGTCGACTACGCCTCGCACTCCGCCGAGGTCGAGTCCGTGCGCGACCGGCTGCTGGCCGAACTGGCCGACATCGAGCCGCGCGACGCGCAGGTCCCGCTGTACTCGACGGTGACCGGCACCCGGCTGGCCGGGCACGAGCTGGACGCGGCCTACTGGTACCGCAACCTGCGCGACACCGTCCGCTTCCAGGACGCCGTGGAGCTGATGGCCGCAGACGGCTTCGGGTTCTTCGTCGAGTCCAGCCCGCACCCGGTCCTCGCCGTGGGCTTGCGCGAGACCCTGGACACCGAGGTCGTGCTGGGTTCCCTGCGCCGGAACTCCGGCGGGCTCGACCGGATGCTGCGCTCGCTGACCGAGGGCGGCGTGCAGGGCCTGCCGGTCGACTGGTCCGCCGTGCTGCCGGTCGGCACGCCGGTGCCGCTGCCGACCTACGCCTTCCACCGCACCCGGTACTGGATCGACGCGACCGCGGTCGCGGGCGCCCAGCAGTCCGATGTGGACTCCCGCTTCTGGAACGCCGTCGAGAGCGCCGACCTGTCCCAGTTGGGCGGGGACCTCGACGCGGTGCCCGGCGTGCGGGCCGTCCTGCCCGCACTCGCCCGGTGGCGGCGCGCCGAGCGGCAGCGGGCCGAGCTGGACGGCTGGCGCTACACCGTCGCGTGGCGCGACCAGGCCGTGCGCCCGGCCGTGCCCGCTGGGCGCTGGCTGGTGGTGGACACCGGCATCCCCGGCGCGGAACTCGTCCGCGCCGCCCTCGCGGGCGCCGGGCTCGACACCGCCCGACTCGTCCTCGACGCCGCCGACCTAGACCGGACCCGCCTGACCGCCCGGATCTCCGCCGAGGGGCAGCTCGCGGGTGTGCTCTGCCTGGTAGGGCTGGACGAGGCCCCGCACCCGGACATCCCCGGCGTGACGACCGGTCTGGCCTTGGCGGTCACCGCCATCCAGGCGCTCGACACCCCGCTGTGGGTGCTGACCACCAGCGCCACCGAGGTCGACGGGCCGCCGAGCCACCCGCTGCAACAGCAGTTGTGGGGACTCGGACGGGTAGCCGCGCTGGAGTTCCCCGAGCGCTGGGCCGGACTGCTCGACCTGCCCGAGGACGTCGACCCTGAGACGGCCACGACCGCGCTGGGCGTGCTCGCCGCGCCGGGGGAGGATGACCAGTGGGCCGTGCGCGGCGCGAAGGCCTCCGTGCGCAGGCTCGTCCGGTTGGCCCCAGCACCCGCCGGCTCCGACTACGAGCCGACCGGAACGGTGCTGATCACCGGGGCGGGCGGCTCGCTCGGCCCGCACCTGGCCCGATCCGCGGCCGCGCGTGGCGCCGACTGCGTCGTCCTGCTCAGCAGGCGCGGCGAGCGCTCGCCGGGCGTGGCCGAACTGGTCGCGGAACTCGGCGCCGGGGGTACCAGGGTCCGGGTGTTCGACTGCGACGTCCGCGACCGGCGCCGGCTGCGCGCCGTCCTGGCCGAACTGGCGGACGAGGGCGAGCGGGTGACCACCGTCCTGCACGCCGCCGCGCACCTGGGCATCGAGCCGCTGGCCACCACCACACACACCCGGTTCGCCGAAGTCGTGGACGCCAAGGTCGCGGGCGCCGTGCACCTAGCCGAGCTGCTAGACCGGCGCTACCTGCGCAAGCTGGTGCTGTTCTCCTCAGTCGCCGGTGTGTGGGGCAGCGCGGACCACGCCGCCTACGCGGCGGGCAACGCCTTCCTGGACGCCTACGCCCAGCGGCTGCGCGCGGACGGGCTGCCCGCCACGACCATCGCGTGGGGCATCTGGGACGACGAGATCACCGTCGGCCGCACCGACGCCGAACGGGTGGTGCGCCGCGGCCTGCCGTTCATCGCCCCGGAGACCGCGCTGGCCGGCCTGTGGCAGGCGCTCGGCGAGGACCGCCCCTTCCTGGCGATCGCCGATGTCGACTGGCCGACCTTCGCACCGGTGTTCACCTCGGCGCGCCGCAGTCCGCTGCTCGCCGAGCTGCCCGAGGCGGCCCCGCCCGTCCCGGAGCCGTCGGCCTCCGGCGACACCGCGTGGCGGGCGGGGCTGGCCGACCTGACCGCCGCCGACCGGGAGCGCGCCGCGCTGGACCTGGTGCGCGCCAGTGCGGGCGCCGTGCTCGGCCTCGGGCCCGGCGAGGAACCCGCTTCCGGCCTGCCGTTCCGCAACGCCGGGTTCGACTCGCTGTTGTCGGTCGAGTTGCGCAACCGGCTTTCCGCCGCCACCGGCCTGACCCTGCCGCCCACGGTCGTGTTCGACCACGCCACGCCCGTCGAACTGGCCGCGCACCTGCTCGCCAGGGTGGCCGAGGGCCAACCGGCGCGCGCTGCGGGCCCGGTGTCCACCGAGTCGGTGCTCGGCGCGCTGGACCGGGTGGAAGCCGACCTGCGCGCACTGCTGTCGGGCGCCGACGACCCCGACCGCGTCCGGCTGGCCGGTCGGCTGGACGCCCTGGTGGCCGCCGTCCGCCCGGTCGAGGACCTGGACGGACCCGGTCTGGCCGACACCGCCAGCACCGAAGAACTGCTCGAACTGCTCGACAGGAGGTTCGGCGATGCCTGACACCACCGCCACCGAGGAACGGCTGGTCCAGCACTTGCGCCGGATGGGCGCGGAGTTGGACGCCGCCACCGCGCGGGTGGCCGACCTGGAGGACCGGCTGCACGAGCCGATCGCCGTGGTCGGCATGGGCTGCCGCTACCCCGGCGGGGTCGACTCGCCCGAGGCGCTCTGGCGGGTGGTGACCGATCAGGTGGACGCGGTCGGCCCGCTGCCCACCGATCGCGGCTGGGACCTGGAGCGACTGGCCGATCCGGACGGCGGCAGCACCAGCCGCGCGGGCGGTTTCGTCGACGGCGTCGACCGGTTCGACGCCGACTTCTTCGGTGTCTCCCCGCGCGAAGCAGCCGCCATGGACCCGCAGCAGCGGCTCCTGCTGGAGACGTCGTGGGAGGCACTGGAGCGCGCGGGCATCGACCCGCTGTCCACCCGCGACACCCAGGTCGGGGTCTTCATCGGCTCCAACATCCAGGACTACGGCGACGTGCTGGCCGCGGCGGGCTCCGCGGCCACCGGCTACCACGTCACCGGTGCCACCGGCGCGGTCGTCGCGGGTCGCATCGCCTACGCGCTGGGCCTGCGCGGCCCGGCCGAGACCGTCGACACCGCCTGCTCGTCCTCGCTGGTGGCACTGCACCTGGCCACCCAGGCGCTGCGCAACCGCGAGTGCACCACCGCGCTCGCAGGCGGTGCCACCGTGCTCAGCACCGACCGCGGCTTCACCGAGTTCAGCGCACAGGGCGCGCTCGCCCCGGACGGCCGGTGCAAGGCGTTCGGCGCGGGCGCGGGCGGCTTCGGCCTGGCCGAGGGCGCCGGGGTGCTCGTGCTCGAACGGCTCTCCGAGGCCCGTAGGCGCGGTCGCACGGTCTTGGCCGTGCTGCGCGGGTCCGCGGTCAACTCCGACGGCGCCTCCAACGGCATCACTGCCCCCAGCGGCCCGGCCCAGGAGCGGGTACTGCGCGACGCGCTGTCCGCCGCGGGCGTCAGCGCCGCCGACGTCGACCTGGTCGAGGCGCACGGCACCGGCACCCGGCTGGGCGACCCGATCGAGGCGAACGCGCTCATCGCCGTCTACGGGGCCGGTCGCTTGGCGGGCAGGCCGCTGCGGATCGGGTCGGTCAAGTCCAACCTCGGCCACACCCAGGCCGCGTCCGGCGTCGCCGGGGTGATCAAGGTCGTGCAGGCGCTGCGGCACCGCGTCCTGCCCCCGACCCTGCACGCGGGCACCCCCACCCCCGAAGTCGACTGGTCCGCGGGCACCGTCGTCCCGCTCACCGAAGCCCTTCCCTGGGACGCCACCGGTCCGCGCCGCGCGGCCGTCTCGTCCTTCGGCATCAGCGGCACCAACGCCCACGTCGTCGTGGAGGAGGCGTCAGCAGCCGAGCCCGCCGCACCCGTGGTCGACCCGCAGACCACCGCGTGGCCGCTGTCCGCCCGCACCGCCACCGCTCTGCGCGCCCAGGCCGCGGGTCTGGCGGCCTGGCTGGACGAGCACCCGGACACCGATCCCGGCGATGTCGCCCGCGTGCTGATCACCGGCCGCGCCGACCTCGCGCACCGGGCTGTGGTGCTCGGCGACGACCTCGCCGGGCTGCGCGCCGGGTTGGCCGAGCCTACGACGTCCGGCGTCGTCGACGAGCCCGGTCGGGTCGCGTTCGCCTTCTCCGGGCAGGGCAGCCAGCGGGCCGGGATGGGCGCGGAGCTGCGGGCCGCGTTCCCCGCCTACGCCGCCGCGTTCGACGCGGTGTGCGCGGAGTTCGCCGAACTGCTCGACCACCCGCTGGCCGACGTGATCCTCGCGCGGCCCGGAGACCCCCTGCACGGGCTGCTGGACCGCACCGGTTACGCCCAGCCCGCCCTGTTCGCCGTGCAGGTGGCCCAGGTCGCGCTGCTGCGCTCGTGGGGCGTCGAGCCGGACCGGGTGGTCGGGCACTCCATCGGTGAGCTGACCGCCGCCCACGTCGCCGGGGTGCTGTCGCTGTCCGACGCTTGCGCGCTGGTCGCCGCGCGCGGCGAGCTCATGGACGCCGAGCCCGAGGGCGGCGCGATGGCCGCCCTCGAACTGGACGAGGCCGCCGCGCTCGCGCTGATCGGCGACCGCGCGGCCATCGCGGCGATCAACGCGCCCCGGTCCGTCGTCGTCTCCGGCACCGCCGACGTGGTGGCCGAGGTGGTGGCCGAGGTGCGCGCGGCCGGCGGGCGCGCGACGCCGTTGCAGGTCAGCCACGCGTTCCACTCACCGCTGATGGAACCCGTCCGGGACCGGCTGTGCAAGGTGGCCGCCGAGCTGACCTTCCACCGACCCGCCATCCCCATCGTGTCTGCCGTGGACGGCGAGGTGATCTCCGCCGAGCGGCTGGCCGACCCGGACCACTGGGCTGACCACGTGCTGCTGCCGGTCCGCTTCCATGACGCCGTGCGCACCCTTGTCGAGCGCGAGGGCGTGGACGCCGTGGTCGAGGTCGGACCGGACGGCGGCCTCACCGGGGCGATCACCCAGGCCGCGGGCACCGCGCTGTGCGTGCCCACCGCTCGCCGGGACCGCCCGGCGGTGCGCACGGCCCTCACCGCGCTCGCCGCCCTGCACTGCCACGGCGTCCCAGTCGACTGGGCCGCCGTGCACCCCGGTCGCGGCACCCTCCTCGACCTGCCCACCTACCCCTTCGAGCGGCAGCGCCACTGGCTCGCCGCCGCCCGCCGCCCGGCAGGCGAGCTGTACGCCGAGTCCTGGCAGCCCATTCCCGGCGGCCAACCGCCCACGGGCCCCTGGTTGCTGCTCACCGATGAGAACGGCACCGATGGCGGCGTCGCGGCGCTGCTGGCCGATCAGGGCATGACCGTCGTCCCGGTACCCGTCGACCTCGCGGGCGGCCGATCCGCCATCGCGACGGCCCTGGCGGCGGCACCGTCCGCGGACGGTGTCCTCTCGACCCTCGCGCTCGACGAGGCCAACGCCCTCACCGCGACCCTCGCCGCACTCCAGGGCTTGGGCGACCTCGGCCACCCGATTCCACTGTGGACGATCACGCGCGGGTCGGTCGACACCCTCCCCAGCCCGGCCGCCGCCGAGGTGTGGGGGCTCGGCCGGGTCGCCGCCCTGGAGGTGCCCGAGCGCTGGGGTGGACTGGTCGACCTGCCCGGCACGACCGACGCGGCCACCGGGGGCCTCCTCTCCGCCGCCCTGAACTGCGGGGACGACCAGATCGCCGTGCGAGACGGTCTTCTCGGCCGCCGGGTCGTGCCCACCGCGCCCGGCACGGGCACCGCACCGGAACTGTCCGGGACGGTGCTGGTCACGGGCGGTCTCGGCGCCCTCGGCGCGCACGTGGCCCGAGACCTCGCCCGGCGTGGCGCCCACCGACTGGTGCTGGTCGGCAGGCGCGGTGCCGAGACCCCCGGCGCGGACGACCTGCGCGGCGAGCTGACCGGGCTCGGCGCGGAGGTCGCCATCGCCGCCGTCGACGTCGCCGACCGCGGCGCCCTGGCCGCGCTCCTGGACGGCATACCCGACCTGTGCGCGGTGGTCCACGCGGCCGGGCTGCTCGACGACGGCGTGCTCGACGACCTGACCCCGGACCGGGTGGCCGCCGTGCTCGCGGCGAAGGCCGAATCGGCGCGCCACCTCGACGAGTTGACCCGCGACCGCGAGTTGAGCGCTTTCATCCTGTTCTCCTCGCTCTCCGGGGTGCTCGGCAACGCGGGCCAAGCAGGTTACGCCGCCGCGAACGCGCGGCTCGACGCGCTGGCTCGCACCCGCCGGGCGCTGGGGATGCCCGCCACCGCGGTCGCCTGGGGCCCGTGGGCCGGGTCGGGCATGGCAGAGGGAGCGGAGGAGAGGCTGCGCGCCGCCGGTCTTCGGCCGCTGCCGCCCGCCCGTGCCCTCGACCTGCTCTGGCGGGCCGTCACCGCCGCCGAACCCGCGGTCCTCGCCGCGGACGTGGACTGGGATCGCTACGCGGCGGCCCGGCCCGGTCCGCAGCTATCCGCCCTGGCCGACCTGCCCGCCCCCCAGACCGCCGAACCGGTCGCCGCCGAGTTGGCCGTCCTGAACGGACCGGAGTTGCACGCCCGACTGCTCGACCTGGTCGGCGCGCAGGTCGCGGTCACGCTCGGCCTCGGCGCGCGCAAGCCCGGCCCCCGGCAGGCGTTCCAGGAGATCGGGTTCGACTCGCTGACCGCCGTGGAGCTGCGCAACCGGCTGCAAGCCGCGGTCGGCGTCGATCTGCCCGCGACCCTGGTGTTCGACCACCCGAACCCGACCGAGCTGGCCGAGTTCCTGCGCGGCCTGCTGGAGGGCGGCCCGGCCGGGCCGGAGCGGCTGCTGGCCGACCTCGACCGGCTCGACACCGCCTACGCCGCCGCCGACCTCGACCACGCGAGCCGCTCGGCGGTCCGAGCGCGGCTGCGGGAGCTGCTGCGCACCTGGGACGGCGACGAGCAGTACCCCGCGACCGCCGCTCCGCTGGCCGACGCCAGCGCGAGCGAGGTCATCGACTTCATCACCGGGCAGCTCGGCATCGCGCCGCACCCCAGCGCCGACGGCGGCATCCGATGAACCCCGCAACCGCACCGTGGAGGGCGCACCCGTGAGCACTGATCCCACCCCGTCGGCAGACGAGTCCGCCGAGGACAAGCTGCGGCACTTCCTGCGCCAGGTCACCGTCGACCTGCGCCAGACCCGCGCCCGGCTCGGGCAGGTCGAGGCGGAGAAGAACGAGCCGCTGGCGGTCGTCGGTATGGGCTGCCGCCTGCCCGGCGGCGTGCGCACCCCGGACGGCCTGTGGCGGCTGGTGGCCTCGGGCACCGACGCCGTGTCCGGTTTCCCCGCCGACCGCGGCTGGGACACCGACCGCCTCTACGACCCCACCGGTGAACGCCCCGGCACCACGCAGACCCGCGAGGGCGGCTTCCTCTACGACGCGGGCGCCTTCGACGCCGGGTTCTTCGGCATCTCCCCGCGCGAGGCCCTGGGGATGGACCCCCAGCAGCGGCTGCTGCTGGAGACGGCGTGGGAGGCGTTGGAGGACGCGGGCATCGACCCGACCAGCCTGCGCGGCACCCGCACCGGGGTGTTCGTCGGAGGCGCGGTGCAGGGTTACGGCTTCGGCAACGGGGACGGCCTCGGCGTCGAGGGGTACGGCATCACCGGCGTCTCCACGTCGCTGCTGTCCGGCCGGCTATCCTACGTCCTCGGCGTCGAGGGCGCGGCGGTCACCATCGACACCGCCTGCTCCTCGTCCCTGGTCGCACTGCACCTGGCGGGCCAGGCGCTGCGCCGGGGCGAGGCGGACCTGGCGCTGGTGGGCGGCGCGGCGGTGATGGCCAGCCCCGGCGTCTTCGTGGAGTTCTCCCGCCAGGGAGGCCTGGCGGGAGACGGCCGCTGCCGGTCGTTCTCCGCCGACGCCGACGGCACCGGCTGGGCGGAGGGCGCCGGGGTGCTGGTGGTCGAGCGGCTCTCCGCCGCCCGCGCCAACGGCCACCAGGTGCTCGCCGTCGTGCGGGGCACCGCGGTGAACCAGGACGGTGCTTCCAACGGCATGACCGCGCCCAACGGCCGCGCCCAGGAGCGCGTGATCCTGGAAGCGCTGACCAGCGGCGGCCTGGGCGCCGGCGACGTCGACTTGGTGGAGGCGCACGGCACCGGCACCCGGCTCGGCGACCCCATCGAGGCCGGGGCGGTGCTCGCCACCTACGGCCAGGCGCGCGAGGCCGACGACCCAGTGTGGCTTGGGTCGCTCAAGTCCAACGTGGGCCACACCCAGGCCGCCGCGGGCGTCGCGGGGATCATCAAGGTCGTCCAGGCCATGCGGCACGCCACCATGCCGCCCACGCTGCACGTCGACAACCCGACCCCCGAGGTCGACTGGAGCGCGGGCGCGGTCCGCCTGCTCACCGAGAGCCGTTCCTGGCCCCGTGGCGACCACCCGCGCCGAGCCGCCGTGTCCGCCTTCGGCATCAGCGGGACCAACGCGCACGTCGTCCTCGAACAGGACGAGCCCGAGGCCGAGTCCGGGGACGAGCCCAGCGCGGGAACCACCGGGCCTGCCGCCCCGCTCGTCGTGTCCGCGCGCAGCGCCGAAGCCGCACACGCCCAGGCCACCGCTCTGCGCGAGCACCTGCTGGCCAACCCGGACCTGGACCTGCGCGACGTGGCGTGGTCGTTGGTCAATACCCGTGCCCGCTTCGACCACCGCGTGGTCGTCGCCGCGGGCAGTCGGGACGACGCGGTGGCCGCGCTCGCCGATGCCGAGGCCGTGGCGGCGGGCAGGGGTCGGGTTGCCGCGGTGTTCTCCGGGCAGGGCGCTCAGCGGGCCGGGATGGGGCGCGAGTTGGTGGCGGCCTTCCCGGTGTTCGCCGAGGCGATGGACCAGGCCTGCGCCGCGGTGGACCCGCTGCTCGGGCGTTCCCTGATCGAGGTCGTGGACGAGCCGGACCTCGTCGGACGCACCGAGTTCGCCCAGCCCGCGCTGTTCGCGTTCGAGTACGCCATGGCCCGGCTCTGGCAGTCCTGGGGCGTGGAGTTCACCGCACTGGTCGGTCACTCAGTGGGCGAGATCGCCGCCGCGGTGATCGCCGGGGTCCTGTCCACCGCGGACGCCGCCAAGCTCGTGGTCGCCCGCGGCAGGCTCATGCAGGCCCTGCCCGAGGGCGGCGCGATGCTCGCGGTGGCCGCCGGTGAGGTCGAAGTGGCCCTGCTGCTCGACGGTGAGCCCGACGTCGGCATCGCCGCGGTCAACGGGCCGGAGGCGGTCGTCGTGTCCGGGGCCGCCGACCAGGTTGAGCGGATCGAGGCGCACTGGAAGGGGCAGGGCAAGCGGACGACCCGGCTGCGGGTCAGCCACGCCTTCCACTCCCCGCTGATGGAGCCGGTGCTCGAGGACTTCGCGGCCGTCGTCGCCGACCTGGACTTCCGCGAACCGACCATCCCGGTCAGCCCGTCCGCCCACACCTCCGCACCGTTCACCACCCCGCGGTACTGGGTCGACCACGTGCGCCAGGCCGTCCGCTTCGCCGATGCCGCCGCCGCGCTCCCCGAGGTCGACGTGCTTGTCGAGATCGGCCCGGACGCCGCCCTCACCCCACTGCTCGGGGAGACCGCCATCGCCGCGTCCCGGCGCGCGAAGTCCGAAGTGGACACCGTCCTGGACGCCCTTGCCCGCGCGCACGCGCACGGTGTCGCGGTCGACTGGACGCCGTTGGTGGCGAGCGGCAGGAGGGTCTCGCTGCCCACCTACGCCTTCCAGCACGGCACCTATTGGCTGACCGCCCAACCCCGGACCGCCGAAACCGCGTCCGGCGGCGACGAGCGGTTCTGGGCCGCGGTCGAGGCGGGTGACCTCGGCACCCTCACCGACACGCTGGGCGCGCCCGCCACCCTCGCCCCGGTCCTGCCCGAGCTGGCCGAGTGGCGGCGGGGCTCCCGGCATCGCGCCACCCTCGACTCCTGGCGCTACCGCGTCGACTGGAAGCCCGCTCCCGACGCGGGTTCCACCGGCAGGGTCCCCGGCTGCTGGCTGGTCGTCCAGCCCGTGGGCGGCGTCGCCGACCAGGGCACCCTGCGCGCGCTCACCCGCACGCTCGCCGACGTGGTCACCCTGGAGGTCGGTCCGGATCGGGAGAAGGCCACCGCACTGCTGGCCGAGGCCACCGCCGACCTGCCGCTGGTCGCGGGGGTGGTGGCGGTGCAGGCCACTCCGGCCGCCCTGCTCACCCTCACCCAGGCCCTCGGCGACGCGGGTATCGGCACCCGCCTGTGGGCGGTGACCCGCGGCGCGGTCGGCGTCGGCACGGAGGCCCCCCAGGACGCGGAAGGCGCCGCCACCTGGGGCCTCGGCCGGGTGATCGGCCTCGAACACCCGGACCGCTGGGGCGGTCTCGTCGACCTCCCACCCGAGGTCGACGACCGCGTCGCAGGCTGGCTGGGCGGCGTCCTCGCGGGCGACGGGCGCGAGGACCAGGTCGCGATCCGCGCCGGTGGCGTCTGGCTGCGCCGGGTCGTGCCCGCCCCGGCGGGGGCGCCACGCCGCGCGTGGGCGCCGACCGGCACCGTCCTGATCACCGGTGGCACCGGGTCGCTCGGCGCTCGCGTGGCCCGTTGGCTCACCTCGATCGGTCCGTGCTCGCTCGTCCTGCTGTCCCGGCGCGGTCCCGGTGCCTCCGGCGCGGCGGAGCTGACCGCCGAGCTGGAGGCGGCGGGTGCCACCGTCCGGGTCGTCGCGGCCGACGTCGCCGACCGAACGGCCATGACCGGAGTGGTCGAATCCCTTGCGGCATCGGGTGAACCGGTACGCGCGGTCTTCCACGCCGCCGGTGTCGGCCAGGCAACGCCGTTGATGGACATGTCACTGGAGGAGTTCGACGCCGTGTCCACGGCCAAGATCGCGGGCGCCCAGGTCCTCGACGAGCTGCTCGACACCGAGGACGTGACCGCTTTCGTGCTGTTCTCCTCGATCTCCGCGGTGTGGGGGAGCGGTTACTACGGTGCCTACGCCGCGGGCAACGCCCACCTCGACGCGCTCGCCGAGCGCCGCCGGGCCCGCGGACGGCAGGCGCTGTCCGTCGCCTGGGGGCTGTGGGGGCAGTCGGGCATGGTCGACGCCGACGGCGAGCAGCAGTTGCGCCGCCGCGGTCTGGTGCCGATGCCGCCGGAGGACGGGATCGGCATGCTCGCCCAGGCGCTCGACCTCGACGAGACCACCGTGGGCGTGGCCGACGTCGAGTGGGAGCAGTTCCTGGCCGGGTTCACCGCCGCGCGCGAACGTCCGCTCATCGCCGACTTGCCCGCCGTCCGGGCCCTGCGCCCCGAGCGGACCGCCACGTCCGCCCCGGCGACCGGCGGCACCGACGTGCGCCGCACCCTGTCCGGGCTGCCCGAGGCCGAGCGCGACGCGGCGTTGACCGACCTGGTCCGCGCCACCGTCGCCGAGGTCCTCGGCCACGAGGCCCCCGCCGCCATCCCGGTCGAGCAGCCGTTCGCCGAGCTGGGTTTCGACTCGCTCACCGCGGTCGAGATCCGCAACCGGCTCGGCGTCTCCACCGGCCTGTCGCTGCCCGCCATGCTCGTGTTCGACCACCCCACGGTCAACGACGTCTGCGCGTTCCTGCGCGCCGAACTCGGCTCCGGCAAGGCGGTCGGCACCGACAACGGCGGCGAGTCCGTGGACGTCGCGGAGTCGTTCGCGACCATCTACCGCAAGCTCGCGCTGCGCGGGGTGATGACCGACGTGGAGTCCCTGCTCGCGGGCGCCAGCGCGCTGCGCCAGCGGTTCTCCGACGCCGAGACCTCGGCCTCGCTCAGCGGGCACGTCCGCCTGGCCACCGGCGACGAGGACCCCATGCTGGTCTGCTTCCCGCCGTTCGCCCCGGTCGAGCAGTCGTTGCAGTTCGCCCGGCTGGCCACGCACTTCCGCGGCAGGCGCGACCTGTCGATGGTCACCGTGCCCGGTTTCCGCTCCGGCGAGCCGCTCGCCGACTCGGTGGACGTGCTGGTCGCCGGCCTGGCCTCGGCGGTGCTCGACTGCGCCGGGGACCGGCCGTTCGCGGTGCTCGGGTACTCCTCCAGCGGCTGGCCCGCGCACGCGGTCGCCGCCGCCCTCGAACGCGCGGGCCGCGGGCCGGTCGGGGTGGTGCTGCTGGACACCTACCTGCCGGACAGCATGCCGCTGAGCCTGCGGCGGGCGATGAACTACGAGGTCAACGAGCGCCGGGCCCGGTTCACCACGATGAACTTCACCACGCTCAGCGCACTGGGCGCCTACCGCAAGCTGTTCCGCGGCTGGGCACCCGAGCCCATCGCCGCCCCGACCCTGCTGGTCACTCCGCGGGAGTGCGTCACCGGCGACCCCGATTCGCCGCCGGTGACCGACGACTGGCGGGCGAAGTGGCCGCTGCCGCACCACGAGGAGCGCATCCCCGGCGACCACTGCACGATCGTCGCCGAGCACGCCGACTCCGCCGCGGACACCGTGCACACCTGGCTCGCGAACCTCTGAGATCGACCCACCACAACGAGATCCACCCGTGCTAAGGAGTCCGCTGTGCCCGTTTTCGACCCGATCCCGGCCGCTCCTGAGGAAGCCGAACTCCCGCTCTCCCTGTGGGGGCCGGAGTATTGGGCGGTGCTGCCCTGGGAGCGTGAGCCCACCGACCTCGGCTACAACTCCCACACCTGGAAGGTCACCGACGGCACGCACACGCGCGTGCTGAAGGCCGTCCCCGCCGACCACGCCGACCGGTTCGAGGTGGGCTTGGCCATGGCCGCCGTCGTTGCCGCGCAGGGCATCCCGTCCGGAGCGCCCCGCCCGCTGCCCGATGGCGGTGGCCTCGTCGCCCGCTCCGGTGAGTGGGCATGGGCCCTGCTCGACCTGGTGACCGGGGAGAAGGTCGACCAGGCGGAACCCGAGCAGTTGGCCCTGGTGGGCGCCGTGCTGGGCCGGGTGCACCGGGCACTGGCCGACCAGCCGGTACCGCGAGGGGGGATGGTGTGGGGGCAGATGGACTGGCTGCTGGCCGAGGGCGAGTTCCTCGAGCCCTACCCGTGGATCCAACCCGCGCTGCGTGAGGCGATGAGCGGCATCCCCGACAGCCTGACCACCGGGGTGGTCCACGGCGACCCGCGGATCGCCGAGTTCCGAGTGGACGGCGCCGTCGCCGGGCTGATCGACTGGGGCGAGGTCATGTACGCCCCGCACATCTTCGACGTGGGCACCCTGCTGGACTACCTGGACGACGGTGTGGACCAGACCCCGTTGCTCCGCGGGTACCTGTCCGAATCGCTGCTCGGCCAGGACGAGTTCGCGCACGTGGGGACCATGCGCAAGTTCCGCTCTGCCGCCGAGGCGTGGATCTACGCCCGCCGCGCGTGGTTCGACATCACCTTGGGCCAGCGCGGCGAGTTCACCAACGCGTCCATCTTGGACATGAAGAAGGCCGACATCGAGGCGATCGACGCGGGCGAGCGCGAGGTTCGGCTCGGCTGACGGGCCGTGCCGGGGTGGTTTAGGGGGGTGCCTGGGGTGGGCCGCCCCGGCCGTCCGCTGCTGTGCTGGAAGACGACGGACGGGAGGTGCGCGACGTGGTGGCGCAAGACGAACTGGTCGGCTATCTGAAGAAGGTGTCCGCCGAGCTGCACGACACACGGGAGCGGCTGCGTCGCACCGAGGCGGCGGCGACCGAGCCGGTGGCCGTGGTGGCGATGGCTTGCCGCTACCCCGGCGGGGTGGAGTCCCCGGACGACCTGTGGCGCCTGGTCGACGAGGGCCGCGACGCGATCTCCGGGTTCCCCGCCGACCGCGGCTGGGACCTCGAGGCGCTGTACCACCCGGACGGCGAGCGACCGGGCAGCTCCTACGTCCGCCACGGCGGGTTCCTCGACGACGTCTCGGGTTTCGACGAGGAGTTCTTCGGCGTCAACCCGCGCGAGGCGCTGGCCACCGACCCACAGCAGCGGGTGCTGCTGGAGACCACGTGGGAGCTGCTGGAAAACCTCGGCGTGGACCCGGAGTCGCTGCGTGGCAGCCGCACCGGCGTCTTCATCGGCGCGGGCAACCAGGACTACGGCTCCCTGCTGGCCGGGCACCTCGGCGACATCGACGGCTACCTGGCCACCGGCAACGCCCTGTCGGTCGCCTCCGGCCGCATCGCCTACTCGCTGGGCCTGCGCGGCCCGGCGGTCACCGTCGACACCGCCTGCTCGTCGTCGCTGGTCGCACTGCACCAAGCCGTTCAGGCGCTGCGCGCTGGGGACTGCGACCTCGCCGTGGTCGGCGGGGTCACCGTCATCTCCAGCCCGATCGTGTTCACCGAGTTCTCCCGGCAGCGCGGCCTGGCCCCGGACGGCCGCTCCAAGCCGTTCGCCGCCGCCGCGGACGGCACCAGTTGGGCCGAGGGCGTCGGGCTGCTCGCCGTCCAGCGCCTGTCCGACGCTCGCCGCGCGGGCCACCGCGTCCTGGCCGTGGTGCGCGGGACCGCGGTCAACCAGGACGGCGCTTCCAACGGGCTCACCGCCCCCAGCGGTCCCGCGCAGCAGCGGGTGATCCGCGACGCGCTGGCCAACGCGCGCCTCTCGCACGCCCAGGTCGACCTCGTGGAAGCGCACGGCACCGGCACCGCCCTCGGCGACCCGGTCGAGGCGCAGGCCCTGCTGGCCACCTATGGCCAGGAGCGGCCCACCCCGCTGGCCCTCGGCTCGCTCAAGTCCAACATCGGCCACGCCCAGGCCGCCGCGGGCGTGGCCGGGGTGATCAAGGTCGTGCAGGCCCTCCGGCACGGCCGCATGCCCCGCACCCTGCACGTGGACGCGCCGAGCCCGCACGTGGACTGGTCCGCGGGCGCGGTCGACCTGCTCACGGAGCCCCGCGACTGGCCGCGCGGCGACCGCCCGCGGCGCGGTGCCGTCTCCTCGTTCGGCATGAGCGGCACCAACGCCCACGTCATAATCGAGGAAGCCCCCGAAGCCCCCGAAGCCCCCGAAGCCGTCCCGCGACCGGCGGCCGAGGCGTCGGGCCCGGTGCCGTGGCTGCTGTCCGCCCGCACCGTCCACGCCCTGCGCGCCGCGACCGAACGGCTGGCCGCGTCCTCCACGGACGCGGCTCCCGCCGACGTCGCCTCCGCGTTGACCGCGCGCACGGCTTTCGCCCACCGCGCCGCCGTCGTGGGCACCGCGACCGAGGAACTCGTGGCCGCGCTGGCCGACCCGATCGCCGGGGTCGCCGACGCCGGGCAGCGGGTGGTGTTCGTCTTTCCGGGCCAGGGCGCGCAGTGGGTGGGCATGGCTCGCGAACTGCTCGCCTCCGCACCGGTGTTCTCCGAGCGGCTGCGCGAGTGCGCCACCGTGATCGACCCGCTGACGGGGTGGTCGCTGCTCGACGTGGTGAACGGTGTGGCGGGATCGCCGGATCTCGAGCGCGTCGACGTCGTGCAGCCGGTGTTGTTCGCCGTGAACGTCGCCCTCGCCGCCACGTGGCGGGCGTGCGGCGTCGAGCCCGCGGCTGTTCTCGGGCACTCGCAGGGTGAGATCGCCGCGGCGTGCGTCGCCGGGGCGCTGTCGCCGTCCGACGCGGCTCGGGTCGTGGTCGCGCGGTCGGCGGCGCTGCGGGCGTTGTCCGGCAAAGGCGGGATGCTGTCCGTCGCCGCTCCCGCCACCACCGCGACGGCGTGGATCGGGGAGTTCGGGGACGCGCTGGCCGTGGCCGCCGTCAACTCGCCGGAGTCCACCGTGGTCGCGGGCGAGATCGAGGCGCTGCGGCAGTTCGCCGGTGCCCGCGAAGCAGAGGGCGTGCGGGTGCGGTGGATCGCCGTCGACTACGGCTCGCACTCGGCCCAGGTCGAAGCCGTCGCCGCGGAACTGGCCATCGCACTGGCCGACGTCCGCCCGCGAGCGGGCAGCGTCCCGCTGTTCTCCAGCGTCGAGTGCGCTTGGCTCGACGGCGACCGGCTCGACGCCGACTACTGGTACCGCAACCTGCGCAGCCCCGTCCTGCTCGCCCCTGCGGTGACCGAGCTGGCGCGCGCCGGGTTCGACACCTTCATCGAGGCCAGCCCGCACCCGGTGCTCACCGCGGTGCTGGAGGAGACGCTCGACGCCATCGACGACCTGGACGGCAGTGTGGCCGTGCTGGGGACCCTCCGCCGCGGCCACGGCGGCTGGGACCAGGTGCTGCGCGCACTGGCCGCCGCGTGGGTGCGCGGCGCACCAGTCGACCTCGCCGCCGTGGTCCCCGACACCGGCGCCCGCGCGCTCGGCCTGCCCACCTACCCGTTCCAGCGCCGCCGCTTCTGGCCCGATCGCGCCTCGACCGTCGGCGACCTGACCGCCGCGGGCCTCGACACGACCGGTCACCCGCTGCTCGGCGCGCTGGTCGTGGCCACCGACGGGGCCGCGCTGGAGTTCGCCTCGCTGCTGTCCACCCGCAGCCACCCCTGGCTGGCCGATCACCTCGTGGGCGGCGTGCCGTGGGTGCCGGGCACGGCGATCGTCGAACTCGTCCAGCACGCGGCCGGTCTCGCCGCGTGCGCGCGGGTCGAGCAGTTGACCCTCGAATCACCGCTCGACCTCACCGGGAACCGGGCCCGCCGCCTGCGCGTGCGGCTCGGCGACCCCGAGGAGGGCGGCACCCGCCCGGTCACCGTGCTCTCCCGCTGGGACGACGCGCCCGACCTGCCGTGGACCACCCACGCCCGCGGCACGGTCGCCCCGGTGGGCGCCGCCGCGGGCGCGGACACCGGTCCCTGGCCGCCCGCCGGTGCTCAGCCGCTCGCGGTGGACGACGTCTACGACGCCTTCGACGAGTTGGGGCTCGGCTACGGTCCGACCTTCCGCGGCTTGCATGCGGCGTGGACGCTCGACGGGAGCACCTTCGCCGACGTCTCGCTGCCGGAGGGAGTCGACGCGCGGGGGTTCGACCTGCACCCGGCGCTGTTCGACGCCGCACTGCACGCCGTCGCCGTGCACACCCGCGATGCCGGTCTCGGCGCGCTGCTGCCGTTCCACTGGGACGACGTCACCCTGCACGCCGTCGGAGCGACGACCGTGCGGGTGCGGGTCAGCGGTGAGCCGGGATCGACCCTGGCCGTCCACCTGGCCGACAGCGCGGGCGCACCTGTCCTGACCGTAGGCGCGCTCACCACCCGACCGCTGCCCGACACCGTCCAGTCCACTGTGGACCTGGCGCCCCAGGGATTGCTGAGGCTCGACTGGGTCCCGATCCCCGCCGAGGGCGCTTCGCGTCCGGTCGTTGTCGTCGGCACCGGCCCGCTGGCCGACTCCTGGGGCGCCACCGCGATCGACGTGCCCGCCACGGCCGCCGGGGATGTCGTCCTCTGCTGGAACCCGGCCGACACGGTGCACGCCGCCCTCGCCGCGGCCCAGGCGTGGGTGGCCGACCGCGACTCCACCGCCCGGCTGCTGCTGCTCACCAGTGGCGCCGTGCAGGTCTCGCCGAGCGATCCGCCGGTCGACCCGGACCAAGCGGCCGTCTGGGGCCTGCTGCGCTCCGCGGCCTCCGAGAACCCCGGCCGGTTCGCACTGGTCGACGTGGACGGCCGGGTCGACACCGACCTGCTGGCCGCCGCCCTCGCCTCCGGTGAACCCCAGCTCGCACTGCGCGACCAGCAGGTCCACGCGGCCAGGCTCACCAGGGTCGAGCCCACCGCCCCGCTGCCCACCGGGCCGTGGCGGCTGGAGTCCTCACAGGCGGGCACGATCGACGGCCTCACCCCGGTCGCGGTCGACGAGGAACCGTTGGCACCCGGTCAGGTTCGCGTCGCCATCCGCGCGGCGGGCCTGAACTTCCGCGACGTCCTCATCGCCCTCGGCATGTACCCCGGTGGCGGCGCCATGGGCAGCGAAGGCGCGGGCGTGGTCGTCGAGACCGCACCCGACGTCACCCGCTTCGCCCCCGGCGACCGCGTGCTCGGCATGGTGCCCAGCGCCTTCGGCCGCACCGCCACCACCGACCACCGCCTGCTCGCCGAGATCCCCGACGGGTGGACGTTCGCCGCGGCCGCCGCCGTGCCCGCCGCGTTCCTCACCGCCTACTACGGCCTGGTCGACCTCGGTGCGGTCAAGCCCGGTGACCGCGTGCTCGTGCACGCCGGTGCGGGCGGGGTTGGCATGGCGGCCGTGCAGCTCGCCCGGCACCTCGGCGCCGAGGTCTTCGCGACCGCCAGCCCCGGCAAGTGGCCCGTCCTCCGGCGGCTCGGCCTGACTGACGACCACATCGCGTCCTCCCGCGACCTCGACTTCGTGGAGAAGTTCCGCGCGACCACCGACGGGCACGGGGTCGACGTGGTGCTCAACTCGCTGGCCGGGAAGTTCGTCGATGCCGGCGCCGAGCTGTGCGCGCCGGGGTCCCGGTTCGTGGAGATGGGCAAGACCGACGTCCGGGACGACTTCCCCGGCACCTACCGGGCGTTCGACCTCATCGAGGCCGGACCGGACCGGATCGGCGAGATGCTCGGCCAGGTCCTCGCCCTGCTCGGCGACGGCGCCCTGCGGCCGCTGCCGGTGTCGGTGTGGGACGTGCGCCGCGCTCGCGACGCCTTCCGCCACGTCGCCCAGGCCAAGCACACCGGCAAGCTCGTGCTGACCGTGCCCGCGCCGCTCGACCCGAACGGCACCACGCTCATCACCGGCGGTACCGGCGGACTTGGCAGGCTCCTCGCCCGCAGGCTCGTCACCGACCACGGCGTGCGCCACCTGCTCCTCGCGAGCAGGCGCGGTGCCGCCGCGCCCGGCATAGCCGAACTGCGCGCCGAGTTGGCGGACCTCGACGCGACCGTCACCGTGGCGGCCAGGGACGTCACCGATCCCGACGACGTGGCCGCCCTGCTCGCCGAGGTCTCCACCGACCACCCGCTGACCGCCGTCGTCCACGCCGCCGGTGTGCTCGACGACGGCGTGCTGGCGGAACTGACCTCCGAGCGCCTGGACACCGTCCTGCGCCCGAAGGCCGACGCCGCTCGGCTGCTGCACGAGGCCACCGCCGGACTGGACCTGACCGCGTTCGTCGCCTTCTCCTCGGCGGCGGGCGTGTTCGGCGCTCCCGGACAGGGCAACTACGCCGCCGCCAACGCCTACCTCGACGGCTTGGCCCAGCACCGGCGCGCGCTCGGGCTGCCCGGCCTGTCGCTGGCCTGGGGCCTGTGGGAGCGCAGCAGCGGGATGACCGGTCACCTGGCCGACGCCGACCGCGCCCGGCTCGCCCGCAGCGGCATCCGCCCGCTCGCCGACGACACCGGCCTGGCCCTGTTCGACGCCGCGCTGGCCACCGACCACAGCCTGGTCGTCCCGGTCGGTCTGGAGACCGCCGCGCTGCGTGCCATGGCCGCGGCCGGAGAGCTGCCCCCGCTCCTGCACCGCCTCGCCGGGGTCACCGCCCGCCGCACCGCAGCGGCGAGCTCAGCCGTCCACACCGGCGACCTGCGCGCCGAGCTGACCGGCTCGACCAGACCGCAGCGGCTGTCCCGGCTCACCCAGCTGGTCGGCGCACAGGCGGGCGCCGTCCTGGGGCACACCGGGGCGGACGAGGTCACCTCCGAGCGCAACTTCAAGGAGTTGGGCTTCGACTCGCTGACCGCCGTCGAGCTGCGCAACCGGCTCGCTGCGGCCACCGGCCTGCGGCTGCCCGCCACGCTGGTCTTCGACTTCCCGACCCCGGCGGCGCTGGCCGCCCGGCTGGCCGAGGACCTGGCCGAGGACCTGGGCGAGACCGCCGCGGACCCGGCCGCCGACCTCGACCGGGCGCTCGACGCCCTCGCTGAACAGTTGGCCACCGGGGCCGAGCACGCCGATCACGGTCGGGTGGTCGCCCGACTGCGCGCACTGGCCCGGCAGTGGGACGACCGACTGGCCGACCCGGCCGCGCCGGATTCCCCCGGACTCGACGACGTGGCCGACTTCGACACCGACGACGACACGATGTTCGACCTGATCGACCGCGAACTCGGTATCTCCCGCGCGGAGACCGGGACCCCAGGGAGCTGACGCGAGTGTCCACCACACCGGACAAGTACCGGGACTACCTCAAGCTCCTCACCGCCGACCTGCGGCGCACCCGCCAGGAACTGCGCGAGGTGCGCGACCGCGGCACCGAGCCGATCGCGCTGGTCGGCATGGCCTGCCGGTTCCCCGGCGGCGCGCACAGCCCGGCGGAGCTCTGGGACCTGGTCGCCGACGAGGTCGACGCGATCGGCCCGCTGCCGACCGACCGCGGCTGGGACCTCGGCGGCCTCTACGACCCCGACCCGGACACCCCCGGCACCTCTTACGTCCGCGAGGGCGGGTTCCTGCGCGGCGCCGCCGACTTCGACGCCGGGTTCTTCGGCATCTCCCCGCGCGAGGCCGTGGCCATGGACCCGCAGCAGCGCTTGCTGTTGCAGACCGCGTGGGAAGCGCTGGAACGGGCCGGGATCGCGCCGTCCACGCTGACGGGCTCGTCGACCGGGGTCTTCGTGGGCACCTCGTCGCAGAACTACGCCACCGGCACCGGTCCGGTGCCCGCCGAGGCCGAGGGCTACCTGGTCACCGGTACCGCGACCAGCGTCGCCTC
>Ga0307507_10002834_pt1 | contig 35157 bp, 14 predicted proteins | sample 7_EM_MG_FD_207223 | JGI IMG/M metagenome (GOLD analysis project Ga0307507, IMG submission 207223) | Populus trichocarpa ectomycorrhiza microbial communities from riparian zone in the Pacific Northwest, United States - 7_EM | ecosystem: Host-associated > Plants > Roots > Unclassified | place...
TTGGCTGGCCCACCATTAGCGCCTTGGCGGGCTGGCCCTACTATTTGTGTATAATACCCCCTTTCCATCTTCTTCTCCTCTTTATACTATAATGTAGTTATTTAGCCTACTTGCATTACAGCACTGTGACAGTTTATGGTATCTCTAATTGCGCCCCATCGCGACCTTTGTTTTTTCCCTTTTCCTAAGTATACTATCTCCATTTTCCCAGTGTAATCGCGACCTGGTGCGACTGATAACACTATACCACAGTTCTAGACAACCCTAGCACAGTCCTAGGTAATCTTAGTATAATCTTAAACAATCTTAGTATAGTTATAGACAATCTCAGCATTATAGCCAGCCTTATAGATTTCAATTGCCTTACCTAGATCCCTCGAAATGGGTAACTATAACATAGATAATACCCCGTTGACGAACCTACGCGAAGCGCTCGCCTGCCTCTTTAATACCTCCTACACCCACATTGCCTGGGTAATCAGGAATGGCCCGGAGTACCCTAAGGACCTTAATGTGGTAGGAACCTTCCAGCACCTTTCTATATATACAACCTTTTTGACTAGCGTTGAGAACGGCCTCTAAGCCATCTATAATGAAGGCCGAACTATAAAGTCTTAACTTAAAGAAGCTTAGCACAGAATTAACTCCCTTAAGACGCTTAAACTATGTGTATAATAAAACGAACAATAAGCTCTTGCATATACTAAGACTATATAAAGTCTAAGCTCTTAGATTACTATACTTACCTAGACTATTACTAAGAAGAATATAGCTACTAGCTCCCCTCTTCTAACCAAGCCCTGTAGAAAAAAGCGTAAAGTAAAAAATCTAACCCTATTTGATAGTAAGGGATCACCAATTAAAAAACAAGAAAAATTTAAGATATAGGAAATAAAGATCTAAGGCGTTTTCTAGAGAGATATAAAGTACTTTAAGACTCTAATGGACAAAATCCTTTATATGTTAGATATGCTGATAAACAAGGCCTATAACTATATTAAGCATAGCCTTAATATACTATGTATATACCCAAATAACTTGAGCAAATGGACCTTCTCCAACTGAAAGTCTATGCTTGTGTATATAAGGAAGTACTATAAGACTATTAATATAACCCAAGCGGCTAAAAATAAGTTGGATACCTTAAGCTAGGGTAAGCGTAACTACTGGTCCTAAAAAGCAGAGCTTAATAAGTTAATAATTAAAGCAAACAAGACTAAGGAATAAAAAGTGGACTTGCTTAAGAAGAATATTTTACTAAAGATAAAAGACCTAGCCCTTACCCTTAGCTATAAGATCAGCGATGCTGACTATAAAGGCTAGAGTGAGTAGATGGACGTGTTTGCTTATAACCTATAGAACTATACCCACTATATAAAGCTGAATACCGCTAAGCCAAGTACCGCTGGCGGCTATTAACCTATATTACCTAATAATAATACCTTAGCACTGGCACCATAGAATAACCTAATGGACCTCGACGCCGTTAAATTCGGTAGTAGTAGTAGTAGCCTCCCTAACAATGTCTGAAGACACCGTATGGATAACAGACTCTATATGGTATATGGTTAACCTGGCTACTAAAAAGATGCTTATAACCCTAAAGTAAACCTAAATCCCCTTCTAATGCTACCGCGCCAACCCCCTCCTAGCCGCGGCGGATTCTTTAGCAGAGGGGATGGCAACCAAAACGGTAACTATAGATAAGGATGTGAGTTTGGACACAGAAACCCGCCCCTGTAATAGCCTTCCCTAATACAGCCCCAGCCAATGGTCCCATACGCGAACTATGGATAAGTGCTCTATATCGCTACCAATCGTGAGACCGGCTATATTATTAGTGAAGTACCCTCTAGTATATATACACCGTTGGAGACCGATACGTTAGGATATACTAGCTAAGACTATAGCCACCAGCTAAGCCCTATAAGTTAGTTATTAAAAGGCCAACCCTTAGACTAAGTCGCCTCCAAGGGTTAGAACTATATAGGGAGGAGGATAAAAGGATTAGATCTATACTACTAGATTAGTTAGACCTTATTCTAAGTTAACTGCTACTTAACCTTAGAACAGTAAATAATAATAAAAATGCTATTCTTATTTAGACCTACCTTTCCTCACTGCGCAACCTACTCCTATAAGTTTTTATTAAAATAGTAAGCCTTGTTAACACCGGTAGTACAGCACCAGCATTTATAGACGAAGACTTGCTTATAAAAAAGTATAATATTATAATGAAAAGACTCCTAGTTCTAAAACCACTCCGCCTTACTAACGGACTCCCATCTAGCTTTATTACCCACTACTTTACAGCAAAAATAACAATCGGCCACTATATAGAATCTATGCTTTTCTATATTACGAAATTATTACCCTTTATACTAGTAATTCTTGGAATGCCCTAGCTTAAAAAATATAACCTAAGGGTAGACTTCCCCGCTTTAGAGCTTAAGTTTAACTCTAATTACTATGCCTATAACTGTCTCTTATGGCATATTCCCGATTGTAATTGAGTAGCACTATGCGGACGCATCGCAAGGCCAACGCTTAGATACTGTTAGCTGATAGTAAAAAAGGTGCCTAACACTAGTGACCTAATATACGTAATAAACAAAGTGGAGATCCTAGAAGACTGGACTACTACCCTATCCCTAAAAAAACAAATACCGCCAGAACTATAAGTCCCCTATATATACCCGCTTAACCTAGGTCAGCTAACAAGACACCTGACTTTAAGTTATTTGCCATACGCACATGCGACCGCATATATAACAGCCAAAGATGTTACAGCTAAAACTAAAACTAGAGCAATTAAGACCTCCCCCCTATAACGCCCAACCTTATACCCGTCTCCTGCGCGTACTGTGTAGGGCCGCCGCCTCGTTTCCGCCCCCTTGGGCCGACCGAGCCGTGCTAGCCTAGCCGTAGCACTAGAGAACCAGATACGCCCTAACCTGGACAATATTAGATGCATTTATGCCGTTAATTTTACCCAGTTCTGTAAACAAAAAGACGTAAAGGTGATAAGGATCTATATGGCGGAGCTAGTAGAACTAGTTAAATAAGAAAAACACTAATAGCTGCTTAAAGAGCTGCCTATAGGCCTAATAGAAGTACTAAACCTATTAGAAAGATCTTTCCGCCGGCTAGTAGAAGGCGACTATATAATAGAGGAAGCCTGTAAAGCGCTACCCCCTTATTTTTATAACTTCCTTAAGACAAACCTAAAAACCAAGCCTGAGTTTCTACGTTAAAAGATAGTTAATACTAATATTAAGAAATTCCTAAAAGGCAAACCAGGATTAACCTATAAAGATATTCTATAACGCTTACTAAAAGAGTTTTATGAATATATTAAACACTTTCTCCCTAAGAATATAGATAAGCTACCCCCTTACCAACTATAGGACTATAAAATTAAGATTATACCCAGAAAGTAGGCCCTATATTATAAGAACAGACCACTCTTACCCGCTAAACTTAGTTGTGTAAAGAAATGGATTAACAAGATACTGGATAAGGGTTTTATCCGCAAATCAATCTCACTAGCCGCTGTACTACTTCTCCTTGCTGCGAAACCTGGTGGTAGTATGCAAATCTGCTATAACTACTAAGGCCTAAATATAGTTACTATTAAGAATCGGTACCCATTGCCACTAATCTATAAGACACTTGATGCACTCTATAGTGCCAAGTACTTTACTAAGCTTAATGTAATTGCTGCATTTAACCGGATCTGGATTGCGGAAGGTTATAAATGGCTTATAGTATTTATTACCTGGTTCGGACTCTATGAGATATTAGTTATACTATTTGGTCTCTATAATGCGCCCGCTATGTTCTAGAACTATATTAACTATATTTTACACAACGCCCTTAATAACTACTGTACTACCTACCTTAATGATGTCCTTGTCTTCTCTAAAACACGCACTAAGCACACTAAATATATAAATGAAGTTATCTAGAGACTTGGCAACGCCGGACTATAGATTAATATTAATAAGTCTGAGTTTTATGCTACTAAAATAAAATATCTTAGCTTAATTATCTTAACTAATAGCATAACTATAGACCCTAAGAAGGTGCAGGCCTTATAGGAATAGAAGAACCCGACGTTAATTAAAGAACTATAGCAATTTCTCAGCTTTGCGAACTTTTATTAATAATTTATCTAAAGCTACTCTGTAGTTGTTAAACCTATAACTAGGCTACTAAAGAAGAGTACTAATTGGTTATAGGGCCCTAATTAAACACAAGCCTTTTAGACACTAAAGATAGCGTTTACCACAGCACCAGTCCTAGCATACTATGACTACATAAAGAAAACTGTAGTAGAGATAGACGCCTTAAACTAGGCTTTAGGAGGAGTGCTTTACTAAGCTGGCGAAGATGGTAAACTTAAGCCAGTTATATTCTTCTCTGCCAAGCACTCCGCCCTGGAATGTAACTATAAGATATACGATAAGGAGCTCCTAGCAATTATAAAAGCACTAAAAGAATGGCACCCTAAACTATAAGGAACTAAGTAACTGTTTAAGATTATTATAGACTATAAGAACCTTTAGACCTTTATAATAATAAAACAACTAAACTAGTGCTAAGTCTAATAGGCTAAGTTCCTCTTTTAGTTTAACTTTGTTATTACCTATAGGCCTAGCACTAAAGCCACGATCTTAGACGCTCTTAGCCGTCTCCTAGGCATAGTACCTGCTGATGCTGGTAATGAACGTCTATAACATCGAGACCGTGTTGTTTTATTATAAAAAAAAGTTAACCTCGCTATTCTAGAAGAGCTGCTAAGTAAATCCTAAGACTAGAGCGTTAAAGACTTTATTATAGTAATAGACCTAGAGCCTAAGAAAAAACCCCTTGAGGAGCTTATTAAGAATGCCTATAAGGAGAATAAACTCGCTAGGGATATATTAGCTGCGCTATGTAAACGGGAAGGCCGTAAAGCATATTACTAGCCTAAGTAGATTAGGAAGTTACTCCGCTATAATAAATCCAAATGTTTAATTGTTAACGGCCTGATCTACTATAGGAATCGAGTATTTGTCCCTAATTTACCTGAACTCTAACTAGAAGTTGTATACTATACGTACAGTTTGGGTCCTGCGGGCTACCTAGGCCGCGTTAAGACGCTAGACCTCCTTAATTAAACCTATTGGTGGCTAGGTATTTCACAGTTTACGGCTACCTTTATAAAAGACTGCGCTCTCTGCTTCCGTATAAAGACCCCACGCTTAGCACCACCTAGTTTCCTAAAACTACTAGAACTACCAGTCTGCCTATAAACCAATATCTCTATTAACCACGTCATTGACCTGCCTAAGTGCCTTCGTAACGGCAAAATATATAGATATATCTTTGTCGTTGTTGACCGCCTGACAAAGATAAGATACTTTATTTCTGTTACTAGCCTAGATACTAAGGAGCTTATTAAAGCATTTATTTATACTATCTATAAGTTACACGGCGCTCTGAATACTATTATTTCTAATAGAGGCTCTTTATTTATTTCTGACTTCTGGCGTTGCCTAAACTAGTGCCTAAAGGTAACCCTAAGCCCTAGTTCCATATGGCACCCTAAAATAGATGGCCAAACCGAGATTATTAATGTAGTAATGAATAAGTACCTACGCGCCTTTGTAAGCTTTACCTAAGATAACTAGGTAGATTGGCTCCCCCTTGCCAAGTTTGCCATAAATAACCAGATTAATAAAACTACGGGAATCTTACCGTTCTTTGCCAACTATGGCTATAACCCACATCTGGGCGTTGAACTAGTGGGCCCCTAGCTATCAGCCCTGTCTGTATATATAAAGAAGAAGTACCTATAAGCTAATACTATTACTAACCGCTTTAAGCGCATCTTAACCTAGCTTAAAGCCCTAGCTTATATCTCCTAGCGACGCTATAAAGACAACGCTAATATAAAACGAGACGAAGGTATAATATTTAAAAAGGATGACATGGTTATAGTTAGCCTTAAAAATATAAAAACTAACCGGCCTAAGAGGAAGTGGGATAATAACTAGGACGGACCCTGGCCCGTCCTAGCTGCCTATAAAGGAGCAGTTATAGTTGACTTTCTAGACTATATCCGCGTTAACAAGTCTTTTTATACTTTAAAAGTCCACCTCTGGTTCCCTAAAGAGATCTTTGGTCAAGCATATATTAACAAAGAGAAACGTTGTAATGTTATAGGAAGGATAGCTGAAAGAGACAATAATAGTAATATTACGGATAAGTGGGAATTTAAAAAGATCCTTGATATATATAATAAACAAATAGATAAGTATGGCCTAACATATTATATTAAGTGGAAGTATTATAATGAAGAAACCTAGGAACCCAAGAAGTCCCTAAAAGGGTGTGAGCGCGTACTATATAAGTTCTATAAACAACACCCTAAGAAGCCCAGACCCCTAGACTAGGCACGAGATAAGGAAAAGTTATACTAAGGTTATAGCCAACCACAATATTAATTTATAGTGGTTAAGATGTTATAGAACTTTAACCGCCGGTTAAAGTTATCTAATTAGCCAGATTCTTGCCAAGGAACGCCGTAAAATACCACGCAGATTAATTCTAGTGGTGGTATAGAGTTCTGCTAACTTTATTTACTAAACTAACCAATCAGGATTTTCTATCCCCAAGATAGAAAATCGCCATTAGCTCAGCTAAGGGCGGTAAGCGGAACTAATATCTTCGCGACAAAAACTAGCCCCCGCGTATTACCTGTTTTTAGAGTTATTTGTTCGGTTTAGGGACCAAACCTTCTAGGGGAGGGGAGTACTGTTATAGCACTGACCTATTGTATACTGTCTCGTACTGTTTCCTACTATTGGCTAGCCCACCATTAGCGCCTTGGCGGGCTGGCCCTACTATTTATATATAATACCCCCTTTCCATCTTCTTCTCCTCTTTATACCACAATGTAGTTATTTAGCCTACTTGCATTATAGCACTATAACAGCTTAACCCGTACCTATAACAAACCTAGTACCTACTATAAAACTAGAAAAGCTTCCTAACCCTCTAATATTTAATAGAAACTAAAATAACCTATATCCCTTTATAACTAAGCTCTATCTTAAACTTTTAACAAACTATAATTAATACCCTACTAAAGCTAGCAAGATTAGCTATAGAATGTCTTATTTAAGTAAAGACGCTATACAAACCATAGACCTATTCTTCTGTAACAGCACCTTTATTAATTTTAAAATCTTTATCTCTCTATTAAAACAAATATATAATAACACTAACCGCGAATATATAGCTGTTTATCACGGGACACCTCCGTAACACCTTACACACGTCCACCTGTTTCCACTGACGCAGTAAGAAGAGACTGACCGCAAGACAGCAATCTGTTATATTCCGCCAGAATCTACCAAATTCTGCTATATTCCGCCAAAGCCCACCAAATTCTACTAAGTTCTGCCAGGACCGCCCCTTAAATCCTATTCTGCTCTGTGTATGTGTTAACTAAGTAACCAAACTAATAATATATACCCTTTCTTCCCATTTCCTTACCTTCTCTCCTTATGTAATGTCTTAACTTTATTATATAGTTTATATACGTAGCTTAATAATATCTACTTTGCTATATATTATTGTCGCTTATACTCGCTCCGTAATACTATATTGTGTTAAATTATATACTCCGTCCTGCCCTAACTAATATATAGAATAACCTGGAAACCCCTTTATCTATAAATAACCTATACACCCTGTTTACTAAACAAATAAGAAGTCTCTAAGAGGCTTTTATGGATGCTCTTGCCTAATAAGAAACTTAATATTATAAGACAATCCAATCCCTAAGAAAGGAAGTTAAAGAGATTTGTTATAACCTACCGCCTATTACACCATTGCCCCTACCTATCCCTACTACTATTAACCTATAAATACTGGATAAGAAGAACGCATCTAAAACTAACTCCTTAACCCCAAATTCGCCAGTTAATGCCCCTAAAAAAAAGTTATCTAAACGTCTCCCTAATCCTCCCGCCTATTCTAGTAAGAGAAGTAAGCTACGCTCTTTCCTTAACTAACTTTAGAACAAGTTAAGCGGCAATATTAACTGCTACCCTACCCCTAATAGTTAGCTTTGTTACGCTATAAGCCGCCTAAAAGGAGATGCTGTAGACACTATATACCCGTTCTAACTAAGTATAGTAAAGGAACTAGTCACTATACTAGAAGCATCTTATAGCAACCCTAACTAAGTTGCTATATTATAAAGGAAACTAAATAAGATAATATAGGGCTCTAAGAACTTCCTATTATACTTTACTAAATTCTACTACTATACTAAAGAGACTAAATAGAACAAACTTGCCTTAATTAATTGCCTAGTAGAGTCTCTAAACCCTAAATTAAAAGCATCTCTTATAGGAGTTAAACTGCTAGGTACTGTTACCGCCTATACTAACGTTATTAATGGCCTATATAATGACTTACTACGCCTCGCCCTAAAATATATACCTTAATACTCTACCCCCTAGCCGCCTAAGACCTGTAAGGACTTAGACGCTATAGATATTAATACTAGAACCCTTTTCTATACCCTAAAAGAATCTGTTAAATAAGAGTAACATATTAAACACGGCCTCTGTTTTAAGTGTAGAAGTAATGCTTATATCTCCAGCTACTACTCCGTCCCTTTCTAAAAGAATTTATAAACGGTTAATACCAGCAGCCGTTTACTATACTAATCCTCTAGTTACCGTCCCTGATTTTTACCTAGTTCCAGCCCCATATCTAGTAAGCACTACTTATAGGGATAAAGTTATAACCGACGTTCTATAGGAACCCCTTCCTACTTGCCACTAAAAGGTATGTTTTGGAGTTAAGTCGCTTTCTAGGACAGCTATATTACAGGATCTTGTTAAATATATTAGATATTATAAACCCTAACTCTTAGGATTATAGTATAACTATTAACTGCTGTTTTTGGTAGAAAGGTTAATAGGCTAATGCTTAAGTCCTAATTAATATAGGAGCTAGCGGTATAGGATTTATTAATAAGATCTTTGTGTAAGATAATAGGTTTACCCTAATACCCCTTAACTAGCATATTAATGTATTTGGATTTAATAGTAAACGCACTATCTTAGGCCGTATTACTTATATAGCGGCCCTAAGACTCTAATACCTAAACTATAAAGAATTAATTAAGCTCTTTATTACCACCCTAGGTTACCTAGTAATCCTTAAATAACCCTAGATAAAGCTATATAAGGTAACCATTAACTAGGACAACCTTAAGCTTCTATTTACTGCCTTCCGTTATAAGCAGAAGTGCCTTATAACTTGCGGCTTAGACCCTAAACCAAAACCCGAAAATTCCACTAAATTCCACAAATATAAGATTTCCACTAATATCCACTAAGGACCCAGAAATTACACTAAATTACATAAACTGACCTTAACTACTATACTGCCCTAAACTAAGCAGAAGCTTAATATACGAAAGTACCAGAAGAACTAGTATTCTACTATAAAAAAGATGCTTAAAGAGCCTAAACCTAAATCTAACACTAACTCGGTATCTAATACCAAACCTAAAACTAAATAGGAAACCGTATAAGAAACTAAGAATAATCTAAGCCTGCTTAACGCCTTAAATATCTATATAATTAGAGCTACTCTGCTTATATAACTTACTAGGAAACTAGAATATATAATCTTCGCTGTTACAATAGCTGATATTAAGAAGGCCTTAGCGCTAAAGAAGCATACTAACCCCGCCATAAAGGTACTAGTAGAGTACTATAAATACCTAGATGTATTCTTATAAAAGGAAGCTAATAAGCTACCGGAACGCCGCCTATATAATTATAAGATTGTAATTAAAGAAGGAAAACATCCTAGATTTAGACCCCTATATAGGATATCCTAAAACGAACTTTAGGTACTACGGAAGTACTTAGATAAACATCTAGATAAAGGATTTATTAGAGCAAGCTCTTTACCTATAGCCGCGCTAGTAATCTTTATTAAGAAACTTAGCAGTAGTCTGCGCTTCTATATAGACTACCAAGCTCTTAATACTGTTACTGTTAAAAACCAATACCTAATCCTATTAATTTAAGAGACACTAAACCGATTAAGTAAGGCTTGCTTTTATACAAAGCTTAATATTATCTACGCATTTAACCGCCTCTGTATTGCGAAAGGAGATAAATAGCTTACTACATTTCGTACTTAATACAGATTATTCGAGTACTTAGTAATGCTATTTGGCCTTATAAACGCCCTGAGTTCTTTTTAATACTTTATAAATAATACCCTGCACCCATACCTAGACGTTTTTTATACTGCTTATATTAACAATATCTTAATATACAGCAATAATCTGGCTAAATACCAAAAACACGTTAAACTGGTCCTGTAAGCCTTGCGCGGAGCTAGCCTATAGTTAGATATAGATAAATGCGAGTTCTACAAAACGGAAGTTCTATACCTTGGACTTATTATTTCCACAGACGGCATATAAATAGACCCTAAGAAAGTTAAAGCGATTATAAACTGGTAAGAACCTAAGAATGTTAAGGACGTAAGGGCCTTTATAGGATTCGCCAATTTCTACTAACGGTTTATTAATAACTTCTCCGCCTTGGTTTTACCCCTTATAGCCTTAATACAAAAGGATAAAGCCTTTATCTTTAACAAGGAATATAAAAAAGCTTTTGCTTACCTAAAAGTTATGTTTATTACCGCACCTATACTTTAATACTTTAACCTAAACCAAATGAGTGTTATAAAAGCTAATTTATCCGACTACGTCACTAGAGGCATCCTGTCTTAATATAATAAAGAAGGAGTATTGCACCCTATAGCATACTTTTTAAAACGACTAAGTCCAGCTGAATGCAATTACGAGATCTACAATAAGGAACTATTGGCTATTATTAGATGTTTTAAATAATGGCAACCCAAACTAGAAGGCTCCGGATTCCTAATTAAGGTTCTTAGCAATTATAAGAACCTATAATACTTTATAACCACGAAACAGCTAAGCCACTAATAGGCCCGCTAGTTAGAATATCTGTCCCGTTTCTGATTCTCTATTACGTATCACCTAGGCGTTTAAGGCTAGAAACCTAATACCCTAATCTAACGTTTATAAAATATACCAGCTTAAGAAGAAGCGCGCTCCTACTATAATTAGACTCTGCTCCACCCTAAACTATTTAAACCCCCTACTAAAGATCTCTTAGTACACGTCCTTAAAATAACCAATTAAACCATTAAACAGATTATAGCTAATAAATACCCAAATAATAAGTTTATCTAAGAGACGCTTAAGCTAATTTAAGACGGCGTTAGACGCTCTAAAAGGATTTCTCTAAGCAAATGCGAAGCCCGTAGAGGCCGCTTGTACTACTAAAACCGTCTAGTTATACCTAACCATAACAAACTTAAGCTTAAGCTCCTTAAATATGCATATAATCTACTAGTAGCTGGTTACCTAGGCCAAGGAAAAACCCTGGAACTGCTTTAACGAGAGTACTACTAGCTGAACATATATAATACGATACGAAGATATGTCGCTAGCTACTATACCTGCCAACAAGCTAAAGCTTTGCATAAGATATATAATGGCTTTTTAAAGCCACTACCTGTTCCGGACTAAAGATGGAAAGATATCTTAATTAACTTTATTGTTAATCTCCCTAAAAGTAAAGGCTGCACGAACATTATAGTAGTTATAGACCGACTATCTAAGATAAAACACTTAATTGCCTGCCCTAATATGTTAGTACTTGCCGTTGCCTAACTATTCCTAGACTATGTATGGAAACTCCGCGGACTTTCTAAAACAATTATCTTTAATAAAGGTAGATAGTTTGTCTCTATATTCTGGAAAGAACTAACTACCTGACTCTACATTAAAGCACTATTATCTACGGCATACTACCTAGAAACGGACGGTTAAACGGAATATGTAAATGCTATTATAGAACAGTATATCCGGATATACACGTTGTATTTATAGGGCAACTAGATAGACTGGCTTATATTCGCTAAGTTTACTATAAATAACTCTATTTTAGAAACCATAAAGGTCTCCCCGTTCCTGGCCAACTACGGCTAGCATCCGCGAATGGGTTTTAAACCCTTTAGTAACATTCCTCGCCTAGCCTATTAAGCCTTATAGGTTACAGAAGCAAATAAATTCATAAAGAAAATAGAAGAATTATAAGAGTTCCTTACTAACGAAATAATATAGGCCTAATCTATCTATAAAGCTGTAGCAAATAAGAACCAAACCCTAGCACTGGTTTACTAAATTAGTAACTTTGTCTAGTTAGATATAAGAAATCTAAACACAAAATAACCTACTAAGAAATTTAATTAGAAGAACGCCGGCCCTTATAAAGTTAAGAAAGTTGTTTTTCCTTATACCTACTAACTAAAGCTCCCTAATACGGTTAAAATCCATCCTGTATTCTATACGTCAGTCCTCCACCCTACTGCCTCTGTATTGGATGCCCTGCCTAAACAGATTTAGGACCCTCCCCCACTAGTTAAGGTGGATAGTAAGGATAAGTACTTTGTTAAAAGAATTAATAACATTAAGTACGACAAACGAAAACGCTAATATATATATCTTACAAAATGGAGAGGTTTTAATGAGCCTATATAGGAACCCGTTAACTCTATAGGACTTATATAAGCCGCAGAAGACTTCTACAAACTCTACTTAGAACTACCACAGCCCTATCTTGCAGAAGCTCGAGTTTAAAGGGGGGGTACTGTTACGGGACACCTCCGTAACACCTTATATACGTCTACCTGTTTCTACCGACATAGTAAGAAGAGACCAACCGCGAGACGGCAATCTGTTATATTCTGCCAGAATCCACTAAATTCCGCCATATTCCGCCAGAACCCACCAAATTCTGCTATATTCCGCTAAAGCCCACTAAATTCTGCTAAGTTCTGCCAGGACTGCCCCTTAAATCCTATTCTACTCTATATATGTGTTAACCAAGCAACTAAACTAATAATATATACCCTTTCTTCCCGTTTCCTTACCTTCTCTCCTTACGCAACGTTTTGACTTCATTACACAGTTTATATACGTAGCTTAATAATATCTACTTTGCTATATATTATCGTCGCTTATACTCGCTCCGTAACACTATTACTAAACTTAAAAACCTATAATAATGGAACTAAGACTTTACTAGCTTCTTTTTAGAATTTCTAGGCCTTATTAGTAAACTGGATTGGAATAAAGCCGCTGAAGTTATGGCTCTTTAATAAGCTATTTTAGATAAAATTAGAGCATAGTTAGTAGGTAGGGAACTGCCAAAGGACCTACCCGAATTTGCTATAATATATTAATAAATTAATAAGGACCTTTAATATAATAAACAAACTTATTTTCTAAAGCCAACTATGCCTTATGTTTAAGACCCTACAAAACCAATATATACCCCAAAGTATAACCCTTCTTTAAAACCTACGCACGACCCTATAGACCTTAACGCTACTTAATTCTATACACCCTTAGGAACTAACGAATAAAGAACCCGAGCTATAAATGGAGAATGCTTTAGATATAGTAGAAAAGGACATATCTAAAGGAATGGCTAAACTTACTCTTTTAAAAAAGTCTGCCGTAGTTCCTCCTGGTCTTTAAATTACACCCACTCCTTAAATTATACTTATTTTTTAAGCTATACTTGCTCCTTAACTTATACTTATTCTATAAATTATACCCGGTTATTATAAAGCATCTTACCCTTAGCTAACTTAGAAAATGAATTATCCTAAGGCCAAGTTGTGCCTTAGGATAAGAAGTGGAAGAGCATAAGTGTCTAAGCTCTTCTAGCGCTAATATATAACACAACTCCCTTAATATACTTAGCGAAATTTAAATACTTAGAAAATGGAAGGAGGTATAAATCCTTATAGATAATAGAGCCACTAGCATAAGCTTTATTAATATAAACTATATAAAAACCTAATGCCTAAATTTAAAGAAACTTAATAAGCCCTAAGGCCTATAAGGCTTTAACGGCAAACCCTTAATATATAGTGAATTAACGCACTATACTCTTATAAAAATGCGGATAGGCAAATACCTTAAATATATTTCCCTATTTATAATACCCCTAAAGTAATATAAGATAATACTTAGATATAGATAGCTAAAACAATATAACCCTTTAATTAGCTAGGTTAAAGAAATACTAAAATTCCATACAACCTACTATTAAAGTTATTACTTAAAACACCACCTGCCCTACAAACATGCATAAAATTATTTAAATTTAATATAATATAAACTACCCCTACTATAGACCCTAAACCAAAATAATAAGGCTATAACTACTGATTGTAGTAAAGAATATAAAGACGTTACGCTAAAACCTCTTAAAATTTATATAATATAAGCCGTACCTTTTATTTTATTAGTAAGAAAACAAGATTATAAAATCTTTACTATAACAATAGAAGATATTAAGAAAGCGCTAGAACTAAAGCAGTATATTAACCCTTAACCTCTTATACCTAAGGAGTACCATAATCTAATTAATGAGTTTAAAAAACAATTTATAGACCAGCTGCCCCTGTATTAGGATAAATATAATTTTAAGATAGAACTTAAACCTAGTATAACACTAAAGTTTAGTCCACTGTATAGAATATTATAAGAAGAACTGCTTATAATACAATAATACCTTAACAAGTATCTAGAAAAAGGATTTATTCGCCCTAGTTAATCTCCATTTGCCTTTCCTATACTATTTATTAAAAAGCTAGGAGAAGGCTTAAGATTCTATATTAATTACTAAGCCCTAAATATAATTACAATTTAAAACTAATATCTAATCCCCTTAATCTAAGAGACGCTTAACCGCCTGGCAAAGGCATAATATTTTATAAAACTTAATATAGTTACTGCCTTTAATTAAATTCGTGTCTAAGAAGGAGATAAGAAGTATATAGCCTTTTGTATATAATAGGGACTCTTTAAATACCTAGTAATGCCATTTAGTATAAAGAACGGTCCCAGTATGTTTTAGTAATATATTAATAATATACTTCGTAAATTCCTTAATATATTTATTACCGCGTATATTAATAATATCTTAATCTACTCGTCTTTGCTTTTTAAGTATTAAAAACATATCTAAATAGTCCTTAAACGTCTGCAAGATGCGGGTTTATAATGCAATATTAAGAAATATAAGTTCTATATGTCCAAAGTCACGTACCTAGGCCTAATTATATCCCGTAACAGAATTAAAATAGACCCTAAAAAGGTCGCTGCGGTTATAAACTAGGGAAGCCCTAGTAACATATAAAACATTTAAGGATTTCTAGGATTTGTAAATTTCTATTATTAATTTATTAATTAGTTCTTAAAAATTGCCTAATCATTAGTAAACCTAATAAGAAAAAATATAAAATTTAAATGGACTGCCAAATGCGAACAAGCTTTTAATAACATAAAATAACACTTTATAACTACTCTAATTCTTACCCACTTTAACCCTAACCTTAAATGTGTTGTTAAAACAGACTCGTCTAATTATGCCCTAGGGGGAGTGTTATTGCAATACAATAAGAACGGTAAGCTGCGTCTAGTAGCCTTTCTCTTTTAAAAGCTCGCCCCTACTAAATTAAACTATAAGATATATAATAAGGAACTGCTTATAATTGTTAAATACTTTAAATAATGGCGTCTAGAACTTAAAGGATTATTATTTCTAATATACGTATTAACAGACTATAAAAACCTGTAGTACTTTATAACTATAAAGCAGTTAACATAGCGCTAAATTTATTAGGCCAAATACCTCTTATAATTTAACTTTAAGATTATATACTAACTGGGCAAACTTAATTAGAAGCCTAATACATTAATAAGACGATTATAAGACTTACTTATAAACGCCTTAGATAAACGGATTATAAATTAATTATAGATCTTATTACCCCCTAAACGTTTTAAGAAACTATATCCTATATTCCTAGATATAGAACTTAATAGAAACAAATTAGAAATTAATAAATAGGAAATAGAAATTAATAAGCTAATGGAATACAAATATAAGAATAATATATAGATAGTAGATATAACAAAAGTGATTTAAATAGGAAAACAATAGTATAAAGATATTACACTTGCCAAATACGAAATTCGTAATAATTGACTATACTATTAATAGAAGATGGTAGTCCCAAATTCCAAACCCTTATAATTTAAGATACTTAAATTTATATATAATTCCCCTATAGTAGGATATCCTAGCTATATAAAGACTTATAAGATTATCTAATAAGTATATTACTGGTCTATAATACACAACTATATATAAAAATACGTTTAAGCATGCAGAATGTGTATGTGTAGAAAGACCTCTTATATAAAGAAGTAAGAAGTACTTTAACCGTTGCCAATTCTAATATAAAAATAGCGAGATATCTTAATTAACTTTATAGTTAACTTGCCTAACAGTAACGGGTTTATAAATGTTATAGTAGTTATTAACTATCTTATAAAAATGCGATATATAATTCCTATGGACTTAATTAATATAATATTAGTAGCCGAATGTTTTATTAAGCACGTCTTTAAGCTACATAGACTTTCTAATATAATAATATCCAACTATAGAAGCTAGTTCGTTTCAGACTTCTAGCAAGCTTTATATAAACAATTAAGTATTTAAATATAACTCTTAACTGCATTTTATTTAGAGATAGATAGTTAAACTAAAATCGCGAATATAATTATAGAATAATACTTATAAATATACTACTCCTACCTATAAGACAACTGGAAAAAATGGCTGCCTTTAGCTAAGTTTACCGTAAATAATATAATAAACGTATTAATAGGCATAATACCGTTTTACGCGACCTACTAACAAGACCCTTAACTTAGATTTAAACTATAACCTAAAATTAATATAATAGAACCCATAATTAAACGGATTTAGTTAATTAACGCATATAACTTTACTAATTAAATAAAGCAGTTAACGGAACTATTATAAAGTAAATTAATATACGCTTAAATATTATAGGAATGGCATGCGAATAAAGGACAAGCTCCTATATAGGACTTTAAGGAAGGTAATATAGCCTACCTAAATACACAAAACCTAAAGACTTAACGGCCCTTAAAGAAACTTAATTGGAAGTTTGCGGGCCTATACTAAATTAAGAAGAAACTAAGCCTGTATACCTATAAGCTTAAACTACTAACTAAGATAAAAATACACCTAACGTTTTATATAAGCTTGTTGCAACCTTTAAAAGATAATTCTATAACTTGCAAAGTGCCGCTGCTACCTCCTATAATTGTTAACAACGGTAATAGTTCTTACTTTATTAACTTTATTAATAATATATAATAGAAACCATAATCTAAATAATTTAAACTTCTTATTAAGTGGGAAGGATATAAAATATAAACCTAGGAAACCTATAACCAGATTAAGGCCAACGCGCCTACCTTAGTAAAAGAATTCTATAAAGACTATCCTTTATGGCCTGCTCTGGCTAGATAAATATAATATAAAGGTAAATAATTGCCACCTAACACAAATACATAAAACATAATAGTAGAAAACTTAAAATTAAAAAGAACTTAAAATATATTATAACGCTTATAACGTAATAAGTTATAAGTTCTTAACTAAATTAAATTATTTTAGACCTTTGGCTAAAGGAGGGGGGTACTATAACGGGACTAGCCTAGTTATAGTAGGAATGTCTTAGTGAAACACTTAATAGATAAATTCCAACGCTTTAATTAAATTCTGCTAAATTCCGCTAACTTAATTGAATTCCACCAAATTCCACTAATATAATGGAATTTGGTCGAAACCTATTAAAACCCGTGTGTGTATATGCCCACGCGTCTGCTGCTAAGACTCCCAAATATTTAGTTACAAGCTTTCTATATTACTTTCTCTTCTTTACGCAACGTCTTATTCCTAGCAAGAGCTATATACCCTTAGATTTAGATAGAATTTATACTATTCCTTCGAATCTTCCCCAAAGTCTCTTCGCGCCCTTATATTATCTTAAAATAAGATAGAAGAGCTAAATTCTAAAGTACTTTAAGTAGTCCTAAATAAGGAAGTTATTAATAAGGCCCTTATTGCATTAATTATTATATAAAACTTACTATTTTAGATAGTTAAGTAGCCAGAGTTCTATATCCTTCTATAGTTAATTAATCCTAAAGTAGACGGCTATATAACTATAGCCTATTTAGAAATTAGGAAAAAGATTTATAATTTATAGCTATTATAAAAGGATATTGTATAAAAGAGGCTGCAGTCTACACTAATAAGTATTTATATCTCCGTTAATATCTAGATGTAATAAAGCCTTGTGGGAAATACCATAGTAGACTCACTAATAGGCTAGGTATATAGGTAAATAAGAAATCAACAATATAATAACTAGTGGAGTAATTGCCCTACAGATTAACTCTAATTATATTCTAAGATTTACTGTAAGGAAAGGAACTATCTAGGTAGGGACTGTGGTCCTTTAAATACACATCTATATGCTTAAGAAAGTCGTTACTCTATTTACTCTATCTACTCTATCTACTTTATTATAGATTATATAGATTATATTATATAACCTTACTTACTATTCCTTATTACATGGCTCCACTAGTTCCATCCTAGACTGTGCCTTTATTAACTAACTAGCTTCCTCTAACTCTTCTCTAAGTAGTTATAGTATTGTACTTAAAGCGTCCGTAATACTATCTCCCTCCTCTTTATCTTTATCCTTAAAGATCCTTAATATCTCTAAGTTGTCTACTAGAGGTATAATATCTGTTAGATTAATTTGGTTAATATCTTTACTTATTATACCTAAAGTATCTTCTTCTTCTATAGCTTATTAGTCTTATACTATTACTATAATAATGTCTCTTAGTAAAATAATACCGTCTCTATATTCTTATTATATAAAAGAGGGGTTAGTTTGTATTATATTGGCGAGTCCTTTATCTTAGTAACCCTCTTCTTATTTAGAGTGCACTAAAGCGAATATTTAATCGTCCTATAATATTCGCTTAGTTTCTAACGCTAAGTATACGCGTCCTATTACTCTTAATAGCCTTTAAGTACCCTTATTAATTACTACTAGGGTCCTAGGTTTAATTTACTACTACAAAGCTTAATAATAAACTATTAATAGCGGTAGCTAAAATTTATTATTCTTATAATACTAAATAAGAGGCTACTAATGCCTAATAATATACTCTAGACTCTTGTCTAGCTGCATCCATTTAGTTAATCTATCTTAAAAAAGTTTATAAGAAGGTATATTTTAAGAAGTAGAAACTTATAGAATAAGGTTTATAGGAACTTGGTAATAAAAGAACGGATTCTCTTCTAGCAAAAAGGGAAATAACTCTAAATACCTTAGTAGGTGCTTCTCTTAGGTCCCCCTTAGGTAACTTATGTGACGGCGCTGGGGCGCGTCACCTAGTCAGGGGTTCGCTTAGGGCTTGGCTTGTGTATTTAGACGTGGCCTCACCACTTCTCTTGCTCCTCACCTTGATATCTTCGTAATATAGTATTTGTTCGCTTTGTGTTAGAAGCATTTGTTCAAGTCTTTGTTAAGACATTTGTTCAATGGTTCGAGCCGTCACATTATATCAAGGTCCCCAGTTATATGCAGGCTGTGGTATCTCAGGTCGTCCGTGAGGATAGTAAACATCTCGTGCGAAGTCCTGTGGTGGCTGGGTTGCGAGAAGCTTACTCCCTATACCGTGCAGGCACCCACACCCTTATGTTTCTTTTTGTTTTATTCTCTTCTCTTTACCAAACGGCCGCCTATGCTATGGGGAAGCACGTGCCGGGCGATAACCTCTTTCCGACCGTATGACTCGCCGATCGACAACGACAAAGGTCCCTACGGATGTACGCGTCGAACGCGTGTACTATCAACGTGCCGACCGAACGAGGACGACGACGACGCGACGAACGCGTATATCTGTCGACGATCGACGACCGACCGACCGTACGTCTACGGACGCTGGCACCGTACTGCTACCCGAATAGTCCTTTTTGATGGATACTGAGCTACGTGAGCTGCGGTTTTGCGAGCTGTGAGGAACGAAATCACTAGGACTACCTTTGATAACGCCGTGCCGATAGCCTACGGAGATCCTTTTTGACTGATACCGAGATACTGTCTGCGAGGAACGAAGTTAACTGATACTGAGCTGTGCAAGCTTTGAGGTTGAAATTGATTAGGACAAACCGACTGACTGATTGTGCCGATATGCCTGCGATCTACCGACTACCGATTGTGCCAATACGCCTGCAATCCATATGACGCTGGCACCGTACTGCCATATACTAGACAACGATAGCATCCTACGCTTGCTATTACGACGACAACAATAGCGCCGATATGCATGCTATTACGAACCATCGACTAACGACTGTGCTGCTATGCCTACAGTCTATTGACCGAATGATCGCGCTAATATGCCTGCGATCTGCCGACCAACTGATAGACGAGCTCTGTGCTCGACTGACTATTACCGCCGCTGGTACCGTACTACCACCCAAATGGATAATTGCTGCTCCTACCTGCAGCTAAACCAACACCTTGCTGCCTTCCTGCAGCACCGCAATCGACTCTACTGCTCTGCCTGCAGTACTACACTGACCCCTGCTGCCCCACCTGCAGCAACAACTGTATACAAGATAGATAAGTATCTGGAGAATGAAGCCTGAGGGCAGGCTTTTTCAAAGGGGGGGGTGATGTGACGGCGCTGGGGCGCGTCACCTAGTCAGGGGTTCGCTTAGGGCTTGGCTTGTGTATTTAGACGTGGCCTCACCACTTCTCTTGCTCCTCACCTTGATATCTTTGTAATACAGCATTCGTTCGCTTCGTGTTAGAAGCATTTGTTCAAGTCTTCGTTAAGACATTTGTTCAATGGTTCGAGCCGTCACAACTTATTCTTTAGTAATTCTTCTTTATTAATACTGCCTAACCTATTTTCTTCTAATACTCCTATACCTTTCTTATAGCATTATTTAAATTATTTAGTGGTTCCTAGGTAGTCTTATTATAGCCTATCCACTTAACCTTATACTACGTTTTATTATTAATGTCCTTATAACTAATAATCTTTAAAACTTCCTATTTATCTTCCTCTTATCCTCTATATATATCCGCCTTATAAACTAGTGGCTTAATATTTCTATATACTGGTTCTAGTATTATAATATACTATATAGGGTAGATCTTTATTTTCTCTAGTAAGTTAAGTCTATATATAACTTCTAAGATCTTTACTTTAACTGTAAATAGTCCTAACTTAATATAGTCTAATTTTTTACTTAGTTGTTAACTCTTAAAAATTTTATATAGTAGCTATACTTTATCTCCCTTCTTAAGATCTAGTCTCTTAGATCTCTTAGTATTATAGTATCCTTTTATTCTTTCTTATACTAGTTTAGCTGTTTCCTTAAGGTATATATAAAGGTTTATTAGGTTCTCCATTCTTTATTTAGCTGTGCTACTTATTTTCTTTACTTATTATAGTAATAATAATGTTCTTAGCTTATATCCGTAATTCGCCTTAAAAGGTAATATACTTATCCCTTTCTATAGTGTTATATTATATATAAACTATATAACTAGTAGTAATAATACCTAATTGTTTTATACGTAATTAATATAATGCCTTAAATACTATTCTAACATTTAGTTTAGTCTCTTTATTTAACCATCTGTCTATAGGTAATATACTATTAATATTGCTGCTTAAACCCCTTATTCGGCTAAGAATACCTTTTAAAATACTACTATAAATCTTAAATCTCTATCTAATATAATCTTTATTAATACCCTATGTCTTATAAACACTTCTTTAACGTAGATTCTAGCTATATCTTCTGCTAAGATTTCTTCCATATATGCTATAAAGTAGCCCTACTTAGTTAACTTATCCACTATTATAAGGATTACGTTATAATCCTATCTAGTAATAGGGTCCTTTAACCTTAGTAACTTTATAATAAAGTCCCATAATATAACCTCTTATAGTCTTTCTAGTGTTTTAACAGATTATAGCCCTCTTGTTAGTATAAACTGGTATGGTCCCCAATCTTATAACAATGGGCAGACTAGTGAGATATTATGTAGTATGCTAAAGATTGGTTGTTGATTCTCTAATGCAGTATTAATAGTATATATACGCGTCTCGTGTAGATTACGTGCTCTATGCACGTAATATATAAAACAAATAGCTACCAACACTGGAGCAACTCTAAAAAGAAACCAAATCGTACTATTCCCGTTATTCTTTGTCCTTAGCTCTCTTAACCCATCCCATTGCCTCTAATTGTATGTAATTTGTATTAATAAGTTGTATAAGAGCACTATAAGCATTGCCTTTTGTTATTGCGTTAGCGGGGTTAGTGTTACCATTGATCTATTTAATCTCTGTGATTTCTCTTCTTTTATAGGCTTAACGTAGGCATATAATATTAATCATTAGACGCTTCTCTTGTGTGGTACTAAGTCTGACTAGATAATTAAAGAGTAATTTTGAATCAGTATAAAGGATTAATAGTGTTATAATAGACAGCATCTTATTAATAGTTGACTTAATTACTGCTGCAATGTCAAAACCATGGGCCATTCCGTATAGCTCCGCAGCTAAAACGCTTCTTGTAACCCTCTTGCACTTAGTTAAAGACTAATAAATAATATTAGCCTTTTCCGTAGCGTCTATAAGTATAATTACGTAACCAATTTGAGATAATAGATCTGCATTATTGGCGAATAAGGCGTCTGTAAATGCGATTAATTTAAGGGTGTCTATATTGAGTTTCACGAACTTAAGGCCTCTTGTAGGGTTGTCAATCTGCTATTTAAGACGTTAATTAAGAGCTTTTACATCAGTTTCCTTAGGGTTAATCACCTGGGTGGCAAATAATAGATTAAAGGCAGCTTCTGGTTAACAAACTAAGGCAATATAAGCTCCACGGGCTCTCTAAGCGACATATTGGTCTTTTAGTGTAAGTACTAAGCGCGTTAAGCCTCTTAAACTTGTTAATATGGCAACTTTTGTAATATTAATGGTGTTAAGGTTCTTGCACTATTGCTCCTAGGTAAGGGTAATACCGTCTGGCAACAATTAAATAATGCTACTATTAAACTTAAGTGGGTTCCTAAGTGTTAATTGCTTACGTTCTTTGGCTGTAAACTTAGCTCTATAGAGTTTATCTTCTTCTAAGATAGCGAACTTATTATTAGCTAGAATTAGGGTGTTATTAGTCTGCAAGCTAATAATACTAAACTAGGTAGAATTATTGTAAAGCAAATATAGGTTGTATAAAGGCTATTCTATGCCCATTTAAGTAATATAGTAGGAGTAATAGGTCCTAAACTAGTGGTTCCCAGCCTCCGGAACTCCATATAATGGTTTAATAACTTTAAGTATATAATCCTGGCCGATTCCGAGTTTAATTTAAAGCTCTTTTAGGGGTTATATATAAAAATTATAGTTTAGCTTTGTTATGGATTGGATATAGGCCTAAGAGATATCGCGTAAATAAAGGTAAGTACCCTTACTATTTATAATTGCTGCGATATATAGGATTAATCGTTAACTAACTTGTTGGATAGTTAGCGACTATGTTAAAACCACTTCCTTTCCAGTATCGTTATAGGCCTAGACGACTAGTCTTAACTTCTTAAATGCCTGCGTAGTTCCCCTATGCTTTACTTTATTAATAAATTAGAAATTAAATAGATGGGTTAATGGGGGAATATTTTTAAGTTTGGTGATTTTAAACACTCCTTTCTTAAGTAGGCCGGTAATCTCCTTGCGACATAACGCGGCGAATTATGGTTCTTGTGGTATAATTGTAGGGGTAGAGACATCGCTATTATCTTAAAGAAAGAATAAATGTCAGCTATTGCCATTAGAAGTGGATACTTGCGTAGGCGGCCATGGCCTTACTTCTGTGGTGCCTAAATCTGGGGTTGTTGGTTAACTTAAGGCTCATTAATTTGGGGTTGTTGCTTTTCTTTTAGGGCAGTTTAGGGTTAGGCAGTTTTATTAATTTAAGGTTCTTCTTCCTTGTAATATGGCTTTACTATTGTTAATTAAAATAATATATATCTATATAGTAATTGAATAGTGCAGGTTTTGCCTTTAATTGTAAGAAGTAGGTATAGGCCTTCCTAGCTTCCGCTTTAGCTAGTATTACCCTCTCTCCAGACTAAAACGGGTGAGTTTGGTAGTAGGTTGTGAATAGCGGTTATCTGAGGTCTATTGCGCATATTGAGTGCGTCTGCCACTTATCGCTCTGCGTGTAGTCTCTAAATCTCACTTATTACCTTCTTAATTGCGGTTACGCGCTAGGCGACTAAAGGTAAGGGCGCATCTAATTCTGCCATTTGTGGATAGGCTTTAAAGACTAGTAGTATGGGCACTAGGCTGTTTAGGCCTATGGAATTATTAATTGCTTTAAAAGCCATTTATAGAGCTATATTCTTATTAAGATTAGGCAACTTAGTTACAATAATTTAATAGGCACGTCTAATTGGGCCGTAATATCTCTTAACTATACTAATTGAGTTGTGGGCTTCTACTGGAACTCCTTTTGTATTAACTCCTATTATAATAGTATATTGCTTAAATTCCTTGCTTATAAAGTTCTTCCTAGCGTTATAGATAATAAGGTCCAGTGGTCCTAAATATATATTAATCTAGTAAGTACGTAGTACATCCCACATATATCTAGCACTGATATTTTATAGCCATCTACCTGCTTAAAATTGTGTAGCCTTATTAATAATATATAGGATTGGGTTGCCGCTGATATATATAATATTAACGATAATAGCATAATTGAAGTTGATATTATCTTAGAGGGTAAATCTAAATCTTCCTAGGAATCTGCTGTGTTTCTAGCAATAGTGGCAATACTTAATAAGATGGCTTAGGGTCTTCTTCTTAACGTTATAGCCGGATCGCTCTAGTACCTTTTGTAATTTTTTAGTAGATAGGTGTCTAAATTGCCAGTGAAGTCGCTATAATTCTGTGGTTATTAGGTAATATAGATTCTTGTTAAAGGATTTAGCAATAAAGGATTGTAAAGATTTCTATAGGAGAAATAGGTGTCCAAAGCGTCTTGCGACTGGTACTGATACTTTACTATCTCCACTAACTAAGATGTTGTTAAGGTTATTAAAGTATACTTGTAATTAATCTATATCTATAAGGCAGAGCAAGAATGGAGTGTTAACTTTAATAATATAAAACTTGGTCTTGCTAATTGGCGTTATTACCCACGTAGATCTAATAGATAAGGTGGATTTAATTCTAAATTGCATATTGACCTTACCTTTAGTTAAGAAGTCTAGCTTTATAAACGTGTTAAGTTTCTAAAGTGCGCAGAATTAACTATATCCTACTGTTAATTAACTTAAGGCTCTAGTATTAATTATAATACCTATAAACGTCGTTAATGTATATTATAAAGTGCTTATATTATATATAAATAGGTCTAAATTATCTTCGCCACTAGGCACTTAATTTCCCTAAGTGGTTAGGTGAAATTAAACTAAGTAGATAAAGGCTTTATTTGCTAAAGTTAAAGCTATTAACTTTACTTCCTTAGGGCAGAGCTCACCGAATAAGGTATAGTAGGTATATATAAAGTAAGTATCCATAGTAGTGAGTTTATTACTAGGGTTAATATTAATATTAAGGTCCTCTGCGCTAGCCTTACCGTCATTATTCTTATTATCCTTATTGCCTTTATACTTAGCAAGGTATTATTAAAAGGTCTTTTGGGATTACTCTTACTCCTATCTAGCCTTTTCCTTCTCTCTCTCTTCTAGTATATGGTTATAAGAATAATATCCTTCCTTACAACAGATAAAGCACTTAAACTTTTATCTGGGGTATAGATGTTAATTCTGGCCGTATATAATTCCCTTGTAACTATTATGGGTTAGATTATTATAATTATTATTACAGTAGTAGCGCCGATCTATAAAGAAAGCATTAGTTATAGATTGCTCCTTCTTATACACAATAATAGATAATCTTAACTTATTTATTAACTTACTAAAGTTAGCTGGTGGGTCTGAAACTGTATATTAGTATACTAGCACTCCCTAGCAAGCCGTAACAACTTTGTTGTAAAGGAAATTAATATTCTATAGGCCAGGGCTTAATCCGTGCTTTAAACTATAAAGTTTACTAATAAGAAGCTAAAGGTATTCCTTTATCAATTTCCCAGCGTTCTCCTAGATGATAGTAGGTAGTATGGTTGCATTCTATATATTAAGGTTCTTGTGATAGTAACTAGGCCCTTTAAAGAAGTTGCGGAAGTAAGTGCAGATGTTACTAAATAGTCTTCTACTAAGCTTATAATTGTAGTAGTTATCCTGCGCGAGGCCTTTTAACATAGTTAGGAATGCTTTAGCATACCCTGCTAGCGGCAGTCTAGATCTCTTGCAGATGTTATAGAAGATTCTTAGCTTGTAGTTAAAGCTCTTATTAACACCGCTATATTTCTGGTTGTCTGTATACATCTTAACTACCATTATAATCTCTTTGGCGTAGTTCTAGGTATTTAGGGTGCTATAGTAAGTTAGAGGGTTTTAAGGGTTCTTAACATAGTGCTAGTTACCTAGTAGTGGTGGTAGTGCAGGTAATTACTTATGCTGAGGCTTAGCTTTAATAGGTATCTAGGCTTTGGTTTTAATGGGTGTCTGGGCTTAATTATAGACAGTTGTAGGCTGTGTATATTTGTAAGGTTGCTTATATGGTTAATAATAGACTTGCTTAGCGGGCTTAAGTCTAAACGTCTTATGGAGGTAGTTAGGTGATATCCAGTCTCTTAACTCCCTCGTTTTCATTAGTGCCACCTCTTTACACGCTTGTGTTATCTCCTTATTAGTCTATTTATGTTTCTCCTCTTCTATTAGAGTTATAATAAGGGTATCTGCTAGTATAATGTTCTTCCCATTTAGTTAGACAAAGACTTCCTTTACGCGTAGCTGTTTATAAAGGGCCATAAGTTATTTAGTCTTAAGGTTGTTAAACGTGTCTCTTATCTAGCCTTTAAAATCCTCCTGGAAGAGCTCCTAGAGGTTAGCATTGGTTTTGTCGTCTACTTTATAGGTGTAGGTTTTTGTGGTAGCGTATTCTTATATATCCTCCTATATGGTCTCCTTATCCTTAAGCTTAATCCTATTATCCCATTGCTTTATTTTCTCCTTCTAGTCTACTGCTTTGTCTGCCATTGTGTTTATATAAAGGTTTGGTTTATGTATAGGTTTAGTTTATATAAGGGGTTTCGGTTTATGTGTGGGTAGTTCTTTTAAAAGGCTATTCTCCTAATCTGTACGTCTACTGATTAGTGTTAGTATAAACTGGTATAGTCCCCAATCTTATAACAACGGGCAGACTAGTGAGATATTACGTAGTATGCTATTGTTGTTGTAAAGATTAGTTGTTGATTCTCTAATGTAGTATTAATAGTATATATACGCGTCTTGCGTAGATTACGTGCTCTATGTACGTGATATATAAAACAAATAGCTACTAACACCTCTATATAGCTTATGCCTTATTAGTTTATTCCTTTAGCAATTTAGGTGTTCTTTAGTAGTTTATCTCGCTAGCCCCTAGATTCTATTAATAATATACTCCTCTTAAAGCCTTAATACTAAGCCTATAGCTCTATTATACCCTTAAGTCGTTCCCTTATACAATTCTCTAATAAACTCCCTTATTACTAATTTTGGAACATATATTGCTTCTTTATTAATATAGTTCTTATACTCTAGATCTTTTATAACTATTTACTCTCTAGTATCTTATAAACTTATTCTAGTTCTTCTATTATAGCCGCCAGTCTTAAATAATTATACCTAATTAATCCATCTTTGTCCTTTCTTAATATAGCGCCTAACGGTTTTTTATTATTTTATAATTCTGCCTTTCTGCTAAGTGCATCCACTCTTATATTCTTAGTACCCTTAGTATACTAAACTTTAAAATAATATTTTATAAGCATTTCTGCCCATCTAACCTATCTATAATTAAGTTCCTTTGTTATTAGGAACCCCGTTAGGTTCTTATAATCCATTTTAACTATAAATAGTTTCTCTATACTTTGCAAGAATGCTCTCTATTCCTTAAGTGCTATTACTATACCTAACAACTCCTTATTATAGATATTGTAGTTTAGTTCTAGTAGTGTTATTTTTCAGCTATAGTACGCTACTAGGTGCTATTTGTTCTGGTGCTTTTATAGTAAACATACTCCTAGTATAAAGTCTAATATATCTGTTTCTACAACTATATCTAACTTTGGTTAGTAGATCTTAAGAATTAGATCCTAGGTAAATAACTCCTTAAGTTCCCTAAACAGCCTCTTTTACTTATTACTCTATATTTATAGTTTCTCCTTCTTTATAAATCTGGTAAACGGTTTAATATTCTTTAACTATTATACTATAAACCTTCTATAGTAGTTGCAAAACCCTAAAAATAATCTTAACTGTGTAACGTTCTTTAGTTCTTACTAACTTACTATAACTTCTACTTTCTTTAGGTCTATACTAATCTTACCTAGTTTAATAATAAATCTAATAAAATTAGTCTTCCTAGTAAAGAACTTGTATTTCTTAATTGCTACTAGCATCTTTTCCTCCTATAGTTTCTTTAAGACCTACTTAATATATTCTCTATACTCTTCCTCACTTATTAAGTAGATAATAATGTTATTAAGGTATACTATAATAAACTTATTAAGGTGTTCTCCTAACATACTATTAATTCTTTTCTAAAATATTGCTAGTGCATTTATAAGTCCGAACTGCATTACTAATGGCTTATATAGTCCTTCCTTTAACCTAAAGGCTGCCTTCTATTTATTACCTTTCTTAATTTTAATTTAATGGTATACCTATCTTAGATCTATCTTTATAAAGATTTACGCGTTACCTATTCTATCTTAAAATTCACTAATTAAGGGTAAAGGATACCTATTCTTTCTTATAATGCTGTTTAACTACCTATAGTTAATATATATCCTAAGTTTTCCGTTTTTCTTTAGGATAAACAACACTAGATATCCCACTAATAACTATAACGGTCTAATATACCCCTTTTATAGGGTTTCCTAGATAAACTCTTTAAGCGCTACTAACTTAGTTTTAGTAAGCTTATAGATTAGAAAGAACCTTAGACTTATTTCTAGTTCTAATTCTATTTTATAATTCTATACTATATACTCTAACATCTTTTTACTTTTTAGGCTCTATAGCCTTTTACTATACTTATAGTATCTCTTTAGTATATAACTTAAGCCTTACTTAGTCTCTTTATACGTTACTCCAACCTAATACTATACCACTTTTATAGCTTATTGCATTTTGCGTTATTATATATCCTTAATATTAACCTATCCTATAACCTAATTAATCCTTAGATTATACTCTTATAACTAAGGCATTTCTAATATTACCTTATCCTTCCCTAATAGTAGGATATTAAAAGATATCTTAACTTGTCTCCTTTTAATAGTTAGCTAAATAGGTCCTGTTTTAAAATTAATAATGCCTCCTTTATAAGCTATTAGATCTCCTAAAATTGTTATTAATAGGTATAGGTATTCTTTTTACCTATATAGTAACCCCATTCTTTTAACTGCTGCTAGTAATATATAGTTTCTTATTACTCTACTATCTACTAACGCTTTAAACTTCTAATTTTGCCATCTAATTCTTAAATTTAGGTGTTGTTTTATAATTCCTTTAAGGGTCTAAGGCTCTACTACTAGCTTCCTCTAGTTCTATAGGCCTCCGCTTTTCCTAACTATTAGTTATCTAACCTTAACTATATATAATCCCTCTATGGCCAATACTTAGTTTATTTCTTTTCCTTAATATGCTATAGATATATATTCTTTAGGCACTTCTACCACTATTATCTATCTGGGCATTCTTCTATAAGGAATCTTCTGGGTTAAAGTATTAAGTTACCTAACTCCTAAACTTCTACTGGGTGCCAACTATGCATATACTTAGCGTCTCTATATTGCTTTTTATCTATTATCTAATATATCCTTATTAGATACTTGCGATGTTTATCTTTAGGTATCCTATATATATTATATATATTATCCATATATACAATCTATACCAATATATAATACGCTAAGTGCTTTAGGTTAACTCTTAGCTTGTCTTTATCTTTAAGTTTAAACCTTTCCCGCATTAATCTAAATGTTGCTATATTATTTGCTAGTACTAATATCTATATTATTTCTCTCTAGTCTATGGTCTATTCTTCTAGATTCTTTAATATTATAACTAATACCCCTTTTATATAGCTTATCTGCTATAACAGGACTAGCCCAGTTACAGTAGGAATGTCTTGGTGAAACACTTAATAGATAAATTCCGACGCTTTGATTAAATTCTGCCAAATTCTACCAAGTTGATTAAATTCTGCTAAATTCCGCCGACTTGATTGAATTCCACCAAATTCCACTAATGTAATGGAATTTGGTTGAAACCTGTTAAAACCTACGTGCACTTATGCCCACGCGTTTACTGCCAAGACTCCCAAATATTTAGTTACAAGCTTCCTATATTCCTTTCTCTTCTTTATATAATGTCTTGTTCTCTATAAGAGCTATATACCCTTAGATTTAGATAGAATTTATATTGTTCCTTTAAATCTTCCTTAAAGCCTCTTCGCGCCCTTATATTACGTTGTGTTAAAAATAACTACTATTAAAATGGCAAACGACCTTAAATCCTATGTGTTAACTATAAGTATTATAACCCTAATTAGGGAACAGTTAACTGTGATACAAGAAGCCTTTATAGATGCTTTAGCTTAGCAGTGGGCTGCACTAGAAGCCCAGTATTAGTGATTAATAGAAACACTCCGCAAAGAACTCCGTAATGTTAAAACATTTATGTTAGAGACCATGACACCGCCTGTAAACGAAATTAAAGTAACTATATCCGAGCCTAGACCCTTAAACGCGAACTTTGAACTAGTAATGGTAACTTAACCCATATCTATAACGAATTTGATACCTATTATAAAATCTAAAAAGCTCCCTGATCCTCTAATGTTTAATAGAAATTAAAACAACCTACGTCCCTTTATAACTAAGCTCCGTCTTAAACTCTTAATAAACTATAACTAATACCCCACTGAAGCTAGCAAAATTAGCTATAGAATGTCTTATTTAAGTAAGGACGCTATATAAACTATAGATCCATTCTTCCGTAACGGCACCTTTGTTAATTTTGAAATCTTTATCTCCCTATTAGAACGAATATATAATAACGCCAGCCGTGAATATATAGCTATTACTAAACTTGAAAACCTATAACAATGGAACCAAGAATTTACCAGCTTCTTTTTGGAATTTTTAGGCCTTATTGGCGAACTGGATTGGAATAAAGCTGCTAAAGTCGCTGCTCTTTAATAAGCTATTTTGGATGAGATTAGAGCCTAGTTAGTAGGTAGGGAACTGCTAAAAGACCTGCCTAAGTTCGCTATAATGTGTTAATGAATTGATAAGGACCTTTGATATAATAAATAGACTCGTTCTCTAAAGCTAACTACGCCTTATGTTTAAAACTTTACGAAACCAACATATACCCTAAAACGCGATCCCTCTCTGAACCCGAAAAGTCCTATATATAACCCTATAGACCTTAATACCACTTAATCTTATACACCCTTAGGAACCAATAAATAAAGAACTTAAGCCATAAATGGAGAATGCTTTAGATGTGGTAAAAAAGGACATATTTAAAGGAATTGCCGAACTTACCCTTTTAAAAAGGTCCGCCGTAGTTCCTCCTAGTCATTAAATTGCACTTGTTCTTTAAGTTGTACTTACTCCTTAACTTGCACTCGTTCTATAAATTATACCCAATTACTATAAAGCATCTTACCTTTAGTTAAATTAGAAAACGAATTGTCCTAGGGCCAAGTCGCGCCTTAGGACAAAAAGTGGAAGAGCATAAATGTATAGGCTCTTCTAGCGCTGATACATAATATAACTCCATTAATATACGTGGCGAAATTTAAATACTTGGAAAATAGAAGGAAGTATAAATCCTTATAGATAGCGGAGCCACTAGTATAGGCTTTATTAATACAAACTACGCGAAAACTTAATGCCTAAATTTAAAGAAACTTAATAAGCCCTAAGGCCTATAAGGCTTTAACGGCAAACCCTTAATATATGGTGAACTGACATACTACGCTCTTGTGAAATTGTGGATAGGCGAACACCTTAAATATATTTCCCTATTTATAACACCTTTAAAGCATTATAAGGTAATACTTAAACATAGATGGCTAAAACAACACGACCCTTTAATTAGATGGGTTAAAGAAACACTGAAGTTCCGTATAACCTACTGCTAAAGTTATTACTTAAAAAACCATTTGCCCTATAAACACGCATATAACTATTTAAATTTAATATAATATGAATTGCCCTTGCTATAAACTTTAAGTAAATATAATAAATCTATAACTGCTAATTATGGTAAAGAATGTGAAGATGTTTTGCTAAAACCTCTTAAAATTTATATAATATAGGCCGCACCTTTTATCTTGCTAGCAAAAAGATAAGATTATAAAATCTTTACTATAACTATGGAAGATATTAAGAAAGCACTAGAACTAAAACAATATATTAATTCTTAATCCCTTATGCCCAAAGAGTACCACGATCTAATTAATAAGTTTAAAAAACGATTTATAGACTAACTAGCCCTGTATTAAGATAAGCACAATTTTAAGATAGAACTTGAGCCTAGTATAACACTAAAGTTTGGTCCGCTATATAGTATGTTATAAGAAAAACTGCTTATAATATAATAATACCTTAATAAGTATCTGGAAAAAGGATTTATTCGCCCTAGTTAATCTCCATTTACCTTACCCATACTATTTATTAAAAAGCTAGGAGGAGGCTTAAGATTCTATATTAATTATTAAGCTCTAAATGCAATTATAATTTAAAACTAATACCTAATTCCCCTAATTTAAGAGACGCTTAACTATTTAGTAAAGGCATGGTACTTTACAAAGCTTAATATAGTTACTGCCTTTAATAAAATCCGTATATATAAAGGAGATAAGAAATATATAGCTTTTTGTATATAATAGGGACTCTTTAAATACCTAGTAATACCATTTGGCGTAAAGAATGGTCCCGGTACGTTTTAGCAATATATTAATAACACGCTTTATAAGTTCCTTAATATATTTATTACTATGTATATTAATAATATCTTAATCTACTTATCCTTGCTTTTTAAATATTAAAAACACGTTAGAATAGTCCTTAAATGCTTATAAGATACAGGCTTATAATGCAATATTAAGAAATACAAGTTCCACGCATTTAAAGTTATATACTTAGGCTTAATTATATCCTATAATAGAATTAAAATGGACTCTAAAAAAGTTACTGTAATTAAGAACTAGGACAGCCCTAGTAATGTATAAGATATTTAAGGATTTCTAGGATTTGCAAATTTCTATTAACGGTTTATTAACCACTTCTTAAAAATTACTTAGCCATTAATAAACCTAATAAAGAAGAATATAAAATTTAAATGGACCGCTAAATGCAAATAAGCTTTTAATGACTTAAAATATCGCTTTATAACTGCTCTGATTTTCGCCTACTTTAACCTTAACCTTAAATATATTATTAAAACGGACTTGTCTGATTATGCGTTAGGGGGAGTGTTATTACAATATAATAAGAACGGCAAGCTATATTTAGTAGCCTTTCTCTCCTAGAAACTTGCCCCTGCTAAATTAAACTATAAGATATATAATAAGGAACTGCTTGCAATTATTAGATGCTTTAAACAGTGGCGTTCTAAGCTTAAAGGATTATTGTTCCTAATAAGCGTGTTAACGGACTATAAGAACCTATAGTACTTTATAACTATAAAGTAATTAATATAGCGCCAAATTTGTTAGGCTGAATACCTCTTATAATTTAACTTTAAGATTATATACTAACTGGGCAAACTTAACCAGAAGCCTAATATATTAATATAATAATTACAGGACCTACCTATAAATGCTTTAGATAAATGGATTATAGCCCGCGAAGCCCTACTGCACGCGTCCACGTCGCCGCGGGTGGAAACATCATCTGGAATCCGTTCCTCTTGATGGCCAAGTGCAGAGGCGATGGTAGAGAGCCGTCGCAGCGCGTGCAGCGCTGTCGTGGCGACTCTGTGGTGTTGAGCCCGCGACGCGTACGAAGCATCGTACAAAGCATCGCCCTCAACAACACCAGGAGCCTCACTGCCTCCGCTTGGAGCTCCTGTTCTACCATCTAGGGAGGCCTACCAAGGGAAACTGGGATACGAAAACCACCCGATATACGACTACCTGGTTCGCAGCCAGGCCCGAAACTGGCCTTATCCAGCCAGTTGACGTGGATGCGTCCTAGACGTATAACAGGACACCCTTGGGCTTGCACTAGCTCTGAGATCGCAAAGGGAACGCGATGAGGGCGTAGGGATCCTCTTTTTATAAGAACTTGTTAAGGTTAACGCGTCGCAGGCACCTTATATGAAACTTGTTAAGGCCCCAAGGCCACCACAAAGAACTTGTTAAGGCCCTACCTAGAGAACTCGTTAAGACCCCTCCAAGGGCCTATCTGGTATCCGGTACACCCAGGTAACTCAGAAGAGGGTCTTAATAGGCGTGGTGCGCGCGACCTGGTCGACAGCGACAGCGACGCGACAGCGACGCGACGGCGACGCGACGGCAACCAGACGGCTCAACGAGGTGGAAACACGGGCAAAGCTCTAGGCAGCGGAAATACAGGCCAGCTTCGACGGCCCTATGGCGTTCGACTCAGTCGACTCACAGTTGACCTACAGTTGACTTACAGGCGACTCACAGGAGGGTCTTAATAGGCGTAGTGCACGCAACCTAATGTATACATATGGGGGAGGCTACAGGGGAAACACAGGCCAGTCGGACGAGGACTCGACAGTTAGAGACACAGGCCAGCTTATAGGAAGGGGGGACACAAGCTTGGTTAGTAGGAGAGGGGGGAGTAGGTC
>Ga0307507_10002835_pt1 | contig 35138 bp, 11 predicted proteins | sample 7_EM_MG_FD_207223 | JGI IMG/M metagenome (GOLD analysis project Ga0307507, IMG submission 207223) | Populus trichocarpa ectomycorrhiza microbial communities from riparian zone in the Pacific Northwest, United States - 7_EM | ecosystem: Host-associated > Plants > Roots > Unclassified | place...
ATTTAAATTATTAAAATTTATTATTAAGTGGTTGTTAAGATATTAAAGTGTGATTTTTCCATTTTTTGGTGTGTTTTTGAAGTGATTAGCTCACCCGTTTGACCAGCTCACCCGTGAAATACGTTAATATAAACTTAAATTATCTAGAGGATTTACTGTATTTCTAGCAGTGGGAATAGTACTTAGTAAGGTAGTTAATAACCTGCTTATTAATATTACCGTGGTCAGAGCATTCTAATACCTTATATAGCTTGTCTGCTAATAGATATCTAAAGCGGCGGTAGAGTCGGCGAAGTTTAGTGGTAGTTAGGTAGCAGGGGTTTTTTAATTAAATAAGTGGGTTATAAATAACCGTAGTAACTCTTCCCATAATAAGAAGGGGTAACCAAATTGGCGAACTACTGGTACCGATTTTGTTAGGGTGACTATGACATTCTTAAGGTTATTATAATAGACCTTTAGTATGTCTATATCTGCGAGACATAGTAGGAAGGATATATTGGCCTTTATAATATAAAACTTAACATTACTAACTAGTGTATTAACTATAATGGAGCCAATAGAAGGGGTAGAGCCGATGCTAAACTGGACATTAATAGCGCCGGCCTTTAAGGTATTAATAACGGTATTATAGGTCTTCCTATATGCGAGGTATTGTCTATAACCTACTATTAATCTCTTTAAAGCTCTAATGTTAATTATTACTCTATAGAACTCATCAGAGGTATATTAGCTGGTAGTAACGTAGGCAAATGGGTCTAAGTTGTTGTGGTAAGCAGTTAGGTTAGTGCCAGTAATTATATAGGTAAAGGATTGGTCCGCTAAGTTGGTTATAGTATTAATAGCTCCTCTATGCTGTATTGTTCCAAAAAAGGTAAGGAACAGTTTAGTCTATTCCTAAGTTGGAGATACTAGTGGTAACTTAATATCAATTATAAGAGCTTCTATTGCGTTATTAATAGATTCTAAGTTAAGTTCATTATCGTGATCTGTTCCCTTATATTTAGTAATGTACTGCCTAGTATGTCTATTAAAGCGGCGGTTAAATCTACCCTTAAACTTCTTCTTTGATTTATTGCGTTCTTCTTTTAAGTGTTTAGATAATTAGCAACCTTCCTTATAGCAGACAAAGCAGCGCTTCTTAGGTAGTATATATTAGTTAGGTGGTCTATTATACGGTTAAAATAGTGGTTAGGGGTACTGCTTATAGTAACGGCAGTTAGTAAAGAAAGCTTAGGGGTTCTTATTATTTAACTTTTTAAAAGTTATAATGGAAAATTATAGGTTATTAATTAAGCTAGTTAGGCTATTAGAAGGTTTAAAGTAGGCATATTAACAAGCTGGTAACTCCTGGTAAGCGTTAATAAGTTTATTATAGAGGAACTTATTAGTACGTAGGTCTGGGTTAAGACTATACTAAAGGTGTCTTAGTTCTTTAATAAGCAATTATAGACAGTCTAGGGTTAATTTTTTAGTATTCTCGCCTTTACTTATTATAGATCTTAAGGTTGTCAAGTTCTATTACCCTAGTATACCACGCCTGTACTTAGGTCCCTTAAAGTAGTTGCGTATAACGTTGCAGATTTGGTTAAACAAAAGGGTTAGACTAACGTTTTTAAGGTTAGTGTAGTAGTGGTTAAGTGCTAGGCCGTGTAATATTGTAGGGTAGGCTTTGACTTTAGCTTCTTAGAGTATATCAGCTCTGCTATAGAGGTTATGGAAGATAGTAAGTTTAAAGTTAAAATTGTCATCTTCTTTACTATACTTATTGTCTTCCATATACATCTTCGCAAGGTTTATTAACTCCTTGCTAAAACCCTAGTTTTGGTTCTATCCGGATGGTCCTATTATTATTAGTAGATTAATATAAGGTTGGTTTTATTATATTGGCAAGGTAGGTTATATGGGTAGGATAGGGTTTATAGGTGGTATTATAAGTAGGGCAGGGTTTGTGGTTAGTAAGGTTAAAATTAGGGTTTTGATGGTACTAGTGTGGTGGTGTAGATTGGACGTCACCTACTGTCTTGGCATTTTCTTATATTTATAGAGCCTTTGGCTTCCCTCCCTCTTACATATCATCACGACCCTACCAGTTACAGGAAATACATTCTTTTCTTTCTTTCTTACTGACTGCTTTCTACTGATTTATTCTGACTGATTACGACCGACTGACCAACCGACTGACAGGCAGACTTTCTATCAGAGAGACACCGTACCCTTCCACACTAGTACTAGTAAAGTTGTTCTTAAGAAGGTAGTTAATTTATCCTAAATTAAATTTCCCTCCGGTTGCCATATGCTCCTTAATCTTAAGCTTAGTCTATTCTATAGGATCCTCTTCTTATAAGGTGTTAAAGAGTAACTATAGGACTATAATATGTCTGTCCTTTTTAACCTATACTCCATAAACTTAAAGGAAGTGTTAGAGGTTACAAACAGTTATTTAGTTACAATTCTTAAAGACTTCTAGTGTAAAGGTATTAAAGTCGTCGCGGTAAAGCTCCTATAGGTTATTATCTGTTATATTATAAAATCCATATTCTATAATCTTATACTATATAAATTCACTAATTTCTCCTTTGTTGATATCTTCAGACTATATATTAAGCCCTTTACTCCATCTCCTCTGTCCTTCTCTAACTTATGCCCTAATATCTGATATATTAATTCTTGTCTCATAACTCTTGTTAAGTTCAATTTTAGGTTCTAAACGCATAATGGACGCGAATTAATATAGATGTGTAATAGACGCGAACCAAGGGCCTATTAAAAGGGTTAGTTCCTTAAGTACCTAAAGCCTTTTAGAGGGCCTGATACTCCTTATTAGGTTTAATTTTAGGTTCTAAATGTGTGGTAGACACGGACCAAGGGCCTATTAAATAGGGGTTGGTTCCTTAAGTACCTAACGCCTTTAGAGTGCGTAATAGACGCGAACCAAGGGCCTATTAGATAGGGGTTAGTTCTTTAAGTACCTAAAGGCTGTATATAAAGAATTAAGGGCCTTTTAAGAAGAGGGGTTAACTTTTTAAATATATATTAACTAATGCTCCTTAGCAAACGGGATCGGTAGAGGCCTATAGCAGGAACTAATTAAGCTTATCTCTCTTCGTAGGTAATACGTCTCCTAATCTATAATTACTAATTAGTGTTGGTATCACTTCCGGTGATATGTATTGCTATTGCAATAGTGTAGGGGTGGTAACTGATTTAATTGATACTTAATTGATTCTCCTATTCTATAGGTAGAATTTGGTGGATTTCCTAAGCTCGCTTAGCTTACGTGATCGCGTGCAACTGCATTGCGAAACCTTGTTTAGATACTAATAAACCGGTTTTTTCTAACCATTTTTTTAAAATTATAGTCTATTTTTATCTCCCTTCCTACTTAATAAAGTAAATTTCTAAATATATAGTTCGTTTTTAAGATATACTCTATTTTAGAAATAGATTTAATAAAATATTATTTTAATAAGCGTGGCTTAGAATTGGGTAATTAAGGTGTCTTACTTAGGGGGTGTCTTGTTTAGGGGGGTAGCACATTAGATTTAACTATATTTTTGTCTTTAATTTATATAAAATAGAGCCCTTAGCTATATAGTAGGAGTATCTAAAGATAAATTAAGGGAGTGGGGGATTATAATAATCTATTAGCCACTAGATTTACTAGATTTAAACCTAATTAAGGCTATTTAGAAATGGATAAAGGACTAGATTAAGGGGAGGTATAGCAATATTAATTACTCTTATAATAAGCCTCGTTAATATAAAGGAAGCTTGGGATACAATTATAGAAAAACAAATTAACTCCCTAATAGATAGTACAAGAGAGCGTTGCGAGGCCGTAACGTGCCACCCTAGGAAGCAAGCTACCTCCCTAAGCGAGCTATACGCGTCTATACGCGCTCTTCTTCTTCCCTTACCAAATTACACCAAAAATAAAATTTTATTGTATAAATCAATATATTACTTCCTAAATTGAGTTCTTGTAAAGCCGAAGCTACTATATAAAAAGTTATATAAGACTTTAATTCGGGCATTAAGCCGTTAATTTATAAAGCCTTTAGCGTCCACAGCTTACCATAATCCACTATTATATATTACTATACTAAGCGTCTTCCCTAACACCTAGCTTATAAAACCCTATTATATTCTTATTAAGAGGATTAAATTATTAAATAGATATATAAATGTTAGTCTTAAGGCCCTTTAATAAGGGTTAATATGCTTCCTATAATAGCGGGCTTATTCTTAGCAGAAGGTATAGTAGTAGGTAAGTATTAGGGAGAAAGATTTCTATAATGCTATAGGCTAGAAACTATAATAAGTTATTAATTAAATTGCTAAAGTGCCTAAAATAATAATCTAGCTATTATTAATAGCTAGTTTAAGTTCTTTTAAAGCGTATAAGATAAATATCGGATTAGGCACTTGAAATTTATATAAAACTTTAACAAAAAAGAGGTTATGCTGGGTATTGCAGCAATAGCTTAGGTAATCGTCTTAGGCAGAAATAGTAAGAAGAGGTTAAAGAATTAGTCTATTTAATATCCGGGATTATAAGAGTTAGTCTCTATAGAGACAATTAGCGCTAACAGCTCTTATCTGCCTTTATTTTTAATTTAAAGGGGGGGAGCAATACTAGAAGGCTTAGTATTAAATTACTAAGGAAAATAAGTAGGTTTGTAGATATACCTACGCGCTTTTAAAAAGTGGCTAGACGGACGACTCGCTGGGCATATATTACATTAAACACTATAATAAATATACTTGGCACCTTATAGAGGACATTAAGGGCAATATTTAAAGCTACTATATACTCTTAATAGATAATTATTTAAGCCACCTTATCTAGTAGTTTATTTAGTATATATTATTACAGAAGATTGTTCTAGTGGCTTTACTACCTTATTTGATATATAAGCTTTAGCCACTAGATATAGGCTGCTTTAGACCTCTTTGGCACTACTATAATATATAGGTAGACGACTTCTATTAATATGGCTATATAGTAATTAATAAGAAGTATTTTATAATGCTCTACCTAATAGCGTATATATAGGCGTTTACTTATAAGAGCATTTATAACGCCTAGAAAGCTACTAGTTTTTTACTATATAATTCAACCGCTGTTTTAAAGACTCTATTATATATAGAGGACCCTATAGGCCTAGAAATGGATCTATTAATTATAAATACAAGCCTTTAAACCCTAAAGGGTAGAGGACCTTAAATCTCTACAAAATTAGATCGCCAAATTAACTACTATAAGGGCGCAAAGAGGCTTTAGAGAAGATTTAAAGGAATAATATAAATTCTATCTAAATCTAAGGGTATATAGCTCTTGTAGAGAACAAGACGTTATATAAAGAAGAGAAAGGAATAATAAGAGAATTATATAATTAAATAGTTAGGGTCTTAGTGGTTGGTGCATATATATATAGTTTTTAATGGTCTTTAACACACTTTAGTGTTATAGAGCTAGTGGAAAATAGTAGATTATGGCAGATAATTATAGACAGTTGCAGACAGTTGCAAATAGTTATAAATAGTCGTAAATAGTTGCAAACAGTTGTAAATAGTTTTAGATAGTTATCTGTTGAGTATTTCACCGAGATATTCCTACTGTAACTAGGCTAGTCCCGTTACAACTACTAAGCAACCAGATAGTATACTTAAGTCTTCTATATAGTAGTGTCTTAAAAAGCTGTTTAAAGCTACTATAGGCTTCGCCGCTAATGCGTATATACAAAGAGAGGAGAATAAGAAGTTTTAGAATTTTAAAATAGATAAGAAAAGTAGCAGGAGACTTTTAAGTAAGGGTAGAGTCCTTACCTAGGAGGACGTTAATAGATTAAAGGCAGAGGATCTAGAATAACAAAAGCTTATTACCTAAAAGTTGGCTTAAAAGGAGTATAAGAAAGGGATATCTCTGCTAGAGCTTAATGTTATTTTATATACTAGAGTAGTATTAAACCCTAGCGAATATAACTAAGACTAGGCATCCTTTACGCACGTTTTTAGGTATAACCCCCAGCCTGCAAATGTTTATTTTAATATAATTTTAATTTAAAGAGGGGCCTTGGAGGAATGTGGGGGTAAGCTATACAATTAGCCGACACTAAGTATAATAGTACGCCTACAGCGTGCTTAAAAACTTCTAGGCCGGTTTCTTCTATAATAAGAAGCGCAGTCGCTTTAATTTAGGCTATTTAGATTTATAATATAGGCGTTATGGAGTTTATTATTAATATATAGAAATCTGTATGCAAGTAGCTCGCTTCCTAGGGTGGCACGTTAATTGCCTCTTAAGGAGGGTATACTAAGTTTTAAATACAATACAAAGCCACTTTTAACCCCGTGCACCTGCCCTACCCATAAAATATAACCTTAATACCGTAGTAGTCTATATAGGCCCACCTAGGGATCCAAATTAGACGTTAAGCAATAAATGAATAATAATAATAATAATAATATTTAATAATTTCTATGTTATATAACATAGCCTTAAATAATACTTGCCAAGAACCAGATTTGATATTTTAAACGACCAACTAAATCCCTTCGTGCGGCAGAAGTCACTGTTCATATTAGGCGCTTTTGGCGCTTTTGCTCGGGTTAGCATGCTACAGGCACCCTAGCTAGCGCGATTTAACTATCAAGTTCTACTAAATACGTTAATATTGCGATGCCGACAAAATACTGTAGAAGGCCACCACTAAAAACACTAATACATATTTTTTTTTAAGGAAGTTGAGTAAAAAGTCGTAATATATAATGTTATGTCTATAGGTTTCTACCCTCCCTCTATTAACTAGCTGCTAATTATATAGGAAACCCCTCTATTAAAGCCCACCAAATTATTGCCACTTATACGCTTTATATATATTCTTAATATTAATAAGGATAAACCAGTAAAGGACCAGCTTAAGGTTATAAGAGAGGACGTACAGTATACGTTAAATGAGATATATTAAGTGCTATAGGTCATTAAACGGTTTGGTTAGCAGTTATTTAGTATAGAGGATTAATTAAAGGCCGTAGAGAAGGACTTAAAGGAGGCTAAGCAAGACGCTGCACTAAAGGTTTAATTAGCTTTAGAGTCTTAATATTGGGGGCATAAGGAAGTGGAGGGCTTAAAATAGTCACCTAGTCGTCGCCTACTAAGTGGAAGTTGTTAAAGCATTAAAGGCATAGAGGAAGCCTACAAACCTTATATTTATATACTATTCGCCTTATCTTTATTATAAGCTTCTTTACCTCCTTCTATCTATTCATCTAGTACCTTAATAGGCCCTTATAACCTTACTTCTTTATAAATCTTTTAATAAAATAGTAAGTGCGTGTCCTATACCGTCAAATTATAGGTAGTAGGGTTTTAGCAGTAACATAAATAGTTTTTTAATTTATTCTAATATTTCTATAGCTAGGCCCAATACTAGGTTAATATTACCTGTGTATTAGTAAGCCCTAATAAAGGAGACACTTAATATCTTACTTATTTAGGCCTATTTGCTAACTACCCATAATAACAAAATTCCGTACCAATTGTATGCGGAAACGGCGGTGGTTTTAAAGGAAGGGCCTACTTAATATTTAAAAGATCTTCTTACTAATAATATAGGCGTTAATTATAGCCATATTAAGCGCCTAGAAGAATAAGGGTAGCTAGGTGCATATAGTGGTGATTTAGGTAGTATAGTAGCTTTAAAGCTAATTATAAATATTAATGCCGCCTATCTAGTTATTATAGTTAATAGAGACCCTAGGAAGTGTTAATTTTTTAACTAAATTATTACCCTAAACGTTAGCTACCAGCTTCTTAAGGAAGGAATTATATGCCTACAGTTAACGCTAATTAACTTCGTTAACGTCTTTATTACTATATAAGTAAGCTATTATTAAAAACCGTACTAAATTCTTATCCTACTATACAATTAAAAGCACTTAATTAATTACGTTAATAACTATTCCCGTAATAAAATTAAATAGTAGCCTTTCCTTTATTTTATTAACCCTTTTATATACCTCCAGATAGTTCTTTAAGTTTAATTAAGCCGTCCTAGCTGTAGCAATTCTAAGTTATTAAAATACCTAGAGTAACGGAATATTTGTAAAGTAGTTATCTAAAAATAGGCAAAATTAATAAGCCTAAAAAGGAAGCTGTTGGGTAAGGTAGAGAACACATTTAGAGGGATTTAAGGGAATAATATCTTAATAATCTATTTAAGAAGGAAGCCTAAAAAAGTAGCCAGGTAAGGTAAATATAAAGCTATAACAATATCCATATTAATAAAGGCTTATTATCTTAAAGCCCTTAGGTATTAGCTTACCAGGCAATTTAATTAGGGCACTACTATTCACACACCTCCTAATTACTACGCATATACCCCCTACCTTATTTAGTTTAGACGCTTCCTCGTTAAGTTAGATATTTCCTTATTAAGTTAGAATATCACATATGTTTAACTTATTTGCGCCTATATTACAAAAATCAAAGTATATAATACGTAAATTTTACAACCATAGCATTACGATTAAGTCTTGATTTTAGTAATAGTATAAATAGTAGAGTCTAAATTTGGATCGCGCCTAAGTTAATTAATTAGATTGCGCAGTACTTTATAAGGCGTCACGTAAACTAATTTAGGTGCTACCGCCTCTGCTTTACGCCCACGCCCGCACCCAGGCATGCGCCCGGGCATGCGCCTGGTGGGACCCAAATTAACACCTCTACTTTGCATCTAAGAGCCTACAATTATAGGGCATTGGGGCAGTTAGCCAATTAACTCTATAACTGGCTCTATAATTGCCAATTGTGTTAATAGATCTACTTGTAGAGAGCCCTTAGCATTTAAGTGAAATACTGGCTATACTATGGGCTCGCACTTTTGATTTTTGTGATATAGGCGCAAACAAGTTAAACGCATGTGATATTCTAACTTAATGAGAAAATATCTAACTTAATGAGGAAGTATCTAAACCAAATAAGGTAGGGGGTGTATGCGTAGTAATTAGGGGATGTATGTGTAGTAATTAGAATGTGTGCGAATAGTAGTGCCCTTTAATTATAGCTATAAATTGTCTAGTAAACCTTACCATTATCTTACTAAAGCTAACTATAGATCTAGGTATAACGTACTTTCTAAACGCCTTGCCTAAAGGAGTCGTTAACGGCTTAATTTTCTTAAAGACCTAACATTTAACGCCCTCTGGTAGAGGTAGTAAGATATAAAAAAAGCACTTAAGTTACTCCTATCTTTTTGTTACGGGACGGGGTTAATGGCAGCTAAATATATGTATTTGAGGAGTCTATAAGACGTTGCGCGATCAATTGTAAGGGTTAAGGGCGTAAGGAGGTAATATACCTACGTGTAGCTAATATAAGCTATACGCAAGGTATATATAAGAGCACGGGGCTCTTCTATAGAGGCCCCTATGGTTGGGTTCTGTAATACTACCCCCCTCTTATTAAGGCGGAGCTCCGGTAACGCTATAGTTACTATATATATATAGGGGGAACGCTTAGGGTATAAAGAAGAAGAAGAAATATTATTATAGGTGTAATGGGCTTATATAGATGCTTCTAACTTAGGACTTATAGGTTGTTGGTAAGATATAAGGGGGGTTGCTAAGGCGCTAGTAGTAGGCGAGCTAATAGTGATTTTCCATCCTAGGGATGGAAAATCCTAATTAGCTAGTTTCTTCTTAGCATTTAGAATCTAACTAATTAGATAACTTTAACCGCTAGTTAAAGTTCCTAGATATCTTAAAGTTTTCCGGTTATATAATTGCATTTTATGGTAATCTGCGGCAATCTAATGGTAATTTGCCCTTATATAGTAATATACAACAGTTTAACTCTATAAGGGCTCCTATAAAGGATTAGGCACGAAATCTCTACTTGGGCCCAGTTTCTATAGGTTCGCGTAGTAGAAATTGCTAATTAGGTCCTTTGCATTCTTAAAGTCTTCCTATAATTACTATTCTAGCTAATCTATGTTAAATCCTATATAGGTGGCTTTGTAGTAGAGCCGCCGCCCTCTACCTTTACCAAAGTATTTAGAGTTAATAATTTATTTAACGGTCCACTTCTTGTAGTTCTTATTTTTGTTCTTATCTTAGATTAGTACTAATAGGGGTTTAGGCTATGTTTATCCTAGTAAAGGGTTAGGCTAATAAAGGTATAGTAGCTATGGGTAAAACATAGGCTATACTCTATAGGTAGCTAAGGCGGGCAGAAGCTCTAGTTTATATGTGGCTCCCCTATTATAACTTATTTAATCTAGTAGGGGCCAAGGTTCTTATAATTAAGTGACTTTATAGGCCTCTATATGGAGATATTATATATATCTAACTATACTTAGTTACTAAAACGTATCTTAGATGGTGGTGTTCTATAATGGTCGGCGAAGTAAGCTTATTTTGCTTAGGCCTAGGCTATCTCTCCTTTATAGTAGTTAAGTAGATCTTTTATACAGTTTATATATTAATCGGCAAGTAGCATCTTAAGGCGTTTTCTATATAGCAGTTTCTTATTAATAGGCTCTAGTGGCTCTATACTGGATTATAGGTAATAACCTTTATTTATAAAGAATGGGGTAAGTCCTATAGTGGCTAAGACGTAGTTATTTACTATGAATTTACCTAGCAGAAGGTAGTCTACCTAGTCGTCCTAACTATAGGCGACTACTTATTATAAGTACGCCTTTATACTAGCGTTAGCGTTTTCCGGTTATCTAGTAGTTTTATAGTAAAAGGATATAGATATCTTAATAGAGATACTAAGGTGTTGGCAGATCTGCCTCTATATATTAGAGTTAAATTATATGCCTTAGTTAGATATAATAGAGTTGGGTAACCTATATAGTTGGTAGACTTTATAAAGAAAGGTATTAGTAATATTGCTTATAGCTACGCCTTTAGTTAGGATATAGTGGCGTTCTTTTATAAGTCGGCATATTATTATAAGGATGTTTTTATAGGTTCGGCCATGTTATTTATAAGGTAGTAGGTTAATAATAAAATCTATAGCGATATCTGCCTATTGGCGTATAGGTACTAGTAGAGGGTATAGTAGTCCTTGGTACTTTATATAAAATACTTTAGTACGCTTATAGCTGTGGCAGGCGCTTATAAAGGGTTTAACTAAGTCTATTATTTTAGGCTAGAAATAGTATCAGCTAAGGAGCTTATAGGTTCTTCCTTTACCTAGGTAGCCGCTTAACTAGAGGTTATAGGCTATTTAGATTAGTTGCCGTTATAGGTCTTCTAAGTTAGGGATAAATAGACAGCCTTTATAATAGAGCCTGTTTTCTTTTACTTTTAAGGCTACTATATTAATTTAGCCTAAGCTTTAGAGGTTAGTAGGTAGTATATAGGTACTAGCAATCTTTACGGTAATTAGTTAATGTAGTAATAGGTTAATAGAGGTATTATATGCTGTGGTAATAAGCTTATTAATTTTAGGAGGTAACTCTAGTTTTGTAGTATAAAGCTAAGGGGCAGTTAGTTTTGTCTTAGGTAGTATACCTAGGGCCAAGTTTTATACTTTTAGGATTGTCTGCTATTAGAATTAATTATAAGGGTTATCTTCTAACTAAGGAAGGTCTTATAAATAGCATATTAGGCTATTAGGCTTAGTACCTTGTACTCCTAGCCTATATATAATTTTAAAGTTAAAACTAGAGAGAAATTCATTCTAGTATGCTTGGCGTTAATTTAGTTACTTTATAGTTATAAAGTACTTAAGGTTATAATAATCCGTAAGGACTTTAGTTGGCTAGTTAGGTTCTACTAAGGAGAGTTCTAGTTAGAATTCTTTAAATGCTTATATAATTATAAGAAGTTCTTTATTATAGATTTTATAGTTATACTCTTATAGTATAAGCTTGGATAAGTAGAATGCGACTAGGTAGAGGAGGCTGTTATTACCTATCTAGGAAAGAATGCCTGCGTTAACGTAGTCTAAGGAGTTAGTTTTAAGGTAGAGTTGCTGTTCTAGTATAAAGTAAGCTAGGATAGGTGCTTTAGTAAAAGCATCTTTAAGGTTTTAAAACGCCTTCTTATATTTAGGCGTCTAGGTAAAATATAGGTATGTTTTTCTTCCTTTTATAAGAAGACCCTTTATTTATATTATTGCTATAAGTAGTACTATAACGCCTAAAAAGTTGTGTATAAATTTTTAATAGAAGTTAGTGAGACTAAGGAAGGCTTATACATCCTTAATATAGTTAGGAGTTTGCTATTTAGTAATTGTTTATACCTTCTTGGGGTCTATACGGACACCCTTAGTAGTAATAATTGGTTTAAGGTATTTTACTTCTGTAACTAAAAATTCGCACTTCTTTAAATTAATATAAAGTCCTGTGTCTCTAAGGCGCTATAAGACCTTCTAAATATGCTTAGTATACTTAGAAGGATTATTACTATAAATAAGTATATTATTAAGGTACGTAGAGCAGAAGTTGTTAAGGTAGTCCTATAAGGCGTTATTAATATAGCTTTAGAAGCTAACTAGGCCATTATATACGCTAAAGGGCATAATAGTATATTTAAATTGGCTAAAGCGTAATACAACTACGGTTTTTTATTTATCACCTTCCCATATTTAGAGGCGGTTAAAGGCGGCAATAATATTAAGCTTAGTATAGATTTTGGCTTGGCTAAGCTATTTAAGAGTCTTATATATAAGCGGTATAGGGTATTGGTTTTTAATTATAATAGTATTAAGTCCTCTATAGTTAATGTAGAATTAAATACCTTCTTCTAGCTTCTTAGTAAGGAGGATAGGGGCAGCTGCTAGGGATATACTGGGGCGAATAAACCCTTTATTAAGGTGCTTATTAATATACTTTTTAATAACTAGAAGTTTGTTTTTTAATATTAGGTAGGGTCTCTTATAGGGTAGTGTTTTTCCTTATTTAATATTAATGGCGTAGTTATTAGGTTAATATAGGGGGAGTATATTTACGCTCTTTTATAAGTATATGTTAATAAAGTTATAGTACCTTTTAGGGAGGAGATTATAGAGTTCCTTATTAGTAAGTCCTTTTTTAAGCTTTATAAACTTCTTAAAGTCTAAAGGTAAAAGTCTATAGAGTTCTATAGGGGCATTATTTTCTAGGAGGTTGGCTATGTCTATTCTATTACTATAGAGGACGTAGTCCTATTCTTTATTAAGCTTATATAGTTATAATTAGGAGGCTGCGGCAACGATCTAGCCTTTCCTATATACTATACAATAGAAGGCCGCGGCACTTATATAGTAGTAGTTGGTTATAGGTAGGGTAATAAGGGGTTCCTTAGGTTGATATCCTGGGGAGTAGGTAGAGGTGGCTAGGCTATACCCTAGGTAAGTCTCTCTGTAGTATTTAGAGTTAAAAGTTACTTCTCTCTTTTTCTAGTTAATAATAGGGTTATATTATTTAAGCTAGTTTATTCTAAGGATAATAAGGTAGTTGGCAAATAGTATAATATAGGCCTAGAGTTCTTCCTGGTGCCTATTTATATCTAGGTAGAGTTATGCTATATAGGTAATCTTCTGTATAGTGCAACTACTATTAGTAAGTTGTAGGGCGCGGGCTTTAGTAAGTTATAGGGCGCGGGCTTTAGTAAGGGGTAAAGTAGATAGGTTATAAGTATGCATAAATTAGGTATCTATAAATTTATTAATAGCTCTACAATCAATTATAGAATAGCTTTTATATTATTTTTTAGTAGTAATTTCTATTATAGGTAAAACTATCTATTTCCGTCTATTTATCTTTACTAAATTATCTATTAAGTAGACTGATATATAGATCCCCTTATTGTTAGGGCGTCCCAACCTATAACTTAGGGCTAGGACTTAGCATTTTCCGTTTCTATATCTAACTCTACTGCTATTACTACGTCTTTATCTTGTACGGTAGTGGTATATAGCGCTGTATTTAGTGTTTAAGGTATAGGGTTAGGTATTAGACGGCGGTTATTAAACCTAGCTATTAGGCAGTTTAGGCTATAGCTATAGCAGCCTTCTTAACGGCATCTATAGCAACGCTATAGCTTTTAGAGTAGCTCGCGCTTTCTATCTAGTAGCTTCTACAGGAATATTGGTATAGAGAGGTTAATATTAGAACTAGTAGTGTTGCTTAGGGTAGTAGGTGTTAGTAGTTTAGTAGGTCTAGAGGGCTTCTATAGGGAGGTCTTTAGGTAGGGGTTTACAGTAGCAATCTAGTTTAGCCGTTATTTAATCTTCTATAGGGCTGCTACTATATTATAAATGTCGTTATAGTTATAGCTGGCGGCTGCGTAACTAAGGCAATAAGTAACTTTTTTAAGAAGATCTTCTTAGTCTTTAGCATTATCTTAGGTAAGGACTCTAGTATATTCCTGAAATTTAATATAGAACTTATTAAATAATTTAGTAGGGCTTATCTTTAGGGCGTGTAGTTTAGCTTAACTAGTAGCCACTAGGTTATAGTCGCGGTATATTTAGTTAAGGTTATTAAGGACTTTTTAGTGGGACTACTACCTCTAGGGACTACTAGTCTCCTATTAAGCAAAGAGTCTATTAAATAGGATGCCCTTTATTCGTCTAATAATATAGATAATCTTAGTATCTTCTATGGGAAAAGGCAGGCGCTCTAGGTTAGTTTCTTATAGATTTATATCTTTTAGTAGCTGTATTCCTTATAGTTACTCTAGAAGATTAGAGGATTAAAGTAGCGTATATTAGACCTTATAGTAGCAGTCTAGGTTTAATTATTATAGCTTTTATTATTGCTACTATAGTAGGGGTTCCTATTAGGTAAAGCTACTTAGTACTAACCCTCTATTAAGCGTTAAGTAGGTAAGGTTGCTAGGGGTATAGAGACTTAGGTGGCGTTATATATAGTAAAGAGGTATCTAGTATCGTTGCAAATATGCTTATTAAGCTAAGATTATAGGTATTTAATTATACCCTCTCTTTTAGTAACTGTAGCAATAAGTATAATTTCGGCCTTCTTTAGTTATTAGACGTCGCGTTTAGATATATAGAGGTTATCTTTAATCTCTTAACATATATTATTAGCAAGCGCCTTACAAGATTATAGGTCTTAGATAATATTACAGTCTTAGGCAGTACGCATCTTAGCTTACATAAGCTTTAGATGGTAGTTCTATAAAAGGCGGTAGTATTTATTAGGTTCTTATACTACTATTTTTACAAACATCTTGATGTCTTATATCTTAATCTTAATAGGTAGTAGTCCTTTAACTTATTTATCTATGGTTATATAGTTAATAAAGGATAAGATATTATTAATGTCTACCTTATTAAAGTTATTATAGTCTTTTAAGCTACTAGGCTTCCCCTTAGGGGTTAAAGCTAAGGCTAATAAATCAAATCCTCCTAGGATTAATTAGCGTTATAGGTTCGGCATAGGTATTAGATTATTCTTTAAGTTTAATATAGTGGCTAGTAAGGAATTTTGTCTTACTATTATTGATTCTTTAAAAGTATAAAGTAAGATAACTTATGGATACGCTGCTTTTAGTAGCGCCTATAGTATCGCAGAGATATAGAATTGGTTATAGGCTGGGCGTTAGTAATAAAAAAGGCGCAACGTAATGTTACGGGACGGGGTTAATGGTAGCTAAATATATGTATTTAAGGAGTCTATAAGACGTTGCGCGATTAATTGTAAGGGTTAAGGGCGTAAGGAGGTGATATACCTACGCGTAGCTGATATAAGCTATATGTGAGGTATACACGAGAGCATGGGGCTCTCCTATAGAGGCCCCTGCGGTTGGGTTCTGTAACACTTTTCTAACCCATAAATAAGCTAATTAAGTATTTAGGATATTTAGGATCTATAGCCCAAAGATCTCGCACCTAAGTACCTTTAAAGACGCCTATATAGATAATAAGCCCTACCTAAATTATTAATTCGCCAGCAGAGGTCTCCTTCTATATCCGTAATTGTTTACTCGTATATTATCCTAATTAGTAATATCCGCTAGTATTTTAAGATGCTGTATATGGGTTTATGTTAACAGCGAGCCTCTTAAATATACTGATACTAAAGAATAGTAGAAATACTTAAATTGGCAGGTCCTATCCAGATCTACGAAGGCGCGCGACGGTGAAATCCGTCCATTTTCACTGGTTGCCCAAGCGAGGATTTTTCTTAGCGAACCCCACTAAACTCTCCTCGCCCCACCAACCTTATATTCTTAGCATTTTTACTATAGGAAAGTATGCTGTGGACGTTAATAAGGCCATCTTCTTTACTTACTTACTTTATGTTTATTAAGCTAAAGCTGCGCGCAGAGTAGGGCTTGCTAAATTAACTGCTACGGATACCAAGAATGCCGCTACTAATGTTTAGATCCGCTGCGCTAAACAAGGCCTCCCACCGCCTATAATTTAAGAGTAAGTAGAGCAGATTAAGCATAAAGTAGGCAGTAGAGCTAAGACTAAGATTATAGATAATAAGGTTATTAAGTTAATAAAAGCTTATACATTAAATAAGAGCTAAAGGCGGAAACTCTAGCACATTATTACTTAGGAAGAGGGTTTTTTAATCTCCACCGCAGAACAATTAAAAGAAAATTACGTGCTTGCGGACTCCGTAGAGCAAAATTAATAAAGAAGTTTGGCTTGATGGATATTATATAGCAGTAGAATGCCCTATATACGATAGAATGGACTAATCGGGCATGGAGAGTAGAGTGGGAGAAGTTTCCATAGGAGAGGATACGTGCTTTAGCCACAAGAATGGCCGCTATCAATAACCTTATTATAGAGTTTGAAGGAGGGAATAAATTTCATAGTTAATACTTTATTTTATATACAATTTACTATAGAGGGGTAAGTCTCTTTAGTGTTCTTGATTCGCGTGCATAGCCAATTAAAAATGGACGGATTTTACCGTCGCGCGCCTTCGTATATCTACTAGACGTTATACTAATTTAATCTGCTAGTGTATAGTAAGCAGAGCGCTCATCCTCAACTTAGTTAGGAAGATTATTAGATTTATCGCCTATGTTAAAGCCACTAATAGGCTCACCAGCACGCCAAGCGGCGAATATTAACCTATCTAGAAGGTTAACAACTTTAAGATCTAGCTTAGAAATAGCGGCTATAGGCTCCTATAAAGTAGGAACGGTAGGAAGGCCTATTCTTGTAACTTCTTTAGCTGATAGCTTTGGTAGTTTAGTCTTATCTACCTCATCTGCCTTATCCTTAGCAGTTTTACCATGGGCCTTAAAAACGGCTCCTAATTCGTCCTTAATATTTTTAATCTGGCTGCTTGCCCAAGTGTCCTTAATATCCTTAATCAGCACCGCTGCCTGCTGCGTAGCTACTAAGGCCTCTAGAGGCTGCGCAACTACTGCCGACAAGCTATTGTGTGTATACTGCGTCGCTTAAAAGAATTGTGAATAGGACTCCCAGGCTAGAGGTGCTTTTGGAGGCTTTGGAGGCCTTAGAGGCTTCGGAGCCGAAGACGCACGACGTTTTTTAGGCGGCATAAGGACGATATTTTGCTGGCAATTCAAGGATCAAATAGGCGGCGACAATATTAAAGCTTTTTGATTAACTACACCAAATATTATACAGGCTTCCTAGCCACGTCGCTACTATTCACCGCAATATTCAAGCGTCAAAGATGTTAATGAGGCGCTAGCACCCCTGCCGCCGAGTAATTGGACTTGAGGCCTCAACACCAAGCTATATACGGTATAGAGCCTTAGATAGGCTTATGAGGCTTGCATATACGAAAAGTGCAAGAAACGGTTGCCATATAATAGACAACTTGCGCAGCTGGAAACTAGACTACATATACCCACCAAGAAGGCGCTCCCGACGCCAGCTTTAAGGACCCCCTACCTTTATAAAATACAGCTAATGTAGCCCAAATTGGTGGTGTGACGAGCTCGTGTTTACCTGTCCTTTAGATTAGTTATAATTGGCTTATTTAAGCTGAACGCTAGGATTGGGTAAGGCGTTTTCTATTAGGTAAAGCGCATACTTTTTAACTAAGGCGTTTGGTAGGGAGCTCGGAAGTAAGCCCTGCGGAAGCTTAACCCTTATTGCCAATATATATGATTATAGTATTGAAAAAGGCCGTTGGCTTCCTGTTTAACTTCCAACTCCCTATTATATACGCTTTTAAGATGGCGAGCGTACTATATTTAGGCCTTTTAGAAGGTATTTAAGCCTTTTAGGAGGTAGAAAGGGGTAGTAGGAATAGAAGTTAAGTTTATTGGAGGTGGTGTATATAAGGAGGAGGATTTGTATATAGCTCTGCAGAAGATTATTAGCTTTATAACCTTATTTCTAAACCAAATTTAAGCTTACTAAAATGTATTATTAGCCGTTCTCACTAACGCCTTCCTTATCTGGTATATCAGCTTTTACCTAGTCTTGTTCTGCTATACCTTATCTACCACCTCTTAACTAGCTATAGCTACCGCCAATTAGCTTCCATAGTAGGCAGGTGGTTAGGCTTCTATCTACGCTAGTTAGTATAAGTGCTTTTTATCCATATTGTATACCTTATCTACTACCTTACTAAGCTCTAGTAAATTAATATATAACTTTTCTAGACTCCGCGCAGCTGGACCCTTATTAGGTAAATATATTTTAGCCTTAGTAGCTTTAATTTATAATCCTAGAGACCCTAGTAACTACTTAGTAAGCTGCTAATAAAGCTGCGATAGATACTATATAGTAGAAAGTTAAACGTTTAGATAGAGCTAAGGCCTCTATAAGAGCTATTAAAGCTTTAGACAATTATATAAAGCCCGGATTTAACGCTAATAAGGATACCGCTAAGTTAGAGAGTATTATAAGTAGTAAGAGACGTTCTATTAGAGCTACTACTAAGGTTCCTAACAAGCCTCTCCTATATTTTTAAACACATCTCTTATTAGAGGTAAAGACCTATTACTTTATACTTTGTAATTGCTATTATAGCTAATATAAGCTAAGCTAAATTACTAACTTCTAGAGTAAGACGATTAAGCCGTAATTAAATAATTAGCTTAGTAAGCGGAGCTAGTTAACTTATACTAATATTAGGCGGTTTATTAGCTAAGTGTTTAACTAGTTAATTAATATAATTAAGCAATAGGAAAAGGAGACTGGTACTGTTTAGTAAGACTCTAATTATATCTAGTAAGCAATAAAGTTTCTCTTCTATACGGTAGATAAGAATCCATCTATAAGGAAGAAGTTGGAAGCTACTAAGCTGGTATTTTTAAACTTTTAGCAAGCCGCTGCTATACATAAGTAGCTATTAGTAACTTTAGGCCAAAAGTGTTATTATGGTGAGATTGCATTTAGAGCTAATATAACCTCCTTTATAGAGCTAGCTCTATTAACTAAGGTAGTAGATAAAGGTAAGCCTCTGCCTAAATTAACTATATAAAGTGCTTAGCAATTAATAACAAAGGAGTAAGTAGTAAAGATCTTTATTTAAGGCGTTTGCGAGAGCCTTAAATAGTATAGTAATATTATAGCTGACATAATTAAGGAATCTTTTAGTAGGCGTCTTCCGCTTAAGCCATTAAATTGGGTATCTACTGCTCTGTCTACGCTTTCTACTATAGAGGTTAAGGCCTTAGCTAAAAAGGTTTGCTAAGTTAAGGATAACTTTATAAAGCAGAACAGCCCTACTACTGTTAAGTCTATACTGCAGATATAAGCAGCTATACTAGCGCTAAGTAATAAGATGGAGCTCTTTTTTAATGGCGCTATAGTTAACGGGTAATCTATAGTAGTAAATACATTGGTAAAGTATAGAGAGTTAGTTTCCAAAGCCTAAATCTATGCCTATATTGCTGACAACGTTATTAAAAAGGAGTAGGCAATTTGGGCAGTAAATAGGTTAAGTCTATATTTAATAGAGGAAGTAATTTAGTAGCTTATAAAGAAGTTAAAGAAGGTAGCTGTGCAATATAACGTATAGATAAAAGTGTTCTATGTATTTTATAAGGACTCTAGCTTTAATATAGGTAAAATTTCGCCTAATTATAGAGAGTTATTGGTAGAGGAAGCCTTTTATTGTTAAGGGGGTCAACATTTTATTATTTCTGGCGGAATTTTATTGTTCTAAGTTAATAGACCTATTTAATAGCTTATGTGGTATTAATTCCGAGTTTTAGGTAGAAAAAAGACGTTATGGTTATATTTTTATAAATTTTTAAAGTTTGGGTGTATTTCTATAAAGGTGGCTAAAATAAACTAAAAGATTCTTATTGCAATGTGCACGGTCCACTATTATAAGTCTTAGCGTAATTTAAGGTTAGATCTCTAAGTCCTTAAAGCCCTAATATTAACTTTATATCTTAATATTGTCTTCCTAAACACCTAAATACTCCTAAATTAATTGGGGGCCTATACTATATATATTGGATATTTAATTTATATTGTAATAGGTGTAGTAATTTATTAAAAGTACCGTAATGTAGTAGTATGCACCCACTAGTAAGAGACCTACCTTTATCTTTCCTTTATAGTTATGTAGCTTCTAGTATTTTATAACTAACCTAAAGCCATATTTAATAGTAATCTTTAGTATGCTTATCTCTCTATTTACCTAGGCAATTTTAGGATTTCTTAGCTAGCTGTCTTTAGATTTCTACGCACTAATAATACCAAAGCCTTCCGTATAGGCTGAATCCGTATATAGATAGAAGATTTAGCAGAAGTTAAGTAATTTAAAAGTCTTCTATAGCCGCTCTATAAGCCCTAACTTAGATATTATTAAGGTGTTGCCCATTAAACTAATATATCTACCAGATAGTAATAAAATTAAGCCGTTAGGTATAACAACGCCTTAGAACTTAATTATATAGTATTTCTTATAACCTAAATAGAACGCATGCTAATCTCTTTTTGGCCGACAGACTTAATAAGAGGTGCCGTTAATAAAACTAAAGATAGCTTCTATACTAGTATAGTTGGCAACAGCTATTGCATACTACTAAATTTAAGCTAAAGTAAACCAGTCCTCCCTCTAAAAGAGTTGCTCCTCCCACTCCTTATCTAGATATGTTAAAACATTATTAAATATAGATGAGATCCAGCCAGTGTAATAGCCAAATTTATAAACTAGTTTGCTGAGTTGGTGGCATAATTTAAGTTGCTAGAGGAGGACATAAAAAGCAGTAATTAGATAAGTGGTATACCAGTTATAAAAGACGACTTGGTTAATATATAGGAGGTTAGCAAGCTTAACAATTTAAGCTCTTGTAAAGTTGCTATACTCTATATAATTACCGTTGCTTAGGTGTTTAAACTTTAAGAGGAAGGAAATGGTTTTATATTTAATAGACGCCTTATATAATGGAGTTACTACGCGTTAAAGCCGTGGCTGCTTATTATCCTCGCCCTCTTCTTCCTCGCTGCTTAATAAGTCATTAAGCTCTATTAATATAGGTAGGATTAAGGTAGCAATTGCGGTGGCAGTGGCAGAAGTTATAGTAAGGATGGCTCCAGCAGCTACATTAAATTCGGTGTCGTCGTTGTTGTTAAAATCCATGGCAATAAGACAGGTAGCACTTAACCACTACTACACCAACCTCAAGAGTAACCCCCTTAGTATTCCCTTTAATAAGCTATACAAAGCTACCCATAACTACTTTAAAGGACCGGAATATAAGCGTAATATCCTTACCTAATAGAATGCGACCAAGCTACAGACCGTAATTAACAAGAACACTAAAAAATCGACTATAGAGTGCCTGCAAATTCTTATCAAAGACCTCCGGCACCTATAGCACGGCCTTAACGCTAAGCTTCGAACAGACAACTTCCTGCACAATAAACTTATTACGGCCTGCCAGGAAGTAGAGCCCTACAAGTACACCTACTACAAGCCTACAGATACCTTAGCTGGCCTCATTAATAATCTACACTCCTTTATTATAACATACAAAGTCTTAAACCTACCAGGCAGCACGCAAGCCTTTATTACAGATATTTAATATCCGCAAATAGACTTAGACGTCTACTTTACAGACCACTACTACCGCTAGTAGCACCCGTACCAACCAAGTTCTACCCATAACCCCCACAGCAACCCCTATACAAAAACATACCCCCGTAGACAAACCAGCCAGAAGTGCTTCGTGTGCAGCAAGGAAGGATATTGGTCTACAAGGCATACCTAGGAAGAACATAACAAGTCTAGGAAGAGACTTAATAGCCATATTAGCCAGTTCATTTTGGAATACAAAGAAAAAAAAGTAGAAGAGCCCCCTAATAAGTTAATAGAAGCCCTTATAATTAACTTTAACTTAAACGCTTAGGAATAAGAGACCTTAGAGATATTCCTAACCACTTTTAGACCTTTTACGGATAGCTAAGCCTTTAATATCACAACCATATTAGCCAACCGTTCCTTTATACACTTAGTTGCGCCTAAAAACCATTCCGCAAGCACCCCCGTTATGGACGTTATAGATCACAAGCAGGACCCATTTGCATATATCACCACAGAACGCTATACCCCCAAGGAATTCTACGGTGTTATAATGGACACAGGCGCCTCTAAGAAGTCTACTACAGGTTACAGACAATACCTTACATACAGGACCACCGCAAATGATAATACGGACATTAACACTATATAAACTGGGGCCATAAACATCCAATTCAGCATTAGCTTAACTGCATTAATTAGATTAGTTGCAGTTAAGACCCCAATTAGCCTAGTTAACTTCCACATAGTAAAAGCAGACACCCCTTTCTTACTTTGCCTTGCGGACATAGATAGGTTACAGGTTTACTATAACAATATTATAGACACCTTAATCGGCCCCACAACTGCCCTAGGAAGCAAGCATATTACCCTATTAATTATATAACGATTTGGACACCCGTTCCTTATATAGGGAGAGACTTTACGGACCTACATTTAGGAATCTTTTAACTATAACCTATACTACCTTACCAGTATGGAGATCCACCGTTTACATCGTCGTTTTGGCCACCTATTAGCCGAAAAGCTATATAGAGTCCTTGAACGCTCTAGACACAACAACGTTAATAGGAAGGCAGTTAATTACCTAACTAAATACTGCTCCTACTACCAGAAATACGGACGTTCCCCAGGCCAATTTAAGTTCACCCTTTATAAGGATCTTAACTTCAACCATTTAGTATACATAGACATTATGTACATTAACAGCAGCCTAGTATTACACATAATTGACAAGGTAACCCGCTATTAAGCCGCCCATTAGTTGCAAAATATATCTATAAAGCACACTTAGGATATTTTACAGACCTGCTAAATTAATACGTACGTTGGACCTCCTAAGTATATCACCCACAACGCCGGTAGGAACTTCATCAGTAAGGAATTCCAGCAGTATGCTATAGCCATAGCTATATTAACAAAAGCCGTTCCAGTTAAGGCGCATTAGTCTATTAGGCTTGTTAAGCAAGCTCACCTAGCCCTACGGAGAGCTTACCAGATTATTATAGACAAGTGCAAGGACATCCAAAAGGAACTAGCTCTATAGATAGCCGTAAAAGCCATTAACAACACTACTAGCCTAGATGGACTAGTACCTACCCTCTTAGTCTACGGAGCCTACCTAAGGATAAGTAACCTAAATCCTCCTACCCCATCTATTACGGAACAAGCAGCTGCAATACGGAAGGCAATAGCCGAGATAGTCAAGCTACGGGCCAAACAAGCTGTTAATAACGCCCTGTACTACCGTAACGGACCCAACACAACCCCAGTACACGACCTCCCGCTTAACTCTAAAGTCCTTATATAGCGTAAAAGCGGCAAGTGGACTAGACCCTACTATTTACTAGCTATAGAAAACAAGACATACTATATATAACTTCCTAGCGGCCCGACCAGCTTTAGGAGCACGTCTATAAAACCCTACTTTTGGCCCAAAGACACCCATAATATTAAGCCAGACAAACTAGAAGCAACTACCAAGCCAAACAAACCGGAGGTAACCGCCAAACTAGACAAACCAGAAGCAACCGCCAAACCAGACAAGCTAGAAGCACCTTTACCTACCCTAGAAGTCCTCCAGAAACCTACTAAACCCACTATACCTACCGTAAAGCGCGGTCGAGGACGCCCCTAAAAGCACCCTATAACTAAGAACACCATAACAGAGACTTACCTAACCTCCGCAGGAATATCCGCAAGGCAATCTCCGCCTGCGGATATATTAGTTCTAGTACAGGAAACCCCCTTTACGGACTTACGACGTAAAGAGATCAACAGACTACTTAAAAAGGGCGTCTTTGCGGTTATAACAAAGAAAGACGTTCCGTAAGGCGTCCGTATATTCAACTTACGCTTTGTTAACAAAATTAAGCACCTAGGTACTAACAAAGCTTTTAAAAAATTAAGGCTTGTTATACAAGCCTATAACAACCAAGGGAAGGGCTTAGTCCTTACGCAATTGCCTATAATTCAACAAGTCAGCTAACGGATTATACTTACACTTATGCCCAGACTACAGCAAAGCAAACCTATAGCTCTTTACCTACGGGATATCTCGCAAGCCTATATACAGTCTAATACCTACCTAAGTAGGGACATCTTTATACGGCTACCCCCTAAGCTTAACCTATAACTAGGAACAATCCTATGGGTCGTAAAACCTCTATACGAAGTACCAGAAGCTGGAAACCATTGGTTTAAAATATACTACTAGCACTATATTAGTAAACTTAAAATGGAACAGTCAACCTACAACCCCTACCTCTTATATAGCCTATTAAACGGCCTTGGTATTATTGGACTCTAAACAGACGATACCCTATTCCTAGCAGACTAGACCTTTGCGGACGCTAAAGAAACTAAACTATAAAAGGCCAAGTTTTTAGCAAAGCCGCGAGAGCAGCTAACTAAGTAGAATCCGATCAAGTTTAATAAAGGCCTAATTACATAAAAGGGCAACCTAATTAAGCTAACTCAGGAACGCCAAGCCCAAAACCTAAAGCCTGTTATAGCAAAGCCTACGGACCTTACCAGTTCCCGCGGAGAGACCCGTAAGACCGTAAATACAAAGGACCAATACGCTGCACAGCGTGCAAGAGGCGCCTATATAGCTATAGTCTGCCAACCTAAATCTGCCTACGACTTATCCTTTGCGGCCCAGGCAGTAGATCCGCAAGAAGAAAATGTTAAGCAGCTTAATAAGCGCATTTAATAGCAAATTAACAACACAACAAGAGGACTTACTTTTATACCACTAGACCTAAATTCCCTTAGTATAATAGCATTTATAGATGCCTCCTTTGCTAATAATAAAGACCTATTATTACAAATTGGCTTTGTAATTGTACTTACGGACCACAATTAGGATGCAAATATACTATACTGGTCTTCAATTAAGTGCAAACAAGTAACCCGCAGTGTACTAGCTTCTAAGCTATATGCACTAGCCTATAGCTTTAATATAGCAGCCGCAATCAAATCAACGGTCTAGAAGATTCTATAACTGGAGCAGTTACCCCTGGTTCTATGCACCGATTTAAAGTCCCTCTATAACTGCCTAGTCAAACTAGGTACAATATAAGAGAAGAGGCTTATAGTCGACCTTATATGCTTACGTCAGGCCTACGAATAGCGCGAGATTATAGAGGTTAAATGGATTAGCAGCGGAGACAACCTAGCAGACGCTATAACTAAGGCAAAGCCGTGTTAAGCTTTTAAAACCCTAATTAACACGAATAAGCTTAACCTAGAAGTCACAGAATGGGTAGAACGGGACTAACGGAGCACCTACAGTACGTCTACGGCCCGTTGGAAGGCCGTACGGCTTGTTATACGGTACAGGTGGAAAACAGTAGAAAGCTACGGTGGAACTTAGTGGACTCACGTAACCCGCTGAATTTTATAGGGTAGTTGAATTGACCAATTACGATTTTCCATCCCCGGGATGGAAAATCGCCATTGGCTTGCTTAGCACTAGCGCCTTGGCGGCCCTTATAATCCGACTTATAGCTCGTCTACTGCCCGTTAAAAGGCCGTACGGTTTATTCTACGGACCGTAAGCAGAACTTACGGCCAACTTAAGGCACCGTTTGGAAGGCAGCCTAGACGGCACCTTAGGGGAGATTTCCTATATATTTTCTTTTATGTTTTATGGTTCTATTAAAGCAATTACGGAGGCTGTACACAAGTGGTTTCATTTTTTAAGTACCGCCAGTGTATAATTACAGCACCTATTGTACCAACCGCGTGCCTACGCGTTCGGTACGCCAGGTACACATTTACGCGTTTAGTATACCAACCACTCACTTACACATCTGGTGCACTTATAAAGCACTAACTAATTAGGGGGAGGACGCATCAGTATATAGACCACGTAGTCTGCTTTATACAATCGACAGTCACCATCCAAACAAGCATACGATACTACATGTATTTCGTGCCCGTGGATACAACTCACTCGTGCTATTAAGTCAGTACGAACAGATAATTCTATACCGTAGCAACATTGGATTTATATATATATCCTTTTATAATAATATTCAATGGTCTAATAGAAGATACAGTATAGTTATAATAGAGTTAGACTTGCAATTAAGGAAAGGTGCCCTATTTATAAGTATTTAATATATGCATAGTATAAATCTATATAGGCCTCGACCACTATTGCTGTTTTAGTAGTGCTAATATAGGTTATACAGGTTTTGCCTAATAGAAGTTACAGAGGCTAGCTACTTTTAACCTCCTATATCTAGCTATCTGGTCTAGTATTATATAAGTCTGGCCTCTTTAATTATTAAGCTTATTATAATCATTGCTAGTATTAATATAGAGATGGTTGTAAGGGATATTATTGCGGTTACCTTAGGTTGCCCTTAGGACAACCCCCGGACACCTCTTAGATATCCATTAGTTACGTACCAGAGGCACGTGCCTATAGTATATAGTCTCTGCGATCCTAGAGGCCTTATCTCCTTAAGGATTCGTCTCTCTCACTAATCTATCCTATTCCACAATTGTGCCTTATAGCCCCCTATTAATAAAGTCCCCTTACAATAGTCCGCTAAGGCGTAAAATAATATTATATGTAAATATAAAGCCTATAAGGAATGCCTAGTAGAAATACAGTCATAGGACAAAAGTCTTTGCGTCTAAGCGATTTTACACCAAAACTCACCATATTTGTAGTATAATTTCTACAAATATAAATTATAAATTTATTCTAAAAAAATTAATAATTAAAAACAAATAGTAATTCTAAAAATCTACTTATTTGGATTTTTATTTAATAAAGAATTAGTTTATATAAATATACTTTAAAGTAGGAGAAGAGTAAAAAAAGAGTGTTTTACATACAAATTCGCTTAAATTTTATAATACTTAACTTCAAAGTATATTTATCTAAACCAATTCTTTATTAAATAAAAATCAAAATATATAAATTTTTAGGATTATTATTTATTTTTAATTATTAATTTTTTTAGAATAAATTTATAATTTATAGTTATAGAAATTATACTGCGAATATGGTGAGTTTTGGTGTAAAATCGCTTAAACGCAAAGACTTTTGTCCTAGTACTGTAGAAAAAGAGTTAAATATAGAGTTGGATATAATAACTTAGTGCTTTATAACTAAACTAGATAAAGAGTTAGATATATTAGATATAGAAACTTAGTACTGTATAAGCATACCTGCTTATATTTATATAGCACTGCTAATAGTAAAAGAGTATTAATATGGAGCTATATATAGACCTATTAAAGTTTGTAAATATAGAGCTAGACACAGACCTGTTAAAGTTTGTAAATATATATACCTTTATTGTTCCAGGTGCAAATATAAGTTTTATTAGGGAAGGTAGCTATAATACTAATACTAGGAGCTGTAAATAAGAGGGGTAGTAGTAATAAGGATCTGGTTATAGTTTATTTTTAGTCTTAGAGTTAAAAAGCACTCTATATTTGGCGCAGTCTATTAAATTAAAATTAAATAGTGCTAGCTGTTAGAGGATAAATTAAATATACGCTTACAAATGCTCCTATATCCATATTCCACTACTCTAGCTATTATTCCTTACTTCCTCTATAACAATTTCCTTTAGGCACTATTAATTAATTAAGGAATTCTATAAAGAGAGTAAGCTGAGTAGTTGGATATAGCGCCCTCTAAATATACAGCTAGGATCTTAACGGATTTAGCGGTTGTGGCTTTAGTTTTATAAGCTAGGAGGTTATAGGAGCTAGGAGGTTATAGGAGCTAGGGGCTTATAGGAGCTAGAGGATCCTATAAAGTAGGTAATTATATAAATAGGGTAGTCTAACCTAGCGCCTTTTAATTAATGTCTAGTGTATAAATAAGGTATTAATGGGTTTAATAACTTTAGCTTTAATGTAACGTGGCCCGCCTCCACGTCGCCATACGGCCAAAAAGACTGAGAGTGCTTGCGAACTTGTCGCAAGCGCGGCGGGACCTAATATATATACTCTTACATTTAACTACTATGCTATAAAGCTCCTATAGTAGTTAAAAATCCCTAAAACCGATCTTAACTATATAACGTTCTATAGTTCCTACCAACTTACTATAGCTTTAACTTTCCTTCGGTCTATGCTAATCTTGCTTAGTTTAATAATAAATCTAATAAAATCGGTCTTTCTTATAAAGAACTCACATTTCTTAATTTCTACTAGCATCTTTTTTTCTAATAGTCTCTTTAAACCCTATTTAATATGTTCTCTATATTCTTCCTTAATTATTACGTAGATAATAATGTTGTTAAAATACACTAAAATAAACTTATTAAGGTGTTCTCCTAATACGCTGTCAATTCGCTTCTAGAACGTTACTAGTGCATTTATAAGCCCTAATTATATTACTAATAGTTTATATAGTTCTTTCTTTAATCTAAAAGCTGCCTTCTATTTATCGCCTTCTTTAATCCTAATTTAATAGTATACCTATCTTAGATCTATCTTTATAAAAATTTATATATTGCTAATTCTATTTTAGATTTTACTAATTAAGGGTAAAAGAAATCTATTTTTCTTAGTAATGCTATTTAACAGTCTGTAGTTAATACATAGCCTAAGTTTTCCGTTTTTCTTTAGTACGAACAGTACTAGATATCCCGCTAATAACTGCGATAGTTAGATATATCCCTTTTATAGGTTTTCTTAGATAAACTCTTTAAGTGCTTTAGACTCTTCTTTAGTAAACTTATAAATTAGAAAGAACCTTAAACTTATTTCTGGTTTTAACTCTATCTTATAGTCCTATCCTATATACTTTAACAGCTTTTTACTTTCTAGGCTCTATAGCTTTTTGCCATACTTATAGTATCTTTTTATTATATAACTTAAGCCTTACTTAGTCTTTTTATATATCGCTCCGACTTAGTACTATATTATTTTTGTTGCTTATTACATTTTATGCTATTAAGTATCTCTAATATTAACCTGATCTATACCCTAATTAATCTTTATATTATGCTCCTATAACTAAGGTATTCCTAATACTGCCTTATTCTATTCTAATGGTAGAATATTAAAAGATATTTTAATATATCTTCCTTTAATAGTTATCTAAATTGGTCCCGTTTTAAGATTAATAATACCTTCTCTATAGGCTATTAGATCTCCTAAAATTATAACTAATAGATATGCAATTAATTTCTGTCTGTATAGTAATCCTATAGATATACCTAATCTATATATAGAGCGTAGATATATCGCGGATACTATATAGGCTCTTATAATATAAGGAAATATATAAATAAGACTATATAAGATATATAAACTATTACTAAAGTATATATAAGGCGTAGTAAAGAGAAAGATATTATAAATATAGGAGATAAAGGGGGAAAGTATAATAGCTATAATTTATATTATATAAATAAAAGATATAGGCAATAAGCTATAGAAACGTAAGGGGCTTCTTATATATATATATATAACATACCCTAGATAATTAGATTAAATTTAGTAATTCCTACCTTTAATATTAGAGGGACTAAGCTAGCCAACCTAAGCCGTAATAGTTAAAAGTAATACCACGCTATATTTTTAAACTAAATAGAGATATAAAAAGGAACTCACCCTATAAAAAGGTCTATAGGGATAACTATAGGTATAAGGTTAGATTAAATAAAAACCTAATTTAATGCAATAAGTATAGCGTATATAGCTAGCCTATAAGGAGTACGTAGCTAACTAGTAAGAGTAAAAAATAGGATAGAGGTAGTTATAAATATAAATATAAAAGTAAGGGAAGAAATATAGAATACTAAAATAGAAAGCTCTAAAAGATAGAAGAATTAAATAACTTAGAGAAAGAGAAGCCGAAGAAAGTAAAGAGAGAAAAGGAGACGTAGAACCCCTATAGGAGGTCTATAACTTAACTATTATATACTATAACTATGGTAATATAGGCTATAGATTTATAAGCCCTTTAAGAAAATACTATATTCTTATAATATAAAAGCTGTTTTATAATACTCCTAAAGATTCTACTTTCTATATAAATTTAAAGTAGCTATACGCATATACTTATAGTTAATAAGGCTATTAGTCTAGCCGTATAGTTATAGTAAGTAGTTAATGTATATATAGAAGGCTAGTAGGGGTTATTAATATATATAACTCTAGAATTATAGGTGTACTATAGATAGTTAAAGCTCTAGGCTAGCTACCTCTTTAGAAGTAACTATTTAATAAAGAGATACCGCTAAAAGTATAATTAGCCTTACGTTTATAGGTAAAGGCCTATACTAAAGGCTTAAAAGATATACCTCTAAAGAGAAGTAAGTATTTGCCCTGGACTATATACCTATCTAGATATTAAGGTATAACTTATTATATATAGCTTCTTTAATACTTTTAAGAAATCTACTTAGTATTAAACTAGTAAGATATACTAATTACTCTAGAGGAAGTTAATTAGAGACTAGAAAAGATTTAGTTAGTAATTTAAAAAAAAAATAGAAATACTATTTAATACTAAAGCTAGGTCTTTATATAATATATATATGGTATATATAGTACGTAGTCTTTATAGTTAACTAATAGATAGTATATTAAGGGGTTTTTTTTAGCGCGTTATTGTAATCAAAATTAAAGGTCTGTAAAACCTGCTTAAGTCGCGACTTGCGGCGATTTTCCATAAATGTATAAGCTACTTCGTGCGCGCGCCTACCTCGTGTACGATTTCTTAGTTAAATGCACTGCAGCTTCTTCTACGCCTTAGCTTGATGTCCTCGCTCAAAGACAATCCAATTGTATAGGCTTGCGCGTCCCCTCTTCCTCCTTCCTTTAAGCTTTTATTCTAAAAGATATTCTATTTCTCTAAATTATTATTAGCCTTATATATTGTTCTAATAGCATACCTAGTAGCATTAGACACTTACTATAAGTGGCTAGATATCTAATTAATAGTATTAAATAATAGTTATAAGCAGTTTAAATATAAAACGCACGTTACGTGTTTAAAGGTTAATTGCTCGAAGTTAAAAATTTAATATATTTAAGTGAGGTCTTGGCACTAAATTACGCTTTTCCTAAAAAGGAAGGAGAAATCTCTTTCTAGGCCGTCCTTGGTACAATCGATAACGCGTGGACGAATTTTAGTGGGTTAAATAAGACGTAAGCAATGCGAAAGAATGACAGTACAAGAGGTAACATGCCTAGGGAAGCGGACGAGAGAGATAAGTGTAGAGATACTGCTATCTATGACAGCTATACGAGATATTCTGCCTCTTTACGCACCTGAACTTGCATCATCCAGATCCAGATCCGGATCATCCTCTCAAATAATACTTCCATCAGTTTTCGTCTGTAAACCTCTCGACATCCACTCTCGACATCCACTCTCAACATCCTCCACTCAACAGGGACAATTCAGGACCCCTGTATCAATAATTAATGAACAAGCGCTATAATACCTCCCGCTCCGTCCTTTAGAGACATGCCTCAACGGAAGCTGTCTGCGGAGGCTCCTGAGTGAGTTAATTTCGAGTTGTATTTGGAACACCCGCACTAATCCGGGAACAAGGCTTGGGGTTGATATGATAACACTCTCCGTCGGAGTAGAGAATCCTGCCAAGCTTTGCATCCATAAAGATGTTCTCTGTGAATCTGCACCATTCTTTGCGAATGCTACCAAGGGAGATTGGAAAGAAGCTCAGGACCGAGTCATTCCATTACCAGAGGACGACCCCCATGTTGTCTTAACGTATATTCAATGGCTGTATACTGGAGTATTCTTTACAAGAGAGGATGTTGAGCTGGAGGTTGAGTGGGAGCGTCTCACATCTGCGTACATATTTGGGGATAAGGTTCAGGATGGTGACTACAAAGACGCTACGATCGACGCGCTAACACAAAAGGTACTCGATGAGGAATCCTATCCTATCCACAAGACTCGCAAAATTTACGAGAACACTGTTAGTGGCGACTCGGCAAGGCGTCTATGGGTAGACTGGTTTGTTTATGCCAGCCATGGAGAATGGATGGACCAGGCCAAAAGAAATTACTACACCGAAGATTTCCTCTTCGATCTCGCCCAGGCACTTATGAAGACCAATCGTGCCAAGGGGGCTCCCTACAAAGATAACACATGTGTCTACCACGTTCATGGACAAAAACCCTGTTACAAGAACCGGAGTTTCCCTTGAAAGGTTCAGCTCATGCAATGTTTCCTGAGTCTACCTCGTGTTCAAGGTAAAGGCCGAAATTCCGTCAATTGGTCCTTGTAAAGTCCAGAGGAAAACTTTGAATATATCTACCCAGTTTCTGTAGTAAGGGAAGAGGGAGCAGCACTATGAGCATATATACAAGAAACATTCTCAATTCCTGCTATCTGCATACTGTGGACGCTTTCCCTTTTTATGAGTACCCATGCAGTGGGTGGCCATGCTTTCGGTGAGCATCGCATGCTGTGGGGACGTCCATCTGTAGATACCCATGCTTCTGTGAGTACGCCATGCTGTAAACACATCCACATAGGCTATGAGGGTCTCATGCGAAGCGGCGAAAGCGAGACTTCGAGCAATATGAGCAGACGTGAGGTGTTGAGTCCAATGTCATAGCTGTCCACAGCAATATATAATGACTTAATTATAGAATAGGGGGCCGTCAAAATCGGATTCTGCACCTGTACGAGGTGACTTGGTGTTGACCTGAATCGGATTTCCTTACCACTGTCTTACTACTGTCTTTGATGCCTATCACCTTATGACTCACCAGCCGCTGCTTACCGCCCTGTGTCTCACAACCTGTTTCTGTTGCCTGCACCAGTGATCTACTTGGACTGGAGTGGAGTGGATTTGGGATCAAATCCACTCTAGTCCAAATTACTTTAGGCTTAGCTTCTTCCTAGTTTGGGCTAAATACCTGCCCAAGGAGGTATAGCTTTGCATTGGATCCAATACGAGGCGATTTTGGATCCAGTCCAAGTAGATCACTGGCCTGCACCTACCTTATATGTATAGAGACCTTCTAGAGCCAGCCTTAATCGACAGAGTTCTCATTCTTAATCGTCCTGTTCGACAGTTGTGAGCCTGGGCCGTCTACCGCATCATCTTTGAGTTAAAGCCTTCAAATTTCCATCGTTATCTTGATCACAGACGCCCACAATAAACCCCTAATAAGACACGCTAGTTACTATCTCTTCCGTAATCCTAGCAAACCCAAACGATTGGGGCGAGTGGATTGAGGTTATTAACAGGATTGCAAATCAATCAACTCAACTCAACTGAGGCTTCAAATTGATTGAATTGAAAGCTTTGTAAGCAGAGAGCTCAGTTGATTGAATTGATTGAATCAATATTGAAGTCTTGGCAACTGGTTCAACTGAGTTCAACTGGTGTAGTAGTCAGCAACTGTCACGAGTTCTTGGCATAGAGTTATAGTTAAGTACTTATAAGTTAGTATCTATAATTAAAATAATTTACGCTAACGGCTCTCTACTACCTACCTTCTTAATTTAGAAGGCGTAATACTACTAGGAAGGATAGTATTAAATTAGTAAGTAAAATAAGGGCCTTCGCGGATATACGTACACTACATCCCCTAGTAAGTAGATAGATAACTCCTTAGGCCGATATTATATCGAATATTACGATAAATATATAAGATATCTTATCGAAAATTCCGACGATATAATATAGTAATATCGCCTGCTTTTAATGGATAATTATTTAAGCTGCCTTATCCAGTAATTCGTTAAGTATACGCTTACGTATAAGATCGTCTTAGTAGCTCCACCACCTTATTTAACTTATAAACTTTAACGACTAGATATAGATTATTTTAGGCCACTGTCTTACTACTACGAGAAGTAGGTAAATAACTTCTATTAATATAGCTACTTAGGTATTGATAAGGAGTGTTTTTTTAAAGCTTTACCTAAAGACGCGTATATAGACATTTACTCCTAATACGATCTATGGCGCCTAGAGAGCTATAGGCCTTCTACCTTATAATCCTATAACTATCTTAAAGACTCTTACCCATATAGAGCCTTCTAAAAGCCAGGATATAGAAGAATTGAATATACCTACTATCTTATATACTCTAAAGACACTAAGGGCTATAGGGAAATCAAATCTCTATATAATTAAATTAAGGAATTAATAACCGCGCGACCTAACGGCCTACTTAAGACCCTAACTTGATAATATCCCATAATACCTTATCCACGCTACTTGCCATATTCTACCTATTAGGGTTGCACATAATCATTATAATTATAATCAGGCCCCCGATTCTAGTTATTATATAATCGCTGCCTCTGATTCTGATTTATTATAATGATTATGTACTAATTGCCTATTTAGGAAGCTCGTAGCAGATTCTTGAGGTAGTAGACTGCCGTTCTTACTTACTGCTCTCTTGATCCTCTTATCTACCTGCTGCCTTATCCACTTCCTTATTGCCCATCGCATTACTACCTGCATCGCCGCTTATCGTCTTATCGGATTCCTCAAGATTAATGACTTCGACGGCTACATCTAGGCAACTGTCGCGTCATCAAACTCCCGTGAGTCGTGTTCGCTAAGGGCAGAAGTGAATCTTCAAACCGGAAAAGTAACAGTCCGACGTCCAAGCGGGCTTAGACCGCCCAGGCCACGCGCGCTTAGGCCAAATCTCAACGTTGCCACCAAAGATAAGCCCCTTTCTCGGAAAAGT
>Ga0307507_10002836_pt1 | contig 35135 bp, 38 predicted proteins | sample 7_EM_MG_FD_207223 | JGI IMG/M metagenome (GOLD analysis project Ga0307507, IMG submission 207223) | Populus trichocarpa ectomycorrhiza microbial communities from riparian zone in the Pacific Northwest, United States - 7_EM | ecosystem: Host-associated > Plants > Roots > Unclassified | place...
GCAGGGGCATGAGGGAGTAGTGAGGACGCTTTTGGAACGGGAGTATGTCAATCCCGACTGGGTAGATACTGATGATGGCCGTACGCCGCTCTCGTGGGCCGCTGAGCAGGGGCACGAGGGGGTAGTAAAGATGCTATTACAACGAAGAGATGTCAATCCTAGCCAGGCAGACACCGAATACGGCCGTACACCAGATATCGATAACCGTTTACTAGCTAAAGACAACGAGCGCGTTGGAATAGCCAAGCCACTCCAAGGCCTGGGTGTTTACACCCCCCCTTCCCCCGATAATGGCCCCCGCAGACCATCAGAATTTCCGCCCAAGCTAACTAGCCTTGCTACCGGCACCTCTAGTAGACAATATCCCAATAATCCACATCTGACACACTGGGGTCCTACGGAGGGCTATGAAGGTAAATCAACAACTCACCCCGGACATATTGATACCACCTATTCGGCAGATAAGCATAACAGAAGCCCGCTTCCGGAAACCCTTCAAGAAAGTCACCAAGAATCAGTAAAAACTCCGTCCATTCAGCAGTCGGACACTGGCTCCCCGGAGGGCCACAAAAGACATCAACTTCCCGTGAGTGACGACAAGGGTAGCAGGATTCCCCCCGAGGTAGGAGAGTTTGTCGACGAAGAGACCCTTTCAAAATCCAGGTGCATACCCCATTCAGAGATGTTAGCTACCCGCCTCATTCAATCGTCTCTTGATATTCTTCGAGGGACACCTAATCGAAACCACTCTCGCCACCTTGGGAGATTCAGATTGTGGGCTGATGAATATGGCACACCCCATGGCCAGCTAGACAAAATCCTCAAGGAATCGCCAATCCTACAGGAGGCTACAATCACCCTTCTAGCAGATCTTTGCAACGTCCTTACTACCCGAACTTCGCACCCCAATGGTAATTATTCAATCTTACCCCCTAAACCCTGCATTCTCCGATACTAATATTTAACCCTTTTCACCTTAGACGCCCTCTCAGTGCTCCAGGAAGCTTGCGCGATATACCCGGGAATCAGCCAGCTATTCCCCGACACTAACCCCGACAGTTGCGACGAAGAGGGCGCGATCGAAACTATTGTTGACTCCTTGTTCAATCTTTCGCCATTGCTGGTTGACACTCTTGAGAACCTTCTGGGGGATACACTAATAGGTGTTGGCAATGATGATGAGGCAACCGCACCCCTAGAAATTGTTCGGAGATTCGATAGCTCAGGCTCCGTTCTACTATTGCTTGTCTTTATCTTCCTTCTCGTTAGTTGTTTGATGCTTCTCTTCCTTCTTGTTAGTTGTTTGATGCTCCTTTATCCAGCAGCGGGCCATGCTGGACGGTTCCGGATGCTACTTGAAGACTTAAAACGGACTTGGTTTGGCTAAAAATTGTTTTATCTTTTTTAATATATGTTTCTCATATTTAGTATATATAAACTCTTGATATACGATAGCTTGTAGTGGAAGAATTGTAGCAGGACCCGATGATAGCCATTGGGTAACAGCCATTCTAGCAGAGAACTAATGTAAATAAATACCGGTAGACCAGTTATTTATCAAGGTGATATGGCCGAGCTCTCTCCGAGCTCGCCACCCATAGACTTGCCCGAACTCCTCTATTAATAAAACCCCAGCTAAATGTTAACGAGCAAACCTCTAGCGATGGATTTGGAAGTATGACTCTTATCTTAGAAGAGCACGTAAAATCTCGTGGGGTCCACTATCCCCGTAAGCCCTGCAATCTCAAAATCCACAGACAAAAGCTCCTGAGAAGAATTAGCGTTTTCCTAGCACAGTATAAGATCAACCCTCAGGGGTTTTTTGGACCTCGTTAACTGGTATTCGCACATCTGTTAACTTGTCAAACCAAACCTATCTTAGGCTGACTGGCCCAGCGGCTGATCCCCGCTAATAATCTGATAGTGGATTTCGTGAAATTTTATGGTATGATTTCCATTATCAGCTAGACTGGTTGTGTTCAGACATCATGATGTTCGGAGTCTTCACTAAACATCCGCTCCTCTTACATCTGCTATCTCTTTGTTTATCCACCAAACCACCTTGCTATCGCTTCTCTCGTCGCGCAACTACAGTCACGTCCGCAAAGTTCCCGTGCCCTTCCAAATGCCCCCAACCCTTGGAAGCGCTTTGCTAGTCCTCTCTTTCCACCGCCCAGTAAACCAAATTGTGAAGAAGTTTACAATATCCCTAGAGGCACATCCGAACAGCTATCTGAAAGGCTCTTGCTGTTCATTTGTTAGCGGGTATTGCTCCTGAGGCACAGGGAAGGGTATGAGAACTCGGCCGACGTGGCTGTATACGAGAGGCGGGATGGTGAGGTGCCACGAGTGACTATCCATGATACCCAAGCACCCCGCCACCCCGCAATTACGGTGGGGATAAAAAAACGAAGATTCTAAGAGCCATCACTCACTTCCACCCCGATAGAACATGTTTGGCCGCTAAGGCAAAAAGGCAAGGCAAATGAGAAACGGTGTCGAGAATTATAAGAGCACATTGTGCCTTGAGCAGCCAGGCGAGTAGATTTAGGAATACCTGCTCGTAAGTTAAGGCACAATTCCCCAAGGTGCCGAGAACCCTAACCCTGGAAGAGGCAATTTGACTTCCCGATTGTAACTAGCGCGAGGCAAATCACCCAACGCGTCTCGGTTGCGCTGTTACCTCAACGCGTCAACTCCTCTGGCCAAGTCGAGCCCTCTCCAACCGCCAAAAACAGCACCATGGGTAACTCCAAAACCCCCAGAAAAACCCCCAACAAAGCCCCGCAGGGGAAGCAGCGCATGATATCTAGCTTCTTTGCCCCGAAGCAATCCCCAGTAAAGACCAGCACAGACAATTCACCTGCCACGCCAACGATAAAGAAGACAAAGCCCGACGAGGAGAAGGAGAACAAGACCACCGACCAGGAGGAGAATGAAAGAGAACCAGACTCCCTACCACGGACTCGCAGGAGGGTAACCCAGAAGCGAGTCCTTGAGGACGCTGAAGATGAAGCGACGGATGATGATGACTACTACAGCAAACCAGGGACTACCGGTGCCGCAAAGAAGAAATTGAGAAGGAGTCCTGAACCGGTGGCAAATCCAGAGTCAGAGGGAGAGAAGAGCGAAGAGACAAGAAGAAAGGCGCCAGGTTTTCCAGCCCCAGCAATGACGCTCCGAACTAAGAAGGCGGCAGACTCGGGAAAAACTCTTAAGTATCTCTATAATCCTTTCGCGGACGCTATGGATATGGGCGACGAACCTGTTGACCCGGCTACGAAGAAGAAGAAGGAGAAACTGCATGAGAAATTCGTACAAAAGTTGGGGAGGCCGGGCTCAATACTCGAGGTCCGTGAGGTAGAGGTCGAGGAGCAACCGACAGAACAGGATGCCGAGGAGCCAGATGACGACGAGCCAGGGCCGATTGCCAAGAAGTTTGGAGGGGGCGCAAAAGGGAAGGCTCTACCTAAGGGTGGCAAAAAGCTTACCCCGTTAGAGCGACAGGTGGTTGAGATTAAGAGGAAGAATCCGGATACACTTCTGGTGGTCGAAGTGGGGTATAAGTTTAGGTTTTTTGGTGAGGATGCGAGGATTGCGAGTCAAGTTTTGAGCATAATGTGCATTCCAGGAAAAATGCGATTCGACGAGCACTCATCAGAAGCACATCTCGATAAATTTGCCTCCGCTAGTATCCCAACCCACCGCCTCCACGTCCATGTAAAAAGGCTCGTAACTGCTGGCCATAAGGTTGGAGTAGTTCGTCAAGTGGAAACGGCAGCCCTCAAGGCAGCGGGAGATAATAGAAATGCGCCATTTGAGAGAAAGTTGACCAATCTATATACCAAAGGCACATACATCGATGATGTGGATGGGTTGGACGGCGATCTGGCCGCAGGGGCCGGAAGTGGGGGGGCTGCGGGTACTGGGTTTATGCTCTGTATTACCGAGAAGCCCGGAGGGGGCACAGGCACGGATGAGAAAGCGCACGTCGGGATTGTTGCGGTACAGCCCGCGACAGGGGATGTGATATATGATGAATTCGACGATGGTTTTATGAGAAGTGAAATCGAGACTAGATTATTACACAGTGAGATACATACAACATTCCCGAGAGCCAAGTTTTAGAATTGACCCACTTTCTTCAGTTGCGCCTTGCGAATTCCTTATCGTCGGAGAATTGACAAAGGCTACGGAAAAATTGGTTTCCCACCTAGCAGGTAGCACGTAAGTTCACCCATACACGAGCGCTTCGTGCGAGATTTATGGCTAATCTTTAGTTAGAACCACCGTTTTTGGGGATCAGATACGTATAGAGCGTGTGGAGAGTAAGAAGGACACGAAAACCTTAGCTCCAACCCACGTTTCCAAATTCTATGCGGATAAGCTTAAACCAGCCAATTCACCAGATGCCGCAGAGTCAAATAGTTCGTGGCCGCCTCATATGGCCTCAATTGAATAGAGATATATACTGATTATTAAGCAGGACTTCTAGAGATTGTCATGAATCTGCCAGATCTTGTGACCATCTGCCTCTCAGCACTGATAACCCATCTCTCTAGCTATGGGCTCGAGCATATCTTTGACCTTACAAAATACTTCAAATCCTTTAGTGCGAGGTCTCACATGTTACTCAATGGCAACACTTTATCAAGTCTCGAGATATACCGCAATCAGACTGATTTTTCGACTAAGGGAAGCTTGTTCTGGGCCTTGGACCGGACAAAGACAAAATTCGGGAAGAGGCAGCTCCGAAAATGGGTCGGGAGGCCTTTGTTGGACAAAGAACGCCTAGAAGAAAGGATAGAAGCTGTCGAAGAGATCAAGAGCGGGAAGAACTCAAAACTGGAGCGATTGAAGGAATTGCTCTCAAAGATATCCTATGACCTAGAAAAAGGCCTCGTCCGTATATACTACGGAAAGGTTTGCCTCTTACCCCGAATGATCTGTGTTCGCCTAACTCTTTGGGTAGTGCTCTCGTCCAGAACTCCTATCGATTTTACAGACATTAAACAGAATTGCCAACACCTTTTCCCCTGTTGATAAACCTGAGGATGCAGGCTTCAATTCTAAAATCTTGAATGAAGCTCTCGCAAATCTTCCTCGGATTAAAGAAGATGTGGAGGCTTACCTAGATCTCTTTAATCACTCACAGGCAGCCAAAGATGACAAGTATGATTTTTTCAAGGATGGTGAAAAATATGAATCTATCAGCGAGCACAAAATGGTTTGTGCCCCTTCACACTAAGTGGCAAAGCTAATCCACGTGCGTGGTCAGGGGATTGCCGGTGTTGAAGGTGACTTACAAGAACATTTGAAAGAGATTGCAGCGATACTAAAGAGAAAGGTCGCGTACGTCAGCGTTTCTGGCATAGAGGTATAGCTAATCACCCCCCCCCCCCGCAAGCCCCATCAATCATTCCATTTTCTGACAACCCCAAGTATCTTATCGAAGTCTCAAACGAAAAATACGCACTGAAAAGTGTACCAGCAACCTGGGTCAAGATGAACGGGTAGGTTCGTGCTCTCCCATCGCTCTCAATTCCCCCAACTAAAATAATCACCAGAACGAGGAAGGTTTCCCGATTCCACACACCCGAAGTGATCAAGTTGCTCCGCGAGCGCGACCAGCACAAGGAATCACTCGCTGCGGAATGCAATCGAGCTTTCACAAAGTTCCTCGCCGAAATCTCGACCAAATACCAAGAATTTCGCGACTGCGTTCAATCGCTCGCAACCTTGGACTGCCTCATTTCTCTCGCAGCCGTTGCCAACCAACCCGGCTACGTCAGGCCCGAGTTCACGGAGGAGCCATGCATAGAAGTGCGCGAAGGCCGACACCCAATGGTGGAGCAGCTCCTCCTAGACGCCTATGTCCCCAACGACATCCACCTCTTCTCGGACAAGCAACGCGCAATGATCATCACGGGACCGAACATGGGCGGCAAGTCTTCATTTGTGCGCCAGGTGGCGCTGATAGCCATAATGGCCCAAGTGGGTAGCTATGTCCCTGCCTCGGCAGCGAGGGTCGGCATGCTGGACGCGGTATTCACGCGAATGGGCGCCTTCGACAACATGATGGCAGGCGAGTCCACCTTCATGGTGGAACTAAACGAGACCAGCGATATCCTCAAGCAGGCCACCAACCGCAGCCTCGTAATCCTCGACGAGCTCGGCCGCGGAACTAGCACGCACGACGGCGTCGCCATCGCAAACGCCGTCCTCGACTACGTCATCACCCAACTCAAAAGCATGTGTCTATTCGTCACGCATTATCCGCTACTCGCACAGTTTGGCGAGAGGTATCCGGAGAATGCGATGAATGCGCATATGAAATTTGAAGAGGCGAATGGTAACACCCCCCCCCCTTATTTCCCCAGTTCTAAACCGAACCAACGACCAACTAACCAAACAAAGATGGAACGGAAAACATCACATTCCTATACCAAATTGGAGAGGGCGTCGCCCACAGATCTTATGGGTAAGCACCCTATCCCAAGTAACCATGCTCAAAAAAAACCTAAACTAACAAAACCCCCAGTCTAAACGTTGCGAGACTAGCTGGCCTACCGCAACGCTGTATAGAAGGTAACCCCTCATCCCATCCCGCTTTCATCCCATTCATGACTATAGACTAACACCCTCCCCAGTCGCAGCTATAAAATCCTCCCAACTTGAGAAGGAACTTAAAGAGCGGCAGACTACGAAATGGTACCCCCCTTTTTCCTTTCATATTCGCTAGTTGGGTGGCACAAGATTAACGAACAACACCAGGGCAAAAACCATCCTCAATGCCGCCAAGGAGGGAGAAGAAGAAGCGGATTTCGACCCTTTGCAGTTATTGGCTGGTATTGAGAATCTTTAAGTGGATTTTCTCCTTTCTATTTTTCCGACTTATCGCCGTGGTAATATATAGCAAGGGTGGTGATTTGCTTTTGTGTTTTGTTATCCTAGATGTATTGATGGAGGGTGTAGTATAATCTATTATTATTATCACTATTATTATCATCCCGTTGCGTTCGTAGAAAATCTGGTAAAAAAAAACAAGGCGGTGCGAGTGAGTTACTGTGAATCCGCATAATCCCAGTCATGAATAGTCACTCGGGGAATCTGTTGGGTTCGTTGACTTTAACTTTTCTATTTCCCTACTATCATACCCATCCACACGTTACCTGCGATGGATACTGCACTACCAGCCAGCTAACTAGTATAACAAACCAACAAACCAATTATATAGTAAAAAACCAACCGTAATCCAAAAGCAAACCAACCAATCAACCTGTAGCTCCCCACCATCCATCCGTTCATCCATCCAAGCCACCATCACCCAAAACCCCCTCTACAAATACCATACCAATACCCACAAAAAACCATCACACAAACTAAAGTAAGTAGTATCATAGAAGAAAAGGGGGGGGGGAGAAAAAATGCATTCACTAACTTTACAACTATGATAACCTAACCTAACCTAACCTAACCTACTGTACTATACTGTGCTAGAAAGGAGAAGAAAGGAAAAGGAAAAAGCTAATGAGAGGGTATATTAAGACTGCCTTTTAAAAATGACGCCGCCCACACGCTTACAAAACAATGCACCCAACACCCGGTTTCAAGGGAAATAAATAAAAATGGAAAAAGGCGAAAAAGAAAGGAAAAACGTGCAAAGGTGAAAGAAAAAAATGGGAAAAAGAAAAATGGAGGGCTATGGTAGATGGATATGTTGATATGTTGGCAAATGGATGGATGGAGATGGACGGAGAAAGAAAAAATTGCTCATGGTAGGGAAAGGTAAATAAAATAGAATGAAAAAGAAGAAAAAAGAAAAAAGGATGTCTTTACTCCACCGGTAAAACTAAAAGTAAAGAGCAAAAAAATGAAAGGATTAGCTAGGGTACATTTGCTTGATTCAATTCAGTCTGGTCTGATCTGGGGAAAGAAAAAAAGAGAAAAAAAAAACGCGCAACCAGATCATTGGATCCAGAAAGTTCGAGATTTGTCCTCGATTTTACTCTATTTTCGGCAAGGGTTCCAAGATAGATGGGGACGTATAGAAACGGGAGGATGGCGCACTACGACTGCAGGAGGAAGGGAAAAACTAGAGGCGAGCGAAGTGCTTGCACCAAATCCACCCTAGTTCGCCATGTTCGTCGTCCTGGTTTTTAGCCAACCAGATTTCTCCTTTCGTTCCAACTACCTACAAGATTGTTAGTATGTCTGCTGGCAAGGGAAAAGAGGGGGTATACATCAAAAATCTCTCCTTGTACATAAGTAAGATACGGGAATCCACCCTCTCTCCGTTGTTTATCAATGTTAAACTCGTACAGACTAGCCACAACAAATATAGGCGTACTATTATTAGATAATGTCAATGTCCGTCGTTGACTCTGTCTCGACGACGCTACAGACGGTGCCCGCGAGGCACTGCGTGAGGGGTCTCTCGACTGGGATTCACTATCGGATCTCATCTCCCTATCGTCCTCCATTGGCATCGCTGACGAAAACATTGGCCCAGGAGCCGGAGACGCAGAACGGCTATGGGGTTCCGCCCGTGGATCAACTGGGGGCGTGCTTGAAGTGTAGACTGTCTGGGTTTCTGGGCCATCAGATACCGTTGGCGCCAACGAATAGGCCCTAGATCCAGGACGATCAGGCAGAGATGGTGAATAGTTACGCGTAACTGGAGTATGAAGTTGTTTATCGGCGGTCATCGTTGAGAATGATCGCTGAGGAACCGGTGGAGTAACTCTCATTGGCTGCCTCTGTAACTGCGCTGACCCAGCTCGCCCCCGGGGGTTATTGGCTATCTGAGGTAATATTGGAAGGACAGGGCCCATCGCAATCAAGGGAGAAAGGGTGGACCCGCCACTATGACGACGCTCTCCGAAGGGCTTGTCAAAACTCGAGGCTGTTGGGGAGTGACCCGTTAAAGACAAGGCCCTATCTCGCCCCGCCGGGGACAGTTCGCTCCCTTCAGACGTCGATGGCCTCCGCGGGTACTCGAAGGCTTCAAGAGATAATGTCGAGGACGGGGAGAGGAACTGCGTTTGTGGTAATAACATGGCTTTCAAGGTTCCTTATTTCCGAGCGTTAGTGAGTTTACAAGACTCGCTAGAAAGAAATATATCCTAACCGTTGCAAATTCCCAGATGATTAAGACTCTGCTCATTATATGAAAAATCACCCATAAAGTCCTTAACAATGTTATCCAACTCAGTGGGCATCTCCATTTCTGTGAAGGTCATCCGAAGTTTGGCAGCCCAGCTATTCATCCATAGACCCTGCAATTCGACAAAGTTTAACAAAATAGTATCGATAAGCTTCTTCGTCAATCTAAATAATTTCGGAAGCTCATCAATCAATGTTTCATTCAGTGCGACATATGCGTCGGCGAGTTCGATAGATTTCTTGTCTGGAGTGTCCCCTCGATCCCTGATTGCCTTAAACCGAGCATAGTCCACCGCTTTTTTGTTGCGCTTTGTCATTATTCGTTGCGGGCTTTCGTGCATCTTCAAGAGCATTTCAAGAGGCTCAATTGAATGTTTGCGTACGCGAAGTTTCTACTCTCGTTAGCAAGGATTATCGGGCGTCGGCCCTAGAGATACTCACATGTTCCTGCAGATAAGTAGATGCCATCTCTTTCATAGCGCTATTGAACTTTCTCCACTTTGCCTCAATCTCGGGGTGCTGCGTATGGGATATGTCGACAAACTCCTTGATTGTTTGCGTGAATTCTAGAAACTTCTCTATATGCGCTTGAATATCAATTGTATAGATTTCAATATCCCGTATTATCACCTGGACCTGGACAAAGTGCATGTTATAGTTCTCAAAAAGCCTATTGTAGACCTCGTCCACCACGACCTCTGACAGTCCCACGGATTGTTTGAGCTTTTCAGCACGGCGTGCGAAACCCTTGGTAATTCCATGACGAATATCTGTTTCGGCTCTCTTGCGGCCCACAATTCGTTCGACCATGTCTTTTCTTTTCTTCATTTCATTAATACGATCCGCAACGAACTTCATCTCCTTAGCAGCCACTTCTAGCTGAGTAAAATCGGGATGACTTTGAGGGGTGCATTCAAGCAGCTGAGTAAGCAAAAGCGGATACTTCAATATTCGCTGAACAGGCTTGATGAGCAAAGATTCCAGGTTCCAGGCATTAGTGAGATCTTCGGCGCATGCTTTGCATTCCTATGTCCTTATTAGTATCCTAAAGAAGTTGTCACGGAAAGGGGATATTCACCGCCAGCCAAATCGCCACACCCCTGTTACCTTCCAGCTTTTGCAATCGTCCAACTGCATTGTCGTGATTCTTACAGTATTCACCATAGACCTTTTCCATGTTGTAGAACATATCCATGAAAACCTCGCCAACATACGTCTTCCTATCCTTCTCCTCTTCGGTGGCAATGTCGTCAAAGAAATTAGATCTGTTGTCTTCATCCCCGCTATTCGATGAGTTCGCTACACTCACAGCGCTGCTGTTCACACCGCTTCGGGCCCTACGTAGCACGTAGACGCTCCCTACCGCTGCTTTCAGAGATTCCAAAAAAGCTTTTGAAAACTGCACGATGGCATCCGTGTTTCCAAACAAGACCTTTATATCATCAAGGGTGATAGACGAACAAGCATTGGCAGAGCCCTTATAGATTTCCATTGCAACAGTCATATCCCGAAAGTAGGAACTTTCGGTGTCCACCAACTCCTTCAGTAGGTGGCGGCGCTTGATCAACAGCTTCTGCTCCGGAGCCTCCCTTGGACCGGAATGCTCTTGAGAGTGAATGGAAGAGGACTCACGTTTGGTTGGCGCCATGGAAGAGGGTGGGGTGTCCGAGTGACGGTGTCCATTAGGCCCAACCAATATAGAGTTATGGCGGGACTCAAGCTCCGAATAAAAACTCGAGGAGGGAGAATTCGACTGCTTTCCGGGATAGGAGCGCGCGTGATCGAGGCTTGGCCTATGCGAGTATTGGTCCAAACTTTGCCTACCAGGATAGGGGTGGTGTGAATCCTGGCTCTGCCTCGGGCTGTCCCCGTAATAGTCCATGGTAGAAGAAGTGTTCCAGCGGTCTAGGCTGGGTCTATTACTTGGTGGGGGAGGGAGTGGTGAGGATGTTCGCTCAGTGTAGGTGGGAAAGACACTGATAGCTAGTCCTAGAGGCTCGGTATCCCTTTCAATTTCCGGTAATTGGAGTGGGGTATGCTGAGGCATTCTATTGCTAGAATAAGTCGGCGGGGTGCTCATCGCTGAGGGGGCAGGTGAGACAGCTCTGGGGGGGTCCTTCGCAGGAGGTGCGGGGGGTAAGAAATGGTAGTCCTTTGGAGGAGGTGTTGGAGGAAGTGGTGATTCTACCTCTTCCATGTATTGCCGAGGAGTGGTTGGCGAATCAAGCATTTGGGTCGACTGTCTCTTGGTAGGGTGAATATCCAACTCTGGACTAGCCCGGGAAGAAGTCGTTTCCCAACCTTCTGACTGGTCACCAATGCTAGGTCGAGCCGAGCTCGGGACCTCAGAGCAAGACGTGTAATCGCACAGTTCGCTATCTTCAACATAATCGTCGTAGCCTTCGGTGCTAGTGGTCTCTTCCACTTCTGTATCTTCTTCGGTCTCTGTCTCCGTTTCAGTCTCTTCGGTTTCCCCTTCCTCAGTTTCTCCCTCTTCAGTTTCTCCCTCTTCAGTCTCCCCCTCTTCAGTTTCTCCGTCCTCGGTTTCCTCATTCACATCATCCGCATACTGGTCCACAGTATCTGCTCCCATCTCAAACTCCGCCCCTTCTTCCTCGGTATCCACATAGGATTTCAAAAAGTCTTCTCGCGGCTCGTCGTAATGGTCGAATACATCAACAATAGTAGCCCTATCATCCAAAGGTGTACTTGACGCAGATGTGGCAGCCACTGGAGACAGATTCACCCTCTCTGTAGTATCAGATTTTACCGAAATAGAATCTGGGTTAGTTCTCGTGGTCGCCTCTAGTTGGTCGCCTTCCGGAGCCTCAACAATTGATCCAATACAGTCGACGGCTTGATGTGCTGTCCCGCCTCTCATATCGGAAGAGTCCCTATTTGGGCCGGTCGCTATACTCCACGCTGTCATTGCCGAATCAGGCCTGAGAAGCTGTGGTATGTGCATAAGCCGCAAAGAATCCGAGGGCGTGTCGGGTGTGACAATGACGGGAATTGTCGGCTCTTCGCCTCTTGTCCTTGCGGTTGAAGACGGCCCATGAGGTAAAACAGGGCTTGTCCCAGTACTACTGGTACCATCGCTAACGGTCTGATAATATCCAGGGGCTTGATTAGCATGCACGTCCTCGGTTGGCGGCGGCCTCTCGTCAAAAGACGAGAGAGATGATCTCCGGCTTTGAGATAACGACTCACGCCTATCCCAAAGGCCATTGATCCTTGACTTGTCGAAGTAGGACTCAGCATCCAGGTCCACGGACTCAGATCGAGTGGGGAGAACAGAGATGAACTCAGATTCGATTGGCTCAGGGACAGTTGAGTCTCCCACAATTTCCTCACGAGTTTCCGCAGCATCTTCCGCGGTATTGTTTACAGGGTATCCCCCAAGCTCATTCTCATCCTCTTCCTCAATTCTCTCCTGATAACCACCTCTTGTATCACCATTGCCTCCATCACGATCACCGACTATCTCCCCTCTCAAACTCTGCTTCGAGCTTTCCTTGGAAACAACGTTCGTTTTCAATTCGGATGTCTCTTTTAAAGTTTTGTTAAAAGCGTTTTGAATTCGAGCTCTTCTAGCGGCAAAATCCACAGTGCCTAGCTCCGGGATTTTCTTTTTCACATCCCTTCCCCGATTATTCTCGGGCTCAAAAGTCCTTGTGCCTCTAGCACGCTGAAAATTCGTCTCCCTAGTGTAGGATGATGAGTTTTGTGAACTATTTTGAAATTTCTGCCTGGATGCAGCTGCTGAATTTGTGATTGGCAAACGCTGCCCACGGGATGACCTCAATGGCGGTGATTTCTTTGGCTGTGGTGCAGTGATATATGCCGCCAATCTAGGACTAGTGCTAGGCTGAGGGGGATGCCGCGAACCGTGGGAGGACACCGCAACAGGCGCCAAGCTTGTGGCCCTAGAGGTGTTCCGGGCACCGTATCTGTAGTCAAGAGTTGGCGGGGGCCTTGCTACCGGAATATTGGATTTCGCAGCAGGAACGGAGCGGGGGGAAAGCGAGCTCCGAGGTACATCGGCTGACCGAGCAAATATCGCGTCTACCCCCATTACGTCAACAGGAGAAGAAAACATTTCTGCGTTGGATCTACTCCTCCGATGCCGTAATGGATGCGCTGGAAGCCCGGCGCTACTTGCCTCCCCTTCAGTATCAGCCAGTGAGGCTGCAGAAGGCGAATGAATCTCTAGCGCTGAGCGGCTCCGCCGATGCCTGTTTGGGCCGGTAGGTTTGTCGCCAAAAGATGTATCCAACGGTGGTAGTAGATTCCGAGCACTTGTAGCCTCTTCAGCACCATTGCTCATTGAAGTAGCCGGGCGTCGAGAACGACTCGAGTTTTTCCCTTTACCTGTGATGGAATTCGATTGAGCTGATCCTGAGCGCTCACCAGCTCTGATTCTCCCAGTTGTAGATTGATTGATTGAGCGTGCAGATCCACCCGATTGCCCACTTCCACCACCCGCTGGCTTCCATGCCGGTGGCTTTCTAGTCCTAGCGGCGTTGGGCCCAGCGGCGACAGCTGGAATGCGGTTACTGGGATTTGGGATTTTCTCATCCTGCTTTGTATTGAATCGATTCACAATATCCTTAAAATTAGGGGAATGAGCATTCGTCGCCGATGGCGATGACGCTGTTGTTGAGGACTTGGCAAGCGGTGAAGAAAGCGACCTCCCAGATGGGGGCGTTTGTCGGTAAGGTGAGATGTAATTGGTTTTAGAATTTATCGAGGAAGATTTGGGCAAAATAGCTCCCGGCCGAGACGCCTTCGTGGGAGAAGGCGAAGCGGCGGAGGATTGCTCTGGCATTTGAGGATCCGGAGGCTGGGACGCTGAAGCAGCGGGAAGGCTACTTGGAGGCATTGCTATTGGACATGTGGGGGGATACTCAGAGGATGATGGAGGGTGGGAGGAAGGGAGGGAGGGAAGGTGGGAGGACGGCCCAAAGAATTGTGGAAGAGAACACCCTTTCTCCAAGTGTTAGCCCTATGTTTGCGATGGACGTAATTGCAAGTTTTGCGGGTCAGGTCCTACCAGTAAAGTGGATTTTAGCAGCCGTTATTTATTGGTTAGTAGGGTTGAGGGTGAGTGTTGAGTAGTAGTGGTAGCAGTATTGATAGAAGGAGAAGTGGGTGTGGACCGGGAATGTGGTAGTGCAGGTACGATGCTGGGACGACAGTTGTGCCTGCAACGGACGTGTGCCGGTGGTGGCTCGTATGGCGAAGATGCTCTTTCGACTTTTGCCGTTCCTAAGGTGCAGCACAAAGTGCAATCGGATAGTCAGTCAGATGTTAGAATTGGTGATGTGATGTGCAATGAAGATAGACGAGGATAATCTGCCCCACGTTCTGCGGTGATGGTCTCTCGCTTCCAGATAGCTGCTCGTGTGATCAGAGTTTCCGGTCAGGTAGCGAGCGAGCGAGGTATGAAGGAAAGGGGCAGGGCGGGGGTGTATGTGTGCGTATGGAAGGAGTGGGGAGAGCAGGAGAAGGGAGAGAAGGGTAGGTAGGTTACCAAACTTGCTTCAATATTATTGCCTATTGCTAGGGACTGTGCCGTGTGAGTATAGCAATTTTACCGTACCTGTTACTCTGCGGATCTTTTTTTTCGCCTTGAGGGTGTCGTTATCTGAAGATGGGAGACGATAAACCTTCCCAGTCGCCTATTGTTTTTTCTGTAAGTCAAGAGTAGGTACCTCTAAAAGGCGCGAGCGTCCGATCATTTGGTGTTATACGTTACAGCACTGCAATATAGCTCTGCCACGAGCGGATTGTATCAGTATTCGAGCCTTTTGACGGAGAATGCCAACAATAACCGTTCCTATTTCCAAGACGTCGGCGCTTGATCGGGAAAGGTGCGGGAAGATGGAAAACGAGTGTTGGAGCGGACGAGATTCAAGAAAGGAAAGAAAAAAAAAAGGGTGGACTCTATCTAGAAGAGCAACCCACCACAACACACACTTACCCTAAGTGCACGCTATTACCCCCTACCGCAGCTCAACACACCTTATCAGGTACGCTTCAATAAATCCTATGATATATACAGTACGGCACCCGAGCACCGCGGAGAGCAGGACATGCAGCAGAGAGATGATGTAAAGGAGACTGATGGTGACCAAATGCAGGATTGTGTTTTAAATCTGGTACGGCCCTCGCACTGAAAAGGGTGTCGGTGCCTAGCAATGCTCTACCGTGTACAAGTAAAGATCAAATCACCTTCCCTGTCCAATACCAGCTGTGAAGACAATACTCCGAGTCGGCTGAGCCCCAGAGATGGAGTTTGTTGGGTAAACAGGGCTTTCTCGGGACTCTGAGAATTGAAGGGTGGAATCTGGCTGGCTGATGGATTGCGGCAAGAAGGAGGCAATGAGGGGCGAGGGGCAAAAAAGGAAGGACAAAAAAGAAATAACTGCAAAGATAAAGGAAGGGAACAAATGTCGAATTTCCTCTCCGCCGTACGAATATTGACTGACTACGGTATCTCCTGGTCTCCTCCGCTCGAATCTTTGGCTGCAGTGGGGGCGGCGGTGTCAAGGTTCCTAGCACATCCGTTTGATTGTTGTCGGAAAGCCTTGTTCTTGTGGAACGATCAACATGTACCGTATGTGTATGTGTATGTGTATGTGTATGTGTATGTGTGTACCGTACTCGCACAGTATGTATGTGTGTATGGTGGGTGATATTTCACTTGTCCTGAACCCGGTGGTGGGCTGTGGATTGAAGAACAGTGATGATGATAAGTTATGGCAACCAAAAAAAAAAAAAAAAAATCTGCAGAGATTTATTAACATGTTTGACACCCTGTTCCCCACTGGAAGGAGCCGGTGGTGAAGCACAACAGCAAGGGGTTGCCCGGGAAGCTTCCAGGCATTCGTGCCTTGTCATTGGCTACTCCTACTCCTACAAGTCCAGACCAGGGGGAACAGCTTTCTTGGCAGCGGAGAGGGGGGGAAGCTACTATCTTTTTGGTGGAAGTCTGATGAACGTGAAAAGGGTGCGTGTTTTAAATTTGGGAGGGTACGAGTACCGTCCAAACGCGTTTCTTTGGTTGCGTTCCAGATTTCCCGAACCCTCGACGCGCCAGCCCTCACCATTGTCGCTCCTTCATCCCAGACATCCCCCCCCCGTGAATCCATGATCCCTTCTCTCTCCTCTGCGCTCTTAAAATAAATCCATCTCTCCCCCCCACAGGGCTGTCTCCTTTCGCTTTGAACCTCGGCAGCTCACTCGGAAATCCGATGGGAGGCAGAAAAAGGAAGCGGGCAAGACTCTCATCCAATGGGGCGCATGCTACCACTGGCGAGGCTGGGGCCGACAATCGTAGACCAAAACGATTGCGCCTTCATCCTCGCTCACTCTCTGCATCACCGCCGGTAAATCCAGACCCCCGGCCGCCATCATTGACAATACCCTCACCGCCGACGCTTCCCGGGCCTAGCAAAACAACATCGAAAGCCACAACTTCACCCCTCTCGGATACAAAGCCTTGCCATATTCCAGCTCCAGCTTCAGTTCATCATCCTGTCCTTTCACAGTACTTTCCCTGTCTGCTCTCACTTCATGCATATTTGAAGCATGTGCTGGTCTGTTCACGCAGATCGGGTTGCCTGAAGAGGCTCGGTGCAATTAATAAAAACACCGATGCCGAGCTGCTGGCACATCTAGATACGACTCTCGTCGGACTGAGAGAAAATATTGGTCCTGGTTTGGTGTTGGATGTTGCTGACGCTACTCAACTCAGCGCGGGATCCCGTCCCTCAACATGTTCCCAGAGCGAGGTACGGTAGCCAACAAGCGCCTCATTCCTCTTTCAAGCAAGCCCCTTCCGTATCTGCACAGACCCCAGCCGGTTAACTGTCCTGCCCGCAGATTGTCGATTTGGTTCTACACACTCTCTTTTATCGGTCAAACACTAGGCCGTTGGGGGCTGTTTATCCTGGGAAACCTAACAATATTCTCGCCCAAGGCTACAGGACCAACAATAATACACATTCTACTCACAAGTTTTGCGCGGGGCCTCTGGGTATCGATGTTGTGAATTTCTATCCGAATACCCACGTTACAACCCTCAAATCGAAGCTATGGGCTGGCGTCTTCAAGATAATAGGAGAGGAGCCTATGCTGGATTTGCTTCTCAACACGAGCATTTTCGTAAAGTTGGATGAGGGCAATAATGTATCCAAAAGCAACTATTATCAACTGGCTGGTGAGTGAATCTAAACCACCATCCTGTCCTTTCTCTTCGGCTTTGCCTGGCTTTTGCCCCATCCTCTCGGCAGATAAAGTACCTTTTATCCTGTCATATATTGCACCTTATCTTCCTCTCAATTTCGGCACTCTTGCCTTTCTCAATATCCATGCGTGACATTTTCTTTTGGCGAGGCCGATACCCGACCCTTTGGGTCTGCCGGCTTTTTTTCTTTTTTTCTCCCTCAATTCCCCTTTCCCCGTTTATGTCACGCAACAGGCGAAGCGAGCCCAATACCGTACAGGTACCGGTGAACCGGTCTTGCCCGCACTACCGTGCCTCCACGCGAATGACACCACGCCTTATATTGGTCAACTGTTAACTTAATTGTCACTTCCGTTACCTAGGCCCCCCTATATCCGATTCTTTGAATAAGCCGTTTCCCCAAGGTGGCCCGGAAAGCCCTGCCCCCAATTCTGGAGGATCAGTAAGGGCCCGTTCCGCCGGTGAATCCTTGAAACGCCCTGTGACGGAAATTGGTTCGGCCATCGGTGCTAAGCGGGCCAAGATAACTAATGCCAATGGCCCTAACAATGAAACTGCCCCCACGAGAATCCTTAGTCACGTGGAGCTTGGCAGACACCGAGATTTGAGGACACCAGGGGAGATAATGTTTGTGAGGTCTCGAATGTTTTATTCAAAATCTGCCTACAATGCCCGTGGGGAGGTTGTTTTTGGCTTACGTCATATACGTGGGTGATGCATCTGAAGCCCATGCCGTTGCTAAGAGATCGATTTAATACGTGACATGTACTAGATGTTCTCAATCGATTTCCCAACCCTTCCGATAGAACTCACGTAATACATTTGTTGAAATATATGTTCCCAAGGCAATTCAACCTCCATAATGTCTTTACATCGACCGTGGATAGGAAAGAAACCATACAACCACTCAAGGATTACACTCTTCGTGAGCATGAGATTGCACTCCAAGCTGGAAAAGGGTCGTTTGTTCCCAAGAGGTTGAAGGGCAAAACGTTCGAGCTGGTACAAAGGATGATGAGACTGCATAAGAGGTGTTCATATCATGCATTGATTGAGTATTATTGTCCTGTTTGGGTATTATTTTCTTTCTTTCTTATCTTCTCTTCGCTCGAGTGGCATGCTGATCGTATCGGCTTCAAAGTTATGTGACAAGGGTGTCCCTGATACACGGCTTTCCATACCTCCTGTCAAAATGGTTATTGGCAGTGATATGAGCAAGCTAGTTTCACAACCTCCCTTCCCATCCTCAATCTCGACCAAAACGGCCCCTTCATCAGATCCCTCTCCCCCGAAGCCGAAAGAAAGTTTTACAGACTTTGCGTCCTCGATTGGCGAGGTTTCTGCGTTTGCGAGAGCGGTGATTTTAAATATTGTTCCCACAGAATTCTGGGGAAGCGAGGAGAATGAAAGGGGTTTTATGAAGAACGTGGATAGATTTGTTAAGCTAAGAAGATACGAGACCCTGTCATTGCACGAAGTTATGCAGGGTATGAAAGTAAGTTTTTCTTCCCCAGTTTATTGCGGTATCGACTGACCGATTACGTAGCTGACCGACTTTGCCTGGCTTTGTCCATCCAATGCTAAGGACCGAAAGCTCTCGCAGTCGGATTCGCTCAAGCGCATCCAAATACTTTCAGAGTTTGTATACTACCTTTTTGACTCACTGCTGATACCCCTCCTCCGTTCTCATTTTTATGTGACCGAGTCGAATATCCACCGGAACCGTGTTTTCTACTTCCGGCACGATGTCTGGAAGAAATTGTCTGAGCCCACTATCAATAAGCTCAAAGTGGAGATGTTTGCGGAGCTAAAGAGCGATCAGGCGAAGCGAATTTTGGATAGTAGAAAGTTGGGATTTTCAACTGTCAGGCTATTACCTAAAGAAACAGGGATTAGGCCAATTATGAACCTAAGGAAGCGAGGCATGGTAGTGGAGCGGGGAAAGACTATACTTACACAGAGCATCAATTCAATTATGACACCGGTGTTTAACGTTTTATCCTTTGAGAAGGTGTGCTTATTCTTTGATCTTGGTTGGCCATGGTTGGCGCTCTAAGCGCGCGCCCTTATGTATCGAGCGGGTGCCAACCTACTATTTTCAGCCAATGCTAACTCGTGCACTTACTAGACCCGCAAGCCGACCGCTCTTGGTTCTTCCTTGTTCAACGTCCGAGAAATGTATCTCAAATTGAAAGCTTTCCAAAATCATGTCCTGTCGGCTTATAAAACACCACCGAAACTCTTCTTTGCTAAAGTCGACATTCAAGCTTGTTTCGACACCATTCCCCAGAAAGAACTGCTAAAGGTAGTAGGCGCGCTCCTGACAGAAGAGGAATATCGCATCCACAAGTACGCCGAGGTGAAGGCGCCAGCGCCGGCCGGGAAGATTGCAAAGAAGTTTGTGGCGAAAGGCGGTTCGGCAGACGATTTTGGAAGGTTTGGCGACCTGGTAAAGGAAGAATGTAATCATGGCTTGCGCAGGAGAAGAGGGACAATCTGGGTTGAGGATGTGGTGCAAGCGTATAAGGGACGGGATCAGTTAATGGAATTACTGAAAGAACATGTCCTGGTTAATGTTATCAAGGTATACTCCACGCGCCGACAATTCCTGCATTCTCGCTTGGCTGATGCTGAGCCCACTTTTTCCAGATCGGAAAAAAGTTCTTCCGTCAAAAGTCTGGTATCCCACAGGGTTCTGTTCTTTCTACCATTCTCTGTAACTTTTTTTACGGAGATCTTGAGCGCGAGAAACTCCCTTTTGCGTCGGCCCCAACGGGTGTATTACTCCGGCTCATTGATGATTTCTTGTTCATCTCAACTGATCGCAGCCATGCAGAACAGTTCTTTCAGATAATGCATCAGGGCCACCCAGAGTATGGCGCATCCGTGAGTATTAACAAGTCACTGAGTAATTTCGAGGTTACTGTCAATGGATGGAAGATCAACCGGATCATTGACACGAAGGAATTCCCTTATTGCGGTAACTTAATACACACAAAGACCTTAAATATTAGACGAGATCGGGAGAGGAAGATTGAAAATAGTGAGTGTAGCCCGAGCCCTCCACTCCTCGGCACTTGAGTAGAGTTGAACCGTTTTGTTAACCGCATTTGATATCGATATGTAGTCGTGGATGATACCCTCACTGTGGAGTATTCCCGGAATGCTGGGAGGTCCCTCCACAAGAAGGCAGTAAGGTATATTACCCCTTTCGGCGTGCATAATCCGATCAATTTAAACCCTCGTTATGCTATGCATTCATTCACCATCTGGAATTGACTAATAAATCACTTGATTTTGCAGCGCCTTCAAGTTCCAAGCGCATGCCATGTTCTTCGATACGGACTTTAACAATCTCCAAACGGTGTTCAAGAATATCTACCACAACTTTATCGAAGCCGCCATGAAATTCCACCGCTCCGCCAAAGCCCTCTCGTCAAGTCGTCGCCGTCCGTCACAAAACCTACTAATAAAGGTAGTAAACGACGTCCTCGAATTCGCCTTTGTGATGGTAAAGAGCTGCCAAGAATCAAAAGTGAAGAGGGTCGTGACTCGCGCACAAGTAAAATGGTTCGTATTTTCCCGTCTCCCACTCTCTCCACGTTTTAGGTAGAGTGGTCGTCGGCAGTGCAATCGGCTAACCAAACCGACCACCGGTACTTCATTCTATTCAGGCTAGGAGCACAAGCATTCAAGATAGTCCTTGCAAGGAAGCAGACGAGTTATCGCGCGTTGATAAAATGGCTCGAAGGCACCGCTCAAGGTGAGGGGAAGAATGTTCAAGGCTTGGCGAATCGGGTTTCATGTTTGGGCGTGGATCCTTTTCTGTCTTTCCGGTACTGAAATCTTGGGGGTTTTCGGTTGGGGCGAGGGCGGGAAGTACTTGTATGTAGGTTTGGTTGTGCCCCGCAGTAGAGTTAGACTCGGGGGAGACCTGTACGAGTACTGGTATGATAGTAGATTTAATTATCTACGGCATTAAAGTTTTTCATTTTTTTGTTGTTTGATGAGGGGGGAGTGGCATGTTTGGCCGCGCAGTGTTGTGCTGTGACACTGTACTGTACTGTACCTATAGTAGCGCTCCTGAGGGGCACAGGAAATACTATGTATTACTCGAGTGTATATCGCACCTTTGCATACGAGTAGTTTTGGAGGGGATATGTTAATATCCCTGAAGTTTGAAAGGAGGCCTTCCCTTCTTTTCCCCCATCGAGTAAGCTGGGTTTTCTCTTAGTTATTAATCTGCCTTTGGGTTTGTCAGGCCTTGTTTGCACTGTCGTGGGGTATTAGAAAATTTTTTTTTTTTGACTGTTGAGTTGGCAGGTGGCGTGGCAATGTATTGGATTAGTTAGGCGGGTTATGTATCGTAGGTGCACTGTACCGGTACCAGCATCGTGCTCGAGCAGAAGTGAACCGGTCAAAGCCCACCCCACCCGGGATGGTGGAGATCTGGAATCTCAATTGGTACTCTTCCCGATTGGTGTTTTCTTGTTTAGAGTTCTCGTACGGTAGTGTCATAGCATGAATTAGAGAGCTTGTCATGATGGGGTACTGTATTGTTGATTGTTGAGGAATCTACGTATGATATGACCGAACTGGGGTGCCATCCCCGTCCAATTAGATTAAATCGTTGGTCTGGTTGGTTGCTGAGCTCTTTGCTTGCGCTGGCTGGCGTTGCGAGGGTGACGGACAATGCGGTGTTGATGAGAGCTCGGAGCAACGATGGGCTGTTCGAGACCTTTTTTTTTTTTTTGCTTCGACTCGATTGCCGATAGACTATGCTCAAAATACGGTGCAAGCACCGGTCCCGCATAGACAACCAGAGCGCCGAATGTCTCCTCGTCCTTTCATTCCTTCATTCCTTCCTTCCTTCCTTTCTTCCTTCATTCCTTCTCTCTCTCTCTCTCTCACTTCCCTCACCGTGCAAGGGTTAGGGTATCTGCTGTTGCGTGCGTTGCCCCCAAGGTTTCCTCATTCAAGCCTTCCCAATTCATCCACCCACCCACACCATCCATCGGTTCGAAATTCAGCGCCCTTCAAGCCTCAAACCGTTCGTCCATTCACTGGTTCTCCTCTGTCCTCCGCACTTCTCTTCCTTCCTTCCTTCCCACCAACTCGCTCGCTCGCTTCTCTCATATGCCTATGCATTAATCTTCTCATCCCCCCCATAAATTATTTTATTAAACATTTTATTGGACGATCTTTTATCCTTGTCTTTTTTACTTTTCGTTTGGGGAAACTTTTTGAGTAGGGTTAATTTACATCTTGAATCGGAAAAGACGGGAAGAAAAAAAAAGGTCCCAATTATTTTCGTTCCTGGAGAGACGAACTTAGACTTCGACGTCACTCGCTTTTCAACATTTTTTGCGTTTTTGAACCTTTGTCGCTGTCGTCACACTCCAGCAAACCAAACCGGTACCCCTGAAATTCTTACCAACAATAAAAAGAGGTGGAGAGAACAGGCTCTGATAGCGACATAAAAAAAAGGGTTCCTTCTTATTAACAAAACAAAATAATAATTCTTCCTCTACATCCCCCCCCTTTATCCTGCTCTTTGACAGATGACAGCGAGCGTTGGTGGCTGGGTCTCACCTCCGGAGCTTGTCGATGGCGGAGGAACGAGTTCGTCAAAGTCGTCTTCGTTGCCATCTAGTCTCCAACTCGACGATGGAAGCATTTGCAATGGCCTGGGCCACTTTGAAGAGATTGGGTTGAGCGATGACCACGAGGACCATCACACTGTTCAGATTTCGTCCGGGCCGATGCCCATATCGATGCCGAAACCGCCGAGGAATGTGGGGGGGCTGAACGGGAGGCAGTCCATACTGATGGGGAGGAATGGCACCACCACGGCCCTGGGGAAACTGAGGGACCTAACGCAGATGAAGAGGCCCCCTTTCTCCTCGTCACAGGCCAACGTGCATCCTTCGCCTCAGGAGCAGAACCATCTCGGTCCCCCCTCACGAAGATCGGCTTCGACCAATGGAACGAAGGGAAGCCAGAGCAGCAAGAATCCGCCGCCAAGATCACCTTCCCCTGATCCACTGTCCGCGCCGCTCCCCCTCAACATCATCCCGGTTTCGAATGCATCCCACGGGAGACAGACTTCTCCGATGACAAAACCAAGGAGGCTATCCTGGCACCAGGCTTCAAACAGGAAGACTGTGGAAGAGTTGGAGAACGAATGTGATTCTGACGACGACGTTCCGCCCGACACCATCTTTTATAACGTTCCTCTTTCCCCACGGTCGGCGAGAGCATTGTCAGCCACACCTTCACCGGAGAGGACATCCCCCCGGGAGCCGTTACCAGTTAATGGGGAAGCTACGCCGCCACCGACCAGGGGAACTTCGATGGTATCCGTATCCGGTGAATTAGACAATGAGGCGAGAGGCAGAACTCAGTTCCGATCCAAAAGTTGGAGCGACGCGATGTCGGAGCTGGGGGACGAGGCAAAGGAGTTAAGTGAGGCGCTCGAGAGGCATGCGGATAAGGAGATTGAGCAGACTACAAGGAGACTGCAGAAGTCTATGGAGAAGAGCAAGAGTAGTGCCTCAATTATGTCTGGTTCCGTACCACCTACGCCTATGCCTATCAAGAAGAGCTTTTCTACAACTACGGTTATCCCGCTCCCGCCGCTACAAATGACCAACGGGATGATTGATCCATTGCCAATTAGTAAAGAGAAGGAAGCTGTGCTATCCAGAACTAGGCCTTCGTGGTTACCGCCCAAGTCGAAGGAGGAGGAGAAAAGACACTTGAAAGAGTACAAAAAGATGATGCGCTTGTCGCAGGAAGCAGGTAGGCGATTTGACGAGGTTTGGAATGTACAATCTGACGATAGCGTAGATCGGAAACGTGCCGAAAAAGAGCGACAAGAGCAAGAGTACAAAGACCGGATCAAGAACGATACCGACAGGGTCTGGGACCAACACATCATACCAAACTGGAATATTGCGACTCGCAAGAACGAAACCCGAGAGCTCTGGTGGCAGGGTGTCGCTCCCCGATGTCGGGGAAAAGTCTGGCAGTTGTCGTTTGGCAATAATCTTACAGTAGGCCCGGAAACGTTCCGGCTGGCGCTGAAACGGGCACGGGATGTGGAGGATGGATTGAAGAAGAGTCCGGCAATGTACTCGTTCAAGGAAAGGGAGATGTTCAACGCTATAAGAAGGGATGTGAATAAGACCTTTACAGAGCTCGGGATTTTCCAGGTAAGTTTTGTGGGGGTTTTCTCCCTCGAGGTTCTTTTTGGAAATTGTTGTTGGGTGGTGGCTGACAATTCAGTTCCAGGAGAAGGGCCCGCTTCATCAGAGTCTGCTGGAGGTACTAATGGCTTATTCCATGTATCGAAGCGATGTTGGATACGTTTTCGGCACGCACGTGAGTTATCTTTCTTCCTGATTTCAACTAGACGGGTAGCTGATTATGCTATAGGCTGTTGCTGGGTTACTACTTCTGAACCTCTCCCCGGAACAGAGTTTCACTACGCTCGTTAATCTTCTAAACCGTCCCCTACCATTAGCTTTCTATACACAGGACGAGAGCGCGGTAATTCATCCCTCCCAATCTACGCATTCTTTCATTACTAATTCAGGCTAGATGTCCCGAGTATACAACCTCTTCCTCAAAGCCTTTAGATACAAACTCCCCTCATTATACCAGCACATCCACGTGATCCTCAATCTCCCGCCGCCAATGTATTTAGAAGCCATGTTTTTAACGCTCTTCACCCTGCACTGCCCCATCGACATTGCATCTCGTATTTGGGACATTTATTCCTTCGAGGGTGACGCATTTCTAGTTCGCACCGCGATAGCAGTAATGACCGTTTTGGAATCTAGGCTCTATGGCGACGCAGAGGAGATTGTTGGCCTCCTCGGCTGGAACGTGAAGCGCGGATGGGAACTCGGGAAGGAAGATGAATTTATGGCGGTCGTTAGGTCTGCCGGTAAGGAGGAGGAAAAGTCGAAGACGTCGAGTTCCGAGCCTTCGGAGGACTAATGGTTTTGGTGTTGCTGGCGACCTTTCTTTTTTATTAAAGGGATATATTGCGACTTACCTACTTGTACACTCTTTCCTTCTCTCTTATTTACTTTCCTACCAATCTATCTATTTGGAACTTTCTTTTCTCCTTTCTATTTCCTGCTTCTTCCTTACTATGATATATTATTTTTACATTTGTCTTGGGTAGTTTGGGGGTGATTGGCGTTTTTCCTTTCTTTTCCTTTCTTGTTTAGAGGAGATGAGAGTCAGTGCAGGGGGGTGGTTAGCCGTTCTTATCCGTTTTTTTCACCTTTTTCCAGAAATTACTTTTTTGTTTCATTTGTGCAATAGGGCTTCACTTCGATTTCACGGCTTTTTTTTCAGCCCTTTTTAATGTAGGAAAGTATTTATTGCTTGGATACTGGAGCACCTCGGGGGAATATAGACCGGTAGGGAGGGTGTGAAATTTTGTAGAAAAAAATTGAATTGGGATGAATATTTCTTTCTTTGTAAATTGTGTTGTGTTGTTGTGGGGAGTTTAGTTTAGTTAATGATGGCAGATGGGTTGGGGTGGGGTGAGGGGCGGGTGAGAATTTGTGAATGGAATATAGAGAAGAGATGTAATGATAGGATAATAATTATAATAGAATAGAATAGAATATATTAATTTTTATTTAGCGCTATTGTTCTTCAGTGAGAGGCGCTGCTGGTGGGGGAGGAAGGAAGGAAGGAAGGAAGGAAGGAAGGCAGGAGGAATGCCGCAAGCTACTACATTAATTCCACTACGTATCTGTAAATCTACAATACTTCCATCTTAACTTTTCAATCACCATCTACCTGATACACATACCGTATCCCTCCCAGTATACCCGAGTACTTTACTCTAAAGCACCAGTCTATACCCCCCTAATCAAGCACAACCACCGACAGTACTCTCCCACCCATGCAAAAATCAAATAACTCCCGGGATGAAATACGAAAGGTACTGTATACACCAACAGCAATCGAAACCCTTCCATCCATCCATCCATCCATCCATCTCACCTTACCGGTATACAAAAGTAACAACTCCCAACAACATCATCATCATTAAAAAATACCATGGAGAGGGGAGGGGGGGGGGCCTACTCGAACGAAATGAAGTGTACCAGTGCGTGATGGGACAAGGAGTTGCCTCAAATTTACCACTTTGTATGTCCTCCTCCTCCTCCTCCTCCTCCTCCTCCTCAGCCTGAATTAGATAGAGGGGGGATGGAATGGAATGGGTATCTACCATGCTACCGGTAGTATCTATCATAGCATCATACACTCGGCAGCGGGGTGGGGTATTCGGATTGTAACTTTCTCCCGAGACTTGAGGTTGTGCTTGGGATGTTTACGCCCCCGGAACACTAATATCAGATAGATGTTTTAAGTTGTGCTTGGGGGGTTCCAGTCCTGCCGTTCGTCCGTTCGTTGGTTATGTAACTTGTTCTCTGTTACGTGGGGTGTGGTGTCAAGAACACTTCTTACCTCTTCTCACTGGGTGTTTTTCTATTCTTGAGGTGGAGTTGGGATGGGATGTTATATTGTGAAGAGGAGAGGGGTGGGTAGGTATGGGGCTTACTTGTGGAGGAGGTGGTGAAGGGGTTATGCACTATGGGCTGAATGGTTAGGTGTCGGTGGTAGGTACAGTAGGTAGAGGTGGTAATGAGGATATCTATAATAGCTGGAGTTGGGATGGTTAGTGCTTTGTGTATGTGAGGTGCTATTTGTTCGCTTTTTTTTAGAGCTTGGTTTTGTTATGGGTGGGTTGGATGGATTGGTCGGGAGCGGTGAGGATATCCCCAGTGGGCGTTCTCTGTTGTAGCTATTGGGAAACGCCCCCGGTAGGGCGTTACCAGGTGGAAAGGTTCAGGGGTTTCTCTTATTTTCGGGGTATTACGTGTGTAGAGAGGGGGGGAGAGAGCAAAGGCGGGGGAGAAAAGCAGGAGCGTGGGGGAAGAGGGGGGGACAAGGAATTCAATGTCCGGCTTTTTGAACGATACCGTGCTCCGGGGAGGAGATATGACTCACCCCCCCGGGCGGGGGCGCTGATCACCACCAGCATGGGATGAAACAGGGAAGACTAAATCTTCCCGAAGCCTGATGATACTGTTAGATAATACTCCCAGCATTGCCCCCTATGCCGTTTAGGAAGTTGTATTCTTGGGAGTTGGAGGGCTGTGGGGGCAGATAGAGCAGAAGAGTGTCAAGAACCGGAAGAATTGATAGATCTTGGCCCTCTCTTGTAGGAATAAAGGTGCTCACTTTTGTATTGTAAAGGGACGGATGAAAGCGGTAGGACGGTCAGAAGGAATTCCGAATCTAACCTGTTTATCGGGTTTCCCTTCAGTTCTCGCTTCTCCTTCCCGTGATTTCTTGGATATTTATCCCGAGGGTCTGAAGCACACATCGTTGATATAATACCATCCGTGTCATTCCGGATCACCTACTCGGCCATTTTCTCCAGTATTTGGGGTTGCGGTGGGACATCTGTTGTTGGTGGTGGGTTTACAAGGCAAGTATGATAGCCTCCCTATAATCTCTACGACTCCAAATGATATCTAACACCTCCTATCTATATACCCTCTCAACCCCTTCAAATGAATATTTTAATCCCTTCTTTGCTTGAGGTGGTTTTGTTTGTCTTTCACTTTGAACTCATACTAGGATGTTCGGCTCTCTGGATATATGGCTGAACGAGGTCTAGGAAATCATTAGGCTTCTTACTATTAGCTTTGCGTTACACCACACTTACAATTCCTTACTTGTGTTGGTGGGAGGGAGGAGGGAAGTGCTGGTGGTATTGATCCCGGCCACAAATCGTGCTCTCTTAGCAGCGGTACAGATTCTTTACTGGTTGCTATGAGAGGAGGAGTTTGAGCGGGGCGCGAGTGATTTATTGTGATTCGGGGTTCTCGTCTCGCAAGAGGGTCTTGGGTTTCATGTAACATATCTTCTCTTATCAATTGTACAGTAACATCTTGAGAGCGACTAGAAGTGATTCAATTGATGGGGTAGTTTCCCCCAGACGCTTCTGTCTCAATCTAGGTATCAAATTGTGCAGAAATCCTGTGCCTTGTATCAAGCTGTCTTGGACGATAAGGGTCTCGGACCAGTTCCGGCGGGAGCTTAAGCTTCGGAACCCCATTCGGGGCATTGGGTCTGATTCTTGGGTCGAGTGTCGCTAGGACTGTACTGGCGCAGCGCTACTAGTTTGCTCGTTTCTCCTACTATAATACCTTTTGCTTCCTCTTGCTATCATTCATCTCTTCCTTTGCTCTTCACCGCTTCCTCAAATATGATTGTTTTTTGCTCTTTTATTGTAGAAGGAGTTTTACCTTATAAGCCCCCGGTTCAGAAGGCGTGTTCCGACTGCTTAGGTGGTTTTTGGTCCAACCCGCCTTTGTAATATTGTTAGCGGAATAGATCGTGATACATAGGATAGGGTAGAAAAACGTAGTTTGAATTTTATACCTTAGGCACGGGTGTGGATGAAGGTCGCCCAGGGAGAAAGCGCAAGAGGTCTTTCATCTTGGAGTCTCTTTATCGCTTTATAGAAGGCCATTGTGGCTTTCGTATGCCCTCCATCGTCCCCATAACAGTTGAGAAATAATCTGTGCAATCTTCTTGAAACCTCGCGACTTGAGCGGAGGCATTAGTTCCCTATAGGGAGGCCAATATATGACTATAGGTAGCTGAGGCAGCAGGAAGCTTTCTTTTGTATTTCCGGAAAAGTCGGAGACATCTGTTGATTCTGTCTTTCCTCTCTCTTTTATCTCCCGCCTTTCTTCCTTTCACTTCTCTCGGCCCACTAGGGTGACTTGTTCCCGGGCCGCCAGGGCTAGGGTAGAAGGAAGAGGGAGATCTGATTGGGTGGGTTACCTATCAGGCCATCACGTCTTCTTTTCGGGTAAATTGCACAGCATATAATAAGGGAAGGAATTAGTGTTTAAATTGTATGAGTGTGCGAGTGATTCCCAGTGATGAAGATCGTGGGTTACGTGTTAGAAGTTCTCGAGGAACGCGAGGCCAAGACGTCGTGAGGGTCGAGTTAGGTTTTGGGAGAGGAGGATTAGAGAAGGAGAGATCGCTGTTTATAAATATGTAGCGAGGGAGTAAGGAGGGAGGGGGGGGGATAAAAGGAGAAGAGGTAAGATGGAAAACGAGGGTGGTAGGGCAGAGCTTTAGAGGGAACGAGATGACGCAAGCTGCTGTGAGGAAATAAGGCGATGGCGTGCGAGCGCAGACTTCAACACTATGAGCCTATGAGTGAGGGAGGCTCTGTTAGTGTGGAGGGAGGGGTGACAAGTCTTATGCCCCCAGTGAATAATTCATACAATCTCTGTCCTCATGAGGCTTTGAATAGGACGAGCTCACGGGGGAGATTCATTAGGTTTGGGCTCAATAGAAAAAAAGCGGTAGCCTAGAGGATTGTTGGATAATACTGTAATTTTGGGGGTAAATTCTCATGGTCAGTTGGTCGTATTGCGAACTTTTTTGCAGTTCGGGAGGAACGACCAGTTGATGAGATTGTTGAGTGGATATCTAGCAGGAATGTGTACAGTATGCTAGTGATTGTTAACGACTATCTTAGCCGTTACACTTCGTTTGAGAGCGGAGGCTCTTCGAAACCCGGCTGCGACGTTGTTCGAGGCGCCGACCGGATTGGGATTGCGGTTTCTCTTTTCACTGGTAGCATCCCACTAGGAGAACGCAACCACGATCAGTGGACTTGCGTACCGGTACAATGCATCTACCGCGGCACAAGAACTTGAGTAATTGGGGTACGTGTCGTGTAGAATAATTGGGCTGTCTTCCCTCAGTAACGTTTGGCAACTTTTGTGTTTTCTATCTCCAGGGAAGGGAGTTTTTGATTACATTGCAATGGGCTTAATTACTAGCGTTCAAGTACTTAGAGTACTCGTACAGTATAGTACGGTACAGTACTATAAAAAGCTGGAATAATGGAGAATGGCGCTAGGGCGTCCAGAATCCCTACCCTTGGATCGGGGGGGAGAACACAGCTAGAAGATTCCCTTTCAGCCCTTACTGCTCGGTTGAGGCGGATCTTACGACCGGTAGGAGATGCGACTCCAACTCTGAGAGATTCTCGGTTCCTGATACAGCTCCTAGGCTGTGGATGATAGCTCGCATCGCACATCTTGGGGCTGGGTGTGTGTAGTCGCGCAGGAGCGCTACCGTGGCGCGCAAGTGATGGCACTGTGCCCTAGAAATTCGGTACTACCGGCAGCCCAAATACTGTAACTATAATACAAACATTAATGGTTTCACCTGTTGGATCATCCCAAGGCAACCATAAGGCTTCAAAATAATACCGCGTTTTCCTTTAGTTCTTAGAAATTTCATCAATAATCATCCATAGACCCTACCAGCGCACCAGAACATGACACAACCTTTCAAGCGGCGAAAGACGGGAAATGTCCCCATTTCTCAATACAGCAATAACATCAACTCTTTTAACTCTGTGCAGAACAGCTTTACTGTTGCCGATGATCGGCTTGAAATCCTGACTTGGTTATCTCCACTTGAGCCCAGCATACGGCACCAGGATGTACGAGCTCACAGGCTCGACAATGTGGGAGGCTGGCTCCTGCAAACGGAGGAATTTCGAACATGGGGCGATTGCGCCCGCGAAGATGAAATAGAAAAAGCGACTATATTTTGCTGTGGTAATCCCGGTGTTGGGAAGACATATTAGGTAAAGGAGGCGATCCTGTGGGGAGCGAATGAAGGGAAGAAATGCTTACCAGCTATGATACTAGTTCGCTAGTAATCGACGCTTTATGTGACCAAGCCGTGGAGGAAGACGTCGCGGTTGCTTGTTTTTATTTTGACTTCGCTTCTAGGAATGAGCAAACCGCGGCGAGCATGCTAGGGGCCCTGCTGGGGCAGATTGCCAGCGGTCTTGACCAGATCCCCAAAGAAATAGCTAGAGGGTATGAGAATTACAAGAAAACAATTGGTGGTCGGCGACTGCGACTTCCGGAAATTGTGAAAATGTTACAGGATATCACATCTTCGCGGCGCACCTTCATATGCGTCGATGCTCTGGACGAGTGTGCGGCAGAGCATCGCCTCGAGGTTCTGGGCTCATTGCGCCAGATTCTACAGAAGTCCCCGGGCGCTCGGATATTTCTTACCGGAAGACCACAGATCCGGCACGAGGTCGAGAGATATCTTGCTGGAACACTAGAGGTTATATCCGTAATGACCAACAAAGACGATATTATTACATATCTCCGTGCGAGTCTAGAGAAGGACACAACCCCTGATGCGATGGACAGTAGTTTGGAGGTAGCTATTGTGAAATATATTCTCGAAAACGCTTCGGAAATGTAAGTAGGAGCAACAGCTCCCGGGAGGCCTGCCTGCCTGCTGACGGATGGATATATCTAGATTCCTGCTTGTCTCCCTCAACATCGATGCTATTCTTCAAGAGCCGACTATACATCGCAGGCGGCGAAAGCTTCGCGAAATGAAAGACGGCTTGGGCTTGGGTGATGCATACAGTGAGACCATTGAACGGATAAAGACTCAAGGTGGTGAGAAAGCAAGGCTTGGTATGGCTGCTCTGATGCGGGTCTCTCATTCGGAGAGGCCATTGGCGGCGGACGAGCTGTGCCACGCCCTAGCAGTCGAGATAGGGTGCACAGATTTCAATGCCGAGAATATCCTCTCGATGAGGACATTACAAGCATGCTGTCAAGGACTTGTGGCCGTCGACAAGGAATCTTCGACTGTTAGGCTGATTCACACCACCCTCCAAGAGTACCTTTCTACTCAGCTTGGCCTTTTCAATAGAGCTCACTTGACGATGGCGGAAGCTTGCTTGACCTATCTCAATTCCCAGCAGGTCAAGGAGCTTTCCACTCAGCCCTTTCCTAGTGTCGAAAATGCGCCATTTGTCGAATATTCTTCGGTATATTGGGGAACCCATGCGAAAGTTGGCCTTTCGGATTTGGCCAAGTCTCTTGCGCTAGCTCTTTTTGACCAGCAAGATGCCTATAAGTACAACATATCCGCTAGATTACTTTTGAATCAAGTAGTGGGTCGCCATGATATCAATTTTCTCTCCATGTTCACTGGGCTGCATTGTGCATCCTTGTTCGGACTTGTTGAGGTTGCAGCTGCCTTCATAGAGATCAAAGGTTGTGACGTCAACAGAAGAGACCACACGGATGCTACACCACTTGTGTGGGCTGCTAAGAATGGGCACGAGGAAGTGGTAAAGCTGCTTTTGGGACAGGAGCATATCAAACCCGATAGGCTGGGCCCAGCCCTCCGGTCACCACTCTCCTTTGCAGCCGAAAATAAGCATGAGGGTGTGGTAAAGCTATTGCTAGAAAGGAAAGACAGCTGTCCCGGCGAGCCATCGCAATCGGGCAAGACCCCACTTTTGTATGCTACCGAAAATGGTCATGAGGGGGTAGTGAAGCTGCTATTGGAACGGGAAGATGTTAACCCCAACACGCCAGCGAATTGGGGTCACACACCCCTCTTTCGCGCTGCCGAACTCAGGCACGTGGAAATAGTAAAGCTGCTACTAGAGAGGAGGGACGTCTGCCCTAACAAGCCATCGCGATGGGGCGAGACACCGCTTTTGTATGCTATCGGAAATAGCCATGAGGAGATTGTGAAACTGCTATTAGAACGGGAAGACATTGACCCCAACTCGCCAACGGAGTGGAGTCGCGCACCCCTCTCGCAAGCTGCCCGGCTTGGGCACATGGGAATAGTAAAGCTACTACTAGAGAGGAGGGACATCTGCCCTAATAAACCACCCCGATGGGACGAGACACCGCTTTTGCATGCTATCGGAAGTGGCCATGAGGAGATTGTGAAGCTGCTATTAGAGCGAGAAGATATTGACCTCAACACGCCAACGGATCAGGGTCAAGCACCCCTCGTGCGGGCTGCCGAATTTGGGCGCGTGGGAATAGTAAAGCTACTACTAGGGCGGAAAGATGTCAACCCCGACCTTCCAGATAAATGGGGCCGAACACCGCTCGACTCGGCCGCCCGGAGAGGGCAGGAGGAAGTAGTGAAGCTGCTACTAGCACGGAGCGATGTCAACCCTCATAGGCTAGGTCTTAGCGGCCAAACGCCGCTCTACTGGGCCCTTCAGAACGGCCATGAGGCAGTTGTGAAGCTGCTATCATATACCAGGACAGGATGATGCCAGTCCCGACAGGTTAGACTCCCGGGCCTGACGAGCTGCAACTCCGCGTGACCCATCTGTTTCAGACCCCGTAAGCAGAAACTCTCCTGCCCTAGAGTTCGTACCTTGATACGCCCAGCTTCCGCAATAGCCTCATCACTGACACATTCGTCGCTCTCGATATACCACATATCCCCCCCTCAATTCCCTTTCCAACCTCCAAGAGGGTCCTTGTGTAACATCCTCTATTTCGGCATTGCCGCCTTAAGATTCCATTCCTAGCCAGTCCTAAAACCCAAGTTCAGGAACCAGAGTGTTTATAATACTAGTTATCATAACGTGACCGGGGGAAGGTTTATTAATCCCTGTTCACAGATTTTAGCGTAGGAGTAGGGTAGAAATGGGGATACATCATGATATTGTTACATCGATATTTTATTTTATTTTTTTAAAGGGAGGGCCGAGTTCATGCTTTGGGCCTTTATTGTACTTAATCAGTCCGTCGTTTCTCGGCTTAGAGATTCTCGGTTTTATGTACTATACTTTTCATGATATCGATTTTTTTTTCTAACTTTTTGTTCCTTTCTTCCTTCTCTCACGTTTCTTAGTTGGGAGAGGGAAGGAAGGTTGCGCGGGGGGGGGTCTTGGTGAGTTTACGTTGTAGCAATGTCCAAGATTCATAACTCTGTCGGGCGATCCTGTTCTTGCTTTGTTCACTTGTGCAAGAATTTTCCGATACCATTAAAAAATTGGGTGAATACTACGTTTACTTCCTCCTCCTTCTCCCTCACCGGCCCCGGCTCGCACAGGACAAACCCATCCTCCAGTAGGCCATTCAAGACCAAAAACACCTCCGACACTTACCATACTGTACCTCCCAAGGAGCATACTGGCGAAGCGGACAGACACCCGTGAATTCTACCCATCACATCCCTGTTCTAAGCCTACTAACTATCAACAGCAAAAAGGCTCACATGCCCCCAAGCTATGATACCTCCTTCTTCAGGGCTACCGCATATCTGCAGAGGGGCAAGGCAGGAGAGGTGGCTCCTATGATAACATTTTGTACAAACTAGGCCCTATGTCCTCCTCCGCCCTCGCCCCGCCCCCCCCCCCCCCTCTAAGAGCATATCTCCCAATTCTCACTCGGGGAATTACTCATTGCCTGCGAGGAGAATTGAACTTGGAAACTTGAAGAAGCCATGTTTGCTGGGAGCACGATGTTATATAGTTAAGGGTTTTTTATTTCTCGGGGACGGTGTTTAAGATCTGTGAACTTTTACAATTATCTACCCCCCCCCTCCAATCCTGACAACATATAATTCAAAAAACAGTATCCCCTGCAGTGTTGATAGTGCCGAATTTCCCTACACCGTGCTAAAGACCCACTAGCGGAATTAGCGTATTTCTTTGATTGGTAGATTCGACCTCATAGAGGGCAATGTTGCCACATACGGATCTTGGTTAGTAAATATCAACAAGTTCATTACCGGTAACATCATTCTCATATTAGGTTTAGTGCTCCTGTTA
>Ga0307507_10002837_pt1 | contig 35130 bp, 13 predicted proteins | sample 7_EM_MG_FD_207223 | JGI IMG/M metagenome (GOLD analysis project Ga0307507, IMG submission 207223) | Populus trichocarpa ectomycorrhiza microbial communities from riparian zone in the Pacific Northwest, United States - 7_EM | ecosystem: Host-associated > Plants > Roots > Unclassified | place...
CTAAGAGAGTTAATAGATTAGTTAATAAAGATTAATAATAGGATCTACTAAAGGGAACAAGCTAAGAGAGGGCAAGACAGAGTTCTATAGTTATATAAGGCGCAGAGTACGCAACGATAGACATAGAGTTAAAAACTATAGAATGGCGTAGAGCTAATAGACCTAAGCGGTACTAAAGAAACCTAAAGATAGGAAAAGAAACTATAGAAACCTAAAGGTTAAGGATTAAGTAATTAAAGGACCTAAGAGCAGAGGCTAAACTAGGGATCTTAGCAGTAGAAGACGTTTAGGCAGACTCTATAGCAAGAAAAATAGTTCAAAGATAGAGCTTGTATAAATTGCGGAAAATAGGGTTATTTTGCCAGAGACTATAGAGGTGGTTAGAGTAACTATATAGTAAAGGGAACTAGACCAGTAGACGGCATATATGTATAAAGGGACAATAGTACACTGTAAGGAATAAAAGAGTGTTTAGTTAACAGTTTTGCGTATTATTATAACAACGTATACTAAGTTTATAAGGACGCTAAGTACGGCGCAAGCTATTAGCTATAGGAGCTATTATTATTTAAGTTTAAAGGAACTAGCGAACTAGCTTATAGATTGGATATTAAAGACAATAAATTTAATAAAGACAAAGCATTTACCAATAATAAGGTAATAAGGGCAGCTTACTAGGAGCATATAAACCTTAGAGAAGTTAAAACAGAAGTAAAAACTAAGACTATTATAGAACAGGGTTTAGTAACGGGTATAGTAACACTATTAAATATAATTTCCATCGCTTTATAAGATAATAGGAGTAATGTTTAGAAGAAACTAAGTAAGTAAATAACTATTAGTGCTAGCTCATTACTTAATAAAGGTAAAAGGCCACAGGCTTAAGATTCTTAAGAAGAGATAAAAGAAGCTTAAGATTCTTAAGATAAGATAAGATATACCTAAGGACCCATAACAGACAAAAACTGATAGGAAAGGGTAGTAACTTAGTTTAGTAATAAATAAATAAGTATAGGACGCAAGTTTAAGAACTATAAGTTTGGAGAATAAATAAGAATATTAGCAATCCTAGGTAAATATAGTATTTAGCCTAAAGATTAAATAGTTAATACTAGGATTAAAAAGCAAGACGACTACAAAGATCCAGCTATAAGATATAGAAAATAAGAAACTATGGATAAGTTTAGGATAAGAATTATTATATAGTAAAAGCAAAAGCTAGATAAGAGATTAGCTACGCCAAGTTATATAAGGAATAGAGCACCTATATAAAGAGTTACTAATAGGCCGAGTGTAGGGACACCTTGGGTAAAGTGGTTAGACAAACTGGAATAAAAAGAGAATTAAGATATTCTAACCAGGTTCAAAGAAAGATATACTAAAGGATATTACAATATAGCGATAACAAGGTACTTTCTAATGGATAGACTATATACACTAAACCAGTTATACGGAAAGTGGTATAGGCAACAATATAGTAATAAATGGGAAGACTTTTATATATAGCTAGATAAAAAAGTTGTCCAAGACTAACCTATTATGGAAAAACGCATAAGTTACATTAAAGGAGTATTAATTATAACGTTAAGGAACCTAGAAAAGGGATCTAGGGACTAGAGAAGTAAGTAATAGATTTTAGTACCTATAGTAAAGATACCAGTAGTTAGGTTAACTAGATATAGGTTTAAACTTAAGGATAAAGATAAACTAAGAGTTAACCTAAAACATGCAGCGTATTATACACTATTGTAGATAGCTTGTGTGGATAATATGTATAATATATATAGAGCACCTAAAGATAAGAACTGGAAGTACCTAGTAAGGATATATTAGGCACTAGAGGAAAAGCGGTTTAGGAATGCTAAGTATATATATAGTTGGCACCTAGTAGAAGTACAAGGTTAAGGAGACTTAATACTTTAACCAGAAAGATTCCTTATAGAAAAATGCCTAGATAGATAATAGTAGTAGAAATGCCTAGAGAATACTTATCTATAGTATATAGAGGAAAAGAAATGAACTAAGTATTAGCTAAAGTTGGACTAAGTATAGGCAGGATCTAGCAGCTAACAGTTAGGAAAAGGGGAGGCGTATAGAACTAAAAGAAACTAGTATTAGAGCCTTAAACCCTTAAAGGAATTTAAGGATAATACCTAAATTTAAGAGCCAAGTAGCAAGATTAGCAGTTTAAAGTGTTGGTAGATAGTAGAGTAACTAGGAACCATATATTACCAAAGGTAGTAGAAAGGATAGGGTTACTATATAGATAGAAGGAACACCTATATCTACTTATAACAATTTTAGGAGATTAGATAGCCTATAGAGGAGGTATTATTAATCTTAAAATAGGACCTATTTAGATAACTATTAAAGGGAAACCAGTTAAAATGTCTTTTAATATTCTACCGTTAGGACAGGACAAGGCGATACTAGGAATACCTTAGTTATAGGAGTATAATCCAAAAATTAATTAGGTTACAGGTTAGGTTAATATTAAAAATATATAATAGCGCAAAGTGCGATAGCAAACCAAGTTGGTATAGTACCAAGTTAGAGCAATATATAAAGAGACTAAGTAAGGCTTAAGTTATATACCAAAGAGATACCATAAGTATGGCAAAAAGTTATAGTTACTAGAAAGTGAAAAGCTGTCAAAGTATATAGCTTAGGACTATAAAATAGAATTAGAAAAGGGAATAAGTCTAAAGTTCTTTCTAATCTATAAGCTTACTAAAACAGAGTTAGTAGCGCTAAAGGAGTTTATCCAGGAGAACTTATAAAAGGGATATATTAAACCATTATAGTTATTAGTAGGATATCCAGTACTATTTATCCTAAAGAAAAATGGAAAACTTAGAATATGTATAGACTATAGACAGTTAAACAGCATTACTAGAAAGGATAGGTATTCTTTACCCTTAATTAGCAAAATCCAAGACAGGATAGGTAATATAAAAATCTTTATAAAGATAGATCTAAGATGGGCGTACCATTAGATTAAAATCAAGGAAGGTAATAAATAGAAGGCAGCCTTTAGGTTAAAGGAAGGACTATATAAACTATTAGTTATGCAATTTAGGCTTATAAACGTACTAGCAACGTTCTAGAAGCAAATTAATAGTGTATTAGGAGAACACCTAGATAAATTTGTTATAGTATACCTTAATAACATTATTATCTACTTAGAGAGTGAGGAAGAGTATAGAGAATACATTAAATGGGTTTTAAAGAGACTATAAGAAGAACAGATGCTAGTAGTAATTAAAAAATACAAGTTCTTTACTAGAAAGACCGATTTTATAGAATTTATTATTAAACTAGGCCAACTTAGTATAGATTTAAAGAAGATCGAGGCTATAGTAAATTAGTAGGAACCAGAGAACGTTACGCAGTTAAAATCATTCCTAGGGTTTTGTAATTACTATAGAAGGTTTATAGCATAATAGTTATAGGATATTAAGCCATTTACATAGTTAATAAAGAAAGAAGAACCATGGGCATGGGAAAGGAATAATAAGAACTATTTAAGAAAATTAAAGAGTTGTTTACCTAGGAGCCAGTTCTTAAGATCTATTAACTAGGTCTAGAGACAGTTATAGAAACAGATACATTAGACTTTATACTAGGGGCGTGCTTCCTATAGAAATATTAAGACGGATAGCACCCAGTGGTATACTATAGTTGGAAGATAACACCACTAGAGTTAAACTATAATATCTATAACAAGGAGTTATTAGGTATAGTTACAGTACTTAAAGAATAGAGAGCATTCTTATAAGGCATAGAGAAACCATTTATAGTTAAGACGGATTATAAAAACCTTATAGGATTCCTAATAATAAAGGAACTCAACTAAAGACAGGTTAGATAGGCGGAAATGCTTATAAAATACCATTTTGAAATTCAGTATACTAAGGGTACAGATAATACACGAGCAGACGCTTTAAGTAGGAAGGCTGAACTATAAAGTAATAAAAAGCTATTAGGAGCTTTATTGCAAAAGAATTAAGACAGATTAATTAGGTATAATTATCTAAAGATTATAGCAACTAAGGAAAGTCAGATCTATAAATTACTAGAGAGTAATTAGACATAGAAGATCTAAGAAGTATAGGCAGAGGATTTAGACTTAGAGCAATATAAAAATAGAGAAGTAACATATATACCTAAGTCTATTGCAGAAGAATTTATTAAGGAATTCTACAGGGGAATAATATAAGGACATAACAGAGCTATAGGCTTAGTGTTAAGACTTTAAGAGGAATATATTATTTAAGAAATCTAGGGACTAGCAAGATAAGTTATAAAGAAATATCTAAATTGCTAAAGAAATAAACTAATAAGGTATAAGCCGTATAGAGGGCTACAACCTATTAAAACACCAGGAAGACTATAGGAGGTTATATTATAGGACTTTATTATTAAGTTACTAAAGTTAAGAGATCCCTATTATAGGACAAGATTATAATGCGATTTTAGTAATAGTGGATAAGCTAATAAAGTAGGGATACTTTATAGCATGCACTAAAGAGATATTAGTAGAAGATATTACTAGAATCTATATAAAGGAAGTATTTATAAGACATAGAGCACTAGACAAGATTATATTGGATAGAAATCCAAGATTTATAACAGTATTTTAGGAAGTGTTTCTAGCAGAATAAGAGGTTTGTGTAGTAATATCTACAGCGTATTATCCGCAGACGGACGGATAAACGGAAAGATTAAACTAGACACTAAAATAGTATCTAAGGCATTATATTAATCACGTATAGAATAATTGGGTATTGTTATTACCAGTTATACAGTTTATATACAATGCAACACTATAAGAAGGAATAGGAACATTACTATTTAAGGCGAATTACGGGTACGAGCTAAGAATATCGTTATCGCCACATTAAGCAAAAAAGATGAGTAGCATAGCTAGGTAAAGAATAGAGATATTAATAAATCTTTATGCAGACCTTAAAGAAACAGCTAAACTAGTATAAGAACAAATAAAAAGGTACTACAATGCTAAGAGATCTAAGGGACTAGATCTTAAGGAGGGGGATAAAGTATAGCTACTACACAAAAATTTTAAGAGTTGACGACTAAGTAAGAAGTTGGACTACGTTAAACTAGGACCTTTTAAAGTAGAGCAGAGAATTTTATTAGTTATATACAAGTTAAACCTATTAGCTAGAATAAAAATCTACCCTATATAGTATGTTGCAATGCTAGAGCCAGCACACGGGAATATTAAGCCACCAGTCTATAAGGCAGACACGTATAGAGGATAAGAGGAAGATAAATAGCAAGTTTTAAAGATCGTTAGTTACAAGGACGTAGACAACAAAATATGGTATAAAGTAAAGTAAATAGGCTATAGTGAGACTACCTAGGAACCACTAAGCAACCTAAGGAACGCTATAGGAAAGGTATAGGAGTATTAGAAGAAAGTAGGTTAGGTAGTATTAATAAAAAGGGATCGCTAAAAAATAAATTACCTAAGGGGGACCTAAGAGGAGCAATTGCTGAGCTACTTAGAGTTATTTCCCTTGTAGAAGGAGAGCCAACCCTTTTATTACCTAGCTTAGACAAACTCTGTTAAACAAGTTTCTATTCCTTAAAACGGACCTTCTTATAAACCCTCTTAAGACGGGTTAACTGAGCGAACGCAACCTACTAAAACTCAAAGAAGTGACGTTGAGCCTTAAGGGCCTAAGCGGTTTCTTTAGCAGAACGGTAGAGTTTAGCACATGTGGCGGCTAACTTAGACTTAAGTTTTATAGCGGTAGATTGAATATAAGACCCTATAATAAGTTAATTAGGGAACTTAAAGACTATTAAGAGTTATAGAACGCGCATATTTAGCGTTAGAAACAGAGCGAATATTATAGGATAATTAAATGTTTGCTTTAGTACACTCTAAGCAAGATAAGGGTTGTCGAGACGAGGGACTTATTATTGCAATACACACTAACCCCGCTTTCATATAATAAGAATATGGAGACGACATTATCTCACTAAGCAACAGTATGGCAGCCATAGTGCGAGCATAACGTTATACTTATAAAGAAGAAGAAGCTTTAGGTATAATAAGTACAAATATTAACTAGACTAATTAAACGGATATTACACCTCTAGTGGATAACTTGGAGATGTTAGGAATCTTTAAAAACAAAGATAAAGAGGAGGGAGATAGTGTTACAGACGCTTTAAGTACAATATTATAACTACTTGGGGAAGAGTTGTAGGAAGCTAGTTAGTTAATATAGGCATAGTCTAGGATAAATCCAGTAGAACTATGTAATAAGGAATAGTAAGTAAGTTACATAATGTTATACACAGTGTATACAGTATACGCGGTGTACGTCTATGTATAATACATACAACACATACCTTATGTACAAGAGAGGATTTCTTAGGAGTATAGTTATGTATTTAAAGGACCTTAGTCCCTACCGTAGATAGTTCTCTCCTTATAGTAAATCTTAGAATATAATTGGAGTTAATCTATTAGGTAATTACTCCACCAGTTATTATTACGTTGTTATTTTGTCGTACCTATATACCCAGCCCAATAATAGAACCTACCGTAGTCTAAGCTATAAGGTTCCGTTATAGCAATAGCTATAGAGCGTATATATTCGAGGAGTCTACAAGATGTTGCACGATCGATCGTAAGGGTTAAGGGCGTAAGGAGGTAATATACCTATGCGTAGCTGACGTAAGCTATACGCGAGGTGTACGTAGGAGCACGGGGCTCTCTTATAGAGGCCCCTGTGGTGGGGTTCCGTGACACTACCCCCCCCTTCTATAGAGGCGGAGCTCTGGCAACGCTGTGGTTACTATATATATATAAAAGGGGCACTTAAGGTAGAAGGGACACTTAGGGTATAGAGAAGAGAAAGGAAAAGGGGGTATTGCTAAAGGTTTACAACAATGTTATATAATAAGGCTTGGCACCTAAGAATCCGACCAATTAAATAACTTTAACCGCTAGTTAAAGTTCCTAGATATTTTAACAATATTCCGGTCACGTAATTGCGCTTTGCTATTATATAATAGTAATCTACGGTAATCTAATAGTAATTTGCCCTTACGTGGTAATATATAACGGTTTAACTCTATAAGGGCTCCTATAGAGGATTAGGTATAAAATCTCTGCTTAGGCCCGGTTTCTGTGGGTTTATATAGTGGAAGTTGCTAATTAGGTCCTTTATATTTTTAAAATCTTCCTATAGTTGCTATTTTAGCTAATCTATATTAAATCCTACGTAGATAGCTCTATAGTAGAGCCGCCGTCCTCTACCTTTACCAAAGTATTTAAAGTTAATAATTTATTTAATGGTCCACTCCTTATAATTCTCATCTTCGTTCTTATCTTGAATTAGTACTAATAGGGGTTTAGGCTATATCTATCTTAGTAAAAGATTAGGCTAGTAAAGGTGTAGTAGCTATAGGTAGAATACGGGTCATATCTTATGGGTGACTAGGGCAGGTAGGAGCTCTAGCTTATATATGGCTCCCCTATTAATAACTTATTTAATTAGATAGGGGCCAAGGTTCTTATAATTAAGTAACTTTATAGGCCTCTGCGTAGAGATATTATGTGCATCTAGCCATACCTAGTCGCCAACACGCATCTCTAGTGGTGGCGTTCTATAACGGTCAGCAAAGTAGGCCTGCTTTGCTTAAGCCTAGGCCATTTCTCCCTTATAGTAGTTGAGTATATTTTTTATACGGTCTGCATGCTGGTTGGCAAGTAGCATCTTAAGGCGTTTTCTATATAGCAGTTTCTTATTAATAGGTTCTAGTGGCTCTATACTAGATTAGGGGTGATATCCCTTATTTATAAAGAACGGGATAAGTCCTGTAGTAGTTAAGACATAGTTATTTGCTGCAAATTTACCTAGTAGGAGGTAATCTACCTAGTTGTCTTAACTATAGGCGACTACCTGTTATAGGTACGCTTTTATACTAGCATTAGCGTTTTCTGGTTGCCTAGCAGTTTTATAGTAGAAAAATATAGACATCTTAATAGAGATGCTAAGGTGTTAGCAGATTTATCTCCATATATTAGAGCTAAACTATATGCCTTAGTTGGATATAATTAAGTTAGGTAACCCATATAATTAGTAGATTTTGTGGAGGAAGGCGTTAATAACGTTGCTAATAGCTACGCCTTCGGTTAGGATGTAGTGGCGCTCTTTTATAAGTTGGCATATTATTATAAGGATATTCTTATAGGTACGGCCGTGTTATTTATAGGGTAGTAGGTTAATAACGAAATCTATGGCAATATCTGCCTATTATTGTATAGGTACTGGTAGAGGGTATAGTAGTCCTTAGTACTTTATATTAAAGGCCTTAGCGCGCTTATAACTATGGCAGGCGCCTATAAAGCATTTAACTGAGTCTATTATTTTAGGCTAAAAGTAGTATTGGCTAAGAAGCTTATAGGTTCCTCCTTTGCCTAGGTGGCCACTTAATTAGAGGTTGTGGGCTATTTAGATTAGTTGCCGTTGTAGATTTTCTAAGTTAGGGATAAATAAATAGCCTCTATAATAGAGCCTGTTCTCTTTTACTTCTAAAGCTGCTATATTAATCTAGCCTAAGCTTTAGAGGTTAGTTAGCAGCGTATAAGCGCCGGCAGTCTTTGTGGTAATAAGTTAATGCAGTAATGGGTTAACAGAGATGTTATATGCCGTAGTAATAAGCTCGTTAATTTTAGGAGGTGATTTTAGTTCTATAGTATAAAGTTAAGGTATAGTTAGCTCTATTATAGGTAGCATACCTAAGGCCAAATTTTATGCTTTTAGGATTGTCTGTTGTTGGAACTGGTTATAGGGGTTATCTTTAGACTAAGGAAGGTCTTATAAGCGGCGTGTTAGGCTATTAGGCTTAGTACCTTATACTTCTAGCCTATATGCGATTTTGAAGTTAAAACTAGAAAGGAACTCGTTCTAGCGTGCTTAGCATTGGTTTAGCTATTTTGTAATTATAAAGTACTTAAAATTGTAATAATCTATAAGGACTTTAGTTAGCTGGTTAGGTTCTACTAAGGAGAGTTCTAGTTAGAATTCCTTAAACACTTATACAATTGCGAGAAGTTCCTTATTATAGATCTTATAGTTATATTCTTATAGTATAATCTTAGAGGAGTAGAATATAACTAGGTAGAGGAGGCCATTATCGCCTATCTAGGAGAGGACGCCTATGTTAACGTGGTCTGAGGAGTTAGTTTTAAGATAGAGTTGTCGTCCTAGTATAAAGTGGGCTAGGATAGGTGCTTTGGTAAAAGCATCTTTAAGGTCTTAGAATGCCTTCTTATATTTAGGCGTCTAGATAAAATATAGATGTGTTTTTCTTCCTTTTGCGGACAGGCCCTTTATTTACATTATTGCTATAAGTGGTGCTATAATACCCAAGAAGTTGTATATAAATTTTTAATAAAAGTTGGCAAAACTAAGGAAAGCTTATACGTCCTTAATGCAGTTAGGGATTTACTATTTAGTAATTATGTGTACCTTCTTAGGGTCCATACGGACACCCTTAGTAGTAATAATTAGTTTAAGGTATTTTACTTCTATAACTGAGAATTTGCACTTCTTTAAATTAATATAAAGTCCTACGTCCCTAAGGCGCTATAGGACCTTTTAAATATGCTTAGTATGCTTAGAGGGATTATCGCTATAAATAAGTATATTATCTAGGTACGTAGAGTAGAAGTTATTAAGGTAGTCCTATAAGGCATTATTAATATAGCTTTAGAAGCTGCCTGGGCTATTATATATGCTAAAGGGCATAATGATATATTTAAATTGGCTAAAGTGTAATGCAAATGCGGTTTTCTATTTGTTACCTTCCCGTATTTAAAGGCGGTTAAAGGCGGCGATGATATTAAGCTTAGTATAGATTTTGGCTTAACTAAGCCGCTTAAGAGTCTTATATATAAGCGGTATAGGGTATTAGTTCTTGATTGTAATAGCGTTAAGTCCTCTATAGTTAACGCAGAATTAGATACCTCCTTCTAGCTTCTTAGTAAGGAGGATAGGGGCGGCTGCTAGGGATATACTGGGACGAATAAATCCTTTATTAAGGTGTTTATTAATATACTTTTTAATAACTAGGAGTTCATCTTTTAATATTGGGTAGGGTCTCTTATAGGGTGGCGTTTTTTCTTATTTAATATTAATGGCGTGGTTATTAGGTTAATATAGGGGGAGTATATCTACGCTCTTTTGTAAGTATATATTAATAAAGTTATAGTACCTCTTAGGGAGGAGTTTGCGGAGTTCCTTGTTAGTAAGTCCTTTTTTAAGCTTTATAAACTTTTTAAAGTCTGAAGGTAAAAGTCCGTAGAGTTCTATGGGGGCATTATTTTCTAGGAGGTTAACTGTATCTATCCTATTACTATAGAGGACGTAGTCCTATTCTTTATTAAGCTTATATAGTTATAATTAGGAGGCTGCAGTAATGGTCTAGCCTTTTTTATATACTATACGGTAGAAGGCCGCGGCACTTATATAGTAGTAGTTAGTTATAGGTAGGGTAATAAGGGGTTCCTTGGGTTAATATCCTAGGGAGTAGATAGAGGCGGCTAGGCTATATCCTAGGTAAGTCTCTCTACAGTATTTAGAGTTAAAGGTTACTTCTCTCTTTTTCCAGTTAATGGTGGGGTTGTATTATTTAAGCTAGTTTATTTTAAGGATAATAGGGTAGTTAGTAAGTAGTATAATATAGGCCTAGAGCTCTTCCTAGTGCCTATTTATATCTAAGTGAAGTTATACTATATAGGTAATCTTCTATGCGGTATAACTACTGTTAGTAAGTTATAGGGCGCGGGCTTTAGTAAGGGGTAAGGTAGATAGGTTATAAGTACATATAAATTAGGTATCTATAAATTTATTAGTAGCTCCGCAATTAATTATAGAACGGCTTTTATATTGTTTTTTGGCAGTAATTCCTATTATAGGTAAAACTATCTATTTCCGTCTATTTATCTTTACTAAGTTATCTATTAAGCAGGCTAATATGTAGATCCCCTTATTGTTAGGGTGTCCCAACCTATAACTTAGGGCTAGAACTTAGCATTTTCCGTTTCTGTATCTAACTCTACTGCTATTACTATGTCTTTGTCTTGTATAGTAGTGGCATATAGCAATATATTTAGTGTTTGAGGTACTAGGTTAGGTATTAGACAGCGGCTGCTAAACCTAGCCATTAGGTAGTTTAGGCTATAGCTATAATAGCCTTCTTAACGGCATTTATAGTAACGCCTTAGCTTCTAGAGTAGCTTATATTCTCTATCTAGTAACTTCTACAGGAAGGTTAGTATGGAGAGGTTGATATTAGGACTAGTAGTGTTGCTTAGGGTAGTAGGTATTGGTAGTTTAGTAGGTCTGGAGGGCTTCTATAGGGAGGTTTTTAGGTGGGGGTTTATAGTAGCGATCTGGTTTAGCTGTTGTTTAATCTTCCATAGGGCTGCTACCATATTATAAATATTATTATAATTATAGCTAGCGGCTGCGTAACTAAGGCAATAAGTGACTTTTTTAAGAAGGTCTTTCTAGTCTTTAGTATTATCTCAGGTGAGGACTCTAGTATATTTCTAGAATTTAATATAGAACTTATTAAATAATTTAGTAGGACTTATCTTTAGGGCACATAGTTTAGCTTAACTAGTGGCCACTAGGTTATAGTCGCGGTACATTTAGTTAAGGTTGTTAAGGACATCCTAGTAGGACTACCACTTCTAGGGATTGCTAGCCTCCTATTAAGTAAAGAGCCTATTAAACGGGATGCCCTTTATTTACCTAATAATATAGCCAATCTTAGTATCTTCTATAGGGAAAAGGCAGGCGCTCTAGGTTAGTTTCTTATGGATTTATATCTTCTAGTAGCTATATTCCTTGCAGTTACCCTTAAAGATTAGGGGATTAGGGTAGCGTGTATTAGACCCTATAGTGGCAGTTTAAGTTTAGTTGTTATAGCTTTTATTATTACTGTGGTAGGGGTTCCTATTAGGCGAAGCTGCTTAGCGCTAACCCTTTGTTAAGCGTTAAGTAGGTAAGGTTACTAGGGGCGTAGAGATATGGGTGGCGTTATATGCAGTAGAGGGGTATCTGGTATTATTACGAATGTGCTTATTAAGCTAAGATTGTAGGTATTTAATTATACCCTCTCTTTTAGTAACTGTAGCAATAAGTGTAATCTTAGCCTTCTTTAATTATTAGATGTTGCATTTAGACTCGCAGAGGTTGTCTTTAATCTCTTAGTATATATTGTTAGCGAGCGCCTTATAAGCTTATAGGTCTTAGATAATATTATAATCTTAGGTAGTGCGCATCTTAGCTTATATAAGCTTTAGATAATAGTTCTGTAGAAGGCGGTAGTATTTGTTAGGTTCTTATATTACTATTTTCGTAAACATCTTAGTGTCTTATATCTTAATTCTAATAGGTGGTAGCCCTTTAGCTTATTTATCCGTAGTTATATTATTAATATCCACCTTATTAAGGTTGTTGTAGTCTTTTAAGCCACTAGGCTTCCCTTTAGGGGTTAAGGCTAGGGCTAATGAATTAAATCCTCCTAGGATTAATTGGCGTTGTGGGTTTAATATAGGTATTGGATTATTCTTTAAGTTTGGCATAGTGGCTAGTAAGGAATTTTATCTTACTATTATTGGTTCTTTAAAGGTACAAAGTGGGAGACACGCTGCTTCTGGCAGCGTCTGTGGTATTATAGAGACGTAAAATTGGTTGTAGGCTAAGCATCGGTAATAAAAAAGGCGCAACGTAATGTCACGGGACGGGGGCAATGGCTACAGAGCGTATGTATTCGAGGAGTCTACAAGACATTGCGCGATCGATCGTAAGGGTTGAGGGCGTAAGGAGGTGATATACCTACGCGTAGCTGACGTAAGCTATACGCGAGGTGTACGCGGGAGCACGGGGCTCTCTCATGGAGGCCCCTGCGGTGGGGTTCCGTGACACGCTAGGTGTCCCTAATAGTTTAACTAAAGAGGTAGAGCATTTTAGCTTCTTTAGAGGGGAAATGGTTATAGTTAATATAAAGTTTTCCTTATACCTAGATTCTTTAGTTCTTAAAGGTTAGGTCTATACCATTTAATAATAGTAGGGGGTTAGGGAGCTTAACGGACTTTAATTGCTTTATTATTATGTCTATACTCTCTAGTATATTCTATTTAGTTAAGTAAATAGGTTAACTAAGGCTTTATAAAGGGAAGGCCGGGCTATTTTATAAGGCAGTAAGGCATTCTAGGATCTCCTTTAGAGTCTCTTATATGCTTTAGGCTTAAAGATAATTAACCTTTTAACTAGCTGTAAGGGCATAAATCTGCTTATATATATCTAATCCTAATTGGATCTTGTGTTCCTCTTAGGTAGAGGCAGGTCTTTTAAATAAGCTTACTTTAGGTGCCATTATTAACCTCCTAAGGTTTATTGGAATTGTATAATTTAGTTTTAATTCTAGGGTTCTTTTAAGGATATAGGTTAAATATAGTCTAGCCTATAAAGTGGGATATTATTAGGGCCTTCTTAGGCATAGTAGTATAAGTTTTTTTTTTTAATATCTGAGTATAATATGTTAACGCATTATTATAGACAAAGGTCTTCTTTTTTAGGGTGGGATATTATTAAGGCCTTCCCAGGCAATGTAGGGAGAGCTTAGTATAATATAACGGCTCGCACAAATGCCTCTAAACTAAAGCTTGTAGATTTCTATCTAATAAAGATACTAAGCTAAGAAGGAGAAAAGGTGGCTGTAAAGGCTTATATAAATAAATAGGTAGCGCGGGCCGCTAAGGCGCTAATAGTAGACAAGCTAATAGTAGGTAAGCAAATAGTAAGAAACAATACTAGATAGTATTAGATAGTATTAGATAGTATACTAAGTGGCAGAATATAGCAGAATATAGCAGAATTTAGCTGGTAACGCGCTCTAGCACCGTTACACTAAAGCTCTTTATGTAACAGGACTAGCCTAGTTACAGTAGGAATGTCTCGGTAAAACACTCGACAGATAAACTTGACGCCTTAATTAACTTCTGCCAAGTTCTACCAGATCAATCGAATTCTACCAAAGTCCGTCCGCATGCGTATGTGCGTACGCATCGACCAAGACCCCTAACTATTTAATTACAAGATTCTCTAGTTATTCCTTTCTCTTTTTTACGCAATATCTTATTCTCTTTAAGAGCTATATACCCTTAGATTTAGATAGAATTTATATTGTTTCTTTAAATCTTCCCCAAAGCCTCTTCGCGCCCTTATATTACGTTGCGTTAAAAAAAAAAAATAACCACTATTAAAATGGCAAACGAACCCAAATCCTCTTCGATAACTATGAGTATTATATCCCTAGTTAGGGAACAGTTAACCATAATGCAACAGTCCTTTATGGATGCCTTAGCTTAGTAGCGGGCTGCACTAGAAGCCCAGTATTAGCGATTAATAGAAGCACTCTATAAAGAACTCCGTAATGTCTAAGCATTTACGTTAGAGACCCTGACACCGCCTATAAATAAAATTAATATAACTGTATCTAAACCTAGCCCCTTAAACGCGAACTTTAAACTAGTAATGGTAACTTAACCCGTATCTATAACAAATTTAATACCTGTTATGAAATCCAAAAAGCTCCCTAATCCTCCAATATTTAATGGAAATTAAAATAACCTATGTCCCTTTATAACCAAGCTCCGTCTTAAACTCTTAATAAACTATAACTAATACCCCACTAAAGCTAGCAAAATTAGCTATAGAATGTCTCGTTTAAGCAAGGACGCTGCACAAACTATAAATCTATTCTTCTGTAACGGCACCTTCGTTAGTTTTAAAATCTTTGTCTCCCTACTAGAACGAACGTATAATAACGCCAGCCGCAAATACACAGCTATTACTAAACTTAAAAACCTACGATAACGGAACCAAGAATTTACTAGCTTCTTTTCGGAATTTTTAGGCCTTATTAGCGAACTGGATTAGAATAAAGCCGCTAAAGTCGCTGCTCTTTAATAAGCTATTTTAGATAAGATTAGAGCCTAGTTAGTAGGCAGGGAACTGCTAAAAGACCTGCCTAAATTCACTATAATATATTAACAAATTAATAAGGACCTTTAATATAATAAACAAACTCGTTCTCTAAAGCCGACTACACCTTATATTTAAAACTTTATAAAACCAATACATACCCCAAAACGCGATCCCTCTTCGAACCTAAAAAGTCCTATATACAACCCTATAGACCTTAATACTACTTAATCTTATACACCCTTAGGAACCAACAAATAAAGAACTTAAGCCACAAATGGAGAATGCTTTGGATGTGGTAAAAAAGGACATATTTAAAGGAATTACCAAACTCACCCTTTTGAAAAAGTCCGCCATAGTTCCTCCCGGTCTTTGAATCGCACCCACCCCTTAAATCGCACTTATTCTTTAAGCCGTACTCACTCCTTAACCTATACTTGTTCTATAAATTATACCCGGTCATTATAAAGCATCTTACCCTTGGCTAACTTGGAAAACGAATTATCCTAGGGCTAAGTCGCGCCTTAGGATAAGAAGTAGAAAAGCATAAGTGTCTAGGCTCTTCTAGCGCTAATACATAACATAACTCCCTTAATATACTTGGCGAAATTCGAACACTTAAAAAATGGAAGGAGGTATAAATTCTTATAGATAGCGGAGTGTTATGGGGCGCGGAACAGTGGCAGCTGAACGTATATATTTAAGGAGTCTACAAGACGTTGCGCAATCAATCGTAAGGGTCAAGGGCGTAAGGAGGTGATATACCTACGCGTAGCTGACGTAAGCTGTACGCGAGGTGTACGCGAGAGCATGGGGCTCTCCTATAGAGGCCCCTACGGTGTGGTTCCGTGACACTACCCCCCCTCCTATAGAGGCGGAGCTCCGGCAACGCTGTGGTTGCTATATATATGTAGTAAGGTATAGAGAAGAAAAGGAAATATCGCTAAAGGCTTGCAATAACGTTATGTAATAAGACTTGGCACCTAAGAATTTAACCAATTAGACAACTTTAACTGCCGGTTGAAGTTCCTAGACATCTTAACGATTTTCCAGTCACGTAATCGCAATCTGCGGCAATCTAACGGCAATTTGCCCTTACGTAGTAATGTACGGTTTAACTCTATAAGGGCTCCCATAGAGGATTAGGCACGAAGTCTCTACTTAGACCCAGTTTCTATAGGTTTGCGTGGTGAAAATCGCTAATTAGATCCTTTGTATTTTTGAAGTCTTCCCATAGTTGCCATTCTGGCTGGTCTATGTTAAATCCTGTGTAGATAGCTCTATAGTAGAGCCGCCGTCCCCTGCCTTTGCCACGGTATTTAGAGTTAATGATTTATTTAATGGTCCACTCCTCGTGGTTCTTGTCTTCGTTCTCATCTTAGATTAGTACTAGTGGAGGTTTAGGCTATGTCTATCCTAGTAAGGGGTTAGGCTGGTGAAGGTGTAGTAGCTATAGGTAAAATATAGGCCATATCCTATGGGTGGCTAGGGTAGGCGGGAGCTCTAGCTTATATACGGCTCCCCTATTAATAACTCGTTTGATTTAATAGGGGCCGAGATTCTTATAATTGAGTGACTTTATAGGCCTTTGCGTAGAGATATTGCGTGCATTTAGCCATACCTAGTCGTTAACACGCATCTCTGGTGGTGGCGCTCTATAACGGTTAGCGAAGTAGGCCTGCTTTACTTAAGCCCAGGCCATTTCTCCCTTATAGTAGTTGAGTAGATTTTTCATGCGGTCTGCATATTGGTCGGCAAGTAGCATCTTAAGGCGTTTTCTATATGGCAGTTTCTTATTAATAGGTTCTGGTAGCTCTATGCCGGATTAGGGGTGATAACCCTTATTCGCGAAGAATAGGGTAAGTTCTGTGGTGGTTAAGACGTGGTTATTTACTGTAAATTCACCTAGTGGAAGGTAATCCACCCAGTCATCCTAACTATAGGCGACTACCTGTCGTAGGTACGCTTTTATGCTAGCATTAGCTTTTTCCGGTTGCCCGGCAGTTTTGTGGTGGAAGGATGTAGACATCTTAACGGAGGTGCCAAGACGTTGGCAGATTCGTCTCCATATATTAGAGTTAAACTGTGTGCCTTGGTTGGATGTAATTGAGTTAGGTAGCCTATGTAATCGGTAGACTTTGCGGAGGAAGGCGTTAGTGACGTTGCTAACAGCTACGCCTTTAGTAGGGACGTAGTGGCGCTCTTTTATAAGTCGGTATATTATTATAAGGATATTCTTATAGGTACGGCCGTGTTGTTTATAGGGTGGTAGGTTAATAACAAAATCTATAGCGATATCTGCCTATTGTCGTATAGGTACTGGTAGAGGGTGTAGTAGTCCTTGGTACTTTGTATTAAAGGCCTTAGCGCGCTTATAACCGTGGTAGGCACCTATAAAGCGTTTAACTAAGTCTGTTATTTTGGGCTAGAAGTAGTATTAGCTAAGGAGCTTATAGGTCCCTCCTTTTTCTAGGTGGCCGCTTAACCGGAGGTTATAGGCCATTTGGATTAGTTGCTGTTATAGGTTTTCTAAGTTAGGGATAAATAGGCGGCCTCTATAGTAGAGCCTGTTCTCTTTTACTTTTAAGGCTGTCATATCAATCTAGCCCAAGCTTTGGAGGTTCGTAGGCAGCGTACAGGTGCTGGCGGTCTTTGCGGCAATAAGTTAATGCAGTAGTGGGTTAACAGAGGTGTTATATACTACGGTAATAAGCTTGTTGATTTTAGGAGGTGATTCTAGTTCTATAGTATAAAGCTAAGGTGTAGTCGGCTCTATTATAGGTAGCATACCTGGGGCTAAGTTCCGTGCTTTTAGGATTGTCTATTATTAGAACTAATTATGGGGGTCGTCTTCTAACTAAGGAAGGTCTTACGAGCGGCGTGTTAGGCTATTAGGCTTAGTGCCTTATACTCCTGGTCTATATGCGATTTTAAAGTTAAAACCAGAGAGGAACTCGTTCTAACGTGCTTAGCGTTAGTTTAGCTGCTTTGTGGTTATAAAGTACTCGAGGTTACAATAATCCGTAAGAACTTTAGTTGGCTGGTTAGGTTCTGCTAAGGAGAGTTCCGGTTGGAATTCTTTAAACGCTTATATAATCGCAAGGAGTTCCTTGTTATAGATCTTATAGTTACACTCTTATAGTATAAGCTTAGATGAGTAGAATATAACTAGGTAGAGGAGGCCGTTATCACCCATCTAGAAAAGGATGCCTGCGTTAACATAGTCTAAGGAGTCGGTTTTAAGATAGAGTTGTTGTCCTGGTGTAAAGTAAGCTAGGATAGGTGCTTTAGTAAAGGTATTTTTAAGGTCTTGGAACGCTTTCTCGCATTTAGGCATTTAAGCAAAGCGTAGGTGCGTTTTTCTTCCTTTTACAGAAAGGCCCTTTGTTTGCATTATTGCTATAAGTGGTGCTACTACGCCTAAGAAGTTGTATATAAATTTCTAATAGAAGTTGGCGAAACTAAGGAAGGCTTATACGTCCTTAATGCAGTTAGGGGCTTACCATTTGGCAATTATATATACCTTCTTAGGGTCCATACAGACACCCTTAGTAGTAACAATTAGTCTAAGGTATTTTACTTCTATAACTAAGAATTCGCACTTCTTTAAATTAATATAAAGTCCTGCTTCCCTAAGGCGCTATAGGACCTTTTGAACGTGCTTAATATACTTAAAAGGGTCGTCGCTATAAATAAGTATATTATCTAGGTATGCAGAGCAGAAGTCATTAAGGTAGTCCTGTAAGGCGTTATTAATATAGCTTTAGAAGGCGCCTGGGCTATTACATACGCCAAAGGGCATGACGGTATATTTGAATTGGCCGAAGCGTGATATAAATGCGGTTTTCCATTCGTCACCTTTCTATATTTAGAGATAGTTAAAGGCGGCGATAATATTAAGTTTAGTATAGATTTTGGCTTAACTAAGCCGCTTAAGGGTCTTGTGTATAAGTGGTACTGGGTATTGGTTCTTAATTGTAATAGCGTTAAGTCCTCTATAGTCAACGTAGAATCGGATACCTCCCCCTAGCTTCTTAGCAAGAAGGATAGGGGCGGCTACTAGTAATATGCTGGAATGAATAAACCCTTTATCAAGGTGCTTATTAATATACTTTTTTACAACTAGGAGTTTGTCTTTTAACATTAGGTAGGGTCTCTTATAAGGTAGCATTTTCCCTTATTTAATGTTAATGGCATAGTCGTTAGGTTGATGTGGGGGGAGTATATCTACGCCCTTTTGTAAGCATATATTAATAAAGTCATGGTACCTCTTAGGGAGGAGCTTGCGGAGTTCCTCATTGGTAAGTCCTTTTTTAAGGTTTATAAACTTCTTAAAGTCTAAAGGTGAAAGTCCGTAGAGTTCCGCAGGGGCGTTATCTTCTGGGAGGTTAACTATGTCTATTCTGTTACTATAGAGGACGTGGTCCTGTTCTTTATTAAGCTTATATAGTTGTAATCAGGAAGCTGCAGCAACGGTCTAGCCTTTCTTACGTGCTATGCGGTAGAAGGCCGCAGCACTTATATAGTAGCAGTTGGTTATAGGTGGGGTAATAAGGGGTTCCTTAGGTTGATATCCTAGGGAGTAAATAGAGGCGGCTAGGCCATGCCCTAGGCAAGTCTCTCTGCAGTATTTAGAGTTAAAGGTTACTTCTCTCTTTTTCCAGTTAATGGCGGGGTTATATTATTTAAGCCAGTTCATTCTAAGGATAATAGGGTAGTTAGCAAGTAGTGTAATATAGGCCTAGAGCTCTTCCTGGTGCCCGTTTATATCTAGGTAAAGTTGTGCCATATAGGTAATCTTCTATACGGTACAATTACCGTCAGCAAGTCATAGGGCATAGGCTTTAGTAAGGGGTAAGGTAGGTAGGTTATAAGTACGCACAAATTAGGTATCTATAAATTTATTAATAGCTCCGCAATCAATTATAGAACGGCTTTTATATTGCTTTTTAGCAGTAGTTCCTATTATAGGTAAAACTATCTATTTCCATCCGTTTATTTTTACTAAGTTATCTATTAAGCAGGCTAATATATAGATCCCTCTATTATCAGGGCGTCCCAACCCGCGACTTAGGGCTAGGACTTAGCGTTTTCCGCTTCCGTATCTAACTCTACTGCTGTTACTGCGTCTTCGTCTTGTATGGTGGCGGTGCGTAGCGAGGTGTTCGGTGTTTAAGGTATAAAGTTGGGTATTAGGCGGTAATTACCAAACCTAGCTATTAGGCAGTTTGGGTTCTCACAATAACAGCCTTCTTAATAGCATCTATAGCAGCGCCCTAGCTTCTGAAGTAGCTCGCGCTCTCTGTCTAGGAGCTTACATAGGAAGGTTGGTATAGAGAGGTTAATATTAGCTCCGGTATTTATAGTAGGCGTTAGTGACCTAGTGTATATAGGTGTGGTTGGCCCGGAGGGCTTCTATATAGGAGCCTTTGGGCGAGGGTTAGCAGTAGAGATCTAATTCAGCCATCGTTCAATCTTCCATAGGGCTGCCACTATGCTATACATATTATTATAATTGTGACTAGCGGCAGCGTAACTAAGGCAATAGGTAACCTTTTTAAGGAGATCTTCCTGGTCTTTAGCATCGTCTTAGGAGAGGACTCTAGTGTATTCCTAGAACTTAACATAGAACTCATCAAATAACTTAATAGGACTTATCTTTAGGGCGCGTAGTTTAGCTTAACTAGTGGCCACTAGGTTGTGGTTGTAATACATTAAGTCAAGATTATTAAGGACCTCCTAGTGGGACTACCACTTCTAGGGGCCATTGGTTTCCCATTAGGCGAAGAGTCTGTTAAATAGGGTACCCTTTATACGCCTAATAATATAACCAATCTTAGCATCCTCCCTAGGAAAAAGGTAGGCGCTCTAGATTAGTTTCTTATAGATTTACATCTTCTAGTGGCTGTATTCCTTGCGGTCTCCCTAGAAGACTAGGGGATTAGGGTATCGTGTATTAGACCCCGCAATTATGGCTTAAGTTTAGTTGCTATTATAGGAGTCGTCCCTGTTAGGTAAAGCTGCTTAACACTGACTTTCAGCCAAGTGTTAAGTAGGTAAGGTTGCCAGAGGTATAGAGACTTAGGTAGTATAGTGCGTAGTAGGGAAGTACTTAGTATTGTTACGGATGTGCTCGTTAAGCTAAGACTATAGGTATTTAATTATGCCCTCCTTTTTAGTAACTTAAGCAATAAGTATAATCTCAGCTTTCTTTAGTTGTTGGACGTCGCGCTTAGATATACAAAGGTCATCTTTGGTCTCTTGGCGTGTGTTATTAGCAAGTGCCTTACTAGCTTATAAGTCTTGGATAATATCATAGTCTTAGGCAGCACGTAATTCGGCTCATATAAGCTTTAGGTAGTAGTTCTATAAAAGGTAATAGTATTTGTTAGGTTCTCGTGCTACTATTTATACAAACATCTTAGCGTCTTATATTTCGATCTTAATAGGTAGCTGCCCTTCTGGTTGCTTTTCTGTAGCTGTATAATTGATAAAGGATAAGACGTCGCCAGTGTCTATCTCATCAAGGTTGTTGCTGTAACCACCTATACCAATAGGGGTGTACCCATCCTGCTAGGCTGGTTGACTCTCATCATCTTTAAGGTAGTGCTGGGTACTTAGGGGTGTTCGTAGTTATAACTCTTTTAAGCCGCTAGGCTTACCCTTAGGGGTTAAGGCTAGGGTTAATAAATTAAATTCTCCTAGGATTAATTAGCGTTATAGGTTAGGTTAGGGTATTAGGTTGCTCTTTAGGCTTAACATAGTGGCTAGTAAGGAATATCGTCTTACTATTATAGTGCGAAGGTTGCTTGTAGACACACTACTTTTAGCAGCGCCTATAGTATCATAGACGTAGAATTGGTTATAGGCTAGGTGTCAGTAGTAAAAAAAAAAAAGGCGTAATATAATATCATAGGGCGCGGAACAGTGGCAGCTGAACATATATATTCGAGGAGTCTATAAGACGTTACGCGATCGATCGTAAGGGTTAAGGGCGTAAGAAGGTGATATACCTACGCGTAGCTAACATAAGCTGTACGCGAGGTGTACGCAAAAGTACGGGGCTCTCCTATGGAGGCCCCTACGGTGTGGTTCCGTAACACAGAGCTACTAGTATAGGCTTTATTAATATAAACTACACGAAAACCTAATGCCTAAATTTAAAGAAACTTGATAAGCCCTAAGGCCTATAAGGCTTTAATGGCAAACCCTTAATATATAGCAAATTAACGCACTACGCTCTTATAAAAATGCGGATAGGTAAACACCTTAAATATATTTCCTTATTCATAACACCCCTAAAGCAATATAAGATGATACTTAGACATAGATAGCTAAAACGACACAACCCTTTAATTAGCTAGGTTAAAGAAACACTAAAATTCCGCACAACCTACTACCGAAGTTATTACTTAAAATACCACCAACCCTATAAACATATATAAGATTATTTAAATTTAACATAATATAAACTGCCCCTGCTATAGACCCCAAACTAAAATAATACGGCTATAACTACCAATAGTATTAAAGAATGCGAAGACGTTATATGTTACGGCTAGCTTTCCGTAGGAGCAATCCAATAGATTAAGCAACAATAAGGGGCTATATTATAAATAGACTAAGGTAAGGGCTTAAAGAAAGGGGCGCGGTAGACAACTATATATATATTTGGTCGTCGGGGCAACATTAGGGCAACGTTGATCCGTAACCAACGACGCCTCAATAGTAGCTATATAGACAAACCGTCACATCACCCCCCTTTAAGCCAGGAGGATCGCCCTTAATCCTCGTAATTAGGCTCTCCTTATCCATCTTGCCCTTCTATCCTTCTCTGCTTTATTGTTTTCCTCTAAGGGCTCTAGATCTACATCCTTGTAATACACCTCTAGCCATTACATTAGCCATACGGGTGGTCCAGCATTATGGGGTCTCTTATCATGAAACGCCTTAATCTTATAGGGGGCGCCAATAAAGCCGTCTACGTTATACCAGGTGTTATCCAGGTCATAGCCTACCTAGTTAACCTTATACTATAGCCTTCTGTGGTAGGTTCTACTAGCAAGGATCTTATCAATCTCATACTCCAGCTCGCTATTAATTAGAATTGGCTCCTCTAGCTCCCTATTCTAGCCCAGCAGGGGGTTATCTAGGTCCTTTCGCAGTCAATCGGCATAGAAGACGTTTAACATCTTCATATTTAGGGGTAGGTCAATAATGTACAAGTGTCCTTTCATGCCTAGAATCTTATAGGACCCTATAAGCTGTCTATCTAGCTTGGTACTTAGTTAGTCGGTAGCCCAGCCCTTCCTAGTAATATATACTCGATCACCTATTCTAAAGTCTAGTTCGCGACAGTGCCTATTAGCTTGCCTTGTCTGCCGCTCTTAGGCCTTAGCCAGATTGTCTCTTGCCCATTTAACTGCGTCCCAGGTCCTACATGCAAAAACTTAAGCTTCTTATCGTGTCAGCTTCTCACAAGGCGTTAAGGCTGCTTATATACGTTCCTCCCAGTCAAAGTAGAGCCTTAGCTTAAATCCTAGCTCTAGCTCATATAGTACAAAGCCAGTAGACTTATGCGGTAAGATTACTTATACGAAGTCTATACAGGGGAGGAGCTCTGACCAATTATCCTAATAGTGGTTAATAAAGGGCCTTAAGCGTTAGTCAATGTACTGGTTTAGTACTTCCGTATTACCATCAGTTTGCGGGTAACCAGATATAGAGAGCTTTTACTTAACGCCAGTTAGTTTATATAGCTCGTCTATAAAGGCTAAGATAAATTGGGGTCCTTAATCTAATATAACTGTCTCTAGAAGGCCGTACACGCGCCAGACATATTGGTAGTACAGGTTTACTACGTCAGCTACAGTAGCAGTTTTATAGCAGGGTAGTAAGAAGGCTCTCTTGCCTAGTCAATCAACGACCATAAAGACGTTGTTAAAGCCCTTTTTATCTATTAGGAAGGACTTAAAATCAAAAGAGACATGCTGCTAGCAGCGTTTACCAATTAATAGGGGGTGCAGCAGGCCTGGGGTTTTATCACAGGGTATATAGGTCCTCCTACAGGTCCTACAGTTTCTTACGTAGGTATCGCAGTCTAAGGGTAGCCCTGGCCAATAGTATTAGTCTACTATAAGTTTCCTAGTCTTTGTCTTGCCTAGGTAAGCAGTTACCTGGCGGAAGTGTACCTCTGCAATAAGGTAGGTACGGAGGTAGTCAGTATCGGGGACCATTAGCTTACTAAAGCAGGTCAATAGTCCTCCTTAAAGTTTCCAGCCCTTCTAGTCTTGCTCGGCTAGCTAACGTAGCCCTACTAGCAACTCGCTAGTTCAATTGGCCTAGAGGATCTAGTCAACCAGCTTATACAATTCCCATTCATAATTTGCTGCAGTTGGGGGGTCCTTAGAGGTTAACTCTAGTATAGCAATTATAAGGGCGGGGTTAATCAGGTACATAGTATATATAGCTACATCCTTCTCTTTCTGCGTCTTTAGGTCCTCTTGCTTTCGTAATAGGGTATCAGCCACTATATTTGCCGTGCCTGGCCTATATGTAATCTACATATAGAAATCAGCTAGCAGGTCTACCTAGCGGGCTTACCATAGACTTAGCAGCCTCTTGGTTATAAAGTACTCAAGGGCTCGATAATCTATAATTACTATAAAGGGTATACATTAGAGGCCGATAAGGTGACCTTGCCATTCCTATAGGCCTCTTATCACCGCTAGTATCTCCTTGTCGTGGATCTCGTACCACATCTCTATAGGGGACATTGTCTTTAAAAAGAAGGCTACTGGCTTCTAGGTCCCATCATCTTGCAGCTAGTTTAGCACCCCAGCTACTACTCCATCACTCGCGTCCATCTCTATGCGGGTGTCTCGGAACGGTAAGTAGTGCTTAATTATACTGCCAGATAGCATAAGGGCCTTAACTCACTTAAAGGCTTTAAGCTCTTTCTCCCCCAGCAGGTACCATGCTCCCTTCTTTATAAGCTTACTAAGCGGTTATATAACTCGGCCATAATTCTTTAAGAAGGCCTAGTAGAAGTTACAGAATCCTAGAAAGAATTATACCCCTTTTATAGAGGTAGGGGGTTCTTAATCCTTAATTATAGATAGCTTATCAGTGTCCATAGCGACCCTATTAGTACCAATAACAAAGCCTAGGAACTTCGTCTTAGTAACGTTAAACTCACTCTTCTTAATATCCGCTTATAAGCCTGCCTCTTAAAGCTTCTATAGGACCTTCTTAACATGGACCTCGTGCTCTAGTAGGTTGTCCGAGTAGATTAGGATGTCGTCCATATAGGCTGTACAGAAATCGTCTAGGTAGTTAAAAAGGACGTTATTAATAAATCTCTGGAAGGACGCAGGGCCGTTATATAGTCCAAAGGGTACAACACGGTACTTGTATAATCCGTACCTTATACGGAAGGTGGTTAACTCCTCTACCTCTTCCTTTAGCCGTATACGGTAGAAGGCCTACCGAACGTCTAGCTTAGTAAAGATCTTAGCTCTTAATAACCTAGTTAACATCTCCTCAATTAATAGTAGCAGGTAGCGGTCCTTCTTGGTAATTACATTAAGCTTTTAAAAGTTAATATAGAATTACCACCCCCCTCCTAGCTTCTTAGCAAATAGGACTGGAGCTATAAAGGGTGTATCGCTTAATACAATAAACCCCTTCTATAGGTGCTCCTATAGGTAGGCCTTAACTAGCTCTAGCTGTTCTAATAACATATTATATAGCGGGCTAGGGGCTAGTTCTCTGCTACTGCTTTTAAGAACAATATTATAGTCCACCCCCTTGCAATGTGGTGGTAGCATATCAGAGGTAGCTTTTAAGAAACTATTAGCGTACTCTTAATAGGGCTGTGGTAGCTTTTTATAGATAAGCCGGCGGAGTTCTTCCTTGTTGTCTAGTAGCGCATCCTATCCCTTCTTATCCTCCATTAGTTAGTCTATCTTATAGAGGCTAGTATATCTAATTACTACATCCTTACGCTTCGCTCCTCGTAGGAAGTTCCTTGCCTTAAGTAGCGCGATATCTGCTGCTCTAAACTCCCTAGTAGATAAAGGCCTCCTTACTCTTAGCTTTAACGGTAAAGCTGGCCTAAGGTAGAGCTAGTCTTCCATTTTCCTAATCACATCTTAGGTATTGATCTTCTAAGTATACCTATAGTCGTACAAGGTCCGCTTAGCTTGCTTCGGCTTAGCCTATCCCTCCAGCTTAATTTTAGTAGAGGACTTCTTCTCTTAAAGTTCACTAATCGCAACTGTACGTTTAAGGATATATTGGGGGGTAGACTTGGACTCTTAATCTAGCAGTACATCTCTTTAATCTGCGTCTCTCTGGTAATCCTCGTTAATTAGCGGGGGTAGGAGCTCCTTTCTTAGTATAATTACGTCCTGCCTGCCATAGTAGTTCCTCTTAGTTCGCTATACCAAGGCCCAGCACTTACAATTAATAAGGGCCCCAGTCTTCTCAAACTACCTATAACTAATAAGAAGATCGTGGCGGTCTATATTACAGAATAGGAACCACGTGGGGACTCATCGGCCATCCATAACTAGGTTAGCCCTAAAGAGCTATCTAATTATATCTGTCTACTAATTATTATAGCCAGATATAGCGACTCCTCGTCCCTTAATCCTATAGAACTTTGGTTATAGTCGTTACTCAATAATCGGCCGTAGCTTATAGTGTATAAAGGCTTCTCCGCCCGCGCCAAAGTCGAGTAGGCTTACTATATTAAGAGCTACGCCACCTAGCGCGATCCTACATAGCATTATAAGGGCTTCGCCTCCTAAGATCTCCTTCAGCTGTACAGGCGCTGTGTTAATTGCTCTGATCTGCTCTAGGCAGGAGACTTCTCCTAGAGCTACTCATTTTCTAACTCTACTAAATTAGTGACTATCTCGTATTCTTCGCTTCGGTTAATTGCTTTAGCTTCCATCTTCTTTGGCGCTGTACAGTTATTAGAGTAGTGCCCTTACTTGCCACAGTTAAAGCAGGTAACTAGCGCTTTTGCGGCTAATGCTAGAGTTAGAGGCTGCCGGGAAGAGGGGGGACCTTTAGTCTCTTTAGCGCCCCTAATAGAAGCTCTCTTACTAGCCTAGGCTGCTCTGCGGTCACTTCGTTCCTTACCTGTCTGCTTTAGACCTTAGGCGTACTATTAGGCAGTCTTGCAATAGGCCTAGAAGCTACAGTCTTTATCTACCACCTTAACTTCTATTTAGACGCGTAGGCTATTATAAAGCTTATTATAAAGCTCCTCTTTCTACTAATCTTGTGGTATCCTTAAGATATTTGCTAGCCGTACAAAGTTAGATTAGAAATCGTTAAAGTCTCCTAGGTACGGCATCTTAAGGCTTTTAAGCTCCTACTAGGCCTTAATGCGGCAATCCAGGTCCTTAAAGACGTTCTCCAGGAACTCAAGTACTTCTTTACTAGTAGGGTTACGTTCCGCATCGCGCTCTACCTCTAGGTAGGGTAAGAGGTGGTTATAAGCTTTACCTCCTATACGTGTCTCAATATACGCTACTTTTATATCCTTTTTCTAATCTGGGTTGTCTTAATAGAACCAGTCTGCATTAGATCAAAGCTTATTTCGTACATAGCCGCTCCAGGCGCAATAGGTAGGCTCTTTCCCATCTATCAGCGTAGGTGGGTCTAGAAACTTTACTGTGCATCCTAAACCCGTAACACTACTCGTCTAAGAGAGTGGTGTCCCTTCTTATATTATCCGTAACGGTGTGCTTCCTTGCTCACTGTCTTCCCAATCTAGGGCTTGTATAGTGACCTTACGGCCTATCCTTAATATCTTCCGATTGGCCTCGCGGAGCTCGTCTGTCCTATTATCTAGGTGCTCCTTAAGCTCCGCTATCTTTGCCTTAGCCTCCTCTTTTCCATCTAGGGCCTCGTGTGCGTGGTTATTTGCGAGACGCCATAGCATAGCGACCTACTGTTCCAACACCTTCCTTTGTATTCCCTAGAGCCTCAGCTCCTCTATAAGTTCGGTTATAGGTATCTCGGCTAGGCTCTAGGTAGTCGCGGCTATAAACTCCCTCTTAGTCTCTATCTTAAAGTATATAGGGTTCTCGTCATCTTCTAACTATATTATAAGGCGGTTCTATTTACTCTTTATATCATCTAAAAGCTCTGTCTTGCTATAGTACGGTTGGAGCTCCGGCGGCTTAAGTAACGCGTCTACGGGTTCCTCACGTGCTGCCAGCGTTAGGTTAGTAGCTATCTCTAGCGCGCTAGGCCTTAACGCGCTCCTTTTTACTATAGTGTCTCTTTTGCTTTCTTAGGCAACTCTTACCACTAAGATTATAATTAGGGTAATCCTTTTAATCTAATTACTACAGTCTCTTCTTTCAGCTGCTTAATCTGCTGTCGCAATTGCCTGCCTTAAGCAGGGCTTAGTGGGTTGGTTAGTTTATAGTCGTAGTAGTAGAACTGGCTACGCGTTTAACCGTTGGACCTAGTATTATGTCGCCTCTACAGGCCAATTGGGGTTGACCTTAGTCTAATATCACAGCTAGCTTTCCGTGGGAGCAATCCGATAGATCAAGCAATAATAAGGGGCTATATTATAAATAGACTAAGGTAAGGGCTCGAAGAAAGGGGCGCGGTAGACGACTATGTACATATTCGGTCGTCGGGGCAACGTTAGGGCAACGTTAATCCGTAACCGACGACGCCTCGATGGTAGCTATATAGACGAACCGTCACATTATGCCGAAACCTCTTAAAATTTATATAATACAAGCCACACCTTTTATTTCGTTAGCACGAAAACAAGACCATGAAATCTTTACTATAACTATAAAAGATATTAAGAAAGCACTAGAACCAAAGCAATATATTAACCCTTAACCTCTTATACCCAAAGAGTACCATAATCTAATTAACGAGTTTAAGAAAAGATTCGTAGACCAACTACCCCCGTATTAGGATGTACACGATTTTAAGATAAAACTTGAACCTAATATAACACCAAAGTTTGGACCGCTATATAGTATATTATAGGAAGAACTGCTTATAATGCAATAATACCTTAATAAGCATCTAGAAAAAGGATTTATTCGCCCTAGTTAATCTCTATTCGCCTTACCCGTACTATTTGTTAAAAAGCTAGGAGGAGGCTTAAGATTTTATATTAATTATTAAGCTCTAAACGTAATTATAATTTAAAACCAATATCCAATCCCCTTAATCTAAGAGACGCTCAACCGCCTAGTAAAGGCACGATATTTTACAAAGCTTAATATAGTTGCTGCCTTTAATTGAATTCGCGTCCAAGAAGGAGACGAGAAGTATATAGCCTTTTGTATATAATAGGGACTCTTTAAATACCTAGTAATGCTATTTAGTGTAAAGAACGGTCCTAGTACGTTTTAGCAATATATTAACAATACACTTTGTAAATTCCTTAATGTATTTGTTACCGTATATATCGATAATATCTTAATCTACTTATCTTTGCTTTTTAAGTATTGAAAACACGTCTAAATGGTCCTTAAACGTTTGCAAGATATGGGTTTATAATACGATATTAAGAAATACAAGTTCTATACGTCCAAAGTCACGTACCTAGGCCTAATTATATCCCACAATGGAATTAAAATGGACCCTAAGAAGGTCGCTGCTATTATAAACTGGGGAAGCCCTAGTAATGTATAAAACATTTAAGGATTTCTAGAATTTACAAATTTCTACCGTCAATTTATTAACCACTTCTTAAAAATTACCTAACCGTTAGTAAACTTAACAAGGAAGAATATAAAATTTAAATAAACTGCTAGATGCGAACAAGCTTTTAACAATTTAAAATAACGCTTTATAACCGCCCTAATTCTCGCTTACTTTAACCCTAACCTCAAATGTGTTGTTAAAATAGACTTATCTGATTATGCCCTAGGGGGAGTGTTATCGCAGTATAATAAGAACGGTAAGCTGCGTTTAGTAGCCTTTCTCTCCCAAAAGCTCGCCCCTACCGAATTAAACTATAAGATATATAATAAGGAACTACTTATAATTATTAGATGCTTTAAACAATGGCGTCTAGAACTTAAAGGATTGTTGTTCCTAATACGCGTATTAACAGACCATAAAAACCTGCAGTATTTTATAACTATAAAGCAATTAACGCAACGCCAAATTCGTTAGGCCGAATACCTCTTATAATTTGACTTTAAGATTATGTACTAACTAGGTAAACTCAATTAGAAGCCTAACGCATTAACATAATAATTATAAGACCTATCTGTAAACACTTTAGATAAACGGATTACAAATTAATTATAGATCCTATTGCCCCCTAAACGTTTTAAGAAACTACGTCCTATATTCCTAGATACGGAACTTAACAGAAACAAATTAGAAATTAATAAATAGGAAATAGAAATTAATAAGCTAATAGAATACGAATATAAGAACAACGTATGGATAGCAGATATAATGGAAGCAATTTAAATAGGAAAACGATAGCATAAAGATATTACACTCGCCAAATGCGAAATTCGTAATAATTGACTATACTATTAACAGAATATGGTAGTCCCGAATTCCAAACCTTTACGATTTAAGATACTCGAATTTATACACGACTTTTCTATAGCGGGACATCCTGGCTGTGCGAAAACGTATAAGATAGTCTAACGAGCATATTACTGGCCTATAATGCACGACTATGTGCGAAAATACATTTAAGCATACAGAACGTGTGTTTATAGAAAGACTTCTTATATAAAGAAATAAGGAGTACTCTAACCATTGTTAATTCCAATATAAAGATAGCATGATATCTTAATTAACTTCGTGGTAGATTTACCTAGCAGTAACGGATTTACGAATATTATAGTAGTAGTTGACCGCCTTATAAAAATGCGATATATAATTCCTATGGACTCAATTAATGTTATTTTAGTAGCTAAATATTTTGTTAAATACGTCTTTAAGCTATATGGACTCCCTAACTTAATAATATCCAACCATAGAAGCTAGTTCGTTTTAGACTTCTAGTAAGCTCTATACAAACGATTAAGTATATAAATATAACTTTTAACTACATTTTATCTAGAGATAGACGGTCAAACCGAAATTGCGAACACGATTATGGAACAATACCTATAAATATACTACTCCTACCTATAAGACGACTAGGAAAAGTGGCTGCCTTTAGCTGAGTTTACTGCGAACAATACAATAAACAAATTAATAGGTATAACGCCGTTCTACGCGACCTACAGACAAGACCCTTAACTTAGATTTAAACTATAACCTAAAATTAATGCGACAGGACCTACGATTAAACGGATTTAGTTAATTAATGCGCATAACTTCGCTAATTAAATAAAGCAGTTAACAGAACTACTACAAAGTAAATTAACATACGCTTAAACGGTATAGGAATAGCATATAAACAAAGGACGAGCTCCCGCGTGGGACTTTAAAGAAGGTGATATAGCTTACCTAAATACACGAAATATAAAGACTTAACGGCCCTTAAAGAAACTCAATTGGAAGTTTGCGGGCCTATACTAAATTAAAAAAAAACTAAGCCCATACGCCTATAAGCTTAAACTGCCAACTGAGATAAAAATACACCTAACGTTTTATATAAGCTTACTACAACCTTTAAAAGGTGAACCTTTAACTCGTAAAGTGCCGCCGCCACCTCCCGTAATTGTTGACAACGGTAATGGTTCTTACTTTATTAACTTAATTAATGATATACAATAGAAAAAACAATCTAAACAATTTAAACTTCTTGTTAAGTAGAAAGGATATAAAACACAAACCTAGGAAACCTATAATTAGATTAAGGCCGACGCGCCTTCCTTAGTAAAAGAATTCTATAAGGACCATCCTTCGCGGCCTACTCCGGCTAGATAGATATAATATAAAGGCAAACAACTGCTACCTGACACGAATACACGAAACTTAAATTTAAAAAGAACTTGAAATAAGTCACGATATTTATAACGCGATTATGTGATATATAAGATATTAAGGAACTTCAACCGGCGGTTAAAGTTGTCTGATTAGTCAGATCTGCCTTGCCAAGACCACCACCTAACACAAAAATACAACACGCAATAAAAAATTATAAACTCTTAACTAAATTGAATTATTTTAAACCTTCGGTTAAAAGGGGGGGTACTGTAACAGGACTAGCCTAGTTATAGTAGGAATGTCTTAGTAAAACACTTGATAGATAAACTTGACGCCTTAATTAACTTCTGCCAAGTTCTGCTAGATCAATTAAATTCTACTAAAGTCCGTCCGTGTGTGTACGTGCGTACGCATCGACCAAGACCCCTAACTATTTAATTATAAGATTCTCTGGTTATTCCTTTCTCTTCTTTACGCAATGTCTTGTTCTCTTCAAGAGCTATATACCCTTAGATTTAGATGGAATTTATATTGTTCCTTTAAATCTTCCCTAAAGCCTCTTCGCGCCCTTACACTTTAACGCTATTAAATATAGGCTTATATTACTCCTTCTTCTAAATCTACTTAATATATCTTATATAATAGGCTAGATAAAAAAATTAATGCAGCAGCGTAAAGGGGCAAGTTATTTATTTTATGGTAATACCTATTAAAGGTATTCTAAGCATTTTTAATGCGCTTAGAGAACTCCTTATTAGATATATACTCTTTCTAATTATATAATATTAGCTAGATTAGAAAATAGAGAGAGGAGATAAACTAACCTAGGATTTATTAAGGTGCTTAATTATAACGTCTATTATAAAGAGTATATTCTTAAGCGTTGCTTTATATCCCTAGTATTTTAGGATTACTTAATAAAATATCTAAAGAAAACTTTTTATTATATAAAGCGCCTCCCAGTCTTTTAGACTAAGATAGTCCTTTTTAAGTATATTAAGGTTATACTTAGTATACATATTAATAGCAGACTCTTTCTAAATTACTACACTAAGTATAAAATACTAACTATTTTATCTCGTACGATTATTAAGCGGAATTCTTCTCCCTATAAGACTTTTAAACTCCCTTATATAACTAGCTAAGGTATAGGTATATATAGTAATATTATAAAGCTTTCTAAGTGCGCTAAGTTTCCAAAATATATTACCCTTCTCTTCCTCCTCTTTTAGATCTAAATCTTTTCCTTTTTCTTTATATAACTTAATATTATTAAGACTAATTAAGTTTTTAAAGAGGAAAGCCTATATAGTAAGGTTTAGAATATAACCCTAATAGCGGATTTATTAGTAAGTGGGATTTTATTTAATTCCCTCTTCCTAAAGAAGCTAGTCACTTATTATTTATAGTATGGTTATTAAATATAATGGCACCTAGCTTTTATATAATCCTATAGTCTTTAAGCACTAAAAGAAGAGTATTTTATTACTTATCCCTACTATAAGAGGCTACTATATAAAGGCCAAGGAGAGCGTTTATAATATTTTCCTAGCTATTAATAAAATGGCCACAAATTATAAGGAGAAGGTAATTATTTAGAGAGGTCTAGATATTAATAGAGAGATAAATACTTATTAGTATAGACCATAGCCTCTTTTATATAATGTCCTTTTATAATAGCTATAAGTTATAAATCTTTTTACTAACTGCTAAATAGGCTATAGTTATATAGCCGTCTACTTTAGGATTAATTAACTATAGAAAAACGTAAAACTCTGGCTACTTAACTATCTAAAATAGTAGGTTTTATATAATAATTAATGTAATAAGGGCCTTATTAATAACTTCCTTATTTAGGACTGCTTAAAGTACTTCTAAATCTAGCTCTTCTGTCTTATTTTAAGATAACGCTTTAAGGTAAAGATCTTTTAATTAATCCTGTATTACTTTTTTTATATAACTAGTTTTAGGCTTATTACTACCTAGTAGACGGGTATACTCCTATATTAAAAGAGCTAAGCAACCTCTTATATTTTTTAATTTAGAGGTATTAACAAAGTTAAGAACTTCTAATTCCACTTTTAAAGCTATATTTATACGGTAATAAGGAAAAAGAAGGCAACTGAAAATTTATTTAGGGTATACCAAGACTTATCGCGATAAGGTTTATCCAAAACCACCCTGTTCTATAGTAGGTGCTATAGAAATTATAAGTAGCGGGATTATAGGGCTTAATGTTCAGCGTATTAAAAAAAATCTTAGCCTATAGTGGCGGCAGCAGGAGCACTAAAGGGTAAGGATCGGATTGTGGAACTAGAGGATAAGGAATAGATAAAAGTCACTAAATTTAAACTGCTGGGTCTCCTCTCTTTTTTACTATTTTTATTTTATTTTATAGTATTTTGTTAGCCAGGCAGGTATCAAGACAAATAACATTAGCTAGCTAATAGGTAGAGACACAGAATTGTACAAGTGATCTGTTTTATTTAAGGTGGCTCTAAGAGCCCTAATATACATAAGAGAATTGACTCCCTATAGAGGTCCCTAGAGGGTGGTGTAATAAGACAATATTAGGCTAATACTAATGTCTAACAGCCGTCGTTACAGGTTAATATTACCCATAGGTAAAGCTACCTCCGTGGCTAACACACCCCCTCAGATCTGGCGTATAGCGGCAGAGCTGGATTACCAGATTAGGTAGTCATAATAGACAAGCTGGTAGTAAGCTTTATAATTTAATTATTAGTTTATCAGATATCTAATATCTTAAAGCCCTACTACTTTAACGAATTTTTAATGATTTTACTTTAAGAGAGCTTTAGTTAGTCCATCTACAGCTATTTCGCTCGTTAGTACCCATTATACAATAAAGCTTCCGTTTTGTACCTCTTGGCGAAGCTAGAATTAATAGATATCTATATATTAGAGTTTTGTAGATACCGTAGGAGTCTCTTTTGTTACGATCTATACTGACTGCTAATTATCACAATTAATAATAACGTCTTGTTCTAGATTAAATCTAATAGCTTTAAATATCCGCACTATATGCTCGATCTCCCTACCAATAACGTGGGTGACAGGGTTTTGACGGTTTGATGGGTTTTGACGGTTTCCAACATCAAAACTCTAAGCGAGGGACACGGACAAAGTTTGTATGGGAAAACCTTAAAACCGTCAA
>Ga0307507_10002838_pt1 | contig 35125 bp, 9 predicted proteins | sample 7_EM_MG_FD_207223 | JGI IMG/M metagenome (GOLD analysis project Ga0307507, IMG submission 207223) | Populus trichocarpa ectomycorrhiza microbial communities from riparian zone in the Pacific Northwest, United States - 7_EM | ecosystem: Host-associated > Plants > Roots > Unclassified | place...
TCGGATATGGTCAATATTGAGTCATAGACTTCGGAGTTCGGGGTCTACTTTCATGTATTTAGTTCACTTGATTTCCATAGATTTACAATAAAGTTGCTCATTCAATACCCACACTTGCACTGTTACACAATCAATTAAGGGAAACTGGGATACGAAAACCACCCGACGTACGACTACCTAGCTCGTAGCTAGGGCCGAAACTAGCCTTATTAAGCTAGCGGATGTGTGACGGCGCTGGGGCGCGTCACCTAGTCAGGGGTTCGCTTAGGGCTTGGCTTGTGTATTTAGACGTGGCCTCACCACCTTCTCTTGCTCCTCACCTTGATATCTTCGTAATACAGCATTTGTTCAAGCACACGTTGCATTCGTTTAAGCTTTGGTTTAGAGGCATTTGTTCGAGCCGTGCGGCATTTGTTTAAGCCGTCACATTATATCAAGGTCCCCAGTCATATGCAGGCTGCGGTATCTTAGGTATCATGTCTCAGGTCTTAGGTCGTCCGTGAGGACAGTAAACATCTACTCGTGCGAAGTCCTGTAGTGGCTGGGTTGCGAGAAGCTTACTCCCTATACTGGTGCAGGCACCCTTATGTTCTTGTTTTTGTTCTCTTCTTTTTTTTTCTTCTCTCTATTAAACGGCCGCCTATGCTATGGGGAAGCACGTGCCGGGCGATAACCTCTTTCCGACCGTACGACTCGCCGATCGACAACGACAAAGGTCCCTACGGATGTACGCGTCGAACGCGTATACCTATCAACGTGTCGACCGAACGACGACGACAACGACGCGTCGAACGCGTATATCTGTCGATGACCGACCGACCGACCGACCGTACGTCTACGGACGCTGGCACCGTACTGCTACCCGAATAGTCCTTTTTGACCGATACTAAGCACGTATGCTGCGACAATGACGTTGATTGATACTGAGCCAGTGGCTGCGTTTAAGCCTTAGGCGTTTGTTTAAACTGTTAGGCTGCGAGGAACGAAATCACCAGGACTATTGACCGAACAATCGTGCCGATACGCCTGCGATCTACCACTGACCGAATGATTGTGCCGATACGCCTGCAATCCATATAACGCTGGCACCGTACTGCTATACACTAGACAACTGATAGCGTCCTACCCCTGCTATCACGACGACAACAATAGCGCCGATATACCTGCTATTACGAACCATCGACCAACGACTGTGCCGCTACGCCTACAGTCTATTAACTGAATGATCGCGCTGATATGCCTGCGATCTACCGACCAACTGATAGACGAGCTCTATGCTCGACTGACTATCACCGCCGCTAGTACCGTACTACCACCTAAATGGACAATTGCTGCTCCTACCTGCAGCTAAACCAACACCTTGCTGCCTTCCTGTAGCACCGCAATCGACTTCTACTGCTCTGCCTGCAGTACTACAACCGACAACTGCTGCTCCGCCTGCAGTACTACCACTGACTCCTGCTGCCCTACCTGCAGCAATAACTGTATACAAGATGGATAGGTACTGGAGAACAACGCCTAAGGGCAGGCTTTTTCGAAGGGGGGGGTGATGTGACGGCGCTGGGGCGCGTTACCTAGTCAGGGGTTCGCTTAGGGCTTGGCTTGTGTATTTAGACGTGGCCTTACCACCTTCTCTTGCTCCTCACCTTGATATCTTCGTAATACAGCATTTGTTCAAGCACACGTTGCATTCGTTTAAGCTTTGGTTTAGAGGCATTTGTTCGAGCCGTGCGGCATTTGTTCAAGCCGTCACAGGATACAGACGCGTCCTAGGCGTACAACAGGACACCCTTAGGCTTGCACTAGCTCTAAGACCAAGAGGATACGGCGAGGGCGTAGGGAACCTCTTTTTATAAGAACTTATTAAGGTTAACGCGTCACAGATACTTTGTATAAAACTTATTAAGGCCCTAAGGTCACCATAAAGAACTTATTAAGGCCCTACCTAGAGAACTTGTTAAGGCCCCTTTAAGGGCCTATTTAGTATCTAGTACACCTAGGTGACTTAGAAGAGGGTCTTAATAGGCATAGTACGCGTAACCTGGTTAATAGTAATATAATAGCAACACGACGGCGACCAGACGGCTTAATAAGGTAAAAACATAGGCAAAGCTCTAGGTAGCGGAAACACAGGCCAGCTTTAACGGCCCTATAGTATTAAAAGGTGACTTATAGGAGGGTCTTAATAGACGTGGTGTATATAACCTAATATATATATATAAGGCGACTCACAGGAGGGTCTTAATAGGCGTAGTGTATATAACCTAATGCATATATATAGGGGAGGCTATAGGGGAAATATAGGCTAGTTAGACAAGGACTTAACAGTTAGAGATATAGGCCAGCTTATAAAAAGGGGGGATATAAGCTTAGTTAGTAGGAGAGGGGGGAGTAGGTTACCTAGTATAGGACCTAGCGTCTCTACGGCCCCCTCCTATAAGACACAGTCGGCCTATTATAAGAAGACTTCTATAGGCAACGCGAAACAGAAACTAGCAGTAGTATAGGGTGTTACGCCCCTATACTACTACTAGTCTCCTATAGGGTGTAGTATATAGCAGCTACTACTAGCTCTAAGGTCCTTACCCCTTAACTAGGCTTTAACCCTTAGTACACCTAGTAGGCAGGTAGGATTACGTCCTAGCTAAAGAGACTGCTATATAGCTTAAGAAAACAGATGCGCGTATTAGTATATTAATAAACGGGACCGTTCGCCTCTAGGGCAGTATACTAGTAAAATATGCTTAAGGAGCAAACAGAAGTTACTTAAGTAGGAGAGGTTTTAGCCCAGCCTTAACTATAAAAGGTGGTAATGCCTAAGGGTAGGAATAAGCCACTAGAAAACTAGGGTAGAGGCCTAAATAAGTAGGCATATCAAACTCTACTATATTATAGTTAATATATAACTACCTACTATAGATATCTGGGGCCTTAAGCTAGCCACCCCCTAAGGAGTAATTATATAGCAATAAGGCACTACTAGAAGTATAATTAACCTTATACTTATAGACAAAGGCCTATACTAGAGACTTAAAAGGTGCAACCCTAAAGAAGAATAGGTGTCACGGCTAGCTTTCCGTGGGAGCGATCTAATAGATTAAGCAACAATAAGGGGCTATATTATAAATAGACTAAGGTAAGGGCTCAAAGAAAGGGGCGCGGTAGACGACTATATACATGTTCGGTCGTCAGGGCAACATTAGGGCAACGTTAGGGCAACGTTAATCCGTAACCGACGACGCCTTAATAATAGCTATGTAGACAAACCGTTACATTACCCCCCTTTAAGCCAGGAGGATTGCCCTTGATCCTTATAGTCAGGCTCTCCTTATCCGTCTTACCCTTCCGTTCTTCTTTGCTTTATTATCTTCCTCTAAGGGCTCTAGATCTACGTCCTTGTAATACACCTCTAGCCATTGCAGCAGCTATATGGGTGGTCCGGCATCATAGGGTCTCTTATTATAAAACGTCTTAATCTTATAGGGGGCGCCGATAAAGCCGTCTACGTTATACTAGGTGTTATCTAGGTTATAGCCTACCCAGTTAACCTTATACTATAGCCTTCTGTGGGAGGTTCTACTAGTAAGGATCTTATTAATCTTGTACTTTAGCTCGCTATTAATTAGAACTGGCTCCTCTAGCTCCCTATTTTAGCCCGGTAGGGGGTTATCTGGGTCCTTTTATAGTCAATCAGTATAGAAGACGTTTAACATCTTTATATTTAGGGGTAGGTTAATAATATACAAGTGTCCTTTTATGCCTAGAATCTTGTAGGACCCTATAAGCTGTCTATCTAGCTTAATACTTAATTAGTTAGTAGCCTAGCCCTTCTTAGTAATATATACTTAATCACCTACTCTAAAGTCTGGTTCGCAATGGTGCCTATTAGCTTGCCTTATCTACCACTCTTAGGCCTTTACTAGGTTATCTCTTACCTATTTAACTGCGTCCCAGGTCCTATATATAAAAGCCTAAGCTTTTTATCGTGTCAGCTTCTTATAAGGTGTTAAGATTGCTTATATATATTCCTCCTAGTTAAAGTAAAGCCTTAGCTTAAATCCTAGCTCTAGCTCATATAGTACAAAGCTAGTGGATTTGTGCGGTAAGATTGCCTGTATAAAGTCTATATAGGGGAGGAGCTCTGACCAATTATCCTAGTAGTGGTTAATAAAGGGCCTTAAGCGTTAGTTAATATACTAGTTTAGTACCTCTGTATTACTATCAGTTTGTGGGTAACCAGATATAGAGAGCTTTTACTTAATACCGGTTAGTTTATATAGCTCGTCTATAAAGGCTAAGATAAATTGGGGTCCTTAATCTAATATAGCCGTCTCCGGGAGGCCGTACACGCGCCAGACGTGTTGGTAGTATAGGTTTACTATATTAGCTATAGTGGCAGTTTTATAGCAGGGTAGTAAGAAGGCTCTCTTGCCTAGTTAATTAATAACTATAAAGACGTTATTAAAGCCCTTTTTATCCGTTAGGAAGGACTTAAAATCAAAAGAGATATACTACCAGCAGCGTTCACTAATTGGTAGGGGGTGTAGTAGGCCTAGGGTTTTGTCCTAAGGTATATAGGTCCTTCTATAGGCCCTACAGTTTCTTATATAGGTATTATAGTCTAAGGGTAGTCCTAGCTAATAGTATTAGTCTGCCACAAGTTTCCTAGTCTTTATTTTGCCTAGGTAAGCGGTTACCTGGCAAGAGTATACCTCTACAATGAGGTAGGTACAGAGGTAGTTAGTATTAGGGACCATTAGCTTGCTAAAGCGGGTTAGTAGCCCTTTTTAGAGTTTCCAGCCCTTCTAGTCTTGCTCAGCTAGCTAACGTAGCCCTACTAGCGACTCGCTAGTTCAATTAGCCTAGAGGACCTAATTAACCAGCTTATATGGTTCCCATTTGCAATTTGCTGCCACTAGGGGGTCCCTAGAGGTTTCCTCTAGTGTAGTAATTATAAGGGTGGGGTTAATTAAGTACATAGTACGTGCGGCTACGTCCTTCTCTTTCTGCGTCTTTAGGTCCTCTTGCTTTCGTAATAGGGTATCAGCCACTATATTCGCTATGCCTAGCCTATAGGTAATCCGCACGTGGAAATCAGCTAGTAGGTCCGCTTAGCGGGCCTACCATAGATTTAGCAGCCTCTTGGTTATAAAGTACTTAAGGGCTCAATAGTCCATAATTACTGTAAAGGGTGTACACTGGAGGCTGACAAGGTGACCTCGCTATTTCTATAGGCCTCTTATTACTGCTAGCATCTCTTTATTGTAGATCTCATACCGCATCTCTTTAGGGGATATTGTCTTTAAGAAGAAGGCTACTAGCTTCTAGGTCCCATTGTCTTATAGCTAATTTAGTACCCCAGCTACTACTCTATTACTTACATTAGTCTCCACGCGGGTGTCTCGGAACGGTAAGTAGTGCTTTATTACACCGCCTAATAGCATAAGGGCCTTAACTCGCTTAAAGGCTTTAAGCTCCTCCTCCCCTAGTAAATACCACGCTCCCTTTTTCGTAAACTTACTAAGCGGTTGTGCGACTCGGCCGTAATCCTTTAAGAAGGCCTAGTAGAAGTTACAGAATCCTAGGAAGGATTACACCTCTTTTATAGAAGTAGGGGGCTCCTAATCCTTAATTATAGCTAGCTTGTTAGTGTCTATAGCGATCCTATTAGTACTAATAATAAAACCTAAAAACTTCGTCTTTATAACATTAAACTCGCTCTTCTTAATATCCGCCTATAGGCCTGCCTCTTAAAGCCTTTACAGGATCTTTTTAACGTGGACTTTGTGCTCTAGCGGGTTGTCTAAGTAGATAAGAATGTCGTCTATATAGGCTATACAGAAATCGTCCAGGTAGTTAAAAAGGACGTTATTAATAAATCTCTAAAAGGACGCAGGGCCGTTACATAGTCTAAAGGGTATGACGCGGTACTTATACAATCCATACCTTATATGGAAGGTAGTTAACTCCTCTACCTCTTCCTTTAGCCGTATATAGTAGAAAGCCTGTCAAATATCTAGCTTAGTGAAGATTTTAGCTCTTAATAGCCTGGTTAACGTCTCCTTAATTAATGGCAGCGGGTAGCGGTCCTTCTTAGTAATTATATTAAGCTTTTAAAAGTTAACGTAGAATCGCTACCCCCCTCCTAGTTTCTTAGCAAATAGAACCAGAGCTATAAAGGGTGCGTCGCTTAGTACAATAAACCCCTTCTATAAATACTCCTATAGGTAGACCTTAATAAGCTCTAGCTGCTTTAGCGATATATTATATAGCGGGCTAGGAGCTAGATCGCGGCTATTGCCTTTAAGAATAATATCATGGTCTACCCCCTTATAATACAGTAGTAGCGTATCGGATATAGCTTTTGAGAAACAGTTAGCGTATTCTTAGTAGGGCTATAGTAGCTTTTCGTAGATAAGCTGGCGAAGTTCTTTTTTATTATTAGGTAGAGCGTCTTGTGCCTTCTTATCCTCTATTAGTTGGTCTATCTCGTAGAGGCTGGTACATCCAATTACTATATCCCTACGCTTTACTCCTTGTAGGAAGTTCCTTGCCTTAAGTAGCGTGATGTCTGCTGCTCTAAACTCCCTAGCAGATAAAGGCCTCCTTACTCTTGGCTTTAACGGTAAAGCTAGCCTAGGGTGGAGCTGGTCTTCCATTTTCCTAATTATATCTTGGGTATCGATCTTCCAAATATACCTATAGTCGTATAGGGTCCGCTTGGCTTGCTTTAGCTTAGCCTATCCCTCCAGCTTTATTTTAGTAGAGGACTTCTTCTCTTAAAGTTTACTAATCGCGACTATACGTTTAAGGATGTGTTAGGGGGTAGACTTGGACTCTTAATTTAGTAATATATCTCTTTAATCTATATCTCTCTGGTAATCCTTATTAATTAGCAGGGGTAGGAGCTCCTTTCTTAGTATAATTACGTCCTACCTACCATAGTAGTTCTTCTTGGTTCGCTATACCAAGACCCAGTATTTACAATTAATAAGGGCCCTAGTCTTCTCAAACCACCTACAGCCAATAAAAAGATCGTGGCGGCCTATATCGCAAAATAGGAACCATGTAGGGACTTATTAACCGTCTATAACTAGGTTCGCCTTAAAGAGCTATCTAATTATATCTATCTACTAATTGTTATAGCCAGATACGGCGACTCCTTATCCTTTAATCTTATAGAGCTTTGGTTGCAGTTATTACTTAATAATTAGCAGTAGCTTATGGTATATAAAGGCCTCTCTGCCCGCACTAGAGTTAAATAGGCTTACTATATTAAGAGCCACGCCGCCTAGCGCGATCCTATATAGCGTTATAAGGGCTGCGCCTCCTAAGATCTCCTTTAGCTATACGGGCGCTGTATTAATTGCTCCAATCTACTCTAGGTAGGAGACTTCTCCTAGAGCTGCTTATTTTCCAACTTTACTAAGTTAGTAACTATCTTATACTCTTTACTTTAGTTAATTGCTTTAGCTTCCATCTTCTTCGGCGCTATATAGTTATTAGAGTAGTGTCCTTACTTGCCATAGTTAAAGCAGGTAACTAGCGCTTTTGCGGCTAGTGCTAGAGTTAGAGGCTGCCAGGAAGAGAGGGGACCTTTGGTCTCTTTAGCGCCCCTAGTAGAAGCTTTCTTACTAGCCTAGGCTGCTCTATAGTCACTTTATTCCTTGCCTGTCTGCTTTAGACCTTAGGCGTACTATTGGGCAGTCTTGTAATAGGCCTAGAAGCTATAGTCTTTATCTACCACCTTAACTTCTATTTGGACGCGTAGGCTATTATAAAGCTTATTATAAAGCTCCTCTTTCCACTAATCTTGTGGCATTCTTGAGATATTTGCTAGCCGTATAAAGTTAGATTGGAAATTGTTAAAGTCTCCTAGGTATAGCATCTTGAGGCTTTTAAGCTCCTACTAGGCCTTAATACGGCGATCTAGGTTTTTAAAGACATTCTCTAGGAACTCAAGTACTTCTTTACTAGTAGGGTTGCGTTCCGTATCGCGCTCTGCCTCTAGGTAGGGTAAGAGGTGGTTATAAGCTTTGCCTCCTACACGCGTTTTAATATACGCTACTTTTACATCCTCTTTCTAATCTGGGTTGTTTTAATAGAACCAATCTGCATTAAATCGAAGCTTATTTTATATATAGCCGCTCCAGGCACGATAGGTAGGCTCTTTTTTATCTATTAGCGTAGGTGGGTCTAGAAACTTTACTATATATCCTAAGCCCGTAACACTGCTTGTCTAAGAGAGTGGTGTCCCTTCTTGTATTGTCCATAACGGTATACTTTCTTATTTACTATCTTCCCAATCTAGGGCTTATATAGTGACCTTACGGCCCATCTTTAATATCTTCTAATTGGCCTCGCGGAGCTCGTCTATCCTATTATCTAAGTGCTTCTTAAGCTCCGCTATCTTTACCTCGGCCTTCTCTTTCCCATTAAGGGCCTCGTGCGCGTGGTTGTTTGTGAGACGCTATAGCATAGCGATCTGCTATTCTATTGCCTTTCTTTATATTCCCTAGAGCTTCAGCTCTTCTATGAGTTCGGTTATAGGGATCGCGGCTAGGCTTTAGGTGGTTATAGCTGTGTACTCTCTCTTTATCTCCATTTTAAAGTATATAGGGTTCTCGTCGTCTTCTAATTACGCTATAAGACGGTCCTATTTGCTTTTCATATCGTCCGCAAGCTCCGTCTTACCATAGTATGGTTAGAGCTCTGGTGGCTTAAGTGACGCGTTTACGGGTTCCTCACGTGCTGCTAGCGTTGGGTTGGTAGCTATCTCTAGCGCGCTAGGCCTTAACGCGCTCCTTTTTACTATAGTGTCTCTTTTGCTTTCTTAGGCAACTCTTGCTACTAAGATTATAATTAGGGTGATCCTTTTAATCTAATTACTGCAGTCTCTTCTTTTAGCTGCTTAATCCGCTGTTGCAATTACCTACCTTGAGCAGGGCTTAGAGGGTTAATTGGTCTATAGTTATAGTGGTAGAACAGCTCTCTATCTGGCTATGCGTTTAACCGTTAGACCTAGTATTATGTCGCCTTTATAGGCCAGTTAAGGTTGACCTTAGTCTAATATTACGGCTAGCTTTCCGTGGGAGCGATCTAATAGATTAAGCAATAATAAGGGGCTATATTATGAATAGACTAAGGTAAGGGCTTAAAGAAAGGGGCGCGGTAGACGACTATATACATATTCGGTCGTCGGGGCAATGTTAGGGCAACGTTAGGGCAACGTTAATCCGTGACCGACAACGCCTTAATAATAGCTATATAGACGAACCATTACAATAGGCACTTACCCTAAACTATATCCCTATCTAAATATAGCTAGATCTAGATATTAAGGCGTAACTAAGTAGTAAAAAATACATAATAAGGAAGCTTAAGACAGATAGTTTCCTTAATATAGTTAAATAACAACTTTAAGACCTAGAAGAAATCCACCTAATACCAAATAAGTAAGGCTTATTGGCTACCCCTAAGGAAATTAACCAAAGACTAGAAAGGATTTAGGTAGCAATTAAAAATAGGCTAAAAGAGTACTGCCCAGTCTTAAAACTAGGCGCCTATATGTAACACGCATAGTCCGCATAATACGCGGTTCTTATTGCCAGCCAATAATAAGCGAGAAGGAAATATATAAGCAGCTACAACCCTAAAGACAAAAGACAATATAAAGACATAAGAAACCAGCTAAAGAATACCCTAAAAAAAGAAGTAAGGAATAACTGGAGATAGTTTATAAATAAATATACTACTAATTTAAGCCTCCCCTATAATAAGGGCCTTTAGACTATAGTAAAATGGGTAAAGAAAAAGGCAAGACACTTAGTCAGCGTGGTTAGTTGCCCGGCGTCTAGATCGTTAAGGATTAGACGGACGGATTAGCCTCTTAATTAAAGCCGTCGGATTGGCCAGATTAATAAGGCCTAATTGCAAACGCCCGCAATTAGGCGATTTAAATGGAACTCGCGATCCTTGGTATAGTAGTAAGGCTTAAGTTAAGGCTTGGCAGATCTAGAGCCTAAATCTCAATTGTAATCCTTGGCATGGTGTTGTAATAGATCTTAATTTTAAAACCAACAATAGTAGAAAACAAGAAGCCAAATATTACTATATTACTAAGTAGAATAAGCAATAAAATATAGCAAATCTGACACCCAATTAAGCACTAGGAACACCTATTCTTAACTACTTCCTTAGGCACTCTTCCTCTTCCAACAATATAGCCGAAAAGCGATTATAATCGGGTGTTACCATCCTACTAGTGTTGCTAAAGATCCGTTCACATTTGGAGCTCATTCTAGGGTAAGAATGAAGCTCTAGAGCCAATATATAAAGGTTAGGATACTCCTCGCAATAATTAAGCCACCACTTAATAGGGTTGTAAACTTCCATATTAGGCTTTAAGGCATAATATCTTTCTAATTCATCCTTAAGCTTTCGCTCTTTGGCACCTACAAGCTATAAAAAGCGCCTAAATGGTAAAAGCTTCTCTTCTTTAGGATCTTCAGGTATAGTCGGTTAAGGTATTAATTTAGATGCAGCAGCTTACTCCTCAGCTACAGCCGCAATTTAACGTTGCTGCATATAGTCAACCTAGTAGGCCTTTACTGTAGTTTTACAGTCCTTAATCTAGGCCTTATTCTCTGCCCACTTCTCCTCAAAGTATTTAAACTTGAGGGCAGGATATAGGACAATAGCTGCTTGATAAGCAGGTGTAAGATCAATACGTAAGTAGTAGCTTTATATCTTAAGGTGGCCAAAATCCACAGCTATTTTACATAGAGGGGTTAGCAATTGAGCTTCAATAGACTAGTAAAATTCGTACTAGTTTTAAAATAGCTATCTAGCTTATATTGGAGCTCCTTTGTAGTAGATTCCAGGTGCTCCAAAATATAATCCATTATAGGGAGCACCTCCCATAAAGCTCTATAAGAGCCGTCGCTGACGTTACCCTTAATTCGCTTTATCATTTCCTATAGAGGTAAAAGCAGTAAATAAAACTGTTCTAATTCAGCCTAGTTGTCGCCTATAAGGCGGTCTCGCGATAGAGCTACGTAGCGCGAACAGGTAATGTCAATTGCATTACAAAGTGGTAGTACTGTAGGAAAAAATTAGAAGCCATTTAACAAATAGATATGCGGTACTTGCATATATATAATTTGGCTATAGTTTACACTAAAACCATATAAGATGCGGTGCTCAGTAATATTTTTAAGATGGCTGCGTATTTATCAAGGAAAGAAAATAGACGATTTAATAAGAAGAGTTTTATAAGGAAATCCACAATATAAAAGCCAAATCGCCAGTCTTTATCTAAGTATCAACACCACCATATAAGAAGGTTCTAAATAGCGGAGCTGCATAATATAAGGCCTCTTTCAATACTCTAAAACAGGAGAATAAAAAAAATAAGAATTAGGAAGGTTATTAAGGCGGGCAAAAGGCTAATATTGCCAACAATTTTTTCTAGAGTTATAATATAAAAGCTTTACTTACCAGTATCTACCTATAAGAACGTTAAGTTCCACCTAACTCCCCTATCACTTGGCAGTGAATACGCCTTAAATAACTGTTGGTTACACAAGGGGATATCACGTAGCTACGGTTCGTAGATAGTATGATAATTGTTAATTGATTCTTTTTGATAGGAATGAGGAAAGGGGTAAGGAACTTAAGGTTCCTCACCACGCTAGGGCCACGTCAGCACGTGACGGCAACATGCCTAGCGTAATGGCAGCTTGCCTCATTCCCAATACTAGCAACTCTTCTTTTTGTGGTTACCATCTATATATATACAAACAGACAGGATGTGACAATACTAGATAGTATATAACAATACTAAACAATATGCGACAATACCAAACAATATGCGATAATATGCGACAATGTGGCAGTTGGCTAATAACGCAAAGACAGGTGGGCTGCTAAGGCGCTAGTAGTAAGTAAGCCAATAGCGATTTTCTATCCTGGGGATAGAAAATCCTAATTGGCTAGTTTAAGTTAGGGTCTATAGAATATTATACTTTTACTCCCTTTTAACCCAACCTTTAACTTATATATATAGAGTATTTGTGTTAACAAATGTTTCTAGAGCCTTATTTGGGTTTGCCTTTATTATTATATCTGCTAGGTTATCTTAACCGTTAATCCATTAAATCTTAAAGAGTTTTTGCCATTTGTAGGATTAATAAAGTGCTATAATATTAATTATAAGGCGCTTCTCCTTTATAGTACTAAGCTTAACTAAGCACTTATAGAGGGAGTATAAATCGGTGCATATGATTATAGGGATAATAGGAAGTTCAAGTCAATCTATAATTATCTTTAAGGTAGTTCCAATTGCAATTACTATATTAACTCCGCTAACTATTCTATATATCTCTGACGCTAAAACACTTCAGGTGATACGCTTGCTCTTAGTTAAGCTCTAATAGATAAGGTTGCCATAGATTATAAAGTCATTCTCTCTAGTAAACTCGTTTGTAATAATAATCTTATATCCTAGCTAGGAGCTAAAATCTTTATTGTTTATAAATAATCCATTAATAAATACAAAGAGCTTGGCGGTGGGAAGACTAATAGGCACGTAGTATAGGCCCTAGTTAAGATGGTTCATTTGCTAGAAAAGGCGTTTATTTAGAGTAAGAACGTTGTCCTTAGTTAGTTCCTAGTGTTAGGCGGTAACAGAGAGATTGAATAAAGCCTTGGGTTAATAGATAGAAGCAATATAAGCTCCGCAAGCGCGTTGCTCCACGTATCCTTGCTTTAGAGAATTAGCGTTAATAACGTTAATCTTCTTACCTTAACCCTTCTAGCGCAGAGTAATAGAATCCTTGTTTAGGGAGAGGATGCATCTATTAAAGAGTAATGGTGTTGTTAAACTAAGCTTTTCCTTTAGCTTTGCTATAAGATTTGCCTTTACTAGCTCGTCTTCTTTAAGAGCTAAGAATTAGTTGTCTCCTAAAATAATTATATTGTCAGTTTGCATGCTGATAATTCCAAATAGAGTTCCTATAGTTGTGATAAGGAAGCAGGGATTAAATATAAAAGTAGTTATTAAAAGCTTCTCTTTATAGTGCTTGCTATAGGTAGCCCACTAGTAAGTTCCTGCCTCTGCGATCCCATATAATGGCTTAAGCACAACCATGATTATATCTTCAGGATACTAGTAGCGAATTTACTCTGGAAGGTATACCAATATTAAGCGCTAAAGGTGCGTCTCTAATTGGGTGTAGGCTTAAGTAATATCTTATAAATAAACCGCCATTCTATTCTTTATTAAGGAGGGAGCTAGCGTAATAATAACTCACTAACTAGCTTGTTGAATTGTAGGAGACTACATAAGAATTACCTCCTTGCTATTATTGTTGTAGCCTTGGATAATAAGCCTTAATTTCTTAAATGGGGCGTTAATAGCTTTGCCCTTAATTTCGTTAACCATTCTTAACTTAAAGATATAAACTCCATTAAACTTAGTAGGGTTATACTTCTTAAATTTAAAGACTCCTCTTATAATAAGACCCTCAATCTCCTACTTATTAGATGCTTAAAAAGGAGCTCCTAGAGTTATAATATAACCTTCCTTTTAAAGCTGTTTTGCAAGTTTAAAGTCATCCTTCTCCTTAGCTGTTATAAAGGCCATTAATAACTTGACTCTATTTTTAATAGCGGCAATAAATTGCTCTTTAAAATCAACAAGATGTTAGCAATTTTGTGATCCCTTTAGGCGACCTCTACCGCGTTATGGTTGTGGCGCATCTACTAATATTATATTGGGATCGTAGTTGCCTTCTGGAGCACATTAATTGTGGTTCTCCTTTAGGGCATCTTCTAGGGTATCCTATAAAGGCTTAGAACTGTTATCTTTATAGTAAGACTTAATAACAGTTAAATGGAATTAAGTGGGTCTATAAGGCATCTAAATAGTATAAGTCTGGCCATTAATTGTAATAAGTTAATGTGGGCCTAACCATCCTCCCTTTTTACGCCATACGCGTACCTTAGACTGGAGTGGCAGATTAAGCATAGTTAAGGTATTTAGGCCATTTCTTATTCCTAGTGCATCGTTGACTTAGTGTGTGGCGTAGAGATGTTATACCTCCTTTATTGCCTTGCGAATAGCCTCAGCTTATTGCATAATGGAGGGAGATGGTGGAGAATTATTAGTTATTTAAGGGTAGGCGCCAAAGACTAGTAATGTGGGTATAAGTCTATCTGGGCTAGCAGAATTGTTAACAGCTTTAACAGCTATTTGTAAGGTAAGTTCTTTGCTAGCGTCCTCTAGTTCTAAAGAGATAATCTTATATACGCGGCGTAATAGTGCGTAATATCGCTCCACTTTTCTAATACTATTATATGCCTTAATAGGGACTTCCTTGACCTTAATTGCCATTGCCTTTATCTATTATTAAAACTCTATAGATAAGAAGTTCTTTCCTACGTTATAGATGATTTAATTAGGGGGTCCTAGGTAGACATTAATCTAGTATAACTAAAGGGTATTCTATGCGTTCCTAGCTGATATATCCTTTAAGAATTGTGCGGCTTGGAAGGAGGTTAAGAAGTTAATAACTTAGAGTACTAGCTTACCGCTAAGATATATAACGTTAACAATAATACAGAAGTTGAAGTTAAAGTTATCTTTAAGGGTAAACTTAAATCGGCTAGGGGACTTCTGGTTTATTTGGTAGTAATAGTAGTACTTTATAAGATGCTTAATTGCCTTAACCTTAACTTTATGGCCTGCTTACTAAAGAACCCTAAGTAATTAATAAACGGATAGGTGGCCAAAACAACGGTGTAGTTGGCGTAATTCTGACTTAGTTAAGTGGCTTTAAGCAACACTCTTTTCTAGTTAATAAAGGAGCAACTAGGGGTAACCCTACTTGCGTATAACGGGTACCTAATTGTCTCCCTAAATAAGTATATTCTTAAGGTTATTAAGCCTAATGCCTAACTTATCTATATCTTTAATGTAAAATAGAAATGGAGTGTTTGTAGGAACAATATGGAAAGTAATATATCCTAAGGGGGTTTAGACCCTAATTGTGCTAAGAGAGATTATAGTACCTTTACTAAAGCAAATTGTATATTGGCCTGCTGTTGATTGGTTAATCTGAATAAAGCTATTAAGCTGTTAAAGGGCTCGAACTTAAGGTTCTCCTGCTGTAGATACTCCTACGGCTCTAGTATCCGGTATAATACCATGGAAGATGTTCGCCGAGTATCTATTATTAAAGGAAAACGTGGAGCTCTCCTTTGGCTCGTTAAAGATATTTGACTTTATAATAAAATAGAGCATAGATTAGTCATTAAGAACAGCGACGGTTTATATACTATTTACCTTACTATACTTAGTAAAGTATTGGTTAGGAGAGTAGTCCTCAATTTCTATATCTATAAGGAGCTGTTTGACCTTATTAACCTTACCCTTAAGGTTTTTTACGCCTTTGTATTGAACTAGGAAGCTTTAGAAGTAGGCTATAGTAACCTTACAATTTCTGACGTTTCTTATACTCTAATAGAACTTATTATATGCCTCTTTTCGCTTATTAAGGGAGTGTCTAGTTGACTAGCACTTTGGCTTCTTATAAATATAGCACTTCTTCTGGCAATTACTTTGAAATAAACCTCTATAAGGACCTCCATGGTTACCTTATGGTTGACGTTAATTATACCCTCTTCTGTATTCCCTACCACGGCTACCATATATTCAATTAGTCCAGTTATAATTGTGTTAGTTAGGAATACTTGTTTAGGTAGAGTTTTTAGTATAGAGCTGTTAAGATTCTTGTATTCGCATTGCAGTACCTATAGCGGAGTGTAGCTTAGTATATACTCCTTTAAACGTATCTGTAGGTTTGTATAGCGCCAAGTTATACTTAGGAACGCCACGGCATGCTAAAATAACCTGGTCCCTTAGGCTGTTCTTATTTTAGTAGGTTTTAGTAAGGCTATATTAGATTTTCTAAAGTTTATTAAAGAGTAGTTAAAGGCACTCTAAATAAGTCTTTATTGGGTTGGAAGTAATAACTCTCTAAAACGTAGTCTTTTACTATTTGGATATATAAAGTTGGCAATTCTTATTAGTCTTAAAGTGGGCTCTGGTAAGCTAAAGCATTATATTAAAGCTATAGTTTTTACCCGCAATATAGTTATAATAGAATATTGCTGCCTATCCCTTTAACATAACAGAGAAAGCGTAATGGTACTAGTGGCGTTGAATTCTAACCTTATTGCAACAGTTATAAAAGACCTGTAGTTTTGCTCTAAGCATATTATACAGTTCTCCTCTAAACTTCTTCTCTTCGTCCAAATATACCTTTATTAGATTTGTAACTTCTTGTAGTAAAGGCTTACCAGTTGGCTAGAGTAGAGGAGGTAGAGGCGGAGCAACTTTAAGTAGGAGAGCACCTTTAGGTGGGAGAGCAGCTCTAGGTGGGGGGTTAGCGTTCTGGGGGTTTTAATACAAATTAAAGTTGCCTTCTGAAGAATATGGGTTATTTTTAGGTTTCCGTAGTTGATGTATAATCTCAGCTTCCGTCTATATTAGTTCTTCTATACTAATAATAACGGCCTAAATATTGCTAGTAATTGGGTTACTGTTCTCAGCAACATATACCCCATTCCTATAGAGGAAGTCTTAAAAATCCCAAATAATATTAACGTTGCCAAGTGCCTAGGTATCAGCAGTCTATCCTATAAAATCTTCCCTAAAATACTCCTATAGTTGTGAGTTAGCATAGTATCTATTTTGGTAGAATATAATATAGTATAGGAGAAAGCCGTTAACTTGTTTTGCGGTATAAGTTGTTATATTAAAGGCGAATTCGTCCCAATCTTTATTAATAAGTTTTGCGTGCTTAGCTACCCCTAGTGGTAAGGAGTCTTTCTAGTTATTTAAAGTAGGCGTAGCCATATTTTCGGAGGGAGGGAAGTGTTATTGGTGTAAGGATTATCGTTTGGTACGCGTTTGTGATATATATTTGTTATTTGGTACGCGTTTGTCGTTTGGTACGCGTTTATAACATATATTTACGGTTATAGGGCTCAGGACTAGTTCTGGCCTTAAATCGCGAAGACTTATAAAGCGTGTTATTCTACGTAATAGACGCAAGAATCTATAATCTTAGAAAGGCTTAGGACCAGTTCTGGCCTTTTAAATCCTTAGATTTATAAAAGAGTTCTATTTAAGGTTTAGGACCAGTTCTGACCTTAAAAGACAGCTTCCTCTAGCATAAGTAGCACTGGTACAGTGGCTTGTCTCTTCTTGGTGGAATACCTAGCTGCTCTATGGTATAACAGTGAAGTTAACTACTGATCAGTGTTGGTTACATAAGGGGATATCACGTAGCTACGGTTCGTAGATAGTATAATAATTGTTAATTAATTCTTTTTAATAGGAATGAGGAAAGGGGTAAGGAACTTAAGGTTCCTTACTACACTAGGGCCACGTCAGCACGTGACGGCAACATGCCTAGCGTGACGGCAGCTTGCCTTATTCCCAACAATAACTTATCTAGCTTTAACTTAAGAGAGGGGCAGAACTTCTAGAGCTCCTTAAAGGCCTATATACGTTTAGGCGAGCCTTGCAGCCACTAAATAATATTATACACCTTACCAATTAAGCTCTTCTTCCTCCACTTAGTGTACTAATCTTCTTCGCTTATGCTTACAAGCCTCCTCTTAAAAAGGCTTATACCGTCGCCAAATACAATTGCCTTTGCCATAAGGTTAAGGATGTGGCCAGAATACCTAATGTGATATTACTTAGCGTCCCATCCACACCGGGTAGATAGAAGATTAATAACTCTATTATTTATAGTCGCATTATCGGCAATAAGGAAGCCAAGCTTATAGGTAATATTATAGCGTTTAAATACACCAAAAAGAAGAGCTACTATATTCTTACCAGTCTTAGAGCTATAAATTTTAGGCAAGCCAATTAAAAGAGCCCATAGATGGCCGAGCTGGTCAGTAAAGTGGGCCACTACTAATAGAACGCAGAGGTTACTATGTAAACTCTAAGCATTAAAGCTTATATATATCCTACCAATTGCATTCCGTATAAGCTTAGTAATGGCTTTATAGGCTTTAACATATCGTGCCTTAATCCACTCACAGCTAGTACTGTAAGAGTTAGGGTAGATACCATCTACGGTAGGATTTAAGAGCTTAATAAGGCGCTGCAGCTAAGGGCTTATGCTTTAGCGCCTAGTAATTCCTTCCATAATAATAAACTTAGTAAATAGCTTCCGCGCCTTATCTAAATCAACTAGGGTAACCAGGTTATAGGACATTATAGGCGCGGTACTAGAGGCAGTAGAGGCAGGAGAGGCAGAAGGATTCTTAGTAGTAAGATTAGCACCGTTGCAACCAATACGGTGGTGCCTCCAGAGGTGTTTAATAATATAAGAAGTTCCACTTGCAGCAAATATAAAGTTATGCTAAGCTTTTTAGAAGAGGCCTATTACTCGCCGTTAGATCATTAGTATTATAGATAAAATATCCAGAGCTTAACATACACTGCTCGCAGGCCCAGCAATTACGCCCAGATCAGTTCTTAACTGGATAGCCATAAGCCCATACATATAACTTCCAGGCGCGCCGGCGGCGTAGAAAGGAAGGCTTGTAACCAAATAGAAGGTCCTTCCGGGTTATTACTTAACAGCCGTTCTTTATAAATTGCTTCTTATTACTTCCTTAACAAATATCGGAGTCTTCTACTTCGGAATTATTGGGAGGAGAGTCCACAACAATATAATCAGCGGTCTCTTGAACAGTAGAGCCTATAGGAGAGTAAGTGCTCTTAAGAGGGCTGCTGTAAAGGTAGCTTGGTAAGCTGCTAGAGCTATTAGAAGATAACGCGTGGCTATAAGAAGAGCCTATAGAGCAGTAGGAGGCGGTCGGAACTCGAGTAATAAAGCGGTCCATAATAACTGACAGATAGAGGAAGTAAAAGAGGTAGTTTAACGATATAGAAACAACTTGGTAGAGAGTTCTCTTTAAAGGTTGTTAACCTTTTATGTTATGATTTCAATCGCATCGCGTTCGCGTTCTTGTTATAACACGCGTATAATAGCGCGTGCTCTAAACGCGTAGCAAATTTTCTAGCAGCCATTATAACTGTATTAAAGTAGTTTCTACACCTCAGAATAGTAAAATTAGATGTAGTAATAGTGTAGTGTTAGTAAGAGAAAGGAGTTAATAATGCGGGTAGGTTAAAGTTGTTTTCTGCGCACGGTTTAAACCTTAATCTAGCTAATCAGATCAATAGGATTAAGGTTATATACACGGGCCTCCCCTACAACTTGAATCTTATAACACCCTATAATATGCTTCCTTAATCACCACTACCTAATCCCCTACCCCTTAATCACCACCTAATGCAGTGATATTGATCCTATCACGCTCGGGCTTTTAAGTAGCATGTATAAGACGTAAATTGGGCAACTTTTAGCTGGTCCTAGGCCCGATTTTACACCTCTCCTAAGCCCAACACCAAACTAAATTCAGGGTGAATGACCACATAAGGCCATCTTACTATAATAGCTCTACCGGAAGGCCTCCCGTCTGCGCCTCCAATACAGTGGCTTCTAACAGCGTGTATCACCATTGAATTAAGTTAATTTAGGGCTTGCGAACTAACTCTTAGATCTATCCTAAAGCTTATTTCCTCCTAGGCCTATACCGTTATTAGCTACTTCCAATACTGCCACCAATACCCACTTCTATACCTAATATCCGGCCTTAATCAGATGTAATCTAGATTGAGACAAATAACCTCATGGACTGACTGGATTGGGCAGCTAAAAATAGGGCGATCAATCGGGCGTCAGTTAGACTATGGATTGGCCGCTTAATCGACCACGCTGCACTTAGTAGAAGACCCACACCTACCACCCCTATAAAGAGTAGGTGAACTATAGGCTATAAGCAATAATAATAAGAAGGTAAAGATCCTTATAAAAAGATTTTCCCCCTAACTAGCTCTAGTAGACCTTAATAATATTACTAGCAAAACACTAGTAACTCGCCTAAGAGTTAATAGCAATATAACAACTAAAGAAATAGCCAGAACTATTAGCTGCCTCTTAAATAATATAGTACTAAGACTAGATAGGATTCTAAACAAAGCCCTAAAGACCTATAGACCACTTATAGCACCTTAGCTTGTAGATATAGCTAGAGTATGCTTTATAATAGGCTACTACCCATAACTTAGAAGATCTATAATAATAGTTATCTTATAAAAAGAAGGTAAAGCAGACTACTTAATCCCAGAAAGCTACCGCCCTATTACCTTAGAAAACACTCTAAGTAAGATCTTAGAAAAGGTTATAGCAGACCACATAGTAGATACGGCAGAGGAATACGCCCTACTACTATAAAGCTAAATAGGGGCAAGAAAGAATCGCTTAATACTATTAGTACTTACACTGCTTACTACTACCATTAAAACTGCGTGGGCTATGCAAAAGGACTTTATGGTATTAATACTCAGCCTAGATATTAGTGGCGCCTATAATAATATACCCCATAAGCGCCTCCTATACATCCTTAGGGCAAAGGGCTTCCTAGAATAGACTATATAATTTATTTAAGGGTTTATAAGCCAGAAAGAAATATTACTAGTCTTTAGTAGATACCAGAGCCCCCCTATTACAGTTATAATAGGTATACTATAAAGATCACCTCTCTTGCCTATACTTTTCCTTTTCTTTATAAGCAACTTACTTAATACCTTTAAGGAAGGGGTAACCCAGGGGATAGGCTTTATTAATAATATAAACCTAATTATATATAGGCTAATAGCTATAAAGAATTATAGGACACTAGAGAAAGCCTATAACACCTATATAGAATAGGCAAGATAATATGGAGTCTAATTCTCACTAAAGAAATACTAGCTAATCCACTTTATAAGAAAACACAACCAATCTATAGATCTCTAGCATGCAATTTATATCTAAGGCTTTAGGGGTTAACCAGTTTAGGGCCTAAGGGTATTAGGAGTATGGGTAGATAATAAGCTTTGGTAGAGCGTATATACAGCGCAAGCAGCTTATAAGGGCTAAGTATAGTACATTATATTATCTAGGATTGTTAATTCTACATAGGGTCTATACTTCTAGAGATTACGCCTACTATATATAGCGGTTATCCGGCTAACTATAATATATAGATCTAGCATCTAGGCTACTAGAGAAACTAAAAAAGGCCCCCCTAAGTCACTCCTTAAGCCACTCTAAAAGGTCCAAATAGCCTACCTATAGAGTATAATAGGCGGGTATAAGCAAACGGCTATAGCACTACTTAAGAAGGAAGCTAATATTCCCCCCCTATAGCTATATATTGAAGCTGCTATAATGCAAAGGGTGTAAAATAAACGCAACTCTAATGTTATAAAGTATATTAAGACACGCCTAAATAAACTATGGAGGGACCCTAGGGTGCCCTATAGGAGAACAAACTATTAACCCTAAAGTAGGGAAGATATATTAGAGAAACAGGTAAAGAAAGTAGAAGAAGAATGGTACTGTATTAGGGCCTAGGCCTATATAGAGGAGGAAGGGAGATGCGTAAGAGGCTAGTAAAGATAATAGCAAGAAAGAGAAAGGAGTTAAAGTAGAGCATAAAAGAACGCCAGAAAACTATTTACCATAATATAACACTGGCTAGACTAATACTGGAGAGGCGTATAGGAGTTAAAGGTATAGAGGCTAACTTAAGTAAGAGAAACCCAAGCCGTAGCATGGTTAACCCCATAGGGGGTAAATACTTAAAAGCTCCAAGAAGGCCTAATAAAGGCAGAAAATATAATAGTAACACTCCTAAGAATAGGGGTAATAGGACTAAAAGATTGGCTCTACTAGGTAGGTGTCCTAGTAGGTAGCCTAAGATGCAAATATAGCTAGCCAAGATAGACACCAAAACATATAATACTATTATGTCCCCTACACACCAACTAAGAAGTAATGCTCTTAGTAGCTGGCACAGAGAACTATAATATACTACTCTTAATATAAAAAGGTCTTAAGGCGGTTACCCAATAGCTTATTAGCCAAAACGTGCTAGACTAGTTTTGGATTATAAGGGAAATGGTAACAGAAGGTAAAGGGGCAAGCAATAGGCGCCCCCTGATGACTCTACAGTAGTAGAGTAAAATTTGTAATACTAGCACGTCCATAGGCTTGTTACAGCAGCAGTGGTTCCTAAGGAGGTTAAAAAGTAAGGTAGTAGAGCACCATAGGTGACTTATAGGTGCCTCGTAGGCGCCCTATAGGCGAGTCCTAAAAGGTGGGGAGATAGATTATAGGGTTTTCTTAGATAGAGTTTTCTCCCTATATGTATATAAGGAGTAGTCTGCGTGGGCCCAATAGGGATCCAAATCAGACGTTAAGCAATGAATAATAATAATAATATTTTATATTATTTTTATTAAAAAAAACGCGTTTTTAGGAACCCCAGAACTATATAACTTTATTAAACACTAGCTAATATATATAAAACCTATATATATCTATAATAGCCACCCTAAAGAATCTATTATAGCCAAGCGGATATATATAGCAGTCCTATAGTTCCGCCGCCATAGCCCAGCCTAGGCTAGTAATATATATAACTAGGAGCCTTCCGTTCTTTATTGTTCCTCCTAAATACCTTAGATCTCGTTTCCATCTAATTGATTGGCCCTTGGCTACCTGTCGTTTTTGCATCTTCAATAAAGCTCTGGCCATACTCGTGCGTGGGTAATAGATATCGGGTAACTCCGACTGCTAAAGTTGTCTAATTGGTTTACTAGTTTGCTTTGACGTAACCTTCGGAGACATTTGAATGCCACTCTGGTGTCTCTGCCAGTATAATTGATCCGGCGTGACGCGGTATTTGCTCTTTGGAGGGAGAGTGGAAATTGAGTAGAGAAAATTGCCAAAAAGATAATGAACTTGGCTGTTCTAACCATTCCATAGTATGTAGGGGCCATGCACGGGAAAGTATATATAGCCGGTTGCAATGTTAGAAAGGTCACTTTCGGTCATAGAGTATATACAGCATCCTGGCGCATCCCATGGTTAGCGTGTTTTGTCAACTTTCCCCTAAACAGCAAAAATACCAAAATTTCCCCTACAAAAAGGCTGTGCGGGAGTGGCTGCGCTAACCACCGGAATTGCAGAGATGCTGTAGATGACTGTCGCCATCATGCAACGCACTCAAGAATAGTTATAGAACGCTTAAGGTAGTATCCTAGCGCAGTCAGTTTCTGTCTACATCGGAGATGTTGCAGAATGGTCTTAATGACAAGGATATCTAATCCTCTCCACTAAGAGGCCCGTTAGCTTGTAAATATCTTCTATATAAAAGGTGCTTGATGATTCACAGCCCCATTAGCGTGTGCCGTTACCTACCATTCGATGGCGTTGATGTATAGCAGGACTCGCGTGCTGAAGCCAGTCATCATTACTATTTGGTGATTTTACATCGTAACAGTATAGTATGACAGGGTACTGGTAGAGGTTTCAGGCCTTTCCGTGAAGCGGGCTAGATAACAAAACAGCAAGATTTCAGCTGGCTTCTGCACCATGCTGCTTCTTGTAGCATTTACAATCCTCCATAGGCACTTACGACTTCATGTCTGTATGACATCCTCGGTGTCCCTGTATCAAGTTCATACCAAGAATGTCCTGGTCAGATGAACGACCATGCTAGGTGAGTTGAAAGAGCGAGTTGTGAATATGGTAGATTATCATGAACGAGACTGACATGTTATAACTCCGCGAAACTTTCGCAGCGAACAGTTCTGATTTGAATAGACTGGCGGATATCTATGATCTGATATGGTAAAGAGGAATGCTCCGATCAGTTTCACACCAATCTTATGCTGAAATTGTGAGAAATCGTGTTGAACATTATATAAAAAACAATAATGGAAGGGATAGGGACATATTTTCTCATTAGAATTAAGCTCAGTTGCCAATTCTTTCAGGAAAGAACGCGGAATTCCAAAGGCTTGTCCATTTAGTAGTATCAAACTTGATACCAGAAGCTGTGGATCAGCATAGGAACCCACAGTTGTTTCCGCTTAGAAAACCTCCGGAATATGTAGTCGCATAAGCTTCGATAATGAGTTGCTTAGTTCTCCTTTTGGAACTATTGATCGGCAGATGTGCAAAACTTCCTCCGGTCAAGCACAGTCCCACAAAATTCTTTTAGTGGAGTTCGGCTGGTCCCCTGAACGTATGCACGCACATGGGAAATCACACCGTGTTCCGCATGCTCAAATAGCAATGGTTTGTCATAAGATCGACTATGCGAGTGTTCTGGCCTGATGACTGAACAGTCCGGTTAGTTTCGCGATGTCCAGATTCAGTAATGGTATTGTGCTAGAATGGTTGTGCAATGTACACATTTCGAAAGATTCCCATCTCTTCTATCGAGCACTTCCGAAACGGTACGCGTTGTTGTAGATTTAGCTCTTGTGGCTTATTCGTGGCTGAGATACATCTGCAGCCAGGGAAAACTGTGTCAATAGGGAACGCACGAAAGAGTTTGGGCCCAAAAGACCTAGTAGCATATAGGAAGAGTGTCTCGGAGTTACTCATGACCTCGACGTAGGTTGAAACATAACGAGGCTGGAATATGCAGCCTCTAGTAAAACGAAGAAAAGCAAAGGGAAGGTTTGAGAGAAACTTCAACAGCAGGAAGGAACACGTCCAGAGCATGTTGCTGAAATCAAAGACAAGCAACCAATCTTAAGGGGCAAAATTCTCAGGGTGAAAGACTTCGCGAAGCACGGGTCCACATTTTAAGCATATCCGGCAGGATACGAGCTACGGACTATCGTTAATGTCGGAATTACCGTTGCAAGACAACAATCAAAGATCAGAACACTGGGCAGGAGATTTGCGACATTTTTGGCCACTCATCCGAGTAGATTGAGCTCGCGTGAGCAAACGAAGCTCCACCTAGCTCTTAGTAAAGTGAACGGTTGGGCGCTGTGAAGCTGCAAGATGAGGGCTGAAAAGTCTAAAAAGTCGGCAACGAATCATGCGTAAAGGCGGTTGAAACAAACTGTCAGGCGTGGGAGGCGAATCGGCATTCTCCCATCCACATCAGCCTCCGGACGCATGTTAGGAAGTGGAAAAGCTGCAGAAGAGCGGGAAGTCACAACGGAAATCCAACTTCAACATGTCTTTCCACGCCTTTTTTCACCATAGCGCGGGCGCGATCCTCAATAGGCGAAATAAGTGGACGAGCTTCTGGGAGTCCGCAGTGTGCGGCGAACACCATGACTAGCCAGAAGCGAGAGAAATCAATTTCCACCACAAGTCTTGCTTTTCCCGCTTGGCTAAACAAGCGCTGAGGCAAATGCTCAAGCCTCGTTCTTTTCAGATGGTAGCGTGGCCATGGGCAGCACCAAGGCGCCGTCCGTGGAGAGGAGTGCGTGTTGCTCCAAAAGAGGTCATGTCAGGCGACAATGCGGGGGTTATTTTCCGCAATCTCTACGTACGTTTCACCAATTGGTGATGGCCATTGGTGAGATGCTGATGAGATGCTGATGAGAAACAAAGGAATTCGGATGACAGACATGGACACTGACAGACATTGGCAGCTGTTGCTTGTTCAGCCCGCGGATAGCACAAGGCTCTCCCTCACCAGGACCCGAAATAGAGATCACCACAACAACCCACCGTCTGCGATCACATCATGAGAATGTTTATGCAAGCGTGACAAGCGTGACCGCCGCAACCTGCAGCCCGTTTACGATTGGAGCCCACTTCCTCAGGCGGCGAAGTGACGGCGCTCGGTCGAACATGATCGGAGGTCAAGCCCCTGACTTAACACCCAAAGTGGAAAATCGATGGGCGATAGGTGATTGGCAGTTGGGACAGGGGTTCTCTCTATTTCCGTGGGTTATTGTTTCCCTCACAGCCGCAACGTTCTCGCAGGTAAAACAAAGGGGAAGAATGGAAAGGCCGTGAAATGAGCTACAACCTCCTCTCCAGTAACGTGCTCTTGTGAGCTGCAGAAAGCGGAGAGTGTAGGCGCTGGGCGGGTCGGCGGTCACGACGGTCAGCAGCGCTCGCAAGGCTGCCAGCGCACCACTCCGAGGCCCCCCCAAAGCTGCAAAAAGACTGACAGTCTGAAATTTAAACAATACGAGCGGTCTGTGTGCGGACTTCCCATGGCAAGCCTAGCACACGGGGCAGCGCGGGCGGCGCGGGCTCTGACTGGCGGGCACCTGCAGGATCGGCTGGCTGGTACCTGCACTAGCGTTGCAGTCTTGGGCAGACCGTTTGATGGCCAGCAGAACAGCAGGGAGCCAACAGAGGTGGAGATTCCCCTGGCACCAAGGACCACTCCGGGAGCACACCAGCGCTGCAGTCCGCCCAGTGGCCAATTGTTTCCCGGTCCGCGCTATTGTCACGCCGCCCCCCGTATCTTAATCTCCCAGCTCTGTACATAAGACGCTCGCTGTTTCTCTCATCCCGACTTTTCTTCTTCATCCAACTTTCAAGATCAAGCATCTCTGCAATTGACTTCGGTCGTCCACTCTTTGAGTCACTCGCTATCCAACTACTACATTCTTTAATTCTCCAACGACCTCTACCTCCCAATTCTACTTCTTAAGTTTAAGTTATATACCCACAGTCAAAATGCGTGCCTCCATTGCTGTTGCTGCTGTCATTGCCGGCGTTGCATATGCCGCCCCCCGCCCCGACTATGGATATGGCGGTTATAGTGAATCGGTTGTCTACTCCACCGAGGAGGTGACTGTCACTAGCTGTGGCCCTGAGGTCACTAACTGCCCGGCCGAGGTCTACTCCACTCCGGCCCCATACAGCGCTCCTGCCCCGTATAGCACACCTGCTCCATACAGCGCCCCAGCTCCTTACACCACTGCTGCCCCGGCCTACACACCTGCTCCTTACAGCTCGGCCGCTGCCTACAACGTCTCGGCGCCACTGACGACCAAGACCATCTATTCCACCAGCTTGATCACGGTCACCAGCTGCGCCGAATATGTGACCAACTGCCCGGCCAAGTCCACTGTCGTCATTACGTCCGTCGTTCCCATCTCCACCACCGTCTGCCCAGTTGAGACCCCATATGCCGAGGAGTCGAGCTCTGAGGTCTACCCAGTCAGCTCTGAAGTTTATCCAGTCAGCTCTGAGGTCTATGCAGTCAGCTCTGCCGTTGAGACTCCCTGCTCCACCTCGACGACCGTCACCGTCACGGTGAGCCCGGCCACAACGCCATATGCTACTGGCACTGGTGTTGTTCCCTACCCATCTGGGATATCCGCCATCTATGGAACTGCTGCCAGCTCCGGCTATGCCACCAAGCCCTCTTCTTATCCACCAACCTTCACCGGCGCTGCCAGCCACGCCAACGCTGGTATGGCAGCTGTCGGTCTTGGTGCTATCGCTGCTCTTTTCCTATAAGTCATCCTTTTCAACTAGATGTCTCTCCTACCTGGTTACCTTTACGGTGAGTTGTAGGACAGGCTATGGCTTTGCATGATTGGAGTGGGCATTGGTGTCATATTTTCTTTGTCTTGGGTTAGGGAAAACCAAAAGACGATCTGATCCTGTACATTTGTTCTGACGTTTTGAGTAATTCTAATTGTGATGGAGAAGGGGGTGGTGCTTAGGGGGTGAGGAGAGGAGAGGATGGGTTGTAGCGAATTCGAAATTTGCCTGAAATCTTTTGTTTTTTGCATTTGCGATGTTAAATTATGGTGATAATGTATTGTGACTATATTGGCTGTTTGTTATTGAGCTTGTGCGCCCTTGGGATGCGTCCGCCTAAACGGGACAGCAGTGACTCGTTTAGTCGACTTTAGGGAAATCGTACCCTCCGGGGCTATGTCTCCTGCAATCAAACCGAAAATAAACCACATGTCGCAACACGCTTGATTTTTCTGCTGACGCCCTAAAAGATGACGAGCTTCAGACCGTGAAACACTCGTGTGCCTTGCGCGTGAACGCCATGTGCCATTCAATTTCCGAGAACTTCCGAGAACGTCCGAGAACGTCGCGGTGCATCATTACTGCTGCAGACTAGGGTGCATGCGGGCGAGTAGTATTGGCTGGGGTCTTGGTTTCCCAGTGCTGAGGTTGACCTGTACATGGACGTCTTGCGAATGCGAAATAGCGCTTTCGACATTTGATTCTCTCCATTTAGTATTCGATATCCACGCTAGATATGGCTGTCCTAGAGATGATTATAGACCCAAGAGCAACTACTCATTCAGCAGCGCGACTGGAATTGTGTTTGTAGATAGATAATCTGATAATCACGCTTTTGAGCTGTGGTTTTATGTCCTTCGCTCTGGGCTATATACAAGCCATCATTCCCATACGATATTTTACACTTTCATAAGCCCAACCTCAACATGCGATGTCTCCCTACACTATTCTCCCTTCAACCGTTCCAACAGGCCTTTCCACAATGCTTAAACAACCTTCTACGACATTCCTCCTCGCAGGTTCACTACTAACATTCTTACCACCCAAATACAACAGCCACACCAACCGACTTACCCTCTCGTCCCTTACCTCGCCTATATGCACAAATTGCCCCTCGCCCTCCTTCCCCTTGGGTTGATAAAGCACACCAAACGCCCCCTCGCTATCACGAGTAAGGGTTAAGACGGATCCCTTCGGCGCCTTCCCGCGTCCGGAGAACAGGTTCTTAAACTCCCGCATAGCCAGCCCGAACGTCTCGTCCGCGAACTCACTCGGGTCGACAGGCTGCGGGAGCCCAACCCGCCTCTCCCCGGCCCTCGCTTCCCGCTCCAAGCGCTGCTGCTGCTGCCGGCGGTCGGCCTCGTCGGTGCGCATCGTGACGCCGCGCATCCAGCCGTCGCGGAGGTGCTTGAAATCCGTGCCCCGCACGGGGACGACGCGCAGCGCCATCTCGACGCCGTCGGGGCCCTTCTGCTGCAGGATGCGCGTCCAGATCTCGTTTGATCCGTCGGGGTCGAGCAGCGCGGCCCGCAGCGCTTCTTTCTCCCCCGGTATCAGCGCGGAGGCGGAGGGGTTGATGTGCTTGATCAGGGAGGTCTGGAGGGAGGCGAGCGAGGTCGTCTTGACGTACAGCCCCACGACGTAGACTTGCACGCTGAGGAACGAGACGGTGCGGATCCCCAGGCCGAGCAGTGCGTATTCGGCGGTGGACTCGATGTTCTCAGGCCCGGTGGAGGTGGGCAGGTGAATCGTTTTCGGAAAGTATGGCACGTAGGATGTGCCTGTGGGTACCACTTCCACATTCTCAGCGTTGGAGGACGGGCCTTGCGCGACGAGCTTGTCGCCCGGTTGTATGACGACTGGTTTGCCCTGGAATTCTCGGTTTGCGGAATCCCGCGCATCTGTTCGTTCTGGTTTTATGAGGGAGGCTGAGACCGGAGGAGTGGTGGCTTGCGCAGTTGAATTTTTAGAATCTTGCTTGGGTGGAGGTAGCTCGTAAACTGAAATGATTATAAGAGGAATTATCATGGACACCGCCAGACCCACTGCTGCGAAATTTCGCCGCCGAATGTAGTACGCCTGTCGCGCAGCTTCCCGTCGGTGGATTTCCACAGCATCGAGGGGATTGCGGGGCGCTACTTCAAGCTCTTTAATATCAATCTCTTCAAAGCTGGGTCGACTGCGAGTGGAGGCATGACGGGTGGAGGGTATTGGCCGAAGGTGTGAGCGGGGAATTGATGTGCGGGGTGCGTTTAGACAGCGGTAAAGAGGCCGCCGGGGAATGAGGCGTGATATAGGTGCGGTACTCATTGTAGTGGATATATAAGAGGTGAAGGTGAGTGTAATGCAAGCTTACTGCCTTGGTCTGAGGACCTCGATGATGTCTTGCCAAGCCCTATTTAGAGCTTCGCGTCCGCTAGACGCGCCTCCCCAGCATCCCGACTCTGTACTTTCAAGACAATTTGAGTAGACGTATTTGAAGCCTCTGAACTTTCAGATCACCATGCCGCTCATACGGAAACGCCGTGCTGTGAGTCTTTCGCATCCAACCCTCATATTTTGCTATATACTAACATGTATGGCAGCCAGTAGAAGAAGCGTCCGAAGATGAAAGCACACTAGTTTCAGAGGCACGCACTCAACAGCAACCACGCCGACGAGCATCCCCAGATTCTGAGGCAGAGGACGATGCCGACGGAGATCAGGAAAGTGAAGTCAACAGCAGTAGCGTAGAGCAGTTAGCCAAGAAATTGGTCAGGCTTGCGCTGGCATGCGAGTATGCGCGGGTACCAATTAAGAGGCAGGATATCAGCAGTAAAGGTATGCCATCCGAGCTACAAAGCCGTGATCCATATGCCGTGTTTGGGTAGTGCACGAGCCGAATGCCGCAACTACGAACGATTATGGATAATCGCTAAGAAGCTGGTCCATTGCAGTGCTAGGCACACATTCAAGATCGTTCAAGCCAGTATTCGACGAGGCACAGCTCCAGTTGAAATACATATTTGGGATGGAAATAACAGAGTTGCCGAAGCAAGAGAAGGTCACCATCCAGCAAAAAAGAGGTAACGCAACCATCTTCGTGTTATGATTACTTCTATCATAGCTAACATTACTAGCCGCGCAAAGGTCTGAGAACACTTCAAAGAGCAGTAATTCCTGGGTTCTTACGAGCACCCTGCCTGCGAGATATCGTGATCCCGCAATCTTAGTTCCTCCGAGAGTCCCTACAGTCGCAACAGAGAGCGCATACGTTGGCCTCTATACTTTCATTATATCCATTATATATCTCGCAGGCGGCACACTACCCGAAGCAAAGTTGGATCGATACCTCAAAAGGACGAACGCAGACCAATCAACTCCGGTCGACAAAACTGACAAGTTATTGGCTCGGATGATCAAGGAGGGGTATATCGTGAAAGTCAAGGAAAGGAACGACGGCGAGGAGACGGTGGACTATATAGTAGGCCCTAGAGGGAAGGTTGAGGTCGGAGAGGATGGAGTGGCTGGACTTGTGAAGTCAGTATATGGAGAGAATGCAACCGATGACCTGGAGAAACGGATTGAGCGAAGTCTAGGTATCGGGGAGAGGAGGCCTGCAGCGCCAAATGCTGGTGCATCCACCCAGAATGGCACGAGGAAAGCAGCCGGAAGACCACGACGGCGGCAGGCAGAAGATGAGCAGCAGCGAGACGAGGACAGCGATGAGGACGAGTAGATAGATGTGAGGTTTATGCAATGATATTATGTACAGCGCATGGCATGCACGGGATATACATCTCAATGGTGGGCTGGATTTGTCCACTGCATACAAAGGAACAAAGTATTGAAGCTTACCGCTTTTAGGAGGTGGGTCATACCAAGCGGTCTCCCCTCAATTTCCCAATGCGCCGAGCTTCACCGCCCTACAAAATGGCTGATGAATCCACTTACTCCAAGATTAACCGCATTTTCACCAGTCGTCCACCATCGCCGTCCACCATGCTTTCGCTGCCAATCCATTGCTAAAACTTCTTCAACAAAGTGACTGCGCTATTGCTGCGACTCACCCACCATGACTAATATCTCTGCGCTGCTCAATCCTGAGCCCCGGTCTAAAAATCAGGCTTCGGGGACACCGCATGCTCCGCGAAAACCCTCTTCTGACAGCTATACCCCGACAACTACCTACGAAGCCGCCGGCGCGCTCACCACACTAGCTACCACGGGCAGCAATATATCATACTCAACCACTCACGATCATTATTCCCAGTCTCAGTACACTGATACACGCCACCAGAGCTGCTTTGGCTCTGTGGCCACGCCAGTAGAGCCCTCGCCACCCACCGAACAATCGCAACCCCTTTCGCCAACTTTAGACCAATATCATCATGGCTCAAAATCCCCTGAGGAGCAGAGGAGGCTGTCGATGATGTCGAGGACTTCACCTGCACCGATCCTCGCTCCTATACAGTCGTTAAGCAACGTTTTGAACGAGCGGATCAGCGAAGAGCCTCAGCAGGAGATGGTCGCATACGGGCATGACGTTTCGCAGATTGTCTCACCAGCACCTCCAATCAAATCTGAACAGAATGGAACACCACGCGAAGTAACGCCTTCTACAACAGCTCTTCACACAGAAGAGAACAATTCAAGTGCTGACGGACCAATGGACACCGAAACTCTGAAAGCAGTTGAAGCAGTCAAGAAAAACGACTTGGGACTTCGCGCCAAAAGCCGCGAAACGACCACGCCAGCTGCTGAAACGCTGAAACCAACTGCAGCTCCGTCGAAAAAGCGGCCCGCGCCCAAATCGACGGCTGCCGCAAACAAAAAGGGCACGGCGGCAAAGAAGCCAGCAGCAAAGAAGCGCAAACTAGACGCCGAGACCTCCAGCGTCGGCGGTACTCCCAGCGTGCGAAGATCCGCAACTCCCTCCTCTCGCGCCTCTAAAACGCCTGCGCTCAGCACCGTCGCGAAATCACAAGCCAAACGATCATCTCAAGCCGGTACACCTGCCGGAGGCAGTTCACCTGCGCCTGATCGGTCCTCCCAAGCCCCAGCATCCGATGCCGAAGACTCGGAAGGCTCAAACGAAGACGATGATGCCATCTTCTGTATATGCCGCAAACCGGATAACCACAGGTGGATGATTGCGTGCGACGGCGGATGCGAAGATTGGTTTCACGGATCGTGCGTGGATATGCGTCAGGAGGATGAAAATCTTATTGACAAATATATCTGCCCAAACTGCAAGGCCAATGGGAAAGGATGTACAACGTGGAAGCCCATGTGTAGAAGAGATGGGTGCAGGCAACCCGCGAGGTTAGTGAAAGGAGGCCCTCTGAGCAAATACTGCTCGGACCAATGCGGCGTGCTATTTTTTAAAAATGCGGTTGGAAGGACGAGCAAGAGAAAGCAAGAGAATGGCGCACCGGGGAAACGAGCAAAGAGGAAGACGAACAAGGACAATGAGGCCGACGAAGATATCGACATAGACGACGAGGACGATGGGGAACCTTCACCTCGCGGTGGTATTCTCCGTGCTCGCGATCTCAAGTCCCTCGCAACTGCAGCAAAGGACCTCGACTCCTTCCGCCGGCTTGGATCCGGAGTTCTCTCACCACCAGCAACAGCTTCACCCACCAAAGCGTCATTTTCTGATTCCCAGAAAATGGTGAATGGTATCCTTCACCCAGAGGCCAATGGAGATGTCCCAGCCACTCCGTCCATTCCTCTTAACCCTGCTGAGACCGCCCACCTTGCCGCCTTAAATGTCGAGAAAACATCGCTTCAATCCCGTCTTGCACTCTTGAAGGATCGCGAAAAGTTCGTTTCGCTCACCCGCGAGCAAGCGGCTCGGTACGCGGAAAGGGAAAAGTTAAAGCCGAAAGAGGTCTGTGGGTACGACCAACGTCTATCGTGGAGCGAGGCCGAGTTCGCGAACTGGCGCGCCTCAAAATTCGGCAAGGCTGCACTAAAGAAGAGCACTTTGGAGCCCTCGGCTGAAGATGTCGCTGCTGAAGAGGGCCCAGGAGAGTCCGAGAAAGCCGATGAAGCTACAGAGAGCCAAGACTCTCCCGCTTCTACCGTCTGCACAAAGAAACGCTGTGACCGCCACAGGCAGTGGCAGAAACTCAACCTCCAAGATGCAAGGTTCGAGGAGGTCGAGGTTATCGAAAGTATCAGGCGCGTGGAGAGGGAAGAGAAGGAAGTTAGAGAGCGCGCTATGCTCAGAGCAAGGGCAGAAGCCGCAGCAAAGAAGATTGAAAGTATGAACGCCACAGGTGGGGAAGGATGGGTGGAAGTTGTGGAAGCGTAGTTGGAATAAGAAAAAGTTCCTCGTCTTCGGATCTGTACTTGGCTATCGGGCTCATCCTGCAAATGAAATGATTATTCATTTGGGTGGCTTTCTTCAAAATTGATGGCGTTAAGGATAAGGGAAATACCTTTGTCTCGCGACATTTCTGCATTAGCGGTCAAAAGCGAGATATCCACTCTGTTTTTATGGGAGGTTCTCTGAGTCTTTTTGGTTTTTAATGTCTGCTAGATCGCCAGGACTGGCTACGAGTGCAATATCAAGCCTGATTTTATGTCTGCATCAATATTAGCTCTTCTATGTCTATGTCATAATTCGTCCAATGGTAACTTGATCCTGCCTACCCCTCCTCGAACTTCACCCGACGGTCATTGTCCGACTTACTCTATTACAATGGCTTTCGCTGCTCTTATCCTTTAACTTGAGTACACCGGCAGAAAGTAAAGTCACACTCCTCTACGTTAACACTATCAGTCGTTGTGATCATATTAAATACCATGACCTACTAGAATATTAAGGGGCATCAACATAACTCTCTTCACAGTGGACCGTCAAAATGCAAGGAACTATTGGCGGCATCTAATGGATTACCACTGGTTCATTTCTAGCCCTGAGGTTGTGTCGAATGCTTCATCAGTTCGCTGACTCGGTTGGTGAGCTCAAGGAGTCTTCCAAATGTCGGTTACGACTCCTATTAGGAGTTATATCATTCGATGTGATGATTGCCTTGGACCTTTTCTTGAATGCATTCCGGGTTGCCGCTTCGATTTGTAGTGTTGTAGTGTTTAGACTTCAATTTCTGTGATAGTGGATCTCGCTGCATAGGCATAAGCCCTTATGTTGGGGTTGGCTATAGGTTTGGTGATTGTATACCCATTCGTTTCCCAACGTACCAATGTTTCTGCTGTAGAGGAGAGCGGGGGTAATGAGGACGACGAACGTACCACAGACAAGAAATCCATACGGAAAATTCGAGCATCTACACTGTCATACTTTGGGAGATGGTTGAGGGACGAAAGAGGGGGCCAACAGCATGGTTTGTCATAGGAGGAGAACAGTAAAGGATGCTGGCCCTAGTTCATCTAAAATCAATTCAACTTCACATGAGAAATCGGATAACGAACAGTTGCCTGTCCATCAAAAAATCTACTCTTCTTCCCGCTGCATATGGTAACCGTGCGTATCACCAAATGCACGGCCTCACCAAATGCACGCTTTTTTACCCCACCAAAAATACAATAACTTTTTAAATTTTAAATAAAAAACGTATATAATTAAATAATTAAATAATTAAATATAAAACTAAATATAAAAACATAATATTTTAATATTTTAGTATTATATAATAAATATA
>Ga0307507_10002839_pt1 | contig 35125 bp, 11 predicted proteins | sample 7_EM_MG_FD_207223 | JGI IMG/M metagenome (GOLD analysis project Ga0307507, IMG submission 207223) | Populus trichocarpa ectomycorrhiza microbial communities from riparian zone in the Pacific Northwest, United States - 7_EM | ecosystem: Host-associated > Plants > Roots > Unclassified | place...
TAGGTGATCTCACCATACAAATTGTATGACTACCACGCATACTACGCTTGCTGTTCTTTAATTACTTATGAAGCTTAAGTATTACATTGTATTGCTTATATAGCTCAATTTTCTGGTGTTGCAGGCGTAATGGTAAACCGCTATAGCCTTCGGAAACGAGCTGCCAGTTAATCTACAGAGTCTCCTTAGGTGACTAAGCGTAATACTACTGCCCCTTTGCATGTAGGCCTCCGTACTATTCTAGCTCGTTGCCTACTTCAACCGCTTAGTTCTGGTGAGGAGGAAGAGGATGAGGACGAGGATGAGGACGAGGAGGAGGAAGAGGACGAGGAGGAGGAAGAGGACGAGGAGGAGGAAGAGGACGAGGACGAGGAAGAGGACGAGGAGGCCCAAGAGTTAGATAAGGATTTAGATTAGGGCGAAGACGATAAAGATGAAGACGACGCAGGCCTAGTCAATCCAGATATTTACTAGCCACCTTAAGAGCCACCAGATGAGGAAGTAGGCTTTAGAACAGCAAGTGGGCGTGTTATTTAACCAAGTTAAGGAGCCACTGAAGCTCTTAAAGCTGTTAAAATTGCACAAGTTGCTAGAGCTACTAAGGCGTCTAAGTTAACTCGGCGTACTTAGAAGCCTACTAGGCGTTTAAGCCAGAAAAGTTCAAATCTAAAGTCGACCTCTAAGAAGAAGCCTACCAAATTAGTAAAGACTTTAAAGGCTTTAAAGCCTCCGCTAAGACGAAAGGATGTACCTGAGGAAGCTCTTATAATATATTTAAGCTCGCTAGCTCCCTTGGAGCCTGAGGTAGTATTTCAATACTATATAGTAATTTGGAAAGCTTGGGTAGGAGAGGAAGATCTTACTTCTACTTCTGCGCAGCGTATAGTTGGTGGAGAGCTTCTTAGCAAGATTGGTTCCTGGATTAATGAGGTTAAAGCCAATATGGTAGGTAGATCCTTTGAGGATAAGTACTCTATTAGGGCAACAGCTTCCTATGATTGCATTATGGCTTGCGATATAGTACCGCAAGATATTCACTCTACCAGGCACGTCTATGACCTTTTTTAGATTATAAGAACGTGGCATGCAGAGGGTAGGAAAGGGCTACGCGTAGAGGTGGTAGTTATATTAACTGAAAAGCCTATACCGGAAACTATATCAACATACGCCTCTCCCTACGCCCTTGGTGTTAAGGCGCTCTAGAGAGCCTTGCTAGCAAATACACTTCTATTAAATATTCTTGAGGCTGGAGCTATATCCAGTACACCTAAGAAGAAGGGTAGATTGAGTGCTACTGTTACCCAGCGCCTTTCTCTACCTGATGATATTTTATTAGAAGTTCTTATAGGAAATCTAGCTCCTTTAGTAGCCTTCTAATAGCCCTACCAATTAAAGATCTGTTTGAATAATGGAGGCACTTATTAGGTAAATGGGAATGTAAAGCTGCCCTGTTTCTATTACCTAGTTGACTACTTTGTATTAAAGGCCTGGGGCAAGCAAATTAAGGACGGCAAGGCTTCTAAAGAGGAGCCTCCTGTGCCGCTTGCCGTACGCCTTTCAACCAAGAATAGGGCCATGGGAGGTAGCAGTAGTGGTGGTGGTAGAGGGGGGGGTTGGCGGGCGCACGGGCCGGGGGGCTATTTTTAAGCAGGAGCCGATGATTTTGGCTATTATTCTCCCTACGGTTAACCCAACTACCCCCCCTAAGGGCCACCACCTACCTATTATATGACTACCGGAGTGCAACAGAATCCATACCAGGCACCTATATAAGCACCTTAGCAGCCTCCGGTAACTCTGATGCCAGTAGCTACTATATAGGTAACGCCGGTAGCGCCGCCAACTAGCCCTATTAATAGCGACTTAGATTCTGAGGAGAGGCTTCGCGAATTCTTTAATTGGGTAAAAAGGCGACCTAGCTAGGCAACTCCAAAGCTTGTAGCAGAGCTTAAGACTGTTCTTAATACACTTATTAATAACTTTTATGACTTAGAGGCGCTCCGCTTAGGAATATCTGAGTAGGTATAGGTAGATAAGTTAAGCCTTGCAGTAGGCCTCCTGCCTTAATTAAGGCGTGAGCTTAAGACCTTTTAAGCAAACTAAAAGGGATAGTAAGTTTTTAATTTCTATAAGGGCACCACCTAAATCTAAAAGATTGCACTTCTAACTAGTTTTCTACTAGGTAGCTAGCCTATTAAAAGTATCCTTAAGCTAAGTAATGGATTCCTATATACTGTAATCTAAATTGCAGGAACGTACCAAAGCTTTTATAGTCCTGAATTAAGTGAACGTTTAGTCAAATCCATGCCTTTAAGTCGTGAAAGGAAAGCTCAATTGGGTTAAACTCTGGGCAGTATGGAGGAAGATACTTAATAGAGATATTAGCGGTAGTGTAGAGCTCCACAAATTCCTATACCTAGTTAGGTTATATAGTTATAATATATATATAATTACTCTCTTACCTAACTCTTATGTATTGAGGCGTTATCTAATACCAAGACTATATAACTGGGTATATATTATGGCAAAATAGAAGACTTAATCCAGGTATTAAATATTTCAGAAGTAATTGAGCCTTGCCATATAAGAGTCCCAGGGAGGAAGCTGTTAAGTAAATATATAGGTAAAATACTCCACCGTTCTAAGCGCTTAATTGATACTATATTAATTGTAGAAAGGTTTATAGGGCTCTAACTAAACTTCCTATAACTAGTCCTCTTATTGGCGCCTAACTTGTTAATAAATATAAGGCGATTAAAGTCCTATGTGCATTGGCGTTCCTTCTAGGCAGCACAAAGATCCTCAGATTGCTCCTATGCTCTACGCTGTATAACCTTCCTACTCCACCTATTACGCTTAAGAGCCCTCCATATTGACGATATTGATACTGCAATATTGCAATCGTCCCATAGGAACCAGGCCATCTTATTAAGGTAGGCAGTGGGGCGATCCTCTAGGTAGGCAAGAAGCGCCTATATATGTGATTAGTACACCCAATACCATGATGTCATATATCACGAACTTGCTCATGTTCTGCTTGTATATTACTTGGCCGCCCAATTCTAAGATTTGGGGGGGGATATGGCTCTCTATAGAGGTCCAAGTTAAGCTGGATACGGTATATAGTTGAAAGGTGTAACTTTATAGCTGCCGCAATACATTTGACCGTCCAATCAAATAGAAAAGCTACCAAAATTTAATGGAGCTGCCATTTAGGAATCCTTTTAGGCATAGAAGGCAGATATAAGCGTTGTAAGCGTAGTATGCGTGGTAGTCATACAATTTGTATGGTGAGATCACCTAAATTCAATGCTGTGTGGGCGGGGCTCGCTTAATTTGATTTTCGCAATACTTTCGCAAAGCATAGTATTATTGAAATGGCTGTAACCAGTTAAAGAACTGGCTAAGCAGCTTAACTAGATCTATTTCTAACTAAATAGAACTTAAATTTTAGGGTGCTTTGATATTTAAAGATGGCGTAGAATATTAATAAGGAAGGTAAGTATTTTAGCTTATAGAATAGGCCTAGTTTGTAATTAATATTTATACTAGCTGCTTTAGGTATTCTGTAAGATAATCTTCCTTCTCTATTACCTGTTTCTTCTAGCTCTTCTAGTTCCTCTCTTTAGTAGCAGATAAGATTATTATAATATATTGCAACAGCTAGTTAACGGTAGAGTTGCTAAAGAGGAGCTCCTTATTCTACCGTAGGAAGTCTTGTACATTTATAAAATAATAGTTAATTATAATATTGGGCGAGTTAGGTAACTTCTTATTCTGCTAGCACATCTTACCTTTATTATGGTAATGGATATTTATATAAGACTATCAATCTGTAATTGCTGGTATCCTATTACTAGAAGCGTCCTTAATAGCAAGTACGTTAGGTAGGTTGTTAATTTAAATCTATATAGCTGTCCTTCTTCCTACAGACCTATTAACTATTTACTAACTTAGAGTTATAGTAGAAGCCTAAGTCTTAGGCTCCTTCTTCTTCTTCTTAACTAAATATAAGGTAAAGTTTAAGGAGAGTGATTTTAATGGCTAGCGCTTGTGCTACTCCTTAATTATAGTAAGGGCTTAATCTAGATCCGAAGGCGACCGAATATCTTAAGGGCAGCAATCAGCTTTCCGCGCCTTTTTGTAGGAGGCGATAGCTTAAAGCTAAGTAATCTTAAACTTCCGCGGTAGTAGATATAGTATAGTCTCGTTCTGCTATTTATCTAGCTTAAAGTAGTATATACTTTTGGTGTTAAATATAGCTGACCTTGTGCCAAGAGGAGACTCCTTTTTACTACCTATAACTACCTTCTAAATACTTATAAAGCGAATAGGCGGCGGCGGCGGCGGTGACCCTATATCCTTATCTTCTACCTCTATAGGCTCCTTGATATTTTTATCCTCGCCCTTATTGACCTTATCTGCAGATGTAGGCTTAGCGGGCGTTGCCGATGACGGCGGCGACAACGGTAACGGCGACGGTGACGGTGACAGTGACGGTGACGGTGACGGTGACGGTGACGGTACTGGTATTGTCTTCTGCCTCTTTGCCTTATTCTTAGGCGGCTATAAGATAGCAGAAGTAGGCATAGATTGAGCTCGCTTTTGTTTAGAACGCTTTAGAGTATAACCTAACAATTAAGTACGCAGCTAATGCTGTTGGGACGCCATAAGATGCAACACCAAGATTTCTATATAATCAACTTAACTAGGTAACGCGCCAACTTTAATATTTGGGCACTTATAGTAGGTGGTTAAAATTAAAAGAATTGCCCCTCGTACAATTTTTGGTAGGGGGTGATGCGGTTTTTTCGCGTCCTAAGCGAGTTTCCGATATTTCGGTGATGACTATATACAGCTATGTTCACGACCAGCTTCCACCCCCCCCCCTTAAGGCGAGCTGCAATTTTTGTACGCCATTTAATTTCGCTTGATCGCCACCAACTGTATATAGTAATTGTAGCGGACGCCTATGGCTGAACGCAAGGGCTATTTTGGTTGTCTGGGAGAACTGTCGACTCCTCCCTTTTAACGACTTGTTGAAGTTTCTTTCCTTCCCCTTTTGCCTACGCCTACACCTATGTTATGGACTTACAACAGCTGCCAAAACGTGAATACAGCGCTCAAATTTGTCATTATCGTAAGGGTAGAAACTTTACGGTATTTAATAAAGATGACGATAGTTACTATGGAGCGTAAACAGCTTGAAGTTCTTACAGCCAAGCATGGGCGTTCGCTACGATTGCTATGTACAGTTGGTGGCGATCAAGCGAAATTAAATGGCGTACAAAAATCGCAGCTCGCCTTGAGGGGGGGTGGAAGCTGGTCGTGAACATAGCTGTACCTCCTCCCCCTAAATTTAAAAAAGCTTACTAGCAATAATAAGCTTAAGCCGCGCCACTAGTAAAAGCTATAATTACCTTAAGAAATTCTATAAGGCTACTCTTATAGTAGAAGGTAATAATACTAGCTTTATCAATTATTTCTAGATCCTTAATTGGCTACTACTTAAGCTTAAAAAGTTAAAGAATAAGTTTTTTTAGTTCTAAGCTAATAAACCAAGGTCTCCTTAAATAAAGAATTTTTACTATTTAACTAGCTACGTAGAGGAAGTATAGTAGAAGGCTAAAAAGTACTATAATAAGGTAGATAAGACGGCAGTCTATTATATAGCAATTGTTTTAAATCTAATACTTAAGATATAGTGGTTTAGGCTAGAATGGGGCTCTTATAAGGTAAAGAAAGCGTAAATCTCTATAGTTAAGTAGGTAGTAAGAAAGCTTTAGATTAAATATAAAAGCAAAGGTAAGCGTTAATTGTCCTTAGTAGTAGATCGCTTACCTTAACCTATACTACTATAGCTAAAGGAAAAGACTTATACTTCTACTTATAATTATAAGCGCCGAGATATTAGTTTTAAAGGAGCTCTTGCTGCACCCGGCCTAAAAAGACTAAAACTAACCAAAAAGAACCCTAAAAAACACCTAGAGAATCCCCCTAAGATGCCTATATCGCAGGGGAGGCACACGTTGAATGACGGTGGTTCGCACTCGCGCGTGACCGCCAGAACTATGCCTAGCAATGGCCCTCTATAACAAGAACGGGCAAATACCATACTATAAAGCGGAAATACCTCTATTAAGAAGGCATCTAATAAAATATAAAGCCTATTAAACGCGTCTAGTATCTGTAATTATAGGGAAGTAACTATTAGCTATAACAAACTAATATAGCTAGTAGAATAGCTCCGCTAGTCTAGTATCCTTTAGCTACCCCTTTAGTAATCCCTTAATTAAATCCTCTAATAGCTAAGTAAAATTAAAAATAAATAAAATCCCTTTTTACTGGCGAACCGCATCTAGGCTACTATAGCTATACTTTTATAGTATAGGGAACCTAACCCCCTTAAGATAATAACTAGGTATATAATTATAATATAACTAAATATAGAAAAAGTAGAGGGGCTTAGGGGATAATTAAAAACAGAAGTCCTTATAGAGATTTATAAGGAAGTCTATAACACCATTACAGTCTAACACCTAAGGAGTGGAGATATTAGAGTTACCCTAAAGGACTAATAGGCAAAGGAATAAGCCGTAAGGGTAAAAGACAGGCTAGGAGAATATATTAGTATAAAAGTACTCTGTAAAGACTACCTAGTTAAAGTCCTAGCAGTTCCTATAAGCCTTAGGGTAGAAAAGGGACGCTAGGTAAATAATATAGCAACTATATAGGAGATAGTAAAATATATAAAACGCCTTATACTAAGACTTAAGATTACCTAAATTTAATAGCTTTAATAGGAAAATGCAATCTAAATATATAATAAAAACAATAAAAAATATAAAAGTCGCTAAAGACTTACTAGGAAGACACTAATTAAACACATAGCTCCCTTATTATTAGTATATATATACCAGAAATATAAAAACTCCTTATCTAAAAAGAAATAATTATAAATAGCCTTATATATAACACAAGGCTCTATAACCACAAACTACGCCTAGAATAATGCTATTACTATATATAATAGGGACACACCCAATCTATATATATAGTATAGGTGTGCTACGGCCACTATATAGGCCCCCACAATATAAGATACTACTTAAATTAAGATTAAATAAAATATATAAACTGTTACTAAAGCATACATAAGATATAGGAGAGAGTAGACTATATTAAATATAGGTGTCACGGAGTGAGCACAAGCGATGATAATATATAGCGAAGTAGATATTATTAAGCTATGTACATGAACTATGTAATAAAGTCAAGACGTTGCGTAAGGAAAGAAGGTAAGGAAACGGGAGGAAAGGGGTATATATCGTTAACTTAGTTGCTTGGTTAACACGTATATGGAGCGGAATAGGCTTTGGGCCATAGTCCTAACAGGTCTTGGCGGAATATAGCGGAATATAGTAGAGGACGGCAAATTGCTATAGATTGCCGTTATGTGATGGCAAATTGCCTTAGATTGCCGTTATGTGTTTTAATTAACTGAGTCATTAACATAGAGGTCGAGACGGTGGAAATAGGTGGACGTGTGTAAGGTATTATGGAGGTGTCCTATGACAGTACCCCCCCTTTAAACTCGAGCTTCTGCAAGATGGGGCTGTGGTAGTTCTGGGTGGAGTTTATAAAAGTCTTCTGCGGCTTATATGAGTCCTACGGAGTTAATAGGTTCCTATAAGGGTTCAGTAAAGCCTCTCCACTTTATAAGGTATATATACTGGCGTTTCCGTTTGTTGTACTTAATGTTGTTAATTCTTTAATGAAGTACTCATCCTCACCATCCACCTTGACTAGTGGGGGAGGGTCCTAGATCTGTCCAGGCAGGGCGTCTGATATAGGGGCAGCAGGGCGGAGGACTAACGTATGGAATACAGGGTGGATTTTAACCGTATTAGGGAGCTTTAGTTGGTAGGCATAAGGAGAGATAACTTTTTCAACCTTATAAGGGCCGGCGTTCTTCTAATTAAGTTTCTTAGTAGGTTGTTTTGTGTTTAGATTTCTTGCGTTTAGCTAGACGAAGTTACTAATTTAGTAAGCTGGTGCTAGGGTTTAGTTCTTATTTACTGCGGCTTTATAGACAGACTGGGCCCATGTTATTTCGTTAGTAAGGAACTCCTATAGTTCTTCTATCTTCTTTACGAATTCATTTGCTTCTGTAACTTATAAGGCCTAATAAGCTAGACGAGGAACATTACTAAAGGGTTTAAAACCCATTCGCGGGTGCTGGCCGTAATTAGCTAGAAATGGGGAGACCTTTGTGGTTTCTAAGACGGAGTTATTTACGGTAAACTCGGTAAATGCAAGCCAGTCTATCTAGTTGTCCTGTAGATACAACGTGTATATCTAAATATACTATTCTATTATAGCATTTGTACGTTCCGTTTAACCATCCGTTTCCGGGTAATATGCCGTAGACAATAGTGCTTTAGTGCGGAGTCAGGTAGTTAGTTCTTTCTAGAATGCCAAGACGAACTAGCGGCCTCTATTGGAGATAATCGTTTTGGGGAGTCCGTGGAGTTTCTATATATAATCTAGGAACAGTTGGGCAATAGCAGGTGCTAATATATTAGGGCAGGCGATCAAGTGTCTTATTTTAAATAGTTGGTCTATAACTACTATAATGTTTATACAGCCTTTACTTTTAGGGAGATTAACAACGAAGTTAATTAAGATATCCTTCCATCTTTGGTCTAGAACAGGCAGTGGCTTTAGAAAGCCGTTGTACGTCTTATGTAAAGCTTTGGCTCGTCGGCAGGTATAGCAGCTAGAGACATACCTTCGTGTTATATTATGCATGTTCGGCCAGTAGTACTCCTGTTGGAGTAGTTCCAGGGTTTTTCCTTAGCCTAGGCGGCCGGCTACTAGTAGGTTGTGTATGTGTTTAAGGAGCTTAAGCTTAAGCTTATTATAATTAGGGACAACTAGGCGGTTCTAGTAGTATAAGCAGTCTTTACAAACTTTATATTTACTTAGAGAGATCTTTTTGGAGCGTCTAACGCCATCTTAAATTAGCTTAAGTGTCTCTTGGATAAACTTGTTGTTTAGGTATTTATTAATTATAATCTGTTTAATTAATTAATCAGTTATTTTAAGGACGTATACTATAAGGTCTTTAGCTAGGGGATTAAATAATTTAGGATAAAGCAGGGTTTAATTGTAGTAGGTGCGCGTTTCTTCCTATACTGTTATATCTTGTGAATATTGAGTTAGGGTATTAGGTTTTGGACCTTAAACGCCTAGGTAGTATATAATTAAGAATTAAAAATAAGATAGATATTTTAACTAGCAGGCTTAATAATAACTTAGCTATTTTATGGTTGTGAAGTACTGTAGATTTTTATAGTCGCTAAGGACCTTAATTGGAAATCTAGCGCCTTTTAGTTTAGGTCGCCATTGTTTAAAATATCTAATAATAGCTAATAATTTTTTATCGTAGATCTTATAGTTACATTTAGCTGAACTTAGTCGTTTTAAGAAGTATGCTATAGGGTGCAGTACCCCTTCTTTATTATACTAAGACAGAATGCCTCTAGTGACGTAGTTAGATAAGTTAGCTTTTATAACACTCTTTTGGTTCGGGTTAAAGTGTTGGAGTACAGGTATGGTAGTAAATATAACTTTTAGATAGGCAAAGGCCTTCTTATATTCCTTGTTAAAGATAAAGGCTTTATCCTTTTGGGTTAGAGCTATAAGAGGTAAAACTAGGGCAGAGAAGTTATTAATAAACCGTTAATAGAAATTAATAAATCCTATAAAGGCTCTTATATCCTTAACGTTTTTAGGTTCTTGCTAGTTTATAATTACTTTAATCTTCTTTAGGTCCATTTGTATACTGTCTATAGAGATAATAAGTCTAAGGTATAAAACTTCCGTTTTATAGAACTTGTATTTATCTATATCTAATTATAGTCTAGCTTTATATAGGGCTTTTAAGACAAGGTTAATATGTTTCTTATATTTAGCCAGGTTATTGCTGTATACTAGGATGTCGTTAATATAAGCAGTATAGAAAACGTCCAGGTAAGGTTGTAAGGTATTATTTATAAAGTGTTGGAATGAACTCGGGGTATTTGTAAGGCTAAATGGCGTTACTAAGTATTTAAATAGTCCGTATTTAGTATGGAATGCGGTAAGCTATTTATCTCCTTTTATGATATAGAGGCGGTTAAATGCGTAGATAAGGTCGAGTTTTGTATAGTAGTGAGCCTTACTTAATTAGTTTAGTGTCTCTTAAATTAATAGGAGCGGGTACCGATTTTTAATAGTAATAGCGTTAAGAGCTTGGTAGTCTATATAGAAGCGCAGACCGCCGCCAGGTTTCTTAACAAAGATTATAGGTGTAGCTATAGGCGAAGAGCTTACTCTAATAAATCCTTTACTTAGGTATTTGTTTAAGTACTTCCGTAATACTTGGAGTTTGTTTTGGGACATTTTATATAAGGGTCCAAATCCTAGCTGTTTTCCTTCTTTGAGTACAATCTTATGGTTATATAGTTAGTGTTCTACTAGCTTATTAGCTTTCTTTCGTGAAAATACTTCCAGGTTATTATAGTGGCATACTAGTACTTTTATAGCAGGGTTGGTGTGTTTCTTTAGTGCTAAGGCCTTTTTAATATCGGCCATTGTAACAATAAAGATCGTATATTCAGGTTTCTTGGCGAGTTATACTAACAGGGTAGCTCCAATTATATAGATATTTAAGGTGTTAAGCAAGCTCAGATTATCCTTAGTTTCTTATATAGTTTCTTATTTAGGTTCAAGCTTAGTATTAAATACAGAGTTGGTATCAAATTCAGGTTCGGGTTCTTTGAGTATCCTTTTTATAGTAGAATACCAGTTCTTCTGGTACTTTTGTATATTAAGCTTAAGCTTCTGCTTGGTTTGGGGTATAGTAGTTAGAGTTAGTTTATATAGTCTAGTATAATTTCCAGGTTCTTAGTAAATATCGGTAGAAATCTTATATCAGTAAAATTCGGTGGAATTCTCGGGTAGGTAGAATCGGGTGGACTTTTTAGGTATAGGGTAAATATTAGTAGAAATTTTAGACTGGTGGATCTTAGTGGATTTTCCAGATTTTAGTTTAGGGTCTAAGCAGCAAGTCATAAGACACTTCTACTTGCAACAAAAGGCGGTAAATAGAAGCTTAAGGTTATCCCAATCAATAGTTACCTTATATAGCTTCATCTAGGGTTGTTTAAGGATCACTAAGTAACCCAGAGTGGTAATAAAAAGCTTAATTAGTTCTTTATAGTTCAGGTATTAAAGTTTTAGGAATACTACGTAGGTAATACAGCCTAAGACAGTACGTTTGCCATTAAATCCAAATACGTTAATATGCTAGTCAAGGGGGGTTAGAGTAAAACTATTATCTTACACAAAGATCTTGTTAATAAATCCTATACCACTAGCTCCTATATTAATTAGGACTCAAGCATTAACCTATTAATTATTCTACCAAAGACAACAGTTAACGGTTATACTATAATCCTAAGAGTTAGAGTTCATAACATCTAAAGCATTTAATAAGATCCTAAGGCAGCGCCATCCCAGAGAGCGACTTAGCTCCAGGACCTTCCTTTTAGAGGCGATTAGGGTGGAGTTCTTATAGCGTATTAGTTATAGCTTTGTCCTTATAAGTAGTGCTTACTAGATACAGGGCTGGAACCAGGTAGAGATCAGGGATAGTAACTAGAGGATTAATACAGTGAACAGCTGCTGGTATTGGCCGTTCATAATTCATATTAGGGTATAGGGACGGAGCAGTAGTTAGAGAAATAGGAGCTACTTTTACACTTAAAACAGAGGCCTAGCTTAGTGTATTATTCTTATTTAAAGGACCCTGGTAGGGCGTATTTTAGGGTTCTAGTATTAATATCCATGGCATTAGGGTGCTTAGGCTAAGACGATAACTTAATAGACGTTCACAGGTTTATTATATTGTATTAAGGAGCAGACTTTGGTATTAGGCGTAGTATATTATTATATTATTTATTAATAACGTTTGCGTAGGCATTAAGAGCTTTTAGTAGGTCTACACCTATTAGGGAGGTTTTTAGTTTGGGGCTTAGAGATTTAATAAGGCTATTAATTAGTGCGGAGTTATTCCAGCCTGTTTCTTTTATATAACGGTTAAATTCGGAGAAGTATACTAGGAAGCTTTTTATTCTTTAAGTTATATAGTTTATCTTTCTCTAAGTAGTAGCTTGGCGGTTTGGGTTACTATACATAGCTTTAAGAAGTACAATTAGGCTTAGTACTAAGTTTGATTAAAGAGGTTTAATAAGGTTAGCTATATCTCCTCCTAATTAACTTAGGGCGTAGCAGAGTTAGTTAGCTTCAGTTAGGTAGCAGTTAGCATTACTAGTTAGCTTATTTTTAAGCCAGCTTAGAAATAATTAGAGTTCTTGTTGTTTACTAGTGAATATCAGAGGGTCTGGTAGTCGTTTAGATCATTACGATATAGTAGTCGGTTTAGGGTAAGTAACTACTATAGGTTTAGGGCTCTCGTTCCACATATTTATCTTTAGAGATAGTGTTCAGTCTTAAGGCCCTAATATAGGCATCTTAAGGGTGCGGATTTCTTCTTAAAGGTCTTTAATTAATTGCTAGTATCGTGCTTCTTGTTCGGCTTATTATTAAGTTAAAGTGGCTTAGTTCTATGCGAGGGCGTCTATAAAGGACTTCTATATTTCTGCCAATTGTTCTTAGAGTGCGGATATAATGCCAATGGCTATTATAGGGGCTTTGGGGTCGTTCTGCATTTCGGAGGGTAGTATATAGGGTTAACGTAATATAGTATTACGGAGTAAGCACAAGCGATGATAATATATAGCGAAGTAGATATTATTAAGCTATATATATGAACTGTGTGATAAAGTTAAGACGTTGCGTAAGGAAAGAAGGTAAGAAAATGGGAGAAAAGGGGTATATATTGTTAACTTAGTTGCTTGGTTAATATGTGCATGGGGCGGAATAGGCTTCGGGTTATAGTCCTAGTAGGTCTTGGCGGAATATGGCGGAATATGGTAGAGGACGGTAAATTGCCGTAAATTGCTGTTACGTGATGGCAAATTGCCTTAGATTGCCGTTATGTGTCTTAATTAACTGAGTCGTTAATATGGAGGTCGAGACGGTGGAAACAGGTGGACGTGTGTAAGGTGTCACGGAGGTGTCCCGTAATAACAGGAGATAGAAGGTAAGGGCTTAACAGCTATAGGAATAACTATATACTAGATTATATAAATGGAAATAATAGATAATAAGCTAGGGGGATATAGGTGCCTTCCTAGCGTTCCCTACCTTTAATACTAGGGGGCTGGGCTAGCTATTCTAAGCCTTAATAGGCTAGAAGTGACGCTGCGTAATATTACCAGACTAAATAGGGATATAAGGGTTATAGGGGATATAAGGGAGAGGACGCCCTATAGGAAGACCCCTATAGACAGCTATAGTAAGCTTAAGACTAGGATAATTAAGAATTAGACTAAATATGGTAAATCTAATATTTACAGCTAACCTATAAAGGGTATAAAGCTGACTAGTAAGACTAGGGGAAGAACTAGAGATAATAATAGATTTAGATATAGAAGCGCTAGTAGAAATATAAAATATGGGAATAAAAAGCCCTATATAAAATCAGTAGCGACTAGGGTATAAATATAAGAGATAAAAGTTTTAAAAATCCTAGAGAAAGTAGAAATAGAGAAAGCAAAAAATAAAGAAGAGTTAAATAACCCTTACTAGGGGTCCGCTACCTATCTATTATATAGTATAACTGCGGCAATACAAACCACCGCCTTATAAGGCCCCTACTAGATAGTCTAGACTTAGAGAAACACTATATCCTTACTATATAAGAGCTGTATTATAATACCTATATATAATTAATATACTGCCCCTAAGGATTCTAGCTCCTATATAAACTAAAAGCAGCTATATATGTATACTTTATAATTAGTAAGGCTATTAGCCTATCCTTATAGTTATAGCAAGCAGTTAACTTAGATATTATAGTTATAATAATCCAGATATATAGGGGACTAGTATAAATTATTAATATATATAACCCTAGGATTAAAGGGGTCCTATAAATAGAGAATATTATATTAGTAATAAGCTTACTAGAAACTAAAGGTATAGAGTCTATCCTATTAGGAGATATAAACCTCTACTACCTATGGTAGGGGGGTATCTATATTGCTGCTAAATAATAGGTAGAGTGCTTACTAAGAGCTATAGATATCTAGGGCCTTAAACTGGCCACTCCCCTAGGAGTAATTACGTAGTAACAAGGCACCGCTAGAAGTATAATTAACCTTATATTTATAGACAATAGCCTATACCAAAGACTTAAAAGGTGCATCCCTAAAGAAGAATAGGCACTTACCTTAGACTATATCCCTATCTAGATACAGCTAGATTTAGATATTAAGGCGCAACTAAATAGTAAAAGATACATAATAAGAAAGCTTAAGACAGATAGTTTCCTTAATATAGTTAAATAATAACTTTAAGACTTAGAAGAAATCTACCTAATACTAAATAAGTAAGGCTTATTAGCCACCCTTAAGGAAATTAACTAAAGACTAGAAAGGATCTAGGCAGCAATTAAAAATAGGCTAGAAGAGTATTACCTAGTCTTAAAACTAGGCCCCTACACATAATACATATAGTCCGCATAATGCGCGGTTTTTATAGCTAGCTAATAACAAGCAAGAAGGAAATATATAAGCAGCTATAACCCTGTTATGGGACGGGGGTAATGGCTACAGAGCGTATATATTTGAGGAGTCTATAAGACGTTACGTGATCGATCGTAAGGGTTTAGGGCGTAAGGAGGTAATATACCTACGCGTAGCTAACATAAGCTATACGCGAGGTGTATGTGGGAGCACGGGGCTCTCTTATAGAGGCCCCTATAGTGGGGTTCCGTAACACTACCCCCCCTCCTATAGAGGTGGAGCTCCGGCGACGCTGTGGTTACTATATACATATAAAAGGGGCACTTAAGGTAAAAGGGACACTTAGGGTATAGAGAAGAGAAAGGAAAAGGGGGCATTACTAAAGGTTTACAATAATGTTATATAATAAGGCTTGGCACCTAAAAATCCGACCAATTAGATAACTTTAACCGCCGGTTAAAGTTCCTGGGCATCTTAATAATATTCCGGTTACGTAATCGCGCTTTACTATTACGTAATAGCAATCTACGGCAATCTAACGGCAATTTACCCTTATGTGGCAATATATAACGGTTTAACTCTATAAGGGCTCCTATAGAGGATTAGGTATGAAATCTCTGCTTAGGCCCGGTTTCTATAGGTTTATATGGTAGAAGTTACTAATTAGGTCCTTTACATTTTTAAAGTCTTTCTATGGTTGCTATTCTGGCTAATCTATGTCGAATCCTGCGTAGATAGCTCTATAGTAGAGCCGCCGTCCTCTGCCTTTGCTAAAGTATTTAGAGTTAATAATTTGTTTAATAGTCCACTTCTTATAGTTCTTGTCTTTGTTCTCGTCTCGGATTAGTACTAGTAGGGGTTTAGGCTGTATCTATCCCGGTAAGGGATTAGGCTGGTAAAGGTATAGTAGCTATGGGTAGAATATAGGCTATATCCCATAGGTAACTAGGGCAGGCGGGAGCTCTAGCTTATATACGGCTCCCCTATTAATGACTTATTTAATTGGATAGGGGCTAAGGTTCTTATAATTAAGTGACTTTATAGGCCTCTACATAGAGATATTGCGTATATCTAGCTATACCTAGTCGCTAACACGCATCTCTAGTGGTGGCGTTCTATAACGGTCGGTAAAGTAGGCCTGCTTTGCTTAAGCCCAGGCCATTTCTCCCTTATAGTAGTTAAGTAGATTTTTTATATGGTCTGTATACTGGTCGGCAAGTAGCATCTTAAGGTGTTTTCTATATAGCAGTTTCTTATTAACAGGTTCTAGTGGCTCTATGCTAGATTAGGGGTGATATCCCTTATTTGCGAAGAACGGGGTAAGTCCTATAGTAGTTAAGACATAGTTATTTGCTGTAAATTTACCTAGTAGGAGGTAATTCACCTAGTTATTTTAACTATAGGCGACTACCTATTATAGGTACGCTTTTATACTAGTATTAGCGTTTTCCGGTTGCCTAGTAGTTTTATGGTAGAAGGATATAGATATCTTAACGAAGATGCCAAGGCGTTAGCAGATTCGTCTCTATATATTAGAGCCGAACTATATGCCTTAGTTAGACGTAATTAAGTTAGGTAGCCTATATAATCAGTAGATTTCGCAGAGGAAGGCGTTAGTAATATCACTAATAGCTACGCCTTTAGTTGGGACGTAGTGGCGCTCTTTTATAAGTTAGTATATTATTATAAGGATGTTCTTATAGGTACGGCCGTGTTATTTATAGGGTGGTAGGTTAATAACGAAATCTATAGCAATATCTGCCCATTATTATATAGGTACTAGTAGAGGGTGCAGTAGTCCTTAGTACTTTATATTAAAGGCCTTAGCGCGCTTATAACCGTAATAGGCGCCTATAAAGCGTTTAACTAAGTCTATTATTTTAGGCTAGAAGTAGTATTGGCTAAGAAGCTTATAGGTTCCTCCTCTACTTAGGTAGCCGCTTAATTAGAGGTCGTGGGCCATTTAGATTAGTTACTATTATAGATTTTCTAAGTTAGGGACAAATAAACGGCCTCTATAATAGAGCCTATTCTCTTTTACTTCTAAGGCTGCTATATTAATCTAGCCTAAGCTTTAGAGGTTAGTTGGTAGCGTATAGGCGCTAGCAGTCTTTGCGGCAATAAGTTAATACAGTAATAGGTTAACAGAGGTGTTATATGCCGTAATAATAAGCTTATTAATTTTAGGAGGTAATTCTGGTTCTATATTGTGGAGCTAAGGTATAGTTGGCTCTATTATAGGTAGCATACCTAGGGCTAAATTTTGTGCTTTTAGGATCGTCTATTATTGGAACTGGTTATAGGGGTTATCTTTAGACTAAGGTCTTATAAGCGGCGTATTAGGCTATTAGGCTTAGTACCTTATACTCCTAGCCTATATATAATTTTAAAGTTAAAACTAGAGAGGAACTCGTTCTAGCGTGCTTAGTATTAGTTTAGCTGTTTTATAGTTATAAAGTACTTAAAATTATAATAATCCGTAAGGACTTTAGTTGGCTGGTTAGGTTCTACTAAGGAGAGTTCCGGTTAGAATTCCTTAAATACTTATATAATCACAAGAAGTTCCTTATTATAGATCTTATAATTATATTCTTATAGTGTAAGCTTAGATGAGTAGAATGCGACTAGGTAGAGGAGGCCGTTATTGCCTATTTAGGAAAGAATGCCTGCGTTAACGTGGTCTAAGGGGTTAGTCTTAAGATAGAGTTATTATCCTAGTATAAAGTGGGCTAGGATAGGTGCTTTAGTAAAAGCATCTTTAAGGTCTTAGAACGCCTTCTTATATTTAGGCGTCTAGATAAAATATAGATATATTTTTCTTCCTTTTACAGATAGGCCCTTTATTCGTATTATTACTATAAGTAGTACTACAACACCCGAGAAGTTGTATATAAATTTTTAATAAAAGTTAGCGAAACTAAGGAAAGCTTATACATCCTTAATACAGTTAGGGGTTTACTATTTGGTAATTATATATACCTTCTTAGGGTCCATACGGACACCTTTAATAGTAACAATTAGTCTAAGGTATTTTACTTCTGTAACTAAGAATTTATACTTCTTTAAATTAATATAAAGTCCTATGTCCCTAAGGCGCTGTAGGACCTTTTAAACGTATTTAGTATACTTAGAGGGATTATTGCTATAAATAAGTATATCGTCTAGGTACGCAGAGCAGAAGTCGTTAAGGTAGTCCTATAAGGCGTTATTAATATAGCTTTGGAAGCTACTTGGGCCGTTGCATATACTAAAGGGTATAATGGTATATTTAAATTGGCCAAAGCATAATGCGAATGCGGTTTTCTATTTATTACCTTCCCGTATTTAGAGGCGGTTAAAGGCGGCGATAATATCAAGCTTGGTATAGATTTTGGCTTAACTAAGCCGCTTAAGAGTCTTATATATAAGTGGTATAGGGTATTAGTTCTTAATTATAATAGCATTAAGTCCTCTATAGTTAACGCAGAATTAAATACCTCCTCCTAGCTTCTTAATAAGGAGAATAGGGGCGGCTGCTAGGGATATACTGGGACAAATAAATCCTTTATTAAGGTATTTGTTAATATACTTTTTAATAACTAGGAGTTCGTCTTTTAACATTAGGTAGGGTCTCTTATAGGGTAGCGTTTTTCCTTATTTAATATTAATGGTGTGGTTATTAGGTTAATATAGGGGGAGTATATCTATACTCTTTTATAAGCATATATTGATAAAGTTATAGTACCTCTTAGGGAGGAGCTTGCAGAGTTCCTTATTAGTAAGTCCTTTTTTAAGCTTTATAAACTTCTTAAAGTCTAAAGGTAAAAGTCTATAGAGTTCTATAGGGGCATTATTTTCTAGGAGGTTAACTGTGTCTATCCTATTACTATAGAGGACGTGGTCCTGTTCTTTATTAAGCTTATATAGTCGTAATTAGAAGGCTATGGTAACGGTCCAGCCTTTCTTACATACTATGCGGTAGAAGGCCGCGGCACTTATATAGTAGCAGTTAGTTGTGGGTAGGGTAATAAGGGGTTCCTTAGGTTAGTATCCTAGGGAGTAGATAGAGGCGGCTAGGCTATATCCTAGGCAAGTCTCTCTATATTATTTAAAGTTAAAGGTTACTTCTCTCTTTTTCTAGTTAATGGCGGGGTTATATTATTTAAGCTAGTTTATTCTAAGGATAATAGGGTAGTTAGTAAGTAGTATAATATAGGCCTAGAGCTTTTCTTGGTGCCCGTTTATATCTAGGTAGAGTTGTGCCATATAGGTAATCTTCTATGCGGTATAACTGCCGTTAGCGAGTTATAGGGCGCGGGCTTTGGTAGGGGGTAAGGTGGGTAGGTTATAAGTATACACAAATTAGGTATCTATAAATTTATTAATAGCTTCGCAATTAATTATAAAACGGCTTTTATATTGTTTTTTAGCAGTAATTCCTATTATAGGTAAAACTATCTATTTCCGTCTATTTATCTTTACTGAGTTATCTATTAAGCAGGCTAATATATAGATCCCCTTATTATTAGGGTGTCCTAACCTATAACTTAGGGCTGGGACTTAGCGTTTTCCGTTTCTATATCTAACTCTACCGCTGTTACTGCGTCTTTGTCTTATATAGTAGTGGCATATAGCAATATATTTAGTATTTAAGGTACTAGGTTAGGTATTAAGCGGCGGCTACTAAACCTAGCTATTAGGCAGTTTGGGCTATAGCTATAATAGCCTTTTTAATAGTATCTATAGCAACGCCTTAGCTTCTAGAGTAGCTCGCGTTCTCCATCTAGTAACTTCTGCGGGAAGGTTAGTATAGAGAGGTCAATATTAGGACTAGTAGTGTTGCTTAAGGTAGTAGGCATTAGTGGTTTAGTAGGTCCGGAGGGCTTCTATAAAGAGGTCTTTAGGCGGGGGTTTATAGTAGCAATCTAGTTTAGCCGTCGTTTAATCTTCTATAGGGCTGCTACCATATTATAAACGTCGTTATAATTGTGGCTAGCGGCTGCGTAACTAAGGTAATAAGTAACTTTTTTAAGAAGGTCTTCCTAGTCTTTAGTATTATCTTAGGTAAGGACTCTGGTATATTTTTAGAATTTAACATAGAACTTATTAAATAATTTAATAGGACTTATCTTTAGGGCACGTAGTTTAGCTTAACTGGTGGCCACTAGGTTATAGTCACGGTATATTTAGTTAAGGTTATTAAGGACTTCCTAGTGGGACTGCCACTTCTAGGGACTGCTAGTCTCCTATTAAGCAAAGAGCCTATTAAATAGGATACCCTTTATTCGCCCAATAATATAGCCAATCTTAGCATCTTCTATGGGGAAAAGGTAGGCGCTCTAGGTTAGTTTCTCGCGGATTTATATCTTCTAGTAGCTGTATTTCTTGCGGTCACCCTTAAAGATTAGGGGATTAGGGTAGCATATATTAGACCCTATAGTGGCAGTTTGGGTTTAGTCGTTATAGCTTTTATTATCGCTATAGTAGGGGTTCCTATTAGGCAAAGCTACTTAGCGCTAACCCTCCATTAAGCGTTAAGTAGGTAAGGTTGCCGAGGGTATAAAAACATAGATGGCGTTATATATAGTAGAGGGGTGTCTGGTATTATTACAAATATGCTTATTAAGCTAAAATTATAGGTATTTAATTATACCCTCTCTTTTAGTAACTGTAGCAATAAGTATAATCTTAGCCTTCTTTAATTATTAGATGTCGCGTTTAAACTTACGGAGGTTATCTTTAATCTCTTAGTGTATATTATTAGCGAGCGCCTTATAAGCTTATAGGTCTTAGATAATATTATAATCTTAAGCAGCGCGCATCTTAGCTTATATAAGCTTTAGATAATAGTTCTATAAAAGGCGGTAGTATTTATTAGGTTCTTATATTACTATTTTTATAAATATCTCAGCGTCTTATATTTTAATTTTAATGGGTAGTAGCCCTTCGGCTTATTTGTCCGTAGTTATATAGTTAATAAAAGATAAGACATTATCAATGTTTACCTTGTTAAGGTTATCGTAGTCTTTTAAGCCACTAGGCTTCCCTTTAGGGGTTAAGGCTAGGGCTAATAAATCAAATCCTCCTAGGATTAATTAGCGTCGTGGGTTTAATATAGGTATTGGATTATTCTTTAAGTTTGGTATAATGGCTAGTAAGGAATTTCGTCTTACTATTATTGGTTCTTTAAAGGTACGAAGTGGGAGACACGCTGCTTCTGGCAGCGCCTGTAGTATCATGGAGATATAGAATTGGTCGTAGGCTAAGCATCGGTGATAAAAAAGGCGCAACGTAATGTCACGGGATGGGGGCAATGGCTACAGAGCGTATGTATTCGAGGAGTCTATAAGACGTTGCGCGATCGATCGTAAGGGTTGAGGGCGTAAGGAGGTGATATACCTACGCGTAGCTGACGTAAGCTGTACGCGAGGTGTACGCGGGAGCACGGGACTCTCTTATGGAGGCCCCTGTGGTGGGGTTCCGTGACAAACCCTAAAGATAAGAGATAATATAAAGACACAAGAAACTAGCTAAAGAATACCCTAAAAAAAGAAGTAAGAAATAACTGGAGATAGTTTATAAATAAATATACTACTAACCTAAGCATCCCCTATAATAAGGGCCTTTAGACTATAGTAAGATAGGTAAAAAAAAAAGGCGGAATACTTAGTAGAAGACTTACACCTACCACCCCTATAAAGAGTAGGCAAACTATAGGCCACAAGCAACAATAATAAGAAGGCGAAAATCCTTATAGAAAGATTTTTCCCTTAACTAGCTCTAGTAGACTTTAGTAATATTACTAGCAAAACACCGGTTACTTGCCTAAGGGTTAACAGTGACATAACAACTAAAGAAATGGCTAGAACTATTAGTTGCCTCTTAAATAATATAGTACTAGGACTAGATAGGATTCTAAATAAAGCCTTAAAGACCTATAGTCTACTTATAGCACCTTAGCTTGTAGATATAGCCAAAGCATGCTTTATAATAGGCTATTACCCATAACTTAGAAGATCTATAACAACAGTTATTTTATAAAAAGAAGGTAAAGTAGATTACTTAATCCTAAAAAGCTACCGCCCTATTGCCTTAGAAAATACCCTAAGCAAGATCTTAGAAAAGGTTATAGCGGACTATATAGTAGATATAGTAGAGGAACACGCCCTACTACTATAAAGCTAAATAGGGGTAAGAAAGAATCGCTTAACACTATTAGCACTTACACTACTTACTACTACCATTAAAACTGCATGGGCTATATACAAGAACTTTATAGTATTAATACTTAGCCTAAATATTAGTGGCGCCTATAATAATATACCCTATAAGCGCCTTCTATACATCCTTAGGGTAAAGGGCTTCCTAGAATAGATTATATAATTTATTTAAGGGTTTATAGGCTAGAAAGAGATATTACTAGTCATTAGTAAATACCAGAGCCCCCCTATTACAGTTATAATAGGTATACTATAAAAATTACCTCTTTTACCTATACTCTTCCTTTTCTTTATAAGCAACTTACTTAATACCTTTAAGAAAGGGGCGACCTAGGGGATAGGCTTTGTTAATAACATAAACCTAATTATATATAGACTAACAGCTATAGAGAACTATAGAACACTAGAGAAAGCCTATAACACCTATATAAAATAGGCAAGACAATATAGAGTCTAATTCTTACTAGAGAAATACCAGCTAATCCATTTTATAAGAAAACGCAACCAATCTATAGATCTCTAGTATATAATCTATATTTAAGGCTTTAGGGGTTAACTAGTTTAGGGCCTAAAGGTATTAGAAGTATAGGTAGATAGTAAGCTCTAATAGAATATATATGTAGTGCAAGCGGCCCGTAAGGGCTAAGTATAGTATATTGCATTATCTAGGATCATTAATTCTATATAGGGTCTATGCTTCTAGAGGTTACGCCTACTATATACAGCAGTTATCCGGCTAACTATAATATATAGATCTAGTATTTGGGCCATTAGAGAAACTAAAAAGGGCCCCCCTAAATCACTCCTTAAACTACTCTAAAAGGTCTAAATAGCCTGCCTCTGGAGTATAACAGGCGGGTATAAGTAAACGGCCACAGCACTACTTAAGAAGGAAGCCAATATTCCCCCCCTATAACTATATATTAAAGCCACTGTAATATAAAGGGCGCAAAGTAAACGCAACTCTAATATTATAAAGTATATTAAGACACGCCTAAATAAACTATAGAGGGACCCTAGGGCGCCTTATAGAAGAATAAACTAATAACCCCAAAGTAGGGAAGAGATATTAGAGAAATAGGTAAAGAAAGTAGAAGAAGAATAGTACTGTATTAGGGCCCAGGCCTATATAAAGGAGAAAGGGAGACGCGCAAAAGGCCAATAAAGATAATAGTAAAAAAGAGAAAGAAGCTAAAGTAGAGTATAAAAGAATACTAGGAAACCATCTTCCATAATATAATACTGGTTGGACCAACGCTAGAGAGGCATATAGGAGTTAAAGGTATAGAGGCTAACTTAGGTAAAAGAAACCTAAGCCATGGCATAGTTAACGCTATAGGGGGTAAATACTTAAGAGCTCTAAAAAGGCCTAACAAAGGCAGAAAATATAATAGCAACACTCTTAAGAACAGGGATAATAGGACTAAAAGATTGGCTCTACTAGGTAGGTATCCTAGTAGGTAGCCTAAGATATAAATATAGCTGGCCAAGACAGACACTAAAATATATAATATTATTATACCCCCTATACACCAACTAAGAAGCTATGCTCTTAGTAGCTGGTACAGAGAACTATAACACACTACTCTTAATATAAAAAGGTCTTAAGGCGGTTACCTAGTGGCTTATTAGCTAAAATATACTAGACCAGTTTTAGGTTATAAAGGAAATAGTAATAGAAGGCAAAGGGGCAAGCAATAGGCGCCCCCTAATAACTCTATAGTAGTAGAGCAAAGTTTGCGATACTAGCGCATCCATAGGCTTGTTACGGCAGCAGTGGTTCCCAAGGAGGTCAAAAAGTAAGGTAGTAGAGTACTATAGGTAACTCGTAGGCGCCTTGTAGGCGAGTCCTAAAAGGCGGGGAGACGGATTACGGGGTTTTCTTAAAAGAGTGTTCTCCCTATATGTATATAAGGAGTAGTCCGCGTAGGCCTAATAGGGATCCAAATTGGACGTTAAGCAATGAATAATAATAATTATAAGCGCCTTAAGATTATATATAAAGCTAATATTGCTAATAAGATATAAAAGGTTAATCCTTTTAATAACTATATTAGTATAAATTATAAATTATTTAAATAGAATAAGTAATTTAACGCTATATAATACTGGTATAATTGCCTTACTACCTAGCCTAAGCTCGCTTAATTTGCCCTTAATATTCTTGCTATTTTATCTATATTAGGGTGCGTTCGGTTGCAAGTTTAGATTAGAATAAGGGCTTTAAAATGGAGTTGATCTGGAGCTCCAATCTGATTCTAAGGCGACTGTTCGGTTGAATTCCAGCTCAACTTAACTTTAGCTATAAATTTTTGGTGTTCCTCTAACCGCCCAAAAAACACGCTAAAAGTTACTAAAAAGTTGGCAACTTTACCGTATATGGCTTCTGAACTGAAGGTCTTGGCGTTAGTTTAATCTAGAGGTCTGAGTTCTAGACCCCATCTAGTTGCAATCTAAAGCCTCCAGCTTGTATATGCCCGTGCTTTTATAAAGCCACAAACGCGTACCAAATGAGGAAGGAACGCGTCCTTTTCTGCCGGACTTTTAGTTCTGAAGTTTTGCAACTGAACGCAGCCTTAGATAATTACGAATAACTATTTAGTAGCGCTAAAATCCTTTTTAAAAATTGTTGTTCTTAGTTACGGATAGACATAATTAAAGTTAATAAGTGTCTTTACTATTTATATAGGCCTCCGTAAAAGGGTATATTTAATAATAAGGATATTAATAAGGTAGAAGGAGAGCCTTAGCTAGATAGGATATCGCTATTATAGGCTTAAAGCTTTATGTTACTGCGTATAAAAAGGCATAGGTAGAGATAGCAGCGGTTTAATTAATAAGGGAGGATAAGGATAATAATAAGAGGGATAAGGCTGTGGAGGAGGCTAAGGAGGAGGCATTAGAGGCGGAGTTTGCCGCCATTAAGACGATTCTTAATTAAAGTAATAATACTAATAACGGTAATAAGGATGGAGAGATTAATAAGGATAATAATTAGAGAATTTAATTTAATATTAGTGATATTTACTACCTTTACCTCTACCTCCTTAATACTATATTTATGCCAAGACCTACTATTTATAGTATATATTTGCTTTGGAGCTCTATAGAGCGTCTAAAGCTCTAGCTTTTAATACGCTGGTAGAGTGGATTTAAGCTTAGATCTACTTTAGTCTAGTTTAAAAAGATTACTAGTCTAATATAGGTAGGCAATTGCTTAACGAGCTGTGGTATTATATAGGTGTAAGGGATTGTGTAGGAATTCTAATAGCCTACTTAAAGCTTTAGCTGTATTAGGTCTTATAATATAGGTTACGTAAAGTAGTGATCTAATTATCCTGTTAGAACTTGGTAGGAGTCGACAAAGCTGGCAGAATTCGGCAGAATTTGATTAAAGCGTCGGAATTCATCTGTCGAGTGTTTTACCGAGACATTCCTACTATAATTGGGCTAGTCCCGTTACAAAGACAGGCCAAAGGAGACGTAAACCTATAATACGTCCCTACTAAAAATAGGTGGTAAATAGGCTTACTAAAGCACTACCAAAAGACAAATTTATTGCTATTAAAAATGTATTAGAATTAAGAACGTATAAATACTAAATATAGAATAGATAGTGTAACCGACTACAGTACCCTGCCAAACTACTACTGTTTTACCTACATATTGTCTGCGTATCACCTGCATATCACTTACGTATTACGCTGTTTTAGTTACGTATTAGTCTCCCCTTTTGTAACGGAACCTTGTAGCAGGAACTACAGTGGGTCCTATTATTAGGCTAGGTATATAGGTAAGAACAGTTTAACAACATAATAACAACTAGTGGAGTGGTTGCCTAATAGATTAACTCTAATTGTATTCTGAGATTTACTACAAAGAGAGAACTATCTGGGTAGGAACTATGGTCCTTTAAATATATAACTATACGCCTAAGAAATCCCTTCGCTTTATTGATCCGTTAATCCGTTAATCTGTTAATCTGCTTATAGATCCCACATTCTCCTAATTATATAGATTATAGATCTAACTATATAACCTTAGTTACTATTCCTTATTATATAGTTCCACCGGCTCTATCTTGGACCGTGCCTGTATTAACTAACTAGCTTCTTCCAACTCCTCTCTAAGTAGTTGTAATATTATACTTAAGCTGTCCGTAATACTATCTCCCTCCTCTTTATCTTCGTCCTTGAAGATTCCTAACATCTCTAAGTTGTTTACTAGAGGTGTAATGTCTGTTTAATTAATTTGGTTAATATCCTTACTTATTATACCTAAAGCGTCTTTGTCCTCATCTACCGATTATTATAATTGTATAGTACTTAAGATTCTTTCTTTGGGTAAGGCTATGCCTTCCTATTCTTGTTGCGCAGATAAGAAGTTGGTGTGTATTACAATCGCGGCTTCCTTTAGTTGCCAACTATCCTCTTATACTAAATGTACCAAATTAAACATGCGGTCTTTTTGTGATGTTAGATCGGTTTCTAACGCTAAGTATACACGTCCTATGACTCTTAACAGTCTTTGCGTTCCCTAAGTAATTTGTTATAGGGTCTTATATTTAATCTAAGGCCAAAAAGCTTAAGAGCTTACTTATAGCCGCTTATAATAAACTCCGTTATTCTGCTAAGGAATTAGCCCTATTATTAGAGGCTTAACGCCGTGCGTTAGAAGCGTCTGCTTACGCGTTTAAACTCCATTAGACTACCTTTGCTCGGCTAACCCGTCTTAAGAAGGTGCGTGAGAAGGTACGCTCTAAGGAGTTTTGCCTAGTTAAGTAGGGTCTCCGTAAGCTGGAAGCAGAGGAGGCTAAGGTGGACTCGCGTTTACTAGCGGGGGAAATAACTCTAAGTAGCTTAGTAGGTGCTCCTCTTGGGTCCCCCTTAGGTAACTTGTTCTTTAGCAATCCCCTTTTAATGCTCCTTAACCTGCTTTTTTTTAATACTCTTTTACCTTTCCTATAGTGTTTTTTAGGTTGCTTAGTGGTTCCTAGGTAGTCTTACTATAGCCTATCTACTTTACTTTATACTACGTTTTGTTATCTACATCCTTGTAACTAATAATCTTTAAAACTTGCTACTTATCCTCTTCCTGTCCTCTATATGTATCTGCTTTGTATACTAGTAGCTTAATATTCCCGTATGCTGGCTCTAGCATTGCGACATACTGTATAGGGTAGATTTTAATTTTAGCTGGTAGGTTTAACTTATATATAACTAATAAAATTCTCTGCTTAATTTTAAAAGGTCCTAGTCTAATATAGTCTAACTTTTTACTTAGTCGTCGACTCTTAAAATTTTTGTGTAGTAGCTATACTTTATCTCCCTCCTTAAGATCTGGTCCCTTAGATCTCTTAGTATTATAGTACCTTTTTATTCTTTGCTGTACTAGTTTAGCTGTTTCCGTAAGGTCTGTATAAAGATTTATTAACGTCTCTATTCTTTGTTTAGCTGTGCTACTTGTTTTCTTTGCTTAATATAGCGACAACGATGTTCTTGGCTTATATCTATAGTTTACCTTAAATAGTAATGTTCCCATTTCTTCTTATAGTGTTGCATTATACGCAAACTATGTAACTGGTAATAATAATACCTAATTATTCTGTGTATAATTAATATAATGCCTTAGATACTGTTCTAGTGTTTGGTTTAGCCTTTCTATCTATCCGTCTATCTACGGATAATATACTGTAGAGGTTACTACGTAAACTCCTTATTCTGCTAAAAATACTTCCTAAAATACTGCTATAAATCTTAGATCTCTGTCCGATATAATCTTATCTAGTGCTCTATATCTTGTAAATACTTCCCTTATATAGATTCTAGCGACATCTTCTGCTGATATCTCTTTAGTGCATGCTATAAAGTATCCCTACTTTATAAGCTTATCTACTATTACTAAGATCACGTTATAATCTTATCCTATAATAGGATCTCTTGACTTTAGTAACTTAATAATAAAGTCCTATAATATAACCTCCTATAGTCTTTCTGGTGTTTTAATAGGTTATAGCCCTCTATATGGCTTATACCTTATTAGTTTATTTCTTTGGTAATCTAGGCACTTTTTTATAACTTGTCTCGCTAACCCCTAGATTCCTTAAATAATGTACTTCTCTTAAAGTCTTAATACTAAGCCTGTAGCTCTGTTGTGTCCTTATGTTATTCCTTTGTAAAACTCTTTTATAAACTCCTCTGTAATTAACCTTAGAATATAAGTAGCTTCTCTATTCTTGTATTGCTCTAAGTCTGGATCCTCTTCTTACGCTTCTTAGATCTTTTGTAACTAATTACTCTCTAGTAACTTATAGACCTGTCTTTCTTTAGTTGCTATAACCTTTAGATAATTGTACCTAATTAATCTATCTATGTCTTTTTGTAATAATGCTCCTGATAGCTTGTTATTGTTCTGTAGTTTAGCTTTTCTGCTTAGAGCATCTGCTCGTGCGTTGTCTGTACCTTTGGTATGCTGAATTTTGAAATAGTATTCTATAAGTATTTCCGCCTATCTAACCTGTTTTTGGTTAAGTTCCTTTGTTATTAGGAATTCTATAAGGTTCTTATAGTCTATTTTAACTATAAATGGTTTTTTTGTGCCTTGTAAGAATGCTCTCTATTCCTTAAGTGCTGTAACTATACCTAACAACTCCTTGTTGTAGATGTTATAGTTTAACTCTAGTGGTGTTATCTTCTAACTATAGTATGTTACTGGATGCTATGCGTTCTGGTGCTTCTGTAGTAAACATACTCCTAGTGCGAAGTCTAATATATCTGTCTTAACAACTGTGTCTAACTTTGGTTAATAGATCTTGAGGACTAGTTTCTAGGTAAATATCTCTTTAAGTTCTTGGAATAGCTTCTTCTGCTTACTACTTTAAACCCACGGTTTCTCTTTCTTTGTTAACCTTGTAAATGGCTTAATACTTTTTAACTATTGTGCTATGAACCTCCTATAGTAGTTGTAAAACCCTAGAAACGACCTTAACTATATAACGTTCTCTAGTTCTTGCTAACTTACTATAGCTTTGACTTTCTTTGGGTCTATGCTGATTTTTCCTGGTTTAATAATAAATCCTATAAAATTGGTTTTCCTTGTAAAGAACTCGTATTTCTTAATTGCTACTAGCATTTGTTCTTCCTATAGTCTTTTTAAAACCTATTTAATGTGTTCTTTATGTTCTTCCTTATTCTCTAAGTAGATAATAATATTGTTGAGGTATACTATAATAAACTTATCTAGGTATTCTCCTAATACACTATTAATTTGCTTCTGGAATATTGCTGGTGCGTTTATAAGCCCGAATTGCATAATTAATGGTTTATATAGTCCTTCCTTTAACCTAAAAGCTGCTTTTTATTTATTGCCTTTCTTAATCCTAATCTGATGGTATACCCACCTTAGATCTATCTTTGTGAAGATTTACGCATTGCCTATCCTATCTCGGATTTCGCTAATTAAGGGTAAAGGATACCTATCCTTCCTAGTGATGCTGTTTAACTGTCTATAGTCTATATACATCCTGAGTTTTCTATTTTTTTTTTAGAATAAATAATACTGGATATCCTGCTAATAACTGCGATGGTCTGATATATCCCTTTTATAAGTTCTCCTGGATAAACTCTTTAAGTGCTACTAACTTGGTTTTAGTAAGCTTATAGATTGGAAAGAACTTTAGATTTATTTCTTCTTCTAACTCTATCTTGTGGTCCTATACTATATGCTCTGACAGCTTTTCACTTTCTAGTGACTATAACTTTTTGCCATACTTGTGGTATCTCTTTGGTATATAACTTAAGCCTTACTTAGTCTCTTTGTACGTTGCTCCTACTTGGTACTATACCAACTTGGTTTACTGTTGTATCTTACGTTATTAAGTATCTTTAATATCGACCTAATCTGTAACCTAATTAATCTTTGGATTATATTCCTGTAACTAAGGCATTCCTAGTATCGCCTTGTCCTGTCCTAATAGTAGGATATTAAAAGACATTCTAACTGGTCTCCCTTTAATAGTTAACTAAATAGGTCCTATTTTGAGATTAATAATGCCTCCTTTATAGGCTATTTAATCTCCTAAAATTGTTATAAGTGGATATAGGTGTTTCTTTTGTCTATATAGTAACCCTATTCTTTCCACTATTACTGGTGATATATGGTTCCTTGTTGCTCTACTATCTATTAATGCTTTAAACTGCTGATCTTGCCGCTTAACTTATAAATTTAGGTGTTGTTTTTAAATTTCTTTAAGGGTTTAAGGCTCTAATACTAGTTCCCTCTGGTCCTATACGCCTCCCCTTTTCCTAACTGTTAGCTACTTAATCCTACTTATACTTAGTCCAACTTTAGCTAATACTTAGTTTGTTTTTTGTCCTCTATATACTATAAATAAGTGTTTTCTAGGCACTTCTATTACTGTTATCCGTCTAGGTATTCTTCCGTAAGGAATTTTTCTGGTTAAAGTATTAGGTCCCCTTAACTTTGTACTTCCACTAGGTGCCATCTATGTATATACTTAGCGTCCCTAAACCGCTTTTCTTCTGGTGCCTAATATATCCTTAATAGGTATTTCCGGTTCTTATCTTTTGGTGCTCTATATATATTGCACGTGTTATCCATATAAGCTATCTATAATAGTGTATAATATGCTAAGTGACTTAAGTCTACTCTTGGCTTATCTTTACTCTTAAGTTTAAACCTCTGTCTAGCTGATTTAACTGTTGGTCTTTTCTCTATAGGTACTAAGATTTATTATTTACTTCTTTAGTCCCTAGATCCTTCTTCTAGGTTCCTTAACGTTATGATTAACGCTCCTTTAATGTGATTTATGCGCTTTTCCGTAATGGGTTAGTTTTAGATAACTTTCTTATTTAGCCATATATAGAAATTTGCCTATTTGTTATTGCTTCTTTGCCTATACCACTTTCCGTATAACTGGTTTAGTGTGTATAGTTTGTCTATTAGAAAGTACCTTGTTATTGCTGCATTGTGATATCCCTTAGTGTGTCTTTCTTTAAATCTGGTTGGAATTTTTAGATCCTCTTCTTGTTCTAGTTTATTTAACTACTTTACTCTAGGCGTCCCTGCCTTAGGCCTATTAGTAATTCTTTATATAGGTGCTCTGTCCCTTATATAACCTGGTATAGCTAACCTCTTATCTAGCTTTTGCTCTTGCTATGCGATAATTCTGTGTTTAAACTTATCTATAGTTTCTTATTTTCTGCGTCTTGTAGCTAGATCTTTAAAGTCGTCTTGCTTTCTAATCTTAGTATTAACTTTTTAATCTTTAGGTTAAATACTATGTTTACCTGAAACTGTTATAGTCCTTATTTGTTCTTTAAAATCTTGGCTACCTAATAACGTCCTTACTTGTTCTCCGAACTCTTGGTTCTTAAACTTGCGTCCTATACTTATTCGTTTATTACTAAACTAAGTTGCTGCTTTTTCCTATTGGTTTTCGTTTGTTATGGGCCCTTAAGCTATTCTTGTTGCATTTTGTAAGTCTAGAGCCTTTCTTATCTTATCTTAAGAGTCTTGGACCTGTGGCCTTTTGCCTTTATTAAGTAATAAGCTAGTACTAGTAGTTGTTTACTTGCTTAGTTTCTTCTAAATATTACTCCTTTTGTTTTATAAAGCGATGGAAATTGTATCTAATAGTATTATAATACCCGTTACTGAACCTCGCTCTATAGTGGTTTTAGTCTCTGCTTTTGTTTTAACTTCTCTAAGGTTTGTATGCTCCTAGTAAGCTGCCTTTATTGCCTTATTGTTGGTGAATGCTTTGCCTGTGTTAAACTTATCGTCTTTAATATCCGATTTATGAGCTGGTTTGTTAGTTCCTCTAAATTTAGATAATAATAGTTCCTACAGCTAATAGCTTGCGCTATACTTAGCGTCCTTATGAATTTGGTATACGTTGTTATAACAAAACGCAAAACTATTAATTAAATACTCTTTTGTTCCTTATAGTGCGCCATTATCCTTCTGTATGTATATGCCGTCTGCTAGTCTTATTCCCTTTACTGCGTGGTTACTTTAACCACCTTTATAGTCTCTAGCGAAATAACCCTGTTTCCTATAATTCCTATAAGCTCTATCTTTAAACTACTAGCTTTGCTATAGAGTCCGCCTAAATATCTTCTGCTGCTGAGATCCCTGGTTTAGCCTCTGCTTTAGGGTCCTATAATTACTAGATTTTTGACCTTTAGGTTTTTATAGTTTCTTTATTTACCTCTTGGACTCTTTGGTACCACTTAGGTCTATTAGCTCTGCGCTATTCTATAGTTTTTAACTCTATGTTGGTTGTTGCGTACTCTATGCCTTATATAACTATAAAACTCTATCTTGCCCTTTCTTGGCTTGTTCCCTTTAATAGATCCTATTATTAATCTTTATTAACTGGTCTATTAACTCCCTTAGAGTATCTGTATCTTTTATTAGGATAATTATGTCCTAGACTTTAGCCTTAAGTCCCTATTTATACTGTGCTATAAGCGCCCTATCGTTCCACTTAACCTATATGGCTAGTGTTTAAAACTGCGTTGTATACTTAATTGCTAAAGTGCGCTATACTAAGTTCTGAAGTTTTTGTTCCGCTGTTGTGGTTACTTTAGGGTCTTTAAATATTTGCGTTAACCGTTTTGTAAATCTATTCCAACTTATAAACACATACCGTACGTCTGGGTTAGTAGTCGTTACACCGTTTGCTTGTATTTTTATAAGGTAGGGCTTAAACCACTCTAGAGCTCTTTCTGTTAAGAATAGTCCTGCGTACGCTACCTAATCCGTAGGTATTGCTAGCTTTGCTCCTTCTTGTATAACCTTAAAGTGCATCTACGTAAGAAACCCTTTAAGCTTTAACTTCTCTCCTAAGAACCGTTTAATTGAAGGTAACTTGACCTTTGCTACTCTAATTTTACTAATACGTTCTTTAAGTATCCTAGTATTGTCTTATAAGCGATTAACCATTTCTTATAACTGACCTCGCGTAACTACTTGTGAGTTAGTATCTGCTATACTAGTGTCTCTTAACCTTGAGGTTGTGGCTGCCGTTAATGTCGTTATGACTAGTGCTTTAGGTGGTATATTATTTAACCTTATTTAATACCGTAACCTTAGTAGTGAATGTGTAACAGAACCCTGTAGTAGAAACTATGGTGGGTCCTATTATTAGGCTGGGTATGTAGGTAAGAATAGTTTAATAACATAATAATAACTAGTGGAGTAGTTGCCTAATAGATTAACTCCAATTATATTCTAAGATTTACTATAAAGAGAGAACTATCTAGGTAGGGACTATAGTCCTTTAAATATACAACTATATGCCTAAGAAATCCCTTTGCTCTGTTAATCTGTTAATCCATTAATCTGTTAATCCGCTTATAGATCCCACATTCTCCTAATCCCATAGATTATAGATCTAACTATATAACCTTAGTTACTGTCGGTATCACCTAAGTGCACTTATATGGCCTATTAATCGCTGGATTTGTCTGGTGTTTAATAGGTATAGAAAGCAAAGGATTGTAAGGATCGCGGTGCCTAAGTAGGGGGCTAATAAGTCATTATAAGGATGACTAATCAGAGACACGCGACTACGTAATATATATTCCAACACTAGCAGTTCTTTCTTTGTGCGTAGAACAGCTATCCTAAGATATATAACCATGTAACCTCTATCCATGTATTCTAACACTAGCAGTACGGTGCCAGCGACGGGGTTATATTTTAGGGAGCAAAGCTCTACCTAGTTATGTTTAGGTCGCAGGCGTATTAGCACAACAGTTATTAGATTTAGGTAGCAGTATAGTACAAGCGTTGGGTGGTAATAGTGGTTGAACATAGAGCTTATCTATTAGTTAGTCGGTAGATCGCAGGTATATAGGCACAATTATTTAGTTAGTAGATCGTAGGCGTATTAGTATAATTATTCAGTTAGTAGATTGTAGGCGTATCAGCGCAATTAGTATTATAATAGTAGGCATAGCGGCGCTATTAGTTTGTCGATGGTATATAGCAGTACAGTGCCAGCGTTAGATAGATTGTAGGCGTAACCACTATCTATATATTCTAATACTGGCAGTTCTTTCTTTGTGCGTAAAACCACTAATATATAGACCCTATTAACGTGGTATTCGTAGCTTATAAAGGGCGTAGAGGGGGGGGAGAGCGCGCTAGCGTTATAGGCGCGCTATTAGATGTGGTATTTAACGTAGTAGAGCCGCTAGAATTGTGGCAGAGTATTAAGCTTATATAGGGTACTCTTCTGGAGCTAATTGCTTGCCTAGTAGGAAGCTAGGTATTTAGATGCTGCTAATACTGCTAGGTTGCTATAACGCTAGAGTACTGCACAAGGCTATTGGGTAATAGGTGCTGCTAACGCTACTAGGTTGCTGTGACGCTAAGTACTACTAATGGCTGCTAGGTTGCTGTGACGCTAAAGTACTGTATAAGGCTGTTAGATGTTAATTTGTATGCTAAGACGCGTACTGGGTATTGGTTTGCTGCTAAGTTGTATTACTACACTGGGTTACTGCGTAAAGCTGTTAGGTATTAGGTACTGCGCGAGGCTGTTAGGTTGCTGTGACACTAGATGCTATATAAGCTAGTATGCTGTATAAGTGCTGCTGAGGTAGCTGCTGAGGTAGCTGCTAATAGGGTACTGCCCGAGGGCTATTAGGTATTGGGTGCTGTTATAAGCTGGTATATACTGGCACTCAGTAAAGAGGTCGTACTGGGTATTGATTACGTGCTATAGAATGTCTTATACGTTGCGTATTTGTGTATATTCTAAGCTGGCTGGAATTGGGTGCTACTATAAGGCTACTAGTTAATGGTTTTGCTGCTAGGTACTAGAATGCTGCTTACAATTAAATGAAGCTGCTAGGGCGGCAGTGAACCTTGTTACTCTATAGCCAACCAGTGAGGTTGACTATTGATTAATGTCGGTATCACCTAAGTGCACTTGTATGGCCTATTAACTAATGGATTTGTTTTTGTCTAATAGGTATCAAAAGCAGAGGATTATAATGTTAAATTAAGGCTATGGAGCTGAAAACTCTGTGTATTGCTTATTTTCTATATAGGTGGTTGAAGAGATTTCGAGGAACTTTAACTGACGGTCAAAGTTGTCTAATTGGTCAAATTCCTGCCAAGAGATGTCTCCCACAAGTCTCATCACGTGATATCGTTGCGGGCTTGTTTTCCAACACCCTCCCTTAAGCTCAGTCA